>Ga0310121_10003649_pt1 | contig 13948 bp, 13 predicted proteins | sample CB27_Tmax_986_MG_FD_203504 | JGI IMG/M metagenome (GOLD analysis project Ga0310121, IMG submission 203504) | Marine microbial communities from Western Arctic Ocean, Canada - CB27_Tmax_986 | ecosystem: Environmental > Aquatic > Marine > Oceanic | place: Canada: Western Arctic Ocean | collected... | reverse complement strand
TCCCCCCCTCCCCCCCAGCTCCCCCCTCGTTTGCAAGAACCTAGCGGTAGCCTAGACTGAACTTGAAGCCAACCCCTAAGCCAAAGGCGGATTTCCTGCCGAGCACAGCCAAAGAGCTAAGATCGGACAGACAAACAGTTTAGACAAAGAGGCAGTCAACGCAGAGGTCCACTCAACCGAGGTCCAACGCGATGATTGTTTCCCGTCAAAATGGTAGTTTCTCGCGCAAAAAATCCGCCGCCAACAGGCAGGGTTCAACAGCGTCCAACTGACTAACAAAGAAGCAAAGGATTAACCGGTCTCATCGCCAGATGTGCACCCAGGGGGGACGGAGTCTGGAGAGAGAGGCGAGTTGCGAGAAGCGGGAAGCACAGCAAACGCCGACTTTGCCGCCAACCTTTCCTTCCTTCTCCAGAAATTAGCATCGACCGACTCACAGCCATTTTTTTTGAGCAAAACGCCACTAGCAGCCAACTTTCTCGCAACTCGAAACTCGAAACTCATTTATGCTCCGCCTCCAAGACAACCCACCCATGACCTTGCCCTCTTTGGCAACGCTTTCCGCTGCCCCAGGCAGCTGGACCGCCGTCTACTGCAAGCCCCGCCAAGAGAAAGCGCTCGCTTGGGAGCTGTGCCGGCTAGAGGTGCCGTACTTTCTGCCGCTGCTGCTTCGCGAGACATCGTCGGGCGGCCGCCGCCGCCGCAATCTGTATCCGATGTTCAAGTCGTACCTGTTCTTCGCCGGCGAAGATCAGCAGCGGCTAGCAGTGCTCAAGACCAATCGCCTGGTACAACTGCTCGAAATCAACGCAGCAGCGCAACCTTCGTTCCGCCGAGAGATCAATTCGCTGGAGCTGGCGCTACGCACAGCTCCCGAAGATCTCGAGCTCCACCAGCAGCTGGTCACAGGAAAACGCGTCCAAATCACCGGCGGCCCCATGAAGGGTGCCGAAGGAATCATCCTCAACGCCAACAACCTCACCAAACTATGGATCGGCGTAACAATGATGGGCGCCGGCGCCACCGTAGAGATCCACGCCGACATGGTGGAACCGTTGCCTGATGATCGCGACGAAGCAAACCTTGGACAGATAGAGCTGCCAATTGGAGCGGGCCGACACGTCACTGCGAAAAGGCATCAAGATACGAGAGGCGAGGGGCGAGAGCCGAAAACAGACTGATGACTATTTGCGAGTTGCGAGGTGCGAGAAAAGAAAATAGAATTCGCCATCATACCACATACCATCGCTACCAAACCTGAAATCGATATCCCTCCCGATCGGGTCATTGATCCGGTCATCGGAGCCTATAAGAAAGACGTTGACCGAACACTGCTCATCGAGAATCTCAAACTGACCAGCGATGAGCGGTTTCGAGAATTCGATGCTTATGTGCAAGGCGTAATGGCACTGCGCCAGGCCGGAATCAAGTTTCGGCAATACCAAAATAGTGACCAGCCCTAACTCGCAACTTTTTATGCAACTCGCATTTCGCCACTCACCTAACAACTCCTAAGCCATGTCCAATCCCACGACAGATTCCTCGCCTGCGCCTTCCACCCCCTCCGTTGCCAGCTCCTCGATTGCAGTCGTTGGCTTAGGCTACGTCGGCCTGCCGCTCTGCTTACAGTTTGCTCGTTGCGGCCATCGCGTGCTTGGGCTCGACGTTGACCAGCAGAAGATTGCCGACATTCGGGCTGGCAACTCTTACATTAGCCATATTCCCGCTGATGATATTGCCAAGTTTGTGGGCGACAAGGTGCTCGACGCGTCGGCCGATTTCGGTCGGATCGCTGAAGGTAGGGCGGTCATTATTTGCGTTCCGACCCCGCTCGGCAAACACCTCGAGCCCGACCTGTCTTATATTTTGGCAACGGGCCACGCCATCGCGCCCCATTTGCAGCCTGGTATGCTGGTAGTGTTGGAGTCGACCACCTATCCCGGCACGACCGACACTGAGCTGCGCGAGGTTCTCGAAGCAGGTTCAGGCATGACGGCTGGCAAAGATTTTCATCTTGCCTTCTCCCCCGAACGCGAAGACCCAGGCAACCCGGACAGCCACGTCGGCCGCATCCCGAAAGTCGTAGGCGGCTACACGCCGGCGTGTCTCGAAAAAGCGGTCGAACTCTATTCGTCGGCGGTCGACCAGGTGGTGCCGGTCTCTTCTTGCCGGGCGGCCGAGGCAACCAAGCTTCTGGAAAACATCTACCGCAGCGTCAACATCGCCTTGGTCAACGAACTAAAGGTGATTTACGACGCGATGGACATCGACGTCTGGGAGGTGATCGATGCGGCAAAAACTAAACCTTTCGGCTATCACGCCTTTTACCCCGGCCCAGGCTTGGGGGGCCACTGCATACCGATCGACCCGTTTTATCTCACCTGGAAAGCCTCGGAATACGGCCACCGCACGCGTTTTGTCGAGCTGGCAGGTGAGATCAACACAAGCATGCCTCACCGAGTAATCGAAATTGTCGGTGAGGCTCTGAATCACCATCAAAAATCAATCAATGGCAGCAAAATCTTGCTTATTGGCCTGGCATACAAGCCCAACGTTGGCGACGACCGCGAGTCGCCCAGTTTTACTTTCCTGAAAGAGCTATCGGCTAAGGGCGCAACAGTTGACTATCACGATCCGCATGTTCCCGAGATTGGCCACACTCGCGAGCATGGAGACTGGGCGGGCGTCCGTTCGGTCGATTGGACTGAGGGACAAATTCGCAGCTACGACGTGGCGTTAATCAGCACCAACCACGACTGCATTGATTATGAGCAACTCGCCAAGTGGGCACCGCTGATCGTCGATACGCGCAACTCTATGCAAGGCATCAGCACGAATAAGTCGCAAGTCTTCAAAGCGTGAGGAACAACGCATTGCGAAAAGCGAGACAACGGGCGGCATCGCCGTCAACTATCCCACATCTCGCCACTTGCATCTTGATTCTTGCATCTTGATTCTTGCGACTTGCGACTTGCATCTCGCATCTCGCCACTTGCAACCATTTCCTAGCCACTCGCAACTATCCTTTCTAGTCGCTCTCTCAGCACATCCCAATGAAAACCTACTTAGTCACCGGCACAGCAGGTTTCATTGGCTTTCATTTGGCCAAGTACTTGCTGGAACGTGGCATCGGTGTCGTCGGCTTTGACAATGTCAACGACTACTATAGTGTCGAGCTGAAGCGGGACCGCCTGGCACAGCTTCATGGCCATGAACGTTTCGAATTCGTTGAGGCCGATCTCGTCGATCAAGAATCGGTAGATCGCGTTTTCTCGCAGCATACTTTCGATCGCGTCGTCCATTTGGCAGCCCAAGCCGGCGTGCGATATTCGCTAACGCACCCGCGTGCTTACATCAATTCAAATCTTGTTGGATTTGCCAATATCCTCGAAGGATGCCGGCACGCGAATGTACCTCATTTGACCTACGCCAGTAGCAGTAGCGTTTACGGTGGCAGCACTCAAATGCCATTTTCGGTGCATCAAAGCACCGATCATCCTCTCAGTCTTTACGCCGCGACCAAGAAGTCAAATGAGTTGATGGCTCACACTTACAGCCATCTCTACGGATTGCCGACGACGGGATTGCGATTCTTTACTGTTTATGGTCCCTGGGGTCGCCCTGACATGGCCCTGTTCCTGTTCACCAAGGCGATTCTCGCGGGTAAGCCAATTGACGTATTCAACCATGGCAAGATGCGACGCGACTTCACATACATCGACGACATCGTCGAGGGCGTCTATCGGACGTCGGAGCAGATAGCCAGGCCGAGTGCCGAGTGGGCGAGCGATGCTCCTGATCCTGGTACTAGTAAAGCGCCCTACCGACTCTATAACATCGGCAATAACCAGCCAGTAGATCTTATTCGTCTTATCGAAGTACTGGAATCGGCTTTGGGTATCGAAGCGCAAAAAAACCTGCTGCCGATGCAGCCGGGCGATGTGCCAGAGACCTACGCCGACATTAGCGTCCTCGAAGAGGCTGTTGGATTTCGTCCATCGACTTCGATCGAGGACGGAGTTGATCGGTTCATTCGATGGCATAGGGAATATTTTTGCAAGGTTATTTAATTGAGAGAGTTTGCAACAACGGTGATCCGAGATTACGAAATTGCTACCCTTTCGAAATCACAACGTTTATCTGCAGCGCTCATCTATGCCTTGAGAAGCTATAAATTCAGAGTCGTGTTACGGCTGCGCCTGAGCCAGCACATCGGCCGCACCCCGCTACGACGAAGAATTGGAAAAATCTTGTACGTACGCAACTGCCGACGAGGTGTCGACATTCATCCAAATGCGAAGATCGGACCTGGATTGCGTTTGGCACATCCATGGGGAATAGTTGTGGGCGAGCACGTAGAGGTGGGCAAATGTGTTCGATTGATGCACGGCGTAACACTAGGCGGTTCTGGCGGAAAAAAGGACTCCTCTGACCCCTCGTTTTCCATGCCACGGCTTGGCGACTACTGCCTAATAGGTGCCGGCGCCAAGATTCTAGGCCCAGTCAAAATTGGTGTCGGGAGTGTTGTTGGAGCTAATGCAGTTGTAACAAAAAGTGTGCCGCCCTGGACCGTGGTTGGCGGGATCCCTGCCCTAGAATTGAAGCGAATTACCAAGCAGAACGTAACGTCTATACATAACATGCGGATTGTCAGTATCGATGAAGTCCCTTCTCGATAGAATTGCTAATCTCGTTGCGACGCAGGGCAGTGTCCTCGTACGGCTGATCACAACGATAGTTGTCACGCGAGCGATAGTTCAAGCGTTAGGTCTTTCATCCTATGCAGACTTAGCCGCAATCCAGGCTGCTGTTGGTCTAATTAGCGTGATGGGAAACGGCGTAACAGGTGCCTGCGTTCGTTACGTACTCAAGCATGCGGAAGCCGCAGAATTCTCGACAGTTAGCCAGTTTATTACTAATTCCCTTGTGCTTGTAGTCGCGCTTGGTTTATGCATGGCTGGCGTTATTGCCCTTCTGGCCCTTCTTAAGCCGACCTATTTCGGATCGGTCGGTCCGAGCTTTGCTTTCGTCATGGTGGTAACCGCTTGCTGTCAGCTTGCTACGGCAATCTTTCGGACTGGCAACTTCTTTCATGAGCGTTTCGTAAGTAGCTCGATAATTCAGTTGACCGGTCAAATCACTTACTTGGTGCTGATGCTCGTTATGCTGGCTTATACCGAGATCGGCTTGTGGGCGATTCCTATCTCGCGATTAGCGGCTGACTTTCTTGCCTTGACTCTTATGTGGAGGCTCTTTCGTAAGCTTCTTCCGCTAGTTCGTCTCACTTCCACTCACATTTCCGTCCGTTGCCTGAAGTCAGTCCTTGAATTTTCAGGTTGGATGGTCTTCGTATATGTGAACACATACATCGCTTCAAGTGGCGTACTACTGCTGGCAAGACCGTTTGCCGACGATCTGGAGTTTTCAACCCTGGGGATATCTCTACGTGTCGCTACTAGCGTCGCCTCATTACTGACTTGCTTCGCATTTCTGACAAACCCACCGATTCATAAACTCATAGCGACAGGCGACCACGAAAGTGCGATGCCCTATGTCTGGTGGCATTTCCTCGCGATAGGATTGTCGGGCATTGCCGTTTTTTCTGTCATCCTGCTTCAAGGGCAAAATCTTCTTGACATTTGGCTCGGAAAAAGCCTTCACCCTATGGCAACGAGTTCGATGTGTGGATTCGTATTTTCCCTAACCGTTGGTGTACTAGCGTCACCTGTCATTGCATTTTACGCCGCGACAGGCCGTCTTAGGAGTTATGGGCTCTGCTGTTGTGTTGACACAATTATCACGTTTGGGCTTTTGTATACAGCAATCAGTTGCTTTGGCAGTCGCTCGTTCGTAGCTTGTTGTTGGCTGCCGGGCATGGTTGCTTTGACGCGGATTTGTGTCTGTTGCTACTTGTTACCCCTTCGTTTGCCAGACCTAAACTCACTGACATGGCGCAATCAAACATAAAGGCGGTCTTCATCGGAGGTGCCGATCGAAGCGGCACAACAATGCTTGGCGCAGCGCTCGGCAATGCCCCTACGGCGATAACGACACCTGAGTCACAGTTCGTTTACGAAGTCTACAAGATTTCGAAAAGGGAACAATTCAGCGTTGATGAGACATGGCATGCATTGACATCCCACATTCGATTCAAGTTTTGGGACGTAAGCGTTCCTCCAAAGCCTGATGTCGGCGATTCTTTAAATGATAACGCCTTTGCGGCTATGGTGATCGCAATGGTAGAGCACTATGCCGGCGAAAAATGCGCCAGCAAGTCACCGCAGTTCTGGATTGATCATACGCCCCTGAATACGCGCAACGTCGCGTTGATTCTGCATCTCTTTCCAAACGCAAAGATTGTTCACCTGCTCCGCGACGGTCGAGCGATTGCCGCATCATTTCAAAACCTACATTGGGGACCGCAATCTGTTTACGCAACAGCCCGATGGTGGCCTGCTAGAATCTCACACGGCTTGGCCGCTCAGCTTCGTTATGGTCCTGAGGTCGTTCATCAATTTCGCTACGAAGACGTTATTACAAGACCTTATGAAACGCTTCCGCGCGTTTGTAATTTCGTGGGTATTGAGTTCACTGAAGAAATGGCTTTGGGATTCGGAGATTTCGAGGTTCCAGAATTTTCCAAAGAGCAACACGCCTTGGTTGGCAAAGCGTTTGACGCATCGCGAATTGATGCATGGAAAAAGTCTCTTACTCCACGACAGATCGAAATATTTGAAGCTGAAACCTTTGAGCTGCTTCACAGCTTTGGCTACGAATCAATGTTTCCTGCAGGACCGAAGCCTATCCGCATTCGGGAAAAACTTAGAAGCGCCGTTGTTGAAGCAATTGCCAATACCTACTATTTTTTTCGTACCCTTGTTTCCGATAAGTTTGGCTAATATAACGCCCTTCCCCAACAATTCGTCGACCGATGCCAACGTCTCGTATTCGAAGTAGAGCAAATGCTCGCATATGGCAAGACATAGCGACATTCGTTGTTGCATGGGCAGTACTGTTCGCTACGTCAGTTTGGCCTATCGGTAGCAGCGGCGGTTTCGCATTTATGGGGATTTCGGCATGGCTCATTCTTCGGCGACCGCTCAACGGAATCGTTCTCCTGCTGCTACTAGCAAGTTGCCCGGTCGAAGCCGTGGGTATCCCACGGCCATTTGCTGTTCTTTTCCTCACAGCAACTTTGGGCGCGGTAATTCGAAATGTAGACTTTTCACATGCTGCAAAATCCAGCATTACCGTGGCGAGCCTTGCCTTTTGTGTTCTTGCGACGGCCCTAATCAAACCTGACCATTTGTCACAGGTTGTGCCGTATTGGGAAGGATTCGGCTTGATTGTCCTAGTACAGGCAATTATCACGACTCGTAGAGATTTCTTGGTTGCGATTGTCGCACTGGTCACCGTGAGTGCGGCGTCAACGGTGGTCGGGTACACTCATCTAAAAATGGGTGAGCAAACAGCGCAATATCGTGCGGTCGCAAATGCACCAGAGACGCGCCTTGTGATTGATTCGAAATGGAAGATTACCTCAAATGGTGATCGCGTTCGATGGATTTGGGCTGGTGCCGAGCCGAATTATCGCGCCTTGGTCCTCGCTTTTTGCGTTGTCGTGTCCGCGGCTTTGTTTTCATCTGCCACCTCAACACGTATGGCTTGGTTCTATGCCGCCGTCGGTGTATTGACGATACTCGGACTGTTGGGAACATACAGCCGAAGCGGTTTCTTATCTGCGACTATCGGTGTCGTGCTCACGATTGTGTCTAGAATCAAGTTTTCAACAAAGATTGTTTTCTTAATCGTCGTCGCCGCAATTTCCGTCTCGATTGCTATGCCGGCAATCATTGATCGTATCGCAACGATCGGACGTAATCTCCGCGAAACCGGTGGCACAGGTCGTTTGGCGGCTTGGTCAATCGGAATCCAGATTTGGGAAGGGAGTCCGATATTCGGAAATGGTGGTGAAACGCGGTACATGATGGAGGGTGCCGTCCACAACACTTTTATTGAGATTGCCGCTGATTTCGGCATCTTCGGCGGCCTACTCTTCGTCGCAATCGTCGCTGTGCCGTTTCTCAATCGACCGCGAGTATCATTTCCTTCAAGAGAATATCACCTGGTCTCCAGCGCACTTGCGTTTGGCTTGATCGCAGCTTGCTGCCAGGCAGCGACAGTCACTCTTTATGATCCTGTTTTGCTTTGGCTCTGCGCAGTTCTTTGCTTTGTCTTCCATCGGCTAAACTCTCGGCCGAGATTGAGAATGCAGACGTCATGAAAATCCGCCTCCTAACCTATCCTTGGGCTGGCCTAAATAACGGCGGACTGCAGCTCCAAATTGGAAAAACGCTGACCGAACTAAATGATCTGGGACGCGACGTTTCAATGTTAGACTGTTGGCGCGATGACCTGTCAGACTGCGATGTACTGCACGTCTTTTCGCTTTCCGATTCGTGCTGTCGTCACGTTGAGCGTGCTAAAGAAAAACACATTCCTATTGTAATTTCGACAGTTTTTGGTGTCGAAGGCATTCGCCAACTGACGCGACTGAAAGCATATATTGCAGGAAAATGTCGCGTTGTATGGCCAGGGCTTCGAGCGTCGAAAAGAATGCTTGATGCCGCAGATCGCGTGATTTGCCTGAACGATAGTGAAGCTTCACTTTTACAGTGCGTTTTCAATGTAACGCGTGAAAAGATTACTATAGTCCCCAACGGAATTGATTCACGTTTTTTGAAGAGCGACGCAAGTCTCTTTTCTGAGAGGTATGGAATCGACAATTTTGTTCTACAGGCTGCGAGATTGGCGCCTGGGAAAAATCAATTGCGACTGCTAGCTGCTCTAAAGAACGTGGACTGCGAAGTCGTGATTGCAGGAGGAGAGTCCGCATCCTTTGCTGATTACGCCGCCCAATGCAGAAGAGTCGCGTCAGCCATCACATTGTTCACAGGCGCCATCGAGTACGCCGACCCATTGCTGCCAAGTATGTTTAATGCCGCCAAAGTGTTTGTCCTGCCAAGTTTTTCTGAAGTGATGCCGCTGTCGCTCTACGAAGCGGCTGCCAGTGGATGCAATCTGGTTTGTTCACGGGCCGTCCCAGTTGAACCTTGGTTGGCACCTCACGTACACTTTTGTAGTCCGTCAAGCACATCGAGCATCCGTGATGCGGTCGAAAGAGCGTTGGCCTCACCGAATTTGGACGGCAACCGTTTTCACCAGTTTTTGAAAACGTGGCGAGAGGTCGCAATCAACATTCAGCAAGTCTACGGCGATATTACTTCATGAGGAAATGAAAAGATAAATATACTTTGATGATGACTAACACGGCAGGGTGTAGAGAGTCGACTTGAAATGTTCATTGCTTCCAATGCAGCTTTCGTCTACTCGTCATTTAAATCGTTCATTACGGCACCCATGGCTATGCGCTAGTGCTTCACTCTAAGATTGACAAGCCCGATAAAGACTGTGATATCGTTTATTTTTGCCCTGAATTAAACGCGGCGACAGACGCGGTGTTCCACTCGCAGGTTCTGCAGCAAATCGTTGCCTTGCAGGATATGGGATACAGGTGTGGCTTGGTGGCAGGTGGCGCGCATGTGACTGCATCTGACTGCGAAATGTCGATCGAAGGTGTTGTAGGTGACCGGTACGCCTTTGTAGGTAATAACGAGGCCACGACGCCCTGGGAATACTTTCGCATGGCCAGGCGTGTCTCGAAAAAAGCGGCTGTTAGAAGAATTGTTTGCGATGCCCGCTACGTATACTACCGTAGCTTGCTAACTTTTCTAGCAAGTAATAAAGCCTTTGAGGCTTGCGGCGTCCAAACAGTGTTCGACTGTCGCGGCCTGATGACAAGGGAAGCTTGGGTCAAGCGTTTTGGGTCGGAAAACGCATTGCTTGCTTTGGTGGATGTGGCCGAACGTTTAATGATCCATAGGGCAACTCGAGTTTTGTGTGTTTCTCAAAAAATGGCCGAAATGATAAAGTCCGTCGATGGCGTTGTCCCATGTTGTGCGAACCCAACCATGTTTGCAATAGACAATGATTTGCGTCAAATCGCACGCCGTGACCTTGGTTGGGGTGACGATGAAATCGGGATTGTTTATTCTGGCGGCATTTCCCGATGGCAGCGCGTCGAAGAAACCGTGAAGTTGCTTCATGACTTGCATAAGCGAGTCCCAAAGCTTCGATCTCTATTACTTGTCAAACTTGAAAACCAGTCTACCGTTAAAGCGATGATGCCGAGTAACGCACCGCAATTCTCAATTCGTTCTGCTGAACCAGGCGAAGTTTGCCGATGGTTGAATGCTGCAGATTTTGGTGTAGTGTTGCGTCACGATCTACAAGTCAATCGTGTTGCTAGCCCTATCAAGATCGGTGAATATCTTCTTTGCGGACTGGCACTGATTGCTTCACCGAATATTGGCGACATTTCAGCAATACTTAGACAACAGGGAATTGGTTTGATCGCAGACGACCTGACGGAAGCAGGAGTCAACCAATTGGCGGAACAGATAGTGCAATACGCTAAACCTCGCATGGCTGCTCGCGAGCTTGGATTGCAACATTACGTAAGATCTAACTACCGAATGGTGTACGAGAAGGTTCTGGGCAAGCCGTTGAATCTTCAGGACTCTGGATCCAAATGAGACAAGGTCTAAGCGTCGCCATTCTAGTCTTAGAAGCTGGAAATCAGAAAACAAGGATGGTCACTGGAGCCGGATTTGACGCTGTTTTCGGGCTTGATCGGTATCCAAGAGCGCTACGAGGCGATCGTAGACCAGGTGAAGTCAGAATAGTTGACTGGTGAATAATACCCAAGACGAAACATCGCGACTGGCGATATGGGGGCCAAGTTGTCCACCCTACGGCGGCGTTTCAGTGCATATTTTTCGCCTGTTAGAGATTCTTCGCTCGAACGGCATTCAAACCACTTTGTATGAAGAAAACGGTAAAGGCGACCCGTCCCAAGGAATTGTTCCAGTCAAAAAATCCGCGATTGCCTTCGGCAGAACATTACTGACCTTCCCGGAAGATGTGATGCACTTTCATCTCTCGAATCATACAGCCTCAATTCTGGCAAGCCTTTGCCTAAGCTTGCGACCTAAGAAGCGCTATCTGTTTACGCTGCATGGCGATAGCGTGATAGAATTCCACCGAAAAGCAAATGCGATCATGCGTCGCCTACTCGGGTCAGGCTTCCGGCGTGCGGATCAAATTATTTGCGTCAACGATAGAATTCAAGAGTTTCTCACGAGAGAAATCGGCGTTGAGTCATCGCGAACCGCCGTCATCCCAGCGTATTTACCGCCTTCGGCTGCTGAATTGGCAAGTAGTAATATTCCGCAAGAGGTTAGTGCCTTCGTGAATTGCTTCGACCAAGTTATTGGATCCCATGGTTGGTACGGATTCTTTGACAGTGGCAATCACGTTTATGGGTTCGAGCACTTAGTAAAACTCGCTGAGGATCTGAAGGATAAGCGGCCCTCAGCGTGTCTCTATACGATGGTTAGTGGCACCTACGATCCGCAGCATCGTGAAGAGATCAGTGCGATACGCAATGAGAAACAACTCGACAACTGGCTACTTATTGAAGATGCCTTTCCCGCTGCTGCAATTTTCAAGCAAACCGATGTATTCTTGCGCCCAACCTCGACGGACGGTGATTCAGTTAGTATTCGCGAATGCATCGATCTAGGCGTTCGGGTAGTCGCCAGTGACGCAGTCTCAAGACCAGCGTCGTGCGTTGTCTTTCAAACGCATGACTACACTCAGATGCGAGATTGTGTATTCAGTGCTTTAGATGAAAGCCAGTCCAATCGCGTGCTTCCAAAAACTCGTTCAAACGTCATGTCGATTATCAACGTGCTGAGGTCGGTCCTGAGGCGTGATATATGAATCTACAACAAGTTTCTTGACACGAGTACAATCATTATGCATAGGATTGTAAACTCAGCATACGCAGGTGCCCCAATTTGGACGCAAAATCTCACCATTTCAGTCGCCGGCTGGCGGAAGAAACGGCAGCGATACGGCGGTGTATTCAATGAGATCTTGGACGAATCATTAGAACGAACCTACGCCAGTCGAGAAGAACTGGTTGCCTATCAAAAAAAGAGGTGGGATTCAGCCATTCTACCTATTCTCGACCAACTTCCCACTTATCGCGATTTGGACTGCAGTTTTGAAAAAATATCGCAATTGCCCATCCTCACCAAGGAGGAACTGCGACGCCGCATCGATGACTTTCGAAACCCGGGTTGGAAAACGCACAAACCAATCAGAATGCACACATCGGGGACGACGGGAGCAGGCCTACAGTTCTTGTTGCCGGCGCAGTCCATACAAAGGCAGTGGGCTTATTGGTGGCGTTATCGGTATTGGCACGGAATTTACATGAACGAATGGTGCGGCGTCTTCGGGGGGCGTGAGATAGTGCCAGCAAATCAAACGGAACCTCCATTCTGGCGAATAGATCATGCTAGGAGAACAGTACTGTTTTCCCAATATCACATATCACCGGAACGAGGCGTCCGCTTTCTTGAAGAAATCGCTTCCCGTCAACTTCAATGGCTGCATGGTTACCCATCCATACTTGCACTGATCGCAAAAATGGGTATCGAAGCAGGGTTAGCTGGGACTATTCCAGTTAAATGGATAACGCTAGGGGCAGAAAAGCTACTCACACATCAACGGCAGGCAATTGAAAAAATGTTTAACGTGTCTCCTCTGCAACATTTTGGCCAAGCAGAAGCAGTCGCCAACATAAGTGAATGTGAAGAAGGAAGGTTGCACGTAGATGAAGATTTCTCGATTGTGGAATTCATTTCCATCCCCGATGAGCGAGATAGCTATCGTCTGATTGGATCGTCACTTGACAATCAGGCCATGCCATTTATTCGATACGACACCAATGATATTGTCCGATTGGCCGCGGCTGACGAATGTCCGTGCGGTCGTAATGGGCGAGTCGTACGCGAAATTGACGGACGACAAGAGGACTTCATCGTTCTCTCAGACAACTCGATGGTCGGACGCCTCGACCACCTATTCAAGGACGCTACGAACGTCGTAGAGGCTCAGATCGCACAGATAGAAAAAGGGAAAGCAACGTATCGAATTGTACGTGGCGTCAACTTTACCCACCGGGATGAAGACGATTTGCGAGAGGCGTCGTTCCTTCGATTCGGAAAAAGACTTGATATCGAATTCGAATACCTAGGCAAGATTCCTCGGACACCTCGTGGGAAGCTTCAACTCGTCTTAAATGAGATGCCCGTGGGGCAATTCGAATATTCGACAAAGAACATATGAAACAGATATTACAAAATTTTGGGAATGGCGAGACTATTCTGGCAGACGTGCCCTGCCCTCGTCGTGCTAGCGGCTACGTGTTGTCTGAAACGACGCGGTCGTTGGTTTCGCTCGGTACTGAAAAGATGCTGATCGATTTTGGCAAGGGGAGCTGGCTGGCTAAGGCTCGGTCGCAGCCTGATAAAGTGAAGCAGGTGCTGCAGAAGATAAAGACTGACGGGCTGTTTGCTACTGTCGATGCGGTGAACGCTAAGCTCGATGTGCCGATTCCGTTGGGCTACTGCAATGTGGGGTTGGTGCTCGAGGCCGACGCCGCCTACGACTGCCAAGCTGGTGAGCGGATTATTTGCAATGGGCCCCACGCTGAAGTGGTTGCGGTGCCGGAGAATTTGATGGCGCGGGTGCCTGAGAACGTTTCGGACGAACAGGCGGCCTTTACGATCGTGGGGGCAATCGCGCTGCAAGGGGTGCGATTGCTGCTGCCGACCCTCGGAGAGCGGGTGGTGGTGAGTGGGCTGGGTCTAATCGGGTTGTTGGCGGTGCAAATCTTGCGCGCTCATGGGTGCCAGGTGATGGGGATTGATTTTGATGCGCGCAAGCTGGAGCTGGCGCGGCGGTTTGGGGCTGA
>Ga0310121_10003648_pt1 | contig 13949 bp, 8 predicted proteins | sample CB27_Tmax_986_MG_FD_203504 | JGI IMG/M metagenome (GOLD analysis project Ga0310121, IMG submission 203504) | Marine microbial communities from Western Arctic Ocean, Canada - CB27_Tmax_986 | ecosystem: Environmental > Aquatic > Marine > Oceanic | place: Canada: Western Arctic Ocean | collected... | reverse complement strand
CCTGTTCCTTGACCCGATACGAGAGGGCCTCTCGACCGTGGGCGGCGGGCTCGCCGCACAGTCCCGGGATCTCCACACAGTGGCCATTCGGGCTGAATCGCCACCCGTGGTAGGCGCATTGCAAGGTGTTGGCGACCACCACACCCTCGGAGAGGGGGACATTTCGATGAGGACACCGATCCAGCAAGGCCCCCGCTTCCCCAGATTGGGTCCGGAACAAGACCATCGGAATCCCCAAGATGGTGCGGGCGATGGGATCGTTTTTCAGATCACGCGATTCGCACACCACATACCAGTGGTTGGCCAACCGGGCCACGGAGACTTGGGGTTTTGTACTGGGCGGCTTCAGCACCGCAGAGGTCGTGTCCATGACCGGTCCTAATGCACAGGGAGATCGACATCGAGCATTGTATCTGATTCCTGGGGTAATGTATGCGCTTGGGGAGGCCTCGAATTGGTTCGGTTTGTGTGTGCCATTATGATAGGAATCCCTAACGGCCGTGACGAAGCGAGCTTTCGGGTTCTGCAGGGAGTGCCATTATGATTGAGCAGTATCGCGAACATTCTCCCATCATTGACGAGTCGGCATACATCCATGCTAGCGCGGTTGTGATCGGTGAAGTGACCATTGGTGCCGAATCCAGCGTATGGCCCAACACCACACTTCGGGCCGATGATGGGCACATCATTGTGGGCAGCCAGACCTCCATTCAGGATGGCAGTGTGGTCCATATGACCAGCAACTTGTCGGACACCAACATTGGTAGTCGTGTGACGGTGGGTCACAAGGTCCTCTTGCATGGATGTCAGATTGAAGACGACTGTCTCATCGGTATGGGGGCGATCTTGTTGGACAACGTCTGTGTGGGCCATCATTCGCTCATCGGCGCGGGGGCGTTGGTTCTGCAGCGAACGGAAATCCCTCCTTATTCGCTCGTTTTGGGCAGTCCGGCTCGTGTTGTTCGCAAGGTAACTGAGCAGGAATTGGAGCAAATCGAGTTTGGATGGCGGCACTATGTAGAGCGGACACGGATTTATCGGGGTGAAAGCGCGTAGCATGCACATCAAGGCAGCCCGAGGATGTCTCTGTGCGGTGGGCCTTTGGATGGCGGCGTGTACCGGTGAGCCGCCCCCCGGCCCTGTGACAGTGGACATCGAGGACATCAGTGAGACCGCTCCACTCGACTGGATCAAGCCCGAAGACACGGCGATGGATGCAGACGATAAGGGACTCCTCGGGGATGGGAAGGACACGGAAGCGACTGAGATCGAATTCGAAACGTTCGATGTGGAGATTCTGGATACAACTCCTGCTGAGGTAGACGTTCCGCCTGTGGATGTGGATGTGGTCGACACGGATCCTCCGATAGTGGATGTGCCTCCAGCGGATACGAGTCCTCCCGTGTCGGACGTAAAACAGGACACGGTAGAGCCGGACGTCCCTCCTCCTCCTCCTGGAAGCTGTTGCGAAGTCAATACGGTCCCAGAATGTGAGGGTTCCACCTGCACAGAGCAGGTGTGTGGGTTGGATCCCTTCTGCTGTTCCATCAAGTGGGACACATTTTGTGTGCAATGTGCTCAGGGGGGGATTGGCTATAAAGGCGTAGACTGCAGTGGCTTACACGTGATTTGCGGATGCGAACAGGCCCAGCCTTCCAATGAGGACGTTGCCGTGCATTGGGCGCCGGTTTGGTACCACGACACGGACGATGAAGACTACCAGGCCGATTATTTCACCGCGTTTGATTTTGATGGCGACACGATCTCCGACAACAATTGGGACAATCTGCACAGTGACAAAGCCGACTTGGGCGCGGTGGTGTATTGGTCGGTCGTTGAGACCGTCACCCATTGGTTTGTGACGTACGCCGATTTTCATCCGCGCGATTGGGCCCACTCGTGCAATGTGCCTTTCAAAGAGCCTTGCCACGAAAACGACATGGAAGGAGCCATGGTGGTCGTTCGAAAGAACGAGTCCTATTGGGGATCGTTTGAGGTGCTCTATACCGAAGCGCACAATGATCTGCATGTGTATGCAAACGATCCCGCCATTCAGGCGGGGACCAACGAAAAGCTCCTTGTGAAGGGAGACGCCGCCAAGGGGGGACCCTTCAAAGGCGTTACGTTTGAAGACGGGAGCCATCCGGAAGTCTATGTGGAGTCCAAGGGGCACGGTGTGTGCGCTCTCTATCATGATGGTGAGGATCATTGTAAGCACTCGGTGTCCGAGACGCCGCCCAAGTTTGGTGGCGATGATGGGGTGATCTATCGCTACAAAGGGTCTCCAGGTGTTCCCTCGTCGGGCAATGATGGGGATGTGGGTTACAAACTCGTCTCTTTGGAAACCTCCTTGTGGACCTTTCGCTTCGACATTTGTGATTCGGGTTGTTTGCTCGACACCACCATGAATTACGACGGGACGGATTTGGGCAAAGCCTTTGATGGGGATTCGTACGGAGAGGACAAGGCCAATCCGCCGTGGGCTTGGGACGACCCGTCTGATGGCCCCATTTACCGAGGGGATTTCTTCTTTCGACCGGCCAAGATGCTCAAGACGCATCTCGTGTTGGAGGGGCCTGTGTCCCAGCAATACATTTTCAATCCCTATCTGGACAGCTTGTAAGGGAATCTACGGACCAAACACGTAGAGGATGCCCAGCCCGACACGAAACCGTTCGATGAGCGCGATGTTTTCGTATGACTGAGCAACAGGAATGGCGCCCAGGGCCATGAGCCGGATGTTGGCGTTGAGGTGGTAGGACACCATGGGGTGAATGAACAATCCCCAACCTCCGGTCAACTCATCGCCTTCGTCGTTGAGGGTGACCGGAGCACCGTCAATGGTGTCGGAATGACTGAACTCGAACCCCAACCCCAGATGGACACTGAGTCGCATCTGCTCGACGAGATCGTCCCAAGGTGTGTAGGCGATGCTCAGCCCGGCCAGCACGTTGTCTCCATAACTGGTACGGGCGTCGGAGCCGGTCAGTCGATAAAACCCGTATGCCGTGGCCGCCAACGCATCCCACTCCAAGCCGAATTGGGATCCGAAGACAAAATCGGTCGATCCGCTGTAGCTGATGTGATCCACTTGGCCCGACGGTAGTTCGACGCCTGCGGTGAAGAGCACATAGTTTCCCGTTGCCCGCCATCGTTGCTGGAGACTCGTAAAATCCAGGCGATAGTGTAGGCCGAGGGTGAGATCGTCGTCACCGACACGGTATGCGTCGCCTCGATCACCCTGTTTGTCCACGAAGCCCTGTGCTGCGTCCCATGTGTAGGATCCGGGGACGGTGATCGACAGCGTCAATGGAATGCTGGTGATTGGCCGGATCCCGCCGGTGAGCACCAACGTCGCCTCTTTCTTCTCCACACATTGAGTGGTACCCGTCTCGCGATAGTAGGTCTGGAAGCCTGCAAACGAGGGCGATTCCAACACCTGATGTGCGTGTGGTCCCAAGATGAGTTGGTGTTGGGCCACAGCGCCGGTGGTCCACAAAAGCGTGATGGCGAGCACACTCATCCATGGCGCCTGTGCGATGCGTTTTGGACGGGATATGGACCATAAACTCATAACGTGCGGCCAGTGTACCACGGACTTTTGGACGATCGAAACCGAGTGCGGCCCCCGCGCGGAGACGCACCCAATGACCTGTTTTTTCGATCAGTCTATTTGCAGAATCGACGCGAGGTCTTGTTTTGTACGCGCCAGCCGAAGATCGTTCAACATCGATGTGTTCAGGGCCAGCCGGGAGATCTCCGACAGGATGTTCAGGTGGATTTGTCGCTCTTTGGGTGAGGTGATGACCGCAAAAATGATATCAACTTTCTGCTTGTCCGGCGCTTTGTAGTTGATGGGTTTTTCCAATGTCACAACGACCACCCGGACCTTGCCTTCCATGGGCATATTGGCATGGGGTACCGCCAGTCCCATACCCAGCGAGGTACTTTGCATTTGTTCTCGTTCCAGCAGGGCCTTGGTTACCATTTCTGGAGTTGAGCGCGGTAATGTATTCGCAATGTCTTGGCCGAGGAAAGCGAACAATTCATCCTGTCGTTTGATCGGCACGTTGAGGGCACAAGCACTCAGATCCAATGCGCTGCGAAGGGCTTTCGATGGGTCGTTTGATGTGGGTTTACTCTCTTCCACCAACTCGTGTGTCGTGCCGATGCCGGTCTTAAGCGCCAGCACATCGCACGCAGACCGAGCGATGAGCCGGTCTTCCATGGTTTCCACCGAAAGACCCATGAAATGCCGATTGGGCGGGGCCGCCAGGACCATGAGATCGTGCTCGGCCGTGCTCTTCTCCAGCGCTTGAAGCCTGGAGGCTCCCGTCAGCGTATGAATGTGCGTTGGTGCGGCGCACAGCAGCCGCATCTGTTGCAGGTATTCATCCGTGTTATGTCGTTCCGCTTCGGAATGTTCGGAGTCATCGAATCGTGCAAAATACAATTCGGCTTTGTACAGCGATGCCATGTGATCGGCTGTTGTGACGACCAATGCGTCGTGTGGGCCGGGCTCGGCCACGACCAGGATTTTTCGAACGTAGCGGATACCGGTGTCCTTAAACAGGGCCAGGTTGCACGGCAAATGGTCTTGCAACCAGCCGATGGGATTATGAATCGTGAACGTCGTGTGTCGTCGACCGCGCCATTCCATGGCCACCCATTCCGAATGCAGCCGATTGGCGACGTGGTGGATGGTATGGACCACGTCGCGAGACACGGTGGTTGTGAACTCCAGGTCCAGCTTCTCCTCTTCGGCCATGGCGTGAAGGCGACGTCGCAAAGAGGTGGTGTGTACGTCTTCTTCGAGGACGGCATCCAGGATGGTCTGGTCCGGTACTTCGGTCACCTCCAGTACTTCGATCTTGCGACCATCGGCCAGCACAGCGCCCATCTCCACCAGGATTTCCGGACTGCGTTCGTGTCCGAACAGTGGCACCACAACGGACGCCTCTCCGGGCAACACCGCTTCCAGGTGATGGGATTGGGTGGTGGCTGCCAGCAGGTCGTGGCGGCGTCCCCGTTTGCCAACTTCGCCCAACCGTTTGCTGTGCTTCAGCCCATACGCCAGGTAGAAAAGAACGCCGATGGCAACGATTGACACCATGGCCACCAGCCCCTCCAAACCCAGGAAAAAGAGCAGGATGATGGCGATCAAAATCCCGAGGATTTGCACCCATGGGTACAAGGGTGATTTGAACGTTGGTTTGTACCACTGTGGGTTCGATTCCCTCAAAACGATGACAGCCAGATTCACCGATCCGAACACCAGAATTTTGAAGGCGCTCGTCAGCTTGGCAATTTTCACCGGCTCCAGAAAAAGGATGGTTAATCCAATGAAGAGGCCCGTCGCAAGAATGGACGGGATGGGCGTCATGAATCGGGGGCTGATGGACTGAAATGTTTTGGGGACGAGGCTGTCCCGACTCATGGCAAATGGAAAGCGCGAAGAAGCCAACAGTCCCGCGAGTGCCATGGATGTCATGGTGACGATGCAAAGGATCACGATAGCGAAGGCGACTTTCGGTCCACCGACCTTTTGCGCAAATGTATAGACGGGGTGGAGGTTGTAGGTGGGGTTGCCGGCGGCATCGGTCCCCAGCGGTTCACCGATTTCGGGAACAGTTGCCATCATGACGAAGACGACAAATGCATATATAATAGTGACTGCGGCCAGGGAAATCAGGATCCCCATCGGCAAATTGCGCCCGGGGTTTTTCACTTCCTCGGCAATGGCCGCCACTTTGGTCACCCCCGCAAAGGACAGGTAGACAAAAGCGACCGCCAGAATAAAGCCGCCAGCGCCATCACTAAACATCGTACCAGTCTCATCACGAAGGTTGGCTGGATCGAAGGTGTTTCCGAGGCTGTACACACACAGGCCGATGAGGCCGATGATTACCGACACCACGATGACTTTGGTGATCGTGCTGACCGCTTTAACACCCACGATATTCATCCCCACGATCAGGCCCAACAACACGAGGCCGGAGAGTTTCGGATCGAGATCGGGGGCGATCAGGTAGAGGTAGGCGCTGAACCCGACCAGGGCAAAAGAGCTTTTCAACAGCAGGGAAAGCCACAATCCCAGTCCAGCAATGGTTCCGGTCAATGGGCCAAAGGCTCGTTCCAGATAAACATATGTGCCGCCGGAGGTGGGCATGGCCGTGGCCAACTCAGACTTGGACAAAGCGGCCGGCAGAACACACAGACCCGCCACCAGGTAGGCCAACCAAATCGAAGGTCCGGTCCCTGTTTCTGCCGCTGCCATGCCCGGTAGAACGAAGAGTCCCCCGCCGATCATCGCGCCAATGCTGATCGCGATGACGCCTGGAAGGGTGAGGCTTCGTTCCAGGGTCTTCACGTTGGTTTGACTCCAGTCGTGGGTGTCAGATGTTTCTGAAGCGGCTTGTTCAGATTCAGGGTTTCGGAAGCGTCTATTCAGCCAGAAGCGACCATTTTATGCCACTCCTAGTTTTCGGAGTGAGGATACCAGGCTCTCCCAGAATGGGAATAAGTTCGTTGGCTTACAAACGAACGGTTGTGTTTTTTTTGGATTTTGATATGATCACTCCGCTGTAGTGAATGCTGAAGTTGTTGATTGTGGAGAAAGTGGATGCTGATGCGAACGTGGCGCAGGTCACAACCCTTCGAACTGAAATCCCATGTCTGTGGATGGATCGTTTCGGACGAATTGTTCAGATCTTCACTCCAAATAGAGCGGGTTGGCGCGTAGTACGGTAGGAGTACGAACGCTTTTCTCGCTTGTCGTGACACGCGGTCTTGCTAAGGTCACGAGGGCATTTGACAAGGTTTAGCACTCTTTAGCGACGTCTAGTGCGGCGGAGCGAGGAGAGTGATGTCAGCGTCAACGAAAAGACCATCCCAATGGATGATTGGGTTCGGTTTGTCTCAGGCTTTGGCCTTAATCAGTGTGTGCTCTTGTGCCAATCCCACCATTCATGGTGAATCGCTCGGTGATTCAGTCGATGATATCGGTATCTTTGTCTCCGATGTGTCTACTGACCCCGGTAAGGAGTCCGCAGGTTGTTCACTGTCCACCGGGATGGACACGTTGCCGGCCTGTTGCGACTTGGCACCGGCACGATGTCTTCCGCAGGACTTGATCCCAGAGGGGCTGCAGGGCGAGCTGGCCGAGTGTCCTCAAGGAGGTTCGTGCGTACCCGATGCCGTGCTTCTGAGCATGAAAGAGCATGGGACCTATACGCCGAGAACATGCACGTCCATTGGGGATGCGCCCGGAGGGTGTGTGTCGGTGTGTGTTCCGCGCGTTGGGGCTCTAATGGCCCTCTTGCCTCAAGATGTGTGTACCGACACCGAGCGCTGTGCGCCTTGTATCGATCCTTTGACCAACGAAGAAACAGGGGTTTGTTCGGGCACAGTGGAATGTCCGGACGCCGAACCGGAGCCACCGGACGCCGACACGGAGTGCCCGGACATGGGCAACATTTTGTCGCTGCCGACGTGTTGTGACACGGGTCCAGCCCGGTGTTTGTCCATGGACATCGTACCGCCTGGTCTCCAATCGCAAGTGGCCACCTGTGACGATGGGAGCGCGTGTGTTCCCGAGGAGGTGCTGCTCAGCCTGGACCAGGAGGGCGAATATTCGCCGACGGTCTGCGCATCACTGGGCGGGGCCGACGGCCGTTGCGTGTCGACCTGTATACCCCGGGTGGCTCAATACGCGTCGTTCTTGCCCCAAGACGTGTGCGCGTCTCACGAGCGCTGTACACCGTGTATTGACCCATTGACCAACGAAGATACCGGGATCTGCGGAGCGTCCATTCAGTGCGACGCCCTTGCGGATAAAACGCCACCGGGCCCCCCTCCGGAGCCGGTGGATCCGTGTGAGAATCCTCCCACTCAGCCCATTCCAGTGCCTCCCGGACTGACCCCATGCTGCGCGGGTGCACATTGCCTGCCCAAGGTGGCGGTACCGGAAGAAAACCACGCCATGCTGGCCGGTTGTGACAATGGTACCGGATTGTGTGTCCCCGATTCGATGATTGCCACCGGAGGATTGATTCCGCCCGCAACATGCATATCGGTGAGCGGCACGGAAGGCCGTTGTCTGTCCACTTGTATCCCAGCCGTGGCAGAGAAAGAAGGGTACCTGCCGCAAGACATCTGTGCGTTGGATGAGCGTTGCACACCGTGCTGTGATCCTTTTACTGGTGAGTCCACTGGAGCCTGTGACCAGCGCTGTGACGATGGTCCGCCAGACGGCGAATGTGGCGCCCCAATTTTTCCGGAATGCTGTGGAGGAACGGCCCATTGCGTGGACAAAAGCTTGGTCCCAACCGAGAAACAAAAGAATGTGAAGAAGTGCAAAGGCGATCACAAGGACAAAGTCTGTGTTCCCGATGAAATGCAAGATCCGAACTTTAAAGGAAGCCCTTGCATGGCATACCCCGTCTTCGGTGATGCCTACGTTGGCGTATGCTTATCGGACTGTTTGAAGATCCCCTTCAAGATCACAATGGTCCAGGCGAACTGCAATAACGGTTACATTTGCGTGAAGTGTTTCGGCCCCTTCGGTGGCCCAACGGGCGCTCCGGGTTGTCCGGGTTAGGGCAGCTCGGTACACCGCCAGACGCGGTAGGGTGGAATCGTCGTACGCAGCGAACACCGGCGGGTGATCCACGCCTCAATGAGGGGATTCGCGGATAGTTCGTCGAGTGCAGGCCGATACGGCCGGTCGTTCCAAACCACCCAGTCGGGTGCACGATCATTGACTTGGGCGGCTCTTTGGAGTCCGAGCGATGCCAGGAAAGGTTTCGGCTGGGACTCACTGCAAAGAAACCCGTACATGCACCATGTCGCCGAGCGCCGTTGTGCCATGGCGAGCAATTGCTGTTCATCATTGTTCACAAGCACCCGGTCACTGGGCGCACCTTCCGATTGAAGCAACGTCGCGACTTGCTGGTGGGCCGGATAATTCCAGTGGCTCCCGACGTGCTCGCCGCGCACCAACCCCTCCCTGTGATCGTAGTGTGTGTTTCCGGCAACGACGACCAACACAGCCAATGAACCCAACCACACGGCGAGACGGGCTGTGCACCCGTTGGGCGGCAAGCTGTGTTGTACAAGGAGGCCCACGGTGAGACCCAGAAGCGGAAGGGCGATGTGCAGATGATAGGTCCAGCCTTTGCCCTGAAGCAGGTACAAGGCCACCGAACCAACCAGCGCGCTTCCGAGGATGAGCAATGAAAACAGCTTGTTAGAGCGTTGAATGAACGTGACTGCCAGGGCGGAGATACCGGTCAGCAGTACGACCCAAGGAAGTGGTTTGGACATCGCTTCTGGTAGCGAAACAGCAATTTGGTCTCGATGGATCGGCAAGTACTGCCATTGAGTCCACCAAAATCCATCCCACGCTCCGATTGTTTGAATCCACAGGAGGATGGCCGCCACTGGAAACCCCACGCCCAGCATGATCCACCCGGCGGTAGCGAAGCAGTGCTTGAGAGGGCGTTGGTTCCGTAGTCGTTCCGCTGTGAGCCACACAACCACGATGGGTACGATGAGTGCGGCGATGGTGATCTTGATGGTGACGGCGGCCCCCATGAGGACTCCGATCCCCACGTGACAGCCGCGACGTACTTGATCACTGTGGCTCTTTTGTACCCACACACCGAGCCCGAAAGCCGCGAGTAGAAAGATCCCTTGAAAGAGCTCGCGTTGTCCGCGGTCCCACGGCGTAATCGCGCCATAGGCCCACAGCGTAGCGACCATGGCCGCCAACCACGCGCTTGGATTTCGGTGGAGGTGTTTGTTGATCAGTGGTGTCCAGGCCGCGAGTGTGCTGACAAGGAGCGTAAACAGGAGAAACACACCATCAGAAAATCCAGCAAGAGCGCCTACGGTCCAATGGAGAAAAATGATCCCAGGCGAGTTGAATTCGAGCGCGTCCCGATATGGGACCTCACCGACGGTTAGGGCCCATCCATGGTATTGGAAGATAGCGGGATCATTGCCAAGTGGGTACCGACACATGGCCCATCCATGGGCAATCCAAAGACCGACACCAAAGAGCATCAGCATCACGACAGCAGGGCGACTGGATTCGAGCCTTTCGGTCCAATGGGTCACGATGAATCGCTGCGCGGCCATTAGGCTCGCGTGAGCACGACGGCAGGATCCAATTTGGCCGCGCGGTTGGCGGGTACCCAAGCGCCAATGAGGCAAAAGCACAACGCAAAGAGCACGGAGCCGACAATGAGCGTCCAATCGTAGATGAAGAAGTCGTCGGGAATGACCGGAAACCGTTCCCGGAGACCATCAGCCAAGCCATTGACCAGTCGTGAGATCCCATAGCTCAGGCCGTTGCCCAGGATCCCGGCGACCAGCCCAATACACAGGCTCTCTCCCAGGATGATCGTTCGGATGTCCCATTTGCTGGCGCCAATGGCGCGCATAATGCCAATTTCTCGTTGACGCTCGTAGATCACCATCAAGAATGTGTGTGAAATGTTCATGGCGCTGATGATGATGATGATCAGCGAAATTAACAAGAAGGTCAGGGTGACCAGCAACATCATCTGAGCGGCTTTTTGTGCATCTCTGGAGTTGGTGCTCAGTTCATAGCCTTGTTTTTGAACCAGTTCGATGACATTGGCGACGTCTTCATTCCGAGGGACACTGAGCAGCGCAGTGTCGTAATACTGCGTGGACTTGGATCCCAAATAGAATTGATTAAAACGTTCCACATACCCAAGTGGCACCGTTCCGCCAAGGTGCATGGCCTTGTTCGAGAAACCGACGATTTCCGCCCAGCGCAGCCGTTGCCAGCGTTTGGGTTGCGATTCGCGGAGGAATGAAAACCCCAGCCACAAATACCCTTTGAGCCCCAACACCAAACATTCATTGGACAGGGGCTGGGTGTCCAGCTGGCTGACTACGTTGGCGTTGTAGAAATCGAGCATCAGTGGGTTGATGGCCACCGGCATGTACGGCTCACAGCGGCCTGCTCGTGTCAGCACATTGTGGGTTGCGCAGTATTGACTCACGGGACAATTTCCAGAGATGTGATTCTCATACATTTGGGAGTACACCCAATGATTGAGGCTTCCTTCCGCTTTATCCAACGAGCATTGAGCACCGCGGCAAACCCCTTCGCGAATCGTGCCGGGCAAGGTCTGTACATGGGCGACCGCTTCCTCGACGGAGGAGAAGGCTCGATGAACAACATTCCATTCGTAAACGGCTTCTTGCGCCTGTTGAGTGAGCACGGACTGAATGGTCCATAATTCCGCCCCGGCGCGGTCGGCGTCCAGTACATCCTGGTAATCAATGGCGCCTGTTTCCGCCACAGCGAGGTACATCTCGACATCCAATTGGTCATGGTGCAGCGTATCCAACGCAATTCGAAGCGGTTTGAGGGTTCGACGGTTGGCCACCTTGAGAATGATCCAACGGTCGTACGCACAGACTTGGCCTTCAAACGTTCCATCGGCACAGTCCGTGTTTGTCGTACAGGGTTGTGATTTTGATTTGTCTACGAAACTTTGCCAATACCGTCGAGGTCGACACATGCCGTCGCTGGCACATTCCATGGCTTCGTGGGGGCATTCGGAATTGCTCTTGCAGCTTATTTGGCGCCGTCGGCACATGTCCTCTTCGACGATACTGCAGCTCTCCTCGTAGAACTTCATTTCCTTGGATACCGATGGATTGGGGTACAAACCTTCCAAGAACCCTTCAGCAGCCATCCGTCTGTCGATAATTCCTGTTTCGACCTTTGCAGGGAAGCGCGCACGCATCTTCGGAAAGACTTCAGCGACGTCCTCGGTGTTCTTGAGTTGCTGAATAGCGGTCTTGTCGAGTGCGTGAGAACGCCCCATCAAGGCTCCTGCAAATCCACTGTCCTCCGCGTCGTTTTGGGGGGTTGTGGAAGCGCCTCCAAGGGGCTCCACTTCGAGTTGGTCGATGGGATAGATTCGGTTCACAACGCGCTCTCGGATGCCTTCCGACAGCGCGACGAAGAAGGTGAGTGCCGAGATCCCCACGATGATTCCGATGGCCGAAAAGATAAAGTTCTTTTTGGAGCGTGCAATGTTCTGAATGACCAGGTGGATGAGTTTTCGAACGGGCATGCTTACCTCGTAATCAACAACTGACTGTCGGCGTCTCCGCCGGTCAGGTCGAGGGTGAATGCCACTTCGTAAAATTGGCTTAGATAGCGTTTGATCCCGCCCGGTACATTTCGATTTCGAACGGCCGCAAGCAATCCGTCAAAGGATAAATAGCCGCCGGCCAACATGTTGTCCTTCTCCAATACAGAACTTGCAACGGCTTCTCGTGTGCGTGATCGCAGGCTACTTGTTTTGTTCAGGAGTACTTCGCGGAGGCGTCTCATGGTGTCACGGCCGGTAGTGACCATCACCATTTTGCCCACTTGAAGGACACCATAGCGTTCACATTGCCGCTTCTTGTTGGAGCAGCCCCGCTCAATTCGGATGCTCGTCGAATCGCCCAAATTGGTTCGCTCGATCGTGTATCCCGATCGTTCGAGGATGGACCGCTTGGGCCACCACACATCCACAAGTTTGGTGCCATTGTGTGATTCCATCATCAGCACCAAACCGAGCGCATTGGCAGCAGCTACCGGGTGCTTTCGCACGCCCATGATGTCGCGCATGGTGGCTCTCGGATCCATGCTCGTTACTGCCACTGCGATGTGCCCTGTCAGGTGATTGGCGAGATCCCGTACAATGTGCCGATCGGCCAGATCGGGATGGACATGCTTGCTCAGCAGGGCAGCGATCGGGTCACTGCCTTTGTCACCAAGCCCAAGCGCACTTCCCAGGCCTGCCAACCCGGATCCCAAACGACCAATTTGGAGGAGAATAGACGAAATCCGTTCCACTTGAATGCCGACTCGCATCATGAACACCGCATCTCGTGGCAACAGGTCGCCAAATGATGGGGACGGCGAGTCTTCATTGAGCATCCAACTCTTCGGGATCAGCGAAGCGCCCTCTTCGACCCGAAGCACAGTCCGAATGTTGGCGGCACAACTGTTCATGTCCATGCGCGCAGCGATGTACGCGACCCGCGACAGATACCCGGCGATTCGGCCCTCGATGACGTTTCGAACGAGGGGGTTGAGTGGCAATCGTTCCAACCACGCCGTGCGAGGTTTGCCGTCTTTGTTCCGCGCAAATGTATGGCCATCCGCATATAACAATGGACCTTCATCGCCCACTCGTTTGACCATTTCACGGAACCGGACGGTCTTGAAAAAACTCTGGTCTCCAGCCGGCTTGAGGATGTCTTCGATCACCCTCAATGGGTCTTCGCCACGGCCACGATACACCAGCGCCATGAGACCACTGCTTGCTCCAAAAGCGGCAATGGTTTTACCCGAGTCGACTTTACTGGGAACGCGGTAGATGATCGCATCGTTCGTCGCCGATTCCACCGGTTCTACACCCGTATGTCCGTTATTGATGAACTTGGCGATGAGCGCTTCTGAGAAGGCCTCATCGTCTTCGACGCCAAAGAGCAGGTACAAGTTTCCGTTGCGGCTGAACAACACCAAGCCGGCCTCTGGATCCACACCCACTCTCCGGAGTCCTTCGGGATCGGCGATGTCGATTCCTGTTTCCGGTTTAAGAAATTGCCGAAGTTGTTCGGTTTCTTTGACGCCACGGGTGAACTGGAGCAGACGTTCTGCCGCTTGGTCGACGCGAGGAAGCCAAAGCATGGCGTCAATGTCAGCCGGTGTATATTCCTGTACGTCGGCCGCTGCGCCCAATTGCCACAGCCGGCGAATGCCGATGAGGCTCAGCAGGACGGCGGCAACCAGGACCGATCCCCAAATGATTCTCTTGCGGAGGTGTTTGTTCATTGAGTGCCCGCGTCGTTGTCTGCCTGAGTACCATGCTCACTTAGGGTGAACAAGGGTTGGTGCCACTGTG
>Ga0310121_10003647_pt1 | contig 13949 bp, 9 predicted proteins | sample CB27_Tmax_986_MG_FD_203504 | JGI IMG/M metagenome (GOLD analysis project Ga0310121, IMG submission 203504) | Marine microbial communities from Western Arctic Ocean, Canada - CB27_Tmax_986 | ecosystem: Environmental > Aquatic > Marine > Oceanic | place: Canada: Western Arctic Ocean | collected... | reverse complement strand
TGAGGGCGCATGTCTGTCGGGAGAGTTGTTGGCCTGCGACGATAATGATGACTGCACCAACGACAGTTGTACCGCCGAATCCGGGTGTATCAACGAACAGACGGATCCCCTATGCGAGATCCCCGAAGAAAGCTGTTGGGATGAATACGACAACGATGGTGATGCAACCACCGACTGTGCCGACTCCGACTGCCATGCGCTCTGCTGTGACGACGGCCTCTTGAACGGCACCGAAACGGCGATCGATTGTGGCGGAAACTGCGGAGCCTGTACCGACGACAACTGCACCGAAGATAGTGACTGCGCCATCGGCTCCTGCGTAAACAATGGTTGCGAAGCGCCCACAGGCTTTTATTGGGTGGGCGGTAGTGGCCAATGGTCCGATTACGAAAACCACTGGGCGACCAGCTCAGGAAGCACGATATTCCACGATCGAGTGCCGGCCGCTACCGATGACGTCTATTTTGATGAAAACTCCTTTGGCTCGGGCTCGTCTACCCTCGACATCGACGTGATCATTGCAGAATGCCAGAACATGGACTGGACGGGCGTGGTCAGTCCCGTCACGATCACCGGCGAATCCGATAAGGCCCTTCACATCACCGGCTCCTTTCGCCTGGCCTCCAGCATCAACTGGAGTGCCAGCACAGAACTTATCTTCGAGGGCACAGGACACCACGTAATCCACAGCCGCGGCGCTGCGATTGGCGCGGGGGATATCCGCCTCAACAATCCGGACGGACAGTGGGCTCTGGGCCACGCCTTCACTGCAAATAATGGTTACTTCCATATGGAAAGTGGCAGCTTCGACACGGCCGGGAAAGACATGCACGTTCGTCGCTTCTACGCCAGCGGGAACCTGGAACGAAGCATCAGTCTCCAAGATTCCCATATTACGATCATTCAGTTCTGGTTCATGGGGAACACCACCAATCTCACCTTTGACGCGGGTACATCCACCGTCCACTGGGACGCAAACAACACCTACAGCTTTGAAGCCAACGACGTAGCCTTTCACGATCTGGAGATGAGCGTTACGAGTGGCGAAGCAACGATTAAGGGAAACATCACCTTCCATCGGATTGAAAAAGGTGGTGAAGGAACTTTGAAGCTACAAGACTCATTGACCATCAACGACAGCTTCGACGTATTGGACGGGCAGGTCCTGTTCTCATCCGACAATACGATTGAAGAGCTGGCCATATCGGCAGGTGTGGTGCTGCGCCTGGGGTCTGGATCCACCCAGACAATCGGTGCGATCACAGGGACTGGCACCTGTACCGAGAACATCTATCTGGTGGCCACGGAGTCGGGTACACCAGCCTTCCTGCATCAGAGTCTGGGTCAGGTCGGTCTGGACTTTGCCCACATCAAAGATATCCATGCGACAGGCGGAGCGGATTTCTTCGCGGCCAACAGCTTTGATGACGGTGGAAACGAAGGCTGGCAGATCCAGGAGAAAGCACCGCAGTCCTATTATTGGATCGGAGGAAGTGGAAACTGGAGCGATAGCCAACATTGGTCGAACAACAGTGGCGGAGCACCCGCCGATTGCGTACGGGGAAGTTCAGACAATGTAATCTTCGACGAGAACTCGTTTACTGAAGAGGGAAAAACCGTCACCCTGGATGTGCCCCTGGCCTCCTGTAAGTCCATGACCTGGCAGGATACGGTAGACGGTGCGGTGGTCATTGGCGGGGTCGAAAACACCTTGAGCATCCATGGCTCGCTCACCTTATCAGAGGGCATGTCCTGGAACTCTAACGGTGACCTTAACTTTTTTGGTTCCGGTGCGAAGACGCTCGACCTCAAGGGAGTAAGCTTCGCGGCCTACAACGTCTATCTGGACGACCCCGACGCCATATGGACGATGGTAACTGACCTCTCCGGCAACAATACCTACTTGAACGTGGTCCGTGGTGGCTTTGAGACCGATGGTAACGACCTCCTGGTACGACGCTTCATCTCCAGTAATAGTAACCAGCGGAGCATCAGTCTGGGTAACTCCGATGTCACAATCAATCAGTTCTGGTTTATGAGCACCACCACGAATCTGGACTTCGATGCTGGAACCTCGACCATCCACTGGAACGCGAGCAATACCTATAGTTTCCAGGCCTCGGGTCTGATCTTTCACGACCTGGACATGAGCATCGATAGCGGCGCAGCAAGCCTTCAAGGCGATATGAGCTTCAGCCATATCATCAAAGAAGGTCAAGGGAACCTGGACGTAAGAGATACTTTGAGTGTGGCGACCTTCGATTTGAACGCAGGGCGAGTGCGTCTCGACGAGGATACAAGTGTAGACACGCTCAGCTTGAGTCCCGGTATTTTCCTCGAAATCGAAGGAGGTAAAACCCTTAGCACGCAAGACCTGAATGGCTCTGGAACCTGCAGCAACTACATCCATATAAAATCCCAAACACCCGGAACTTCCGCCACCATCACCCAACCGTCGGGTCAGGTGACCCTGGATTTCGCCCACATCACAGACACTCTTGTCACCGGCGGCGCAACCTTCGCGGCCAACGATAGCTTCGACCACGGCGGAAACAACGGGTGGGCCTTCAGCCCCATACAACCCACGGACTACTACTGGGTCGGCGGTACGGGAAATTGGACAGAGGGCAATCACTGGTCCCTGGCGAGCGGGGGAACCCCCTCCGGCTGCGGCCCCACCTACCTTGACGACGTCTTCTTCGACGACAACTCCTTTACCGAGTCCAACCAGTACGTGACCATCGATGCCGTCTCCGCGGAATGCAACGATATGGTGTGGGCCGGCGTCACCCACGCGCCAGGAGTGCTTGGAGCGGCTGGAGTAGCGCTGACCATACATGGAGACTTCGTGCTCGATGAAAACATGGCCTGGAACAGCCAGGCAGACCTCTTCTTCAAATCACCCGGCGATAAAATTATTGATCCCCAGGGGATGGTAATGGGCAGTTACAACATCTACCTCGACGACTCAGTTGGGAACTGGACGCTGACTAGCGAATTGGCGATCAACAGTGGTTATTTCCACGTCGTGAAGGGGAGTTTCAACACGGCCGGAAATACCATGCAGGTCCGCCGTTTCTATTCCGACAACAGCAATGAACGCAGTATCTACTTGAACGATTCGATCATCGAACTGAAACAATTCTGGTTCATGGCGAACACCACCAATCTGACCTTTGATGCCGGAACATCCATCATCAATTGGAACGCGAGTAACACCTACAGATTCGAGGCCAACGACGTGAGCTTTCATGCGCTTCATGTCAGCACCAGCACCGGCTCTACGGCAATCAAAGGAGACCTCCAGTTCCAGGAGATAGAAAAGAGCGGTGACGGGATCTTGAAGGTGGAGAATTCCATTGAAATAATCGACGCATTGCGCGTGACCGCGGGAACCCTGGAACTCGACGATTCAAACACTATCAATGAACTCAACTTGACCTCCGGGATCGTCCTTGTGCTGGGCTCAGAAAAAACCCAGACAATCGATGCCCTGACCGGAGACTTCAATGGAGTTACCACCTTCATCCAGCCCAAGTCTCCTTCCGAACCGGCCTATTGGGATCAAGGGGAGAGCTCGGTGTGTTTCGATTATTTCAATATTGATGGGGTTCACTTTGTTGGCACTGGCCCGGTCTACGCAGACCATAGCGTTGACAGCGGAGGAAACCAGGGGATTGTCTTCGGTCCATGCCCCTGACATAGTTCACCAACCAAGAACCAGCCAGTCGATATCTCCACATGGCTGATCCATAAAATATGTACCGCTTGCATCGGCAATTCCCTCTGTCCTAGGATGCCGCCAATTCTCTTCCCCAATTGCAAATAAACCCTCTCTGAATGATTGCTAAGCGCTCAATATCCCTTCTGGTTGCAACTCTGATGGCCGCCCTGTCCTTTGGCGTCATCATGAGCACCAACGACATGGGCTACAGTCGCGATGAGTCGTTCTATTTTCAGAACGCCGAGATCTATCAGGAGTGGTTTGATGTACTGAATAGCGACAAGGCCTTCCAACGCGAGGAGATCCTTCGCATCTGGAAACATAACGCCGAACACCCACCTCTGGTGAAGGTCCTGATGGGTGGGTTCTGGCGAACATTCGCACAAATAGAGCGACCGGTACGAGCAAAGCCCCCAACCACAAATAAACCGGATATTGTCACATTCACTGTCCAGGGATTGGCTCCAAGCCATCCTTTCTGGAAGGGAACATCTGTCTCGGTTCTCGGGCCACAGTCCATCGACCAGGCGGCAGAGGATCCACGCCGGCACTTCGGTACGGGCCAGGTCACAAAACGCGGCCCCAGAACAGCGACCGTTGAATTCAAAACCTCGGACCCGGCCGGAGTCATGCAGCGTTGTACCCATGACTATCGGCCCGGACCACAGTATATGCGAGGCTGTTCGATCCGTCGCGACGGCCCGCTTTTGGAAGGCTCCGCCATGCGATTGGTCGGCCCCTTCTTCACGGCTCTACTCATCTTCGCCATGGTTCTTTTCGGATGGCACCAACTGCACCCAGTCGTCGGAATCACAGCACCGCTCCTGTTTCTTACCAGTCCGCGCTGGTTTTACCACGCACATCTGGCCGCCTTCGATATGCCGGTCACCGCGATGGTATTTCTGATTTCTGCTGCATTCTGGGTGTCTCTCGAACGCCCCAGATGGGCCTGGGCGACCGGGGTTTTGTGGGGCATTGGACTCCTCACCAAACATAACGCCCTCTTCTTGCCGATCCCGTTCATCGCTTTCTGGTTGCTTACCTATCGGCGCGAGTTTTCAGTGAAAACCAGAACCATGAGTCGCACTCGAGTCGTGATCGCCGGAATCGCCTGTCTTGCCACCCTGGCCCTTGGTATCCGCCAGCCGGTCTGGGGTGTCCTCCTTGCTATCATCCTGTTCCTCACCATCACCCGGACTCGTATTCGCTTTCCGCGTATTCCTCTGGCGTTCCTGGTCATGCCCCCTATCGGGCTGGGAATTCTGTTCGTGTTCTGGCCAAAGCTCTGGGTCGATCCATTCGCCGCGATTGAATCCTACCTGAACTTCCACCTCGCACATGAACATTACCTTCAATACTACCTGGGACAGATCCTCGAAGTGCCCCCATTCCCCTTCGAATACCCCTTCGTGCTCACCGCATTGACGGTTCCCGTTTTGACACTCGTCGTCTGTCTGTTCGGAGGACTCGACTTGTTTCGGCCTGGAATCCAACGCTTCATCCAGATGCTTCGAAAAACACCCCGAAATCCACTTACGGCCATCAATGCGCACCTCTTTCGTCTCGGCATATTTCTGGCATTACTTACCCTGTTCCCGGTCGTCCTCATCGCCCTTCCCAGCACACCGGTATTTGGCGGAGTCAAGCATTGGATGACGGGAATGCCCTTCCTCTGCATCCTGGGTGGTTGGGGCATCTGGCGAATATCCATTGTGTCGATTCAGTTACTCGCCCTTCCCTCTGACCAACTACGCAAGCAGATGTCAGTTGTGGCGGCTGTCATCGTATCCATAGCGGTCTTGATTCCAGCCACCCTGGCCACGGCTACCAGCACTCCGGTCGGAAATACCTACTATAATGAGTTGGCGGGCGGCATCTCCGGGGCGGCCGACCAGAAACTCACACGTATCTATTGGGGATACGCCAGTAAACAGACATTGGACCAGATCAATACGCGCCTCCCCGCAAATGCCACCGTCTGGCTGCACGATACAACGACTACAGCATTCCAGATGTACAAACGTGAGGGGCGGGTTCGAAACGACTTGAACATTCTCGGTTCAGGCCATGTCTTTGCTCGGAATTGCCATGATCGATCCGTCGGTTGCGGCATCACCCATGTCCTTGAGCGAGCAGATGCGGCCCTTTTCGAAGAGCAAAAATTCTTCGGAGCGGCACAGCTTCATCTCCAACGGATCTTCGGTACCCCTGGACCCAGCTGGGCCTGGCGAGCGGAAGGTGTCCCGATGATCAGTCTTTACGAGAAGGACCGGACAACGACACCGACTGCCGACGAACCGAAACGGTAGACGGCGGATCACCATAGCGATGGCCATACCCCACAGGCCCCCAATCCTCCCATCCGGGCCCCATGACGTACAAATCGAAACAGAGCTGCCGCCCCCCACTCGGCGGTCCTGTCGCGCGGACCGTGATCTGGTGAGTTTTCGGCCCCTTTGCACTGGTCACCACGTCTACCGCCCAGGGGATCCATAGATTGTCATGCGGATGAAAGTCATCACGAACCACATTCTCTCCGTCAATGGACAACTCGACCGTAACCCGACCAGGTATCGGCCGTCGTGCCGGCCCATAACGGGTATCGTCGCGTAGTGCATTCCCAGCTCGTAATAATACCGTATCACCCTCATTCAAGGGCACGGCTGTGAATGTAATCTGATAGGTTGGATGGTTTCGAGACGGTTCAAAGAAGACACACTCCCGAGGAACATCCCCCACATCGACCATACGTAGCTGAACCATGTCCGAGATCGGCTGTTTGGATAGTCTGGTTGCCGTCCCCAGACCACAAATAAAGGTGTCGCGGCGTTCCGAAGACTGCCGACATCTCTGGTTCTTCGTGGCTCGGTCCACCCGTTCCACCTGAACCTGTCCGGATATAAATGGTTCCCGGGCGTTCCAACGAATCGGCGACGCCGGAAGCTCTACGACCTGGGCCGTCAGCCGCCGGGAGTCCACCAATGTCTTCCAGCCGGTCCCCACCTCCCGGAGTCGTTGCCGCTCCTTTGACACATATGCTTTCCAGCCCACCACGACCAATCTACGAAAGCCCATCCAGGCAACAGGATCGCGCGGTTCCCGCCAATCCAACGCCCGAAAGGGCCAGGTCTCGCTATCTGCCACCGCACCCCGGAATGCAGTTCGGCCAAGATTATCCCAGGTTGGAACAATCCGAATCAGGTCCCCGGCCGTAAGATGGTCGTCCGTCTGTGTACGAAAATCCTCCCATTCCTGATGGCTCGGTACCTGCTCTGCGCGCTGCATCTGCCCCTGGACAAGCAATACCGAGACAGCCACGAGTCCAACGACCAGGCCGCCACCCAGAGCTCGGTTAAGGATCTTTTCCGACAACTTCATGACGGCTGCTTAGTTGGCACAGTCGTCGACACAGAGCAAGGATTGAAGAGCATCGGAGGAGCCTTGACAGGGTTTTCCGCAATGATACCGTTCTGCTCCATGAGGGTGTTGCATTGGGTAATAGTGGGGTTTCTATCGGTTTCGTTAATAACCGGATGTGCATCTTCCTTCGATTCAAAGTCGGGTGGTGATAACACCATCTCCACAGCCACAGGCTTACCCTTCGCCCAGCCAGTCACCGACCGGGTGAGTAATCGAACCCACGATAACGTGGATTGGAAAAGCTTCACATTCGATGACCACAATGGCCGTATCCATGTGGATGTATATTGGGACAACCCCAAAGTGCAGGCCACCATCAGCGTTTACGACCAAATGGCTCAAAAGATCATTTCTCTTCCCCATCAGATGGGCCAACAACGAGATCGAATCGCCAATCTGGCGGTACGGGAAGGACGATACTTTGTTGTCGTTCGCTGCATTGGACACGAAAGTGTGTACACGATCGAAGTCCTTGATAGTGCCCGTAGTACAGGGCCGGGCGGAAGTTCCAGCCCTCCACCAATCTAGTGCTGGGGAACCAAAGCCCCGACCCGGGGTTTGAATACCCCTGATCCATCTCTGCCCTTTTCAAACCATCACAATTGACAGCTATGTCCCTACTCGTTACATGTTTTGCAGTTCAACGGGATTTGCCGACATATGGCTCAGTTCGAGGTCATTCGGGATATTGGCGACACGATCAAGGAAATCTTGAAGGATTCCTTCGAAACGAATGGGTTTACGACCGTGCATATAAGCACCGAAAAACCCAAGAAGGACAACATCAAGAATCTTCCTACGGTCAATGCCTACCTGTATCACGTGTCCTTCGCGCCCAACTACCGAGAACGGTCCGAGAACCTGGTATCGGAGTATACAGAGGATGGGGGCATCATAGAATTTTACAAAGCCGCACCGGTGTATTTCTATGCGCATCTGATCATCAACGTCTGGGGAAATACCCCAAGCGAAGAGAACCTTCTAATGGGACTCGCAATCAAAACCTTATTGGACATACCTATGGTAACCGGGGAAAAACTCGTCGGAAATGCGTTCTACCCGGACGACCAACTCAACATCTATCCAAACCTTCAGGCGGACTACAACGACACGCTCTCATTCTGGCGTTCGTTGAACGAGGAAGTTCGCCCTTCCATGTACTATCACATCAAATTTCGGATCGAATCCGATCGGGTCAGTCGGCCCATCCGCAGAGTGCTTGGCAAGGATTTTGCTGTGGACAGAAAGCCCTGAGGTCTTAACGTCCCAATCCACTCGCTGTAATCGTACTCTTCGGCTACTCCGACTCATCCAAAGTTCATGTCTCTCAAATCGAAAACTAGGGAAAGGAGTTAACAATGGCCACATCTTATCTGTCGCCCGGCGTATACGTCGAAGAAGTCGACCGTGGGACAAAGCCCCTCGAAATGGTGGGCACAAGTACGGTCGCATTTATTGGTGAAAGCAGCGTTGGTCCGGTCAACGAGGCGGTATTCATCACCAATTGGTCACAGTTCGTTAAAACATTTGGAGATTTCCAGAACAGCGAGCATCTGGCTCATGCTTTATATGGTTTCTTCAACAACGGTGGAGGAAGAGCTTTTGTCCTCAACGTAGGAACGGACGAAGCGGATGGAGACGCCAAGAAAGAAAAAGGCGGCGGCGGAAAAGCCGGCCGTTATCTTGGCGCGGATAGAGGCCCCGGGGCTCGCACGGGTCTCAAAGCCTTTGAAGAAATCGACGACATCAACATTGTCTGCGCACCGGGACAGACCGACCCGGTCATCTGGGATGCAGTCCTTTCACATTGCGAGAATATGCGATATCGCTTCGCCATTCTCGATTGCCCTGAAGTCATCGAGAAGGGCGGTGTGAACAAGCTCGTAAAGCCCCGTGATTCAAAGTACGGGTCCTATTACTTCCCCTGGGTCCAGGTATATGACCCCTATAAGGGCAATATCTTCCAGCCCCCGAGCGGTTATATGGCTGGGATCTATGCACGTTCCGACACAGAACGTGGTGTCCATAAAGCACCTGCCAACGAAATCGTTCGCGGTGCGCTCGAACTCCGGTACAACATCACCAAGGGCGAGCAGGATATCTTGAACCCGAAAGGCATCAATTGCATCCGCTCGTTCCCCAACCGGGGTATCCGCGTCTGGGGTGCCCGGACAATCTCATCGGACGCTTCCTGGCGTTATGTGAATGTTCGTCGCCTGTTCAACATGGTGGAGCAATCCATCGAGATCGGAACCCAATGGGTTGTCTTCGAACCCAACGATCAAAAGCTCTGGAAGCGAATTACTCGTGATATCTCTGCGTTCCTGCTTCGCCTATGGCGGCAGGGCGCCTTGTTCGGCAAGACCCCGGAGGAGGCTTTCTTCGTTAAATGTGACGATGAGACCAATCCACCAGAGGTCATTGATGCTGGACAGGTGGTCATCGAAATCGGCATGTGCCCAGTCAAGCCGGCCGAGTTCGTGATCTTCCGTATTGGTCAGATGCCAGCCGGAGGCGAAATCTCCGAATAGTCTCTACCAATACTTTTCCTAGTTTCCGCGATCGGGGAGCTGATACCTCCCCGATCGTGCCCTCCCGAAAGGGAACCCCAAGCTCTATAGATAATAAAAGAATGTAGGAGGCAAAAATGCCTAATCGTAGACCCAGTGATCATATTGGTTCCTTTAACTTCAAAGTTGAAATCGAAGGAGTCACCGTAGGTGCGTTCCGTAATGTGGAAGGCATGGATTCCGAGACCGAGGTCATCGAATACCAGGATGGTGATGATACCATCGCTCGTAAACGGCCCGGTCGTACCAAGTACAGTAACGTAACTCTTAAGCGTGGTTATACAAACAGTGACGAACTGTGGACCTGGCGTAAGAAAGTCATCGAGGGCGTGGTCGAACGCAAATCGGGTTCGGTAATCCTGTGCGACGACGCTGGCGATGAGATCATGCGTTACAACTTCTATGAAGCGTGGCCCTGCAAATGGAAAGGGTTCACCCTGGACGGTAAAGGCGCCGACGTCATGGTCGAAGAGATCGAAATGGCCGTCGAAAAGATCGAACGCGCATAAACTGTCGCTTTACCCAAAAAAGGCCGAAGATATCTTCGGCCTTTTTTTTTCTGTTCAAGGCCATCGCACATCTCGGAATCAGCCGGACGAAGGTCCAAGGTTGCGCCGTTTGGGCGTCTGGCCTAGCATCAAGATCCACTTCATCATCAAGGGGAGTATCAAATGGCCTTCAAGACCGAATTCGAGTTCACCTTGCCGAAAGGCTTTGTGGACAAGGATGGTAATGTTCATCAGAAGGGGGTCATGCGCCTGGCAACGGCGAAGGATGAAATCGTTCCTCTGCAGGACTATCGCGTCCAGAACAACAGGGCCTACCTGGTCATCATCCTTCTTTCACGTGTCATGTCCAAGCTGGGCGATCTGACCGCCATCAACCCCGGGGTTATCGAGGGACTGTATTCATCAGACCTCGCCTACCTGCAGGAGTTCTATCGCAAAATCAACGAGGACGGTAGTGCTTCCGTTCCTGTGTCGTGTCCCGAATGTAAACACAAATTCGAGATCGACATGGGGAGTGACCTGGGGGAATTGTAAGCTATCCACTGGACCGCCTTTACCAGGAAGTCGCCTATATCGCCTATCACTTTCATTGGCCGATCGACGACATCCTGGAAATGGAACACAAGGAGCGTCAGATCTGGATCAAAGAGATTTCGGAGATCAACAAGGAAATCAATCGATCACGGTCCACCTGACAAACTGGTTCCGAGCCCCGCAGTGGGTAGCAAAAATATCATAGGAGAAATCGGGGCTCGGAATTCATAGTCAGTACATACGTGGCATGTTTGTTGCTTACGATAATTATCGCCTGGGTCGTATAGGACCCAACTTGGAGCTATAATGTTCGATCCCACCTACAGACCGCCTGGCATCTATGAACTAGAGCCAGAATTAACCATCAGTCAACCGATCCTTCGGGAGCGTGGTCTGGTGGGCTTTATCGGTCTTGCGGAACGGGGCCCCCTTGATGTGCCGGTCCGGATTGTCGACATCAACCAGTTCTACGAAATCTACGGAAACCTGGATGAGAACACTTATCTTGAACCCGCCGTCCAGGCCTTCTTCCAGAATGGCGGCGCAGAGTGTTATGTGCTCCGAATCGCACACGTCGACCCACGTAAGCCTGGAGAAATCGCAACCCTCGCCTCCAATCGATTACTGACGGCTGGGGGAAAGCCTTCCCTCGATGTATACGCCATCAATGAGGGGGCATGGGCAAACGTCGTGAACGTGGAAACGTTCCCATCAGAACAAATTGCCCAGACCTTCCTGACTCTTGACCTGAAAAAGGGGCAGACATCGGCAACCGTGAAATCAACCCACGGCATCGCCCGAGGATCAATCCTGCGGGTATACGATGAGGACGGAAACGAAGAAATCCTTGAGGTCGCGAATATCGAAGGCCGGGTGGTACATTTTCAACCCTTGCAAAAAGTGAAGATGAACCACCCATCTTCGGCACCAACCTACCTCGAACCTATCGAATTCGGCATTCGTGTGTCCTATCTGGGTCGAGACGAGTCTTTTGATAACTTGAGCCCCGGAGTGCGAGCACCCAACTATTTTGAGACGGCGGTGAACAGCCAAAGCGCCATTATCCAAGTGGCAGACCGGAACGAAACGCTCCCTGGACTGGACACTATTCCCGCCCTGGACTCTCGTGTGCAGCTAAGTGGTGGACAAGATGGCCTTCATGGTGTGACGCCCGATGACTTCATGGGAAAGGACCTGGGTCCGGGGGAACGGTCAGGACTCGCCGCATTCGAGATCATTGAAGATGTAGATGTACTCTGCATCCCAGACTTGATGTGGGCCTACACCAATAGTACCGGCTTCAATTCCCTGAAGGACATCGAAGTGGTTCAGCAGGCGCTGGTAACCCAATGTGAAAACCAGAGAGATCGCTTCTGTATACTCGATCTCCCCAACGGAAGCTCACCGGATACCGCGCTGCAATGGCGCCAACTTTTCGATACAGCCTATGCGGCCTTCTATTTCCCGTGGGTCCAGGTCGACAACGGCCAAACACCACTATTGGTACCGCCAAGTGGAATTGTGTCCGGTGTCTATGCTCGTTGTGATCTGAACATTGGCCTACATAAAGCTCCCGCAAATGAAGAACTGCTCGGTGCACTAGATGTCGCTATCAGTTTGAATGAGACCGATGTCGGTGTGCTGAACAACCATGGCATTAATTGTATCCGGTCGTTCAACGCTCGAGGGATCCGCGTATGGGGAGCCAGAACGACGAGTAGCGATCCGATGCAGCGGTATATCACTGTACGCAGGGTCATGAGCGCCGCAATCCGCACACTTCAGTCCGACCTTCAATGGGTCATGTTTGAGCCCAACAACCCTGCGCTATGGAAGAAGATCCTCCGAAATATTTCCTACTTTCTGTATACTCTGTGGCAGAATGGATACCTCAAGGGTGGTACTCCGGAGCAGGCCTTCTTCGTAAAATGCGACGAAGACAATAACCCCATCGAATCTCGGGAACGGGGATATGTCGTTATAGATGTAGGCTTAGCACCGGTACGCCCGGCCGAGTTTGTCTTCTTCCGCGTAGTTCAGGAAAACGAACTTTCAACCGCTGGACATGCCTGATCGCCTGTACGGACCAAGGAGCTGAAAGATGCCAGAAGACAACACCAAGAATCCTCACGTTGAGGTTACCGATGACGGAGGTGTGAAAGCGACCGCCGGCCCAGTGACCGCTACGGCAGATGCCAACGCAGTCCAGGGTGCCGTGGGCAAAGCCACCGAAATCGCCAAAGAGATTGGCAGCGAGGTCGGCGAAGCCATCGGAGGCTCCCAACTCGGCGAGGCCCTCGGGAATATGGCCGCCGAGAAGGTCAACCAATTCCTCGGGGGTATATTTGGGCAACAGGCGGCGAGCGCCCTCGGTGCCATCAATGAAATGGTCTTCGGACGTCCCGATCCGCAACTTGCGTTCCAGTATCTACTTGAAATCGATGGTGTGGCCAGCGCTGGCTTTAAGGAATGCAACGGAATCGAATGGGAGATGGAGGTGAAAAACATCCGCTCCGGTGGCAACAACCTCTACGAACATCACCTACTGGGTCCCGCCAAATTCAAGCCTCTTGAGGTCAAACGAGGCTTCATGGCGTCGAATGGCGAGTTCTATACCTGGCTCAAGAAATGTCTCAATTCTGAGACGACCGAAGGCATTCGTACGAGCGTGTCAATCGTAATTTATACGGATGGCATGCAAGAAGCCGGGCGCTTCAATTTCTATAACGCCTTCATCTCCAAATGGACGGGTCCGTCCTTGGATGCGGGCAGTACAGAGATTGCCTTTGAGTCGGCCACCATCGTCTACGATTGGTTCGAATGGCTGCCGGGCGGCGCCATCGCCGAGGCCGCTAAGAAGGCGGGCGGAGCCGCCGCAGCGGCTGGCAGATCCATCTCGATTGATATCGGTGGCATCTTTTCCATCTAAACAGCCGTTTTTTCTGTTTCACATCGTTTTACACCCCAAACTTCACCCCAACACTGATAACCAATGGCAACTCTGAGTAAAGATCCCCGTGTTATCGACCTGCTCTCGGAACTAGAATCGGGTCAGCAGGATTGGGCTGATCTGCCGGGTGGTCAGATACTCGCACAGGCTCTCGCCCTCGCAGATCAGATGATCGCGCGCACCGAGCCGATGACCTCCATTGTGGACCGGGTCTCTCTCACCGGCGCCTCCTTTGCGGACGA
>Ga0310121_10003646_pt1 | contig 13949 bp, 9 predicted proteins | sample CB27_Tmax_986_MG_FD_203504 | JGI IMG/M metagenome (GOLD analysis project Ga0310121, IMG submission 203504) | Marine microbial communities from Western Arctic Ocean, Canada - CB27_Tmax_986 | ecosystem: Environmental > Aquatic > Marine > Oceanic | place: Canada: Western Arctic Ocean | collected... | reverse complement strand
TGCTCCGGCGTGTGTCGTCTCCTACTCATTCTGACCTCCCCCCTGATAGTTGCGACCAAAGCCGCATCCTAACATCAACTTTGGTCTCGTTTCAGGGGGTCACGTCAGACGAGTTGTGCGTACAACTTTTTACACGAGGGAGCCCGAGGGCCTTGAGCGCTACGGTCGCCGCAAAATAACTGTCCGACAATCCCTGTTGGCGCCGATCCCTAGACCCGGAGTGAGGATCACGGCGGCCGCGAAGGCCGGCTGCTTCCGGAGCGCACGAAGCGTGTGCCGAACATCTCTCCAAAGTTCTCGCATCATCCCGTCTCCTCCGTTTTCACCGTCCACCATGTAAAGCGTCCGACAGGCGCGTCGGGCTCGTTCGAACCCTCCGAAGCGTTCCCGCGCACTCCTGTGCGCCTCCTCCTTCTCCCACCCCTCGGCGATGAGCTCACTGGCCCTCATCCGGATGTGGTGCGATAGCTCCTCGTCGATCTCGGTCCGGAGGGCCTCCCTGCGCGTGCGTGCCCTCAGCCAGAACCGGATGCTCACCCACCATTTCATATCAAGTCACGCCGACCCGAGAATCTTCGCGACCGCCTCCGAGAAGTTCGCCCAATGCGACGTCTCGAGACCCAACTGTTTGCGCCCTGCGGAGGTGATCCGGTAGAACTTTGCCCTTCGGTTTTTCGGAGTGACCCCCCACGAGGCCGTCAGCCATCCGCGACGCTCCATCCTATAGAGGGCCGGGTAGAGTGAGCCCTCGTCCACGCTGAGTGCGTGATCCGTAATGCTCCGGATCTGTTGGCCGAGTGAGTACCCGTTCATCGGCTCCCGCTCGAGGAGTTTTAGAGCGAGCAGTTCCAGCGTTCCGTGCAGCAGATCGGACTTCTTCTTGGGCATCTCCACCTTCCCTTAGATTGTCAAGGGGAAGGGGTGGCTGGGTGAGGCCGCGCGAAGGGTTATTCAAATGACGGCCTGCGTCCTACATTGTCCGTCCGTGATCAACTTCCGTCTCCTCGTGCTTTGGCAAGGTTCGAAATCTTTCGCAAGGGACGCACGACAGCAGTGACCTGCATCACGCTGTGCACCGGTTGCGGCGCGCCACCCCCACCTACGCTCGGCGTGGACGACGGCGAGCTGGCGCCGTGCCCCGCCTCCCTCAACTGCGTCCACACGGGTCACCGACACCCGGACGGCACGCCACCGCTCTATCTGCGAGTGGAGAGCGAGGGCAACTGGGAAGGTGTGCGGACCGTCGTGCAGGGGATGCCGCGTGTGACCGTGGTCTCGGTGTCCGAGCGGTATCTGCATGCCGAGGAGCGGAGTCGGCTCCTCCGCTTCATCGACGATATTGAAATACTCGTGGCGGAGGACCACGAGCTCGTCGTCCGGTCCGCTTCACGATCGGGTCGTGGGGACCTGGGCGTGAACAAGCGTCGCGTGAAACGATTGCGCGCCGCGCTCACGGAAGCGGGGCTGCTAGCACCCTTGTGACCCTCCGGCGGCGAGGCTTGCGCCCGCCGCCACGCTCTCGGATGTTGACCGCAGTCTTGGCCACGCTCTAACCGGCCTATGCCATCACGCACCGACGTAACGTCGCGAGGTCCCATGCATAGACGCCACTTTCTAGGATTGGCCGGCGCAGGAGCCTTGGGCGCCGGCAGAATTCAACTCGACGATCGCTTCGACCAGATCAGTCACCTGATCGAGACCAAGATGGCCGAGTATCGGGTGACCGGCGTCGCGTTCGGGCTCTCCAAGAATGGCGTTTCGGAGCGCCGCGGCTTCGGGATCACCAACATCGACAACCCGCAGCCGGTCACGCCCGACACGGTGTTCGCCATCGCGTCGATCTCAAAGACGGTCGTGGGCACAGCTTTGATGCGGCTCCACGATCAGGGACGGATCGACGTCGAGGCGCCCGTGCGCCAATACCTCCCCGATTTCCGCGTTGGAGATGCTGCCGCGACCGAGGACGTGCGGATCTGGCACCTCATGACCCATACGCCGGGTTGGGAGGGGCAGCTCGGCACGCCCGATCGGGGGCCTGAGACACTCGCCAACTTCATCGAAACGCTCGAGGACCTGCCCCAACTCGCGCGGCCGGGTGAGGTGTGGAGCTACAACAATGCCGGGTGGGGCGTAGCGGGCCGTGTGCTCGAAGCCGTGACGGACAGCACGATCGGCGAGGCGCTCCACGACCTGGTCTTCGAGCCGCTCGACCTCGACCGTGCCTTTTCGCGGACCGGTGAAGCCATGAGCTACCGGTTCGCCGCCCCGCACAGCCAGCGGGGCGGGCGCACCGTCGTGAACCGTCCGTTCCAGCTTCCGGCCAACACCCCGGCCGGCGGCTGCGCCATGAGCGTCGAAAACCTGCTCCGCTTCGCCGAGTTCCACCTCGGAGACGGGACCACCCCGAGCGGCGAACGCCTACTGACACGGGCGTCGCTCGAGGCGATGCGGACACCACGTATCCAGAAGAACAGCTCGACGGACGAGATGGGACTCGGATGGCACCTGCGCACCCTCGGCGGCGTGCGCACTGCACAGCACGGGGGCACGCTCTCCGGTCACTCCCTCCACGTCCAGCTCGTACCCGAGCGCAATTTGTGCTTCGTCATCCTGATCAATCACCGGGATGGCTGGAAGCTGAACGAGGACGTCGCCACCGTCATTTTGGATACCTACGAGGCGCTCGCGCTCGCGCCGAATCAGCGGACCGGCGGCAACCGTGGCGGCGATGAGCGGATGACCTATCATGCCGAGCCGCTCGCGAGGCAGCCGGCGCTCGACGAATACGTCGGGGTTTACCGGCGCCCTCCCGTCGGAGAGGCCAGCGTACGTGCGGAGGGCGGGCGGCTCGTGGTAGAGTCCCCGTCTGGAGACGTGTACCCCCTCGTCTTCTGGGAGACCGACATGACTTATGCGGCCGAGCAGGGGTCCGGGCCAGGTTCCTTCTCGGCGTTCCCAGGGATGGCCGTCGAGTTCATCCGAGACGATAGTGGAGCTGTGACCTGGATAAGAATGGATGGACGAATCGCGAGGAAGGCAGCAGGTTGACGGCATGTCCGATCCCGTAACCCGCCTGAACGCCGCCCTCGAAGGCCGCTACACCATCGAGCGCGAGCTGGGTGAGGGCGGCATGGCCACGGTCTACCTGGCCGACGACATCAAGCACGAGCGTAAGGTCGCCCTGAAGGTCCTTAAGCCGGAACTTGCGGCTGTCGTGGGGGCCGAACTAGTCCTCTTCGATCTCTAGGAGTCCGTCCCGCATGTCACTCATCGCCTTGATGCTCGTCCTGGCCGCCCGGCAGCTTGCCGAGCCGTTCGAGACCCCGTGGAACCGCGCGATTCCAAGCGTTGTGGAGCAGCCGGACGGGGCCAGACTGTCCGTGCCGGCCAGGTTCCAGGTGAATGTGTTCGCCGACGGGCTCTCGGGTCCGCGACGCATGGCCCTCGCCCCCAACGGCGACGTCTTCGTAGCCGCGAGCCGTGATGGCGAGATCGTGCTTCTCCGTGACAGCGATGGCGATGGAGTGGCGGAACGCCGCGAGACGTTCGCCGCCGCACTGCAGCGCCCATTCGGTATGGCGTTCCAGGGCGGGTTCCTGTACGTCGGGAACAACGACGCCGTCGTGCGCTTCCCATATGCCCCGGGACAGCTTCGAGCGCGAGGACTACCGGAGCATGTGGTGGACCTCCCGGTCAGCAGCGACGCGCTCGATACGGACACGGCGGAGCGCCTCGGCATCGACGTGGCCAGGACGCGTGGGTTCAATCACTGGACGCGCAACCTGATCTTCGGACCGGATGGCCGGAAGATGTACGTGGCGGTGGGCTCCGCGACGAACGCCATGCCCGGGACGGATCCCCGGCGGGCCGCGATCAACGAGTATGACGTGGACGGCTCGGGCCATCGGGTGTTCGCCGGGGGCCTGCGTAACCCGGTACCCCTCGCGTTCTACCCGGGCTCTACGACGCTGTGGACCGCGGTGCACGAGCGAGACCATCTCGGGGACGAGCTCGCTCCCGACTACGTTACGTCGGTGGTGGATGGTGGCTTTTACGGCTGGCCGTATGCCTACATCGGCCCTAACCCCGAACCGATCCTGAACGGAGCGAGGCCCGATCTGGTCGAGAGGACGATCGTGCCAGATGTCCTCCTGCCTGCCCACGCGGCCCCGATGGGGTTGGCCTTCTACAGCGGCGATCGATTTTCCGAGGCTTACCGAAACAACGCGTTCGTCGCTTTGCACGGGTCCATCAACCGCCTGGACCTCAAGGGATATTCACTCGTGCGCATCCCGTTCGAGGACGGAGAGCCCGTGGGGCCCCCGGAGGACTTTCTGACCGGGTTCATCGTCAGGGACGACGAGGAAAAGGAGGTCTGGGGTCGCCCGGTGGGCGTTCTTCAGGCCGCGGATGGATCACTGCTGGTGTCCGATGATGCGGGGGGTCGCATCTTCCGGGTTTGGTACGGCGGGGGCGGGTGAGGGACGTTGCCGCGGAAACGTGTGGGGCGGAGGCGTGCACGTATGGGAATTCTATGCCTGCGCGTCTTCATACTTCGGGTTGTCCGCCCACCCTGGCCGGGCTCCCGACACCCATTATATTCAAAGATGCCTTCGATACGCTGATAAAGTGGTTGTAACCGCTGGAACCCGAGCATCATGAAAACATCATGAGGACACTGAGCGTCGCATTAGTAGGAGTCGCGTTACTCCTGGTAGGTCGTACGGCCGATACGGGGTGGGCCGTACAGGAGCCGGGAGCGCTCGGCGTCCTCGCCGCGGTCGGTTCTGTCCAGGGTGAGGCTGTCCAGCGTGAAGTTGCCCCTCTCCACTCCCCCGACGCATTGATCCAGCAGTACCTCGCGACCCGGACCTCGGCTGAGGGCTTCCGCGGGATCGCACCGGCTGGGGCCGCTAGACTCGACCTCGACCCCGCTGAGCTCACGGCGGTCGTCCGGCAGTACTGCGTGGTGTGCCACAACGATGTGATGCTGACCGGGAACCTCACCCTGTCGGAGTTCGACGTGGCCGAGGCCCCGCGGCTGGCCGTAACGGCCGAGAAGATGATCGTGAAGTTGAGGGCGGGTATGATGCCGATGCCGGGTGCGCCACGGCCGAGCGCGGACACACTCCTGGCACTCGTCGAGACGCTGGAGACGCTGATCGATGATGCGGCTGAGGCCGATCCGAATCCCGGTATGCGGTCCTTCCAGCGGCTGAATCGGACCGAATACGAGAGTTCGATCAAGGATCTGGTGGGGCTCGACATCGACGCCGGGGACTACCTGCCGCTCGACACGAAGAGTGCAAACTTCGACAACATCGCCGACGTGCAACTGCTCTCCCCGACGTTGCTGAATGCCTACTTGTCGGCCGCCGGCGAGGCGAGCCGGTTGGCGGTAGGGTATGCGGACGCCTCGGCGAGTGAGGCGACCTACACGGTTTCCCGGTGGGCTTCGCAGAGAGAGAAAGTCGAGGGGGCGCCGCGTGGAACGCGTGGGGGCGTCTCGCTCATGCACAACTTCCCGGCCGACGGGGACTATCTCTTCCGCGTGTCGTTCCACCACGAGACCACGGGCACCCTGTTCGGTAGCGGCGGCGCGGCGCTCCACACGGCCGAGGCTCCCGAGCAGCTCGAGATCTCCATCAACGGCGAGCGGGTGGCTCTGCTCGAAGTCGGTCGCTGGATGCACGCGTCGGATCCGGACGGCGTCAACTTGCGCACCGGTCCCATCCACGTGCGTGCTGGCCCGCAGAGGGTCACGGCCGCGTTCATCCAGAGATTCGAGGGACCGCTCCAGGACCTTTTGTCTCCGCACGACTGGTCCCTGGTGAGCACGAGCATTGCCGACTCCTACGGATTCCAGAGTCTGCCGCACCTGCGCGACCTGGCGATCAACGGACCGCACAACCCCACAGGCGTATCGGAGACGGCGAGCCGTCAGAAGATCTTCACCTGCCGTCCCACGTCGCCCGAAGAGGCGAGGCCGTGCGCCGAAGAGATCGTCTCCCGCCTGGGCAGCCGGGCGTTCCGCAAACCTCTCACGGACGATCAGCTCGATGATCTGATGCGCTTCTACGAGATCGGTGGGGAAGACGGAGGATTCGAGTCGGGCATCCGGCAGGCGCTGGAAGCCATCCTCGCGAGCCCCCATTTCGTGTTCCGCTTCGAGGAGCAACCTGTCGATGTCGAGGCGGGTGAGAACTACCGCATCAGTGACCTGGCCCTGGCGTCGCGCCTGTCGTTCTTCCTTTGGGGGACACCCCCGGATGAGCAGCTAAGAGGGCTCGCCCTCGAGGGCCGCCTGTCGCGCCAGGACGTGCTCGAGGCGCAGGTCCACCGCATGCTTGCGGACTCACGGTCCGAGGCGCTGGGCTCCCGGTTCGCCGCGCAGTGGCTGCGCCTGTCGGATTTGGAGAAGATGAATCCCGACGTTCGCCAGTACCCCGACTTCGACGCGCCCCTGAAGGCAGCGATGTTTGTCGAGACGGAGATGTTCTTCAACAGCATCGTGCGCGAAGACCGGAGCGTGCTCGACCTGTACACGGCGGACTACACGTACGTCAACGAGCGCCTCGCCAAACACTACGGCATGTCGGGCGTTACCGGCTCAAACCATCGGCGCGTGCAGTACCCCGACGATCAGCGCAAGGGTTTGCTGGGACATGGCAGTATCCTGACGCTGACTTCCCACGCCGGCAGGACCTCGCCGGTGCTTCGGGGCAAGTGGGTCATGGAGGTCTTGTTAGGCACACCACCCCCGCCCCCGCCCCCGGGCGTGCCCGACTTGGAGGAGACCGCGGCGGTCCAGAATGGCCAGCGGATCACGACGCGCGTGCGGATGGAAACGCACCGCGCGAACCCCGTGTGCGCGTCGTGTCACAAGTTCATGGACCCCATGGGACTCTCGCTCGACAACTTCGATGCCACAGGCCGGTATCGCATCAAGGAAAACGGCGTTCCGCTCGACACGCGGGGCGAGCTGTACGACGGGACGCCTCTGGCGAGCCCCGAGGATCTAAGACAAGCCCTGCTGGCGCGTCCGACCCCGTTGATCCGGACGTTCACGCAAAATCTCATGGCTTACGCCATCGGCCGGCGGGTCGAGTACTACGACCAGCCGACCGTCCGGGCGATCGCAGAGCAGGCGTCGGCCGACGGCAACCGCATCTCGTCCTTCATCATGGGTGTCGTGAACAGTCCGGCGTTCCAGATGAGCAGGGGAGAGGGGCCGCTGGCTGAGGAGAGCGGCGGAAGATGAATCGAATGGCGTTCAGGTTTACACGACGGTCAGTCTACACGACTTAGAGATGGGACACAGGAGGTTCAGGTAATGAAGTTCATCACAGGAAAGCACATTTCTCGCCGTGAGGTTCTGCGTGGTTTGGGCGGAACGATCGCGTTGCCCTTCCTCGACGCGATGGTGCCGGCCGGGAGAGTGTGGTCCAAATCGGCCAAGGCCGCCGCGGACGATCCGACGCGCCTCGTGTGCATCGAGATGGTTCACGGGTCGGCCGGTAGCAACGAATGGGGAGCCAGCCAGAACCTGTGGTCACCCGCGACTACGGGCCCTGACTTCGATCTCTCACCCACGAGCTTGGCCCCGCTCGAACCGTTCCAGGACTACCTGACGATCATCAGCAATACGGACGTGCAGGGGGCCGAGGCCGTGATCCCGAAAGAGATCGGCGGGGATCATTTCCGTTCGAGCGCCGTGTTCCTCACGCAGGCTCATCCCAAGCAGACGGAGAGCTCGGACGTGGTGGTAGGAACGTCGCTGGATCAGCTCTATGCGACCCGCTTCGGCCAGCAAGGCACACCCATTCCGTCCATGCAGCTCTGCATCGAGACCGTGGATCAAGCGGGTGGATGCGCCTACGGGTACTCCTGCGTGTATACGGACACGATCAGTTGGTCTGCGCCCGACGAGCCCCTTCCTATGATCCGGGATCCGCGGGTCGCCTTCGACCAGCTCTTTGGAGCGGGGGGTAGCGCCGAGCAGCGCGCCGCGCGCCGACGGAGCAGCAGCAGCATTCTCGACTGGATTACGGACGACGTGGCCAAACTGAAGCGGGGTCTGAGGCCGAGCGACCGGCGGCGCATGGATCAGTATCTGGAGAACGTCCGCGAGATAGAGCGGCGTATTCAGGGGATCGAGGCGTACAACGCCAGCGGCGAAGTGCGGGAGTTGCCCGAGGCGCCTGCTGGTGTGCCGGACTCGTTCGACGAGCACGTCAAGCTGATGTTCGACCTACAGGCGTTGGCGTTCGAGGCTGATATGACGCGTGTCTTTTCGTTCAAGATGGGGCGCGACGCGTCGTCGCGGGTCTACCCCGAGAGTGGCACCGACAAGCCGTTCCACCCGGCGTCGCACCACGGCGGCAATCCCGAGGGGGTCCTCGACTTCGCGAAGATCAACCAGTACCACGTCAGCTTGGTGCCGTACTTCCTCGAGAAGCTGCAGAACACGATGGAGGGGGACGACTCGCTGCTCGATAAGACCATGATCATCTACGGATCTCCGATGGCCGATGGCAACCTTCACAATCACAGGCGTTGTCCGCTCTTCGTGGTGGGAGGGGCGAACGGCCAGCTCGAAGGCAACCAGCATCTCTTCGCCCCTGCTGGAACGCCCATGGCGAATCCGATGCTGAGCCTCATGCACAAACTAGGATTTGATGATATGGAGAGCTTCGGTGACAGTACGGGCGAGTTCTCGTTGACGATCTGATCGACGGATGTGACCAGTGATGTGACCGGGACGACGCCAGGTGACCTTCGGAGGAACGCGGCATATGTCGGATAGAAAAGCGAAGAAAGAACTGCACGGACACGCACTGGCCGCCCTTTGCCTTACGACCTTGCTTTGGACTGCGGGTGCGGACACGCCCGTCGCCGATGCCGCCATGCGCGGCGAAGTAGAAGTGGTGAGGACGCTGCTCAAGCAGGGCTCTGATGCAAATGCCGCGCAGGGGGACGGCATGACGGCGCTCCACTGGGCCGCGGAGAACGGTAGCAGGGAGATCACGGCTATGCTCGTCTTCGCGGGAGCCAACTTGGAGGCGGTCACCCGTTTAGGGGATTACACCCCGTTGCACTTGGCCAGCAAGGCCGGGCAAGGTGGGACTGCGGAGACGTTGTTGGAGGCCGGTGCAAACCCGAATGCCGTGACGTCGACGGGCGCCGCCGTGCCGTTGCATTTCGCGGCGGCGGCAGGCAGCGCACAGACGGTGACGACTTTGCTCGACCACGGAGCCCACGTGGACGCCAAGGAGTCGCAGTGGGAACAGACGCCGCTGATGTTCGCGGCGGCCTTCAATCGGGTGGAAGCCCTGAACACGCTCCTGAAACGAGGCGCGGATTACACGATCACGGCCAAGGTCGTGGACGTCGCAGCGCGAGCGGCTGGGGACCGGACCGACCGCACCCGCCGGAACACGCGTATGGCGGCGCTTCAGTCGGGTGAGCGGCAGGGGGGCGGACCGCCCCCGAGTCGGGGCTACGCCGACCAGAGGCCGGATCCACGCGCGGCCCAGGGAACCCAAGCGGTGGCTCCGGGCGAACTGCCGGGTCTCACACCCGAGGCGGAACGGGAGACACAACTCCGTAGCACGGACGAGATTGATCCGCTTTCATACGCCGACCTGGTGGGAACGCACGGGGGCCTCACCGCGCTCCTGCTCGCGGTTCGGGAAGGCCACTTGGGGACCGTACGGGCTCTGCTGGACGCGGGTGCCGACATCGACGGGGTGGGTGCAGGTGACCACACGAGCCCCATGCTCATGGCTGCGGTCAACGGCCATTTCGACATCGTGAAACAGCTCCTTGAGTGGGGTGCGGATCCCGACTTGGAGAGCGACGCGGGTGGCACGCCGCTCTACGCGGTGCTCAACATGGAGTGGGCGCCCAAGGCGCGTCATCCCCAGCCGGTCGACTACCGGCAGCAAGAGGTGTCGTATCTGCAGTTGATGGAGATCCTGTTGGACGCCGGAGTCGACCCCAATGTCCGCCTGAAGAAGAACCTGTGGTACACGACATACAGCCGGGACCTGTTGGGTGTGGACCGAACGGGAGCGACGCCGTTCTGGCGTGCCGCCCATGCGACGGACGTCGCGGCCATGCGCCTGCTTCTCCGCTACGGCGCCGACCCGAACATCTGGACAAGTAAAATTCCTGGCCGTCGCCGGAGAGGTGGGGCTCAGGAGGATCTGTCAGGGCTGCCGCCGGTGCCGGTCGGCGGACCGGCCGTGTCCCCGATCGTCGCGGCTTCGGGCGTGGGGTATGGTCAGGGCTTCGCAGGCAACACACACATGCACGTGCCGGAAGGATGGCTCCCGACGATGAGGTTCCTCGTCGAAGAGCTAGGTGCGGACGTGAACTCGAGGGATCTCAACGGCTACTCCCCGGTCCATCACGCTGCGGCCAGGGGAGACAACGAGCTGATCCTCTACCTCGTGTCGCAGGGCGCGGACGTGACTTTCGTGAGCCGTCGCGGACAGACCACGGTCGATATGGCGAACGGTCCGGTGCAGCGCATCCTGCCGTTCCCCGAGACGATCGCGCTCCTGGAGAGTCTGGGCGCCATCAACAACCACAACTGCGTGGCGTGCTGAGGACTGCGTGGCCGGTTGAGGTGGGCGCCGTTCTACGCGCTCGAGGATGGAGATACGGGGCTTGATCGGGCCGGCACGGTGGGCTGTGGCGCTCGCTATCGCGCAGGCCGTGCTCGTGAGCCCGGCCCTCTCTCAGACGGTTGTCCGCGATGCGATGGACTCGTATCTCGCGGCATACGCCCGCCCCTCGGTGCGGGGCCCGGCTCCGTCACTCCGGCCTCGGACGCTCGACATTCCGGCGGACTCTCTCACCGGCGTCGTAAAGCAGTACTGCGTGGTGTGCCATAACCAAGTGATGCTTACCGGGAATCTGTCGCTGGAGGATTTCGAGGTCGAGCGGGCCTCGGAGTTGGCGGAGACGGCGGAGAAGATGATCATCAAGCTCCGCGCCGGGATGATGCCGGCCCCGGGAGCTCCCCGCCCCAGCGCCGATACGCTGCTCGCTTTGGTCGAGACCCTCGAGACGCTGATCGACGAGGCCGCGAGTGGGAGACCGAACCCCGGCGGACGCACGTTCCAGCGGTTAAACCGAGCCGAGTACGAGAGCTCGATTCGAGATCTTTTGGGAATGGACGTGAGTGCCGGAGACTACCTCCCGCTCGACACCAAGAGCGCGAACTTCGACAACATCGCCGAAGCTCAGATGCTGTCGCCTACTCTGTTGGATGCCTACCTGAACGCGGCGAGCGAGATCAGTCGACTCGCACTTGGTGACCCGAACGCGAGCTCGACCCAGCGCACGTACACGCTCTCAGGGTACCTCTCCCAGACCGAACGGGTGGAGGGGGCTCCGTTCGGCACCCGCGGCGGCGTCTCGGTCGTGCACACGTTCCCGGCTGACGGTGAGTACTCCTTCACCATGACGCTGGAGCACACCACGACCGGGGACGGATTCTTCGGACGGATCGCGAGGGACGAGCAGATGGAGGTCTCGATCAACGGCAAGCGGGTGGCGCTCCTCGACGTCGATCAGTGGATGACCTTCGCGGACGCCAACGGGATCGCCATGGAAACCGCCCCCGTGTTCGTGCGGGCGGGTCCCCAACGAGTGACGGCGGCCTTCCTAACGCGGACCGAGGGACCCGTCGAAGACCTGATGTCGCCGCATGACTGGTCGCTCGCCGATCGCCATACGGGCATCAGTGGATACGGACTCACGCTGCTTCCGCACCTCAGGGATCTGGTCGTCGGAGGACCCTACTCGACGGCGGGAGTCTCCGAGACCCCGGTCCGACGGGAGATCTTCGTGTGTCGGCCCACCACACCCGACGAGGCGCGACCGTGCGCGGAGGAGATCATCTCTCGGCTAGCTAGCCGAGCGTACCGCAGGCCTCTGGAGGACAGGGACCTCGACGTGTTGATGGCGTTCTTCGAGGAGGGTGGGGAAGAGGGCGGCTTCGAGGGTGGGATAAAAACCGCACTCCAGGCGATCTTGGCGAGCCCGTACTTCGTGTTCCGGTTCGAGGAGCCGCCTGGACAGGTAGAGCCAGGCGACAGCTACCGGATCAACGACGTCGACCTGGCGTCACGACTCTCCCTCTTCCTGTGGGGATCGCCGCCGGACGACGAGCTCAGGGCGCTCGCGGAGGGCGGCACGCTGTCGGACGCGGATGTGCTGGAACGACAAGTACGACGCATGCTACAGGACCCGCGTGCTGAGGCCTTGGGTCCTAGGTTCGCCGGCCAGTGGCTCCGTCTCCAAGACCTCGACAAAGTGCACCCTGATTCCTACTGGTTTCCGGACTTCGACCAGCAGTTGGCGAACGCCATGCGGCGCGAGACCGAGATGTTCTTCAACAGTCTAGTGCGTGACGACAAGAGCGCCCTCGAGCTCTATACCGCGGACTACACCTTTGTGAACGAGCGTCTCGCCGAGCACTACGGGATACCGGGAGTGGTGGGCCCCCGACTGCGACGCGTGTCGTACCCGGACGACCGCCGCCGAGGGTTGTTGGGCCACGGCAGCATCCTGACCCTGACCTCGCACGCGAATCGGACGTCTCCGGTGCTTCGTGGGAAATGGGTCATGGAGGTCTTCCTTGGCACGCCGCCTCCGCCGCCTCCCGCGGGCGTGCCGGACCTCGAGGAGACCCCGGGGTCGGAAGACGGCCGGATGTTCACGACGCGCCAGCGCATGGAGCGGCACCGGGCGAGTGCTGTTTGCCAGTCCTGCCACCGGTTCATGGACCCGATCGGACTCTCCCTCGACAACTTCGACGTGACAGGGCGGTGGCGCATCCGAGAGAACGGCATGCCGTTGGACACGCGGGGCGAGCTGTATGACGGCACGCCCGTGGCGAGTCCGACCGACCTCCTCAGTGCCCTCTTGGAGCGGCCGATACCCTTGGTCAGAACATTCACCGAGAATCTCATGGCGTATGCCCTGGGACGCCGAGTCGAGTACTACGACAAGCCGGCTCTTCGGGCCATCGTGAAGTATGCCGAGGCCGACGGCTACCGCATGTCGGCGTTCATTCTGGGTGTCGTGAAGAGCGACGCGTTCCAGATGCAGAGCGTCCCGGCCGTCGCCGACGAGGCGGAGCGGGGGGACGGGCGGGACTAGGGCGCTTGCGAGTGCTTCCGTGAACACTCGGGGCACATGCCGCGGCTGAACCGGGCTTCTGTGCGCGCCCCGTAGAGGAAGATCCCTCCGACCCCGAAGACCAACAAGGGCCCTGGTGGTGTTACGTAGAAACCCGTAATTCTCCGTCGACGCGGGAGAGGTCACACTGTGATCTGGATTCTAGTGCAAGTCGCCCGCTCCCGCAGTCTGCCGGCAAAACGGCTGTCTCATCAAAGTCGGAGATCATCACATGGGTCGAGTAGGGCGTCCGCTTCATGGAGTAGAATCGGTACACTCCGACCCCGTACGCGGGTTCTGGAACATCTTTCTGGTCACGACTGCCCTATTCGTATGGCTCACGCCAAATCCCGCCGTGGCTCAGGCGCCGGTCGGCGGAAACCCTCTCCTTCAGAGTCTCGAGTGGCGGTCCATCGGACCCTACAGGGGCGGGCGCTCTCTGTCGGCCATGGGAAGCTCGCAGCGTCCCCTCGAATATTACTTCGGGGCGGCGGGTGGAGGCCTGTGGAAGACGATCGATGCGGGTCAGTCCTGGAGGCCGGTCTCCGACGGGTTTTTCCGGACGCCCTCCGTCGGTGCCGTCGCGGTGTCCCAGTCCGATCCGGACGTCGTCTATGTAGGCATGGGCGAGACCCAGCTACGGGGCGACATCATCCAGGGTGACGGCGTCTACAAGAGCGTCGACGGTGGCGAGACCTGGCGGCATGTGGGGTTAGGCCAGACTCTGGCGATCTCTCGGATCCGCGTACATCCCG
>Ga0310121_10003645_pt1 | contig 13964 bp, 15 predicted proteins | sample CB27_Tmax_986_MG_FD_203504 | JGI IMG/M metagenome (GOLD analysis project Ga0310121, IMG submission 203504) | Marine microbial communities from Western Arctic Ocean, Canada - CB27_Tmax_986 | ecosystem: Environmental > Aquatic > Marine > Oceanic | place: Canada: Western Arctic Ocean | collected... | reverse complement strand
CGAACGTAGCCAACGCGACATCGTGGAAAACATTCTCCGGCATTGCGGTCTGTGGGAGGGTCCACTGCGAACGTTGGCCACGGCCAGGGCGCCACCGAAGGCGGGGGACCCGGATCGAGATCCGGCTGAGCCGCGAGAGCTCCAGTTGGTACTCGATCCGGAGTATCTGTAGCGAGTATCTGAGGCCGTTTCAAACACACTGAACGCGATCTGCGCTAAGCGTGCGGCCCGTTCAGGCCGTGGAAACTTCCGGATTGTCCAAAACCAGTCCAATTCGCGTGTCCCCGGGTTCGGCAAACGTGTCCGGAGCGTTCCCGGGCAAGCCATCGGCCCGGATCGTAGCACAAGCCTGTCCGATCGCCCCATGACGCGGGAGAAATGGACGGGCAACGGGGAAGAATCTTGTAAAAAGGAGGGCTTTGGGCTGAGTGTTAAAGGGTGGTGGGGATTGAAATCACTATCAGTTATCAGTTGATCGCCCAGTTCAGCGCCGCTCGACCGCGATAATTGGGCAGCAGGCTTGGATGCAGATTGACCGTGGCCAAGCTGGCAGCATCAATGGCCTCTGCGGGAAGCAGATACCGGTAGTCGGTTGTCCAGACGAGGTCTGGTTCGAGCGCGACAATGCGTGCAACCAGTTCTGGATTCTTTCCTGGACTCCTGACGACTACCATTTCCCGTTCCCGAGCAAAGTCGAAAACCGACTCATAACGCACGCCGTCCTCCGGATCAGGTGGATGGGCCACGACCAGTTCGACATCGGCCACTTCCATCAGGGCTGAGAGTGATCTCACCCCGACGGTATGGTTCCCGAGAAAGACGACTCGGAGGCTCACGAACGCCTCTCGACACAGTTCTCCTCGATCGCATCACCCGGTTGAAGATCTCGCACCAGTTGCATCCCCACCAGCTCATCGAAGTGAGTCGGTGACATCCCATCGCCGGGACGGCTGATTGCAATGTCGTCTGATGACAACACGGTGCCGGCCGTCATCGCTCTCGAGGCCCGACACGACAACCGAAACTGTACCCGGTTGGCCGCCTCTGATGGTCCATGCGTGATCGCACCGGTACCCTTCAATTGCTCCACCAACCGAATGCGATCCATGAGCGAAGCGAGTTCCTCCGGTGTCGCGGAAAACCGGTGATCGGGGCCCGACAGGTTCTGATCGGTCGTGAAATGCTTCTCGATGAAAACGGCCCCCATGGCCGCAGCCACCTCGGCCGCTGCGTGACCCTCGGTATGATCACTGAACCCAACAGGGCAGTCATACCGGTTCTCCAGTGCGATCATGCGATCCAGGTTCGCGTCCTCAAGCGGCGTGGGGTAGGACGACGTGCAGTGCAGAAGCAGCAATCCCTCTCCTCCCGCTTCACGATAGGCCGCCACGGCGGCATCGATCTCCGAAGCCTCGGCCATCCCGGTCGAGAGAAGGGTGGGCAGGCCCGTCCTCGCGAATGACTCGATGAGAGGAAGATGACCGAGGTAGTCGGATCCGTTCTTGAATACGGTCACCCCGACGTCCAAGAGATCCTGGATGCCCTGCTCCGATGTCGGTGTACTGAAGAAGACAACCCCGTTGGCATCACCGCATCGTTTCAATTCCGGCAACCACTCCCTTGGCATCTCGTACCGCTTGAACATGTCGTACTGTGACTCGACAACGGTGTCACCCTGCGAGACGTACGTGTAGGTCAACGATCGATCCGCAATGAAGTCCTCGGTTCGATAGTTCTGGAACTTGACACCATCTGCTCCAGCCTTGGCGGCGGCCACGATCATGGCCTTGGCAAGATCCAGATCCCCGTTGTGGTTGATGCCGATCTCGGCCGCGATGAAAGTCGGCTGCCCGGGCCCGATGATACGTTCACCAATCTCAAGCATCATTGATTTGCTCATTCCGCCAGCATTATGTCGCACACTCGGCCTGCCCCTTTGCCATCTACCAGGGCCTGACCCGCACTCGCCATCAACTTCAGGCGAGCGGAGTCACGCATCATGGTATCGAGGACTTCTCGGATCTCGTGCCCATCAAGCGATGACACCTGCACGGCCGCACCAGCCTGAACGGCTTGTGCCACCACGGCCGCCTGGTTGACCTCCTCGGCGATCAGTGCCATCGGTACGCCCATGCAACAGAGTTCCCACACGGTGCTTCCCGCCGCCGAGATGGCGACATCCACGCCCGACATGAGGGTTGCCATATCCGACTCGGCAACCCGAACATCCACGGTATGCCCGCCAACAGCAGCCAACCCCTGGATCCGATCTGACGAACGTTCATCGCCGAGTACGACGACGATCTCCAGGGGCGGGTTCAGGCCGTCCAGGGCACCGACGACTGTCTCCGTCAGCCCCCTGGGATCCGACCCCCCCATCACCACGAGTAACCGCCGTGGATTCGACCCGCGTTCACTGGGCATGCCCGCCTGGGCTCGAAATTCGTCCCGTAGCAGCGCCCAGTTCGGACCGGCAAGAAGTCGGCCATTGTCGCCCATGATTGACGCGTAGTCAGTCGCCGCAACATCTGGATCGCGATTCTGGTCAAGCAGGACGTCAACCTCAAGAAACCGGTCAGCCAGATCATCGATGGCCAGGAGGTGACGACAGCGATCCCGGATCGACCGGTGCCACCGAGCGTCGAGACCATAGTGATCAACGACGATCCAATCCAACGTGATCCCATCCAGCGACTCATCGATCAGTGCCTGTACTTGTGAAGCGTCATCCCGTTGGCTCGTCTCCAGCCAATCGGCATGTGGCACCGGTTCTCCGTCGTCCGGTACTGGGGAAGACGCCTGACCCAGTTGATGAACCGTTCCTGGAAAGCGTTCCAACGACCACCGTGGAAGGTCCAGGCTGGGCCTGCATACCAGGTGTACTTCCGTACCACGTGCTGCCAGTTCATTCGCCAGGGTCGCGCACCGCACGAGGTGCCCCGTCCCGATCCGCGAGGAGCCATCTGCCCTGAACAACACCTTTTGTTGACAACCGGGATGGTCTGGCTCATCCATGCAACAGTTCAGTTGTAACGCCGGAAGACCGGCTTGACCGGGGAACCACGCAGCAAACTATCGAACCCATCTCGAACGCCCTGGGCAAGGACCGGCATCGCCTTGTCCAGTGCTGCACCGATACGCTCATAGGCTTCTTCGTCGAGGCGATGACACACATTCATGCCTCCCGGCAGCACGCCCTCGGTGATCATCTCCTGCATGAGAAGACTCAGCAGTCCCTGGCAGGGCTTGGCTTCCTGGTCGAGGACCATGAACCCGGGGCGACAGGCCTGACCACCAGCAATCACGTGGTCCGCCACACCCGCTTCGGCAGCCTTCTGCCGGAACAGCCGCACCAGGCGTTCGCCCTTGTCCCAGAGTCCCTCCGTCACTGGCTCCCGCTCGATGAACCTGGTTGTTGCCACGAAGGCACCGAGGCTGCTCATTTCCGCACCATGAGTCGTGGAGAGCAGGAAAACCCGCTCACGGCCCTCGAACTCGATGGAACCCTGCTCCATGATCTCTCGGCGTCCCCCCACGCAGGCCACCGAGTACCCATTTGCCATGGCCTTGCCGAAGGTACACAGGTCGGGTTCGAGGCCCAGCATCCGCTGGGCCCCGTGAAGATTCCAACGGAATCCCGTGAGCATCTCGTCCAGGATGAACACGATGCCGTGATCGCGACAGAAAGCCTGTACATCATGCACGAAATGGTGGTTGTTCTGCTCAAGATCGCTTCGGCAAAGCAATGGAAGTACACCATCATCCTTCACATCAAGCCCATCAGGAATCATCGTGGTGACGGGTTCCATCACGACACAAGCGATATCGTTTGGATGCGACTTGACGAGCTGCTCAAGGCTAGGCAGATCGTTGTAGTCAAACAAGACCGTGTTCTGAATGGTCTCATCCGGGATCCCTCGTGTGATCTGTGTAGATCCAATGAACCAGTCGTCGTAGGAGAAGAACGGGTGCTGGCGACAGCGAGCGATGCGTATACGACCCGTGTGAGCACGGGCAAGCTTGACGGCTGCGGTCACCGCTGTCGATCCATTCTTCGTGAACTTCACCATGTCAGCGGAGTCGATCACTTCGACGAACCGTTCGGCAGCCTCAAGTTCAATCTTACTGGGACGACTCGCGGTGTTTCCTCGCCGTATCTGTTCGATGGCGGCCTCATCGATTTCCTGTTCTGCATACCCGATGTTCACGGACGCCAACGCCATTCCCAGGTCGATGAACTCTCGTCCGTCAGCGTCCCAGGCACGGCACCCACTGCCACGTGCCATGAGATCTGGCGCATTGGCGGGATAGACGTCGAAGCCACGGCTGTAGGTATGTGCCCCACCCGGAATGAGCTTGAGCAACCGCTCCCGTCGATCCGACCTCACGGTGGTCATGACACGCCCGCTCCCGCCGCCCTCGCCTGTCGGGCCAGTCCCACCGCCGCAGCGCCATCCTTGAAAGTGGACAGTTGATCGCTGGGAGCCTCGGACAGGAAGTCCTTCATCATTTCTTCGTAGATGTTGCCTGAATCCTCGTCTTCCACGACATGCAGATCGCTCCAGGCCTTTGATGAGGTCTCGAAGATGCGAACGGAACACGCTTCCGGCTGCTTGCCCTCGCTCCGCCAGAGCAACGTGCCTTCGCTGCCGACGATCTCGCAACCACGCTGCTTGAACTGCTGGATATAGTCCAAGTGGATCTCCGAACGTGCCCCGGATTCATGTTCAAGGATGATCACTGCCCAGTCCTCACCATCGATTTCCAATGGAGACAACTTCGACCAATGGCAGGATATGTCGATGACCGGACCAAGAATCCAACGGAGGTAGTCGATCTCGTGAATACAATCGAAAATGACGCCCCCACCGTCGGCCACTTTTGCACAATACAACTCTCGGTAGTCCGCACCGGGCCGCATCCCAGGCAACCAGTTGCCAAAGTGTGCACGGGCGAAGAAAGGGGTCCCGATGCGACCCAGGGATGATTGAAGCAGCGCAGGACCGGGATGATACCTCATGTTGGAAACCACCCGGGCAGTGGTTCCGGCCGACTCCAAGCGACATCCGAGGTCTTCCAGCCCATGGTCCTCAAGCGCAAGAGGTTTTTCAATCAGCAACCTGGGAACGCGTCCCGCCACGGACTCAGCGAGTGCTGTATGCGACGCGGCTGGAGTAGCGATGACTGCGGCATCGGGCTTCCAGAACAACAATGACTCAAGATCGGAGCACACCTCGGCACCTGCCTCCGCCGCAACCGACTCCGCACGCGATTGATCGAGATCGAGCACGGCAACTTCAGCAAGCCGGGATGCGTTGATCGCATGGCGGCGTCCGATCGACCCGGTCCCAATGACAGCGACCCTCACTGGTGACTCCCCTCGAAGAGGGCATTGAGCAACTCAAGGTCCTCCGGATCGTCGAGATCGATGGACCGCGTAAAGGGCATGACGTGCACCCTCATATCAGGACCGAAGAAGGTTAATCGAATCAATGTTGTCAACGGCTTCCTGTGTTTCGATCAGGCTGACGAACATCACTTGGTCATTGATGGTATCGGTATACTGCTTGGCCTGCATGCCATATTGCGCGGCCCGGTGCGGGCCCCAGCCTCGAATGCCTTGTGGCGGGTAGCGGCATGCGCGGGCGCCCAGCTGTGCGTCGGCAGCCGTGTTGACGAATGCACAGGCGACGATCATGGCTCCCATATCTAAATACAAACGAATTTGCTCAACGTCGACTTTGGGCAGGCGAATGACGGGTGTTGCCTGGGTGTTTCCGATTGCCTGGATTTGTGCCTGAATTCCTGGCGCTGTCTGTGGCGAGTGTTCGGCATCGATGATTAGCCAATCAAAGTCTGCTCCAACAATTCTTTGGTGCGATTTCTCATTCTATCTTATTCGTTCTACCGGGGGATCAGCTTGACGCCACGTGAGGTTAACGCCAAACTGGCGGTAATCAAATCGAAACATTTGAGTTTTCTTTCAGACTTCCGATTAGCCCCTTTCAGACTTCCGGTTAGCAATGTCCACCACCACCAGTACGCCCTCGGATCAACTTGACGCCCAGTTTCTACAGCGAATGTACTCCCAGATGGTAAGCATTCGTCAGTTCGAGGAAAAGGTGCGGGAGCTGTTTGAGAGGCGGGAAATTCCCGGGATCACACACTTATCCATTGGCCAGGAGGCGGTTCCTGTTGGGATTTGTGCTGTTCTGGATGACGACGATTACATCACCAGTACGCATCGTGGTCACGGGCACTGCCTTGCCAAGGGTGCTGATCTTGGCCGGATGTTCGCCGAGTTATTCGGTAAAGTTGACGGGTATTGCCGTGGTAAAGGTGGTTCGATGCATATCGCCAACCAGGATGTCGGTAACCTGGGCGCCAATGCCATTGTCGGAGGCAGTATGGCGATGGCCACAGGTGCGGCTCTCAGTGCACAGCTGCGAGAGACAGAGCAGGTTGCCGTTTGTTTTTTTGGCGACGGAGCGCTCAATCAAGGGATCTTGCTGGAAGTGATGAACATGGCGTCGATTTGGAAACTGCCTGTGATCTACGCCTGTGAAAACAATGCCTATGGCGAGTACACGGCTACAGAAAAGGTGACTGCCGGACAAATTACCAAACGTGGAGACGCTTTTGGCATTCCTTCATTTGACGTGGATGGAATGGATGTGCTTCAAGTCTATGAGGCGGCTGCGGCTGCGGTTGCCCGGGCGCGTCGCGGGGACGGCCCCAGTTTCCTTGTTTTGGAAACCTACCGTTATTTTGGTCACGGAATCAACGACGTCACGCGTCCTTACCGTACACGGGAGGAAGAAGACCAGTGGCGTCAGCGAGATCCGATTGAACGTTTGAAAGCCCACCTGCTGGATGCCGGACACGTAACCAGCGACCAGTTGGATGAAATTCATAGTGAAATAGAGCAAGCAATGAGTGCGGGCGTTCAGTTCGCCAGGGATTCTGATTTTCCGAGCTTGCAGGAGGTAACGCAGCATGTCTACGCAAATGAAAACGCCTGACGGACAGGTTGGTTCCCGAGAAATAACGTGTGCCGAAGCGCTCAATGAAGCCATGGCCGAGGAAATGGAGCGAGATGACCGCGTCTTTGTCATGGGCGAGGACGTGGCAGTTGCCGGTGGTGTCTGGAAGGTAACCGCTGGCTTGTTGGACCGGTTTGGCCCCGCACGGGTGCGCGATACGCCCATTTCCGAAGCAGGTTTTGTTGGCCTCGGGGTGGGTGCGGCGATGACGGGTATGCGCCCCATCGTGGAACTCATGTTCGGAGATTTTGCTGCCCTGGCTGCCGAGCAAATCGTGAACCAGGCCGCTAAAATTCATTACATGTCGGGTGGGAAATTCACAGTTCCCCTGGTTGTAAGAATGAGTCTCGGAGCAGGTCGGCGCCTGGCGGCTCAGCACTCGCAAAGCTTGCAGGCTTGGTGGTCCCATATTCCGGGTTTGAAAGTGGTACTTCCATCTCATCCGGTGGAATGCAAGGGGCTCTTGAAATCGGCGATTCGCGATGATAATCCCGTGATCTTTCTGGAAGACAAGATGATGCACCGGGAAAAGTACACCGTGGCGGATTCCGAGTGGCAGGAGACGATTCCATTAGGCAAGGCAGGTGTCAAACGGACTGGCAGCCATGTTACGGTGATCGCCACATCGAGCATGGTTCCTGTGTCATTGACGGCGGCCGATACGCTGGCCGCCGAGGGAATTGAGGTCGAAGTGATCGATCCACGAACGCTGACACCTTTGGATGAAGAGACGTTGATTGGATCGGTTAAAAAGACGTCGCGATGTGTTGTCGTCGACGAAGGTTATCAACGGTTTGGTGTGACGGCCGAAATCGCATCGGTTGTGGCTGAGCAGGCATTTTATGATCTTGAGGCTCCAGTGAGACGCATTGGTGCCATGGATGTCCCGGTGCCCTTTTCACCAGCACTGGAAGATGCCACTGTGCCGGACGTTGAAAAGATTGCTCAAGTGGTCCGTGAAATCGTATGAGACTGTGATAGCCCGGTGTGAGATGACCCGGGTTTGGCAGCCGGTCGTTTGAGAACAACTCTTATCGCAATGAAAGTGTTGCTAAACTACAGCTACGGAAGAAGTTCTTGTCATGCCTGTTGATATTATCATGCCAGCCCTTGAGATGTCTCAAGACACGGGACAACTCGTGCGCTGGTTCAAATCCGAGGGCGAACTGGTTCGTCAGGGCGAACCACTCATGGAAATTGAAACCGATAAAATGGTTCTCGAAATTGAATCGCCCGGTACGGGTGTGCTGACGCAAGTGACGGCAGCGCCTGGCGAGGAAATTCCTGTTGGCAAGGTGATTGCCTTGCTGCTGGCCGAGGGGGAATCTGCACCTGAAGGTGGAATTCAGTCAGAGTCACCGATGTCCAGCCCGGTCGGTATGCCGCTTCAGCCCGAGGTGTCCGAAGCGGATGCTCGCCCGCCGGCCACCGCAGACCAACCCATGGTGGCCGCAACGCAGGTACGTGCCTCACCCAAAGCGCGTCGTCTGGCTCGAGAATTGGGGATTGATTTGTCGACGGTTACGGGAACCGGTCCCCAGGGGAGCATTCAGACACAGGATGTGCAGCAGCACGCTTCCGGAGCTGGCGATTCCGCAGGGCAAAGTCAATACACGGCCCAACCGATCAAAGGCATCCGAAAAGTCATTGCCAAGCGATTGCAAAAGAGCGCTCAAGAGGCTCCCCACATTTCCCTGACCTTGTCGGTTGACATGGGAAAAATTCAAGCCGAATTAAGTCGCCAGTCCGCGCATGGCGAAGGTGCCGTGAAGCTGTCGTCGATGTTATGCAAGGCAGTCGCCCTCACGCTGGCAGAACACCCACGACTCAATGCCCATTTGGTGGATAATGAAATACGGATTTTTGAAAATGTCCACCTCGGTGTGGCGGTTGCCCTTGAAGAAGGCTTGGTGGTGCCGGTGATTCGAGATGTCGGCAGCAAGGGGGTTGCTCAAATCCAGGCTGAAATGTCAGAGTTTGCTGGTCGTGCCCGCCAACGTCAATTGCAATTGGATGAAATGAAAGGGGCCACCTTCACACTTTCCAATCTTGGCATGTATGAGATTGAACACTTCACTTCGATTGTCAATCCTCCCGAGGTTGCGATTTTGTCAGCCGGCACGGTGCGGGACGAACCGGTCGCATGCGAGGGACGTATTGAAGTTCGCCCACGCATGCAGATGACAATCAACTGTGATCATCGTGCTGTCGACGGAGCCGTGGCCGCCGAGTTTTTGCGAGCCTTGAAGCAACGGTTGGAAATGGCTGAGGTTGCCTAGTCAATGTCGGAGCGTCGTGCCAGCCAAAGTCCCAGCCAGTACAGACCGGCGACCACGGCCAACAGCAGCAACGCGGTGGTACCAACACCGAGGCGCGAGATCATCGCAGGAAAGGCAACGATGGTGAGGATGCCGCCTCCCACGAAAGGCGCCGAAAGTGGCGCTGCCAGGGCGTAGTCTTCGGCAGCTCCTGAGCTGAAGTCTTTGTCGATTGTCCGCAGCAACATCAGTCCTGAAGCGGTGACACCGGTCGACATGCCATAATTGACAATTCCCAGTTCAAACCAGTAGGCCGCAGGCAGCAGGCGGCGACCGATGAACAGCAAGCAGACGGCGGTCCAGGCAAAAGCCACAAGTAACAGGATCGAAAGGGGCACGATTGATTGGATCACCAAACCCAGGTTCAAAGAGGCGATCGCGGCCACAATCAGGTATTCCATGGCTGCGGCAACCAGCCGCCGGATGGTGTCAGGATCAATCAGGTCCTGAATTCCGAACAGGCGCATAGCGTCGCGTACAATCCAGCCGCCAATCAGGGTAAACAGGAACAACGGTAAGCCAGGAGAAGCCACGTCGAAGGTCCTCAGCCCCAGTTCAATCAGTTGCTGTATCCCCAGTCCCAAGGCAAAGGCGGCTGCCACGATGAGGGCTTGAAATACCAACGGATCGAGCACTTCGGCATTGACTTTTGTCTGACCGAGAGCCGAGGCTTGCCGACGGGCCTCCAACCCGGTCAATATGGGAATTTCTACTTTGCCACCACCCACCCAACCCCGATGGATCGCCAGGTTAACGAAAAACATACCGCTGAGCACACTGTAGATGAGCCCCACGGTAGCCATGAAAAAGGCCATGTCCCTGGCTTCTGTAAAACCCATTTTTTCGTAAACGGCTCCCAGTGCTGCGGACGTTCCATGTCCACCGACGAAACCGGCTTCAATCAATTGACCGAAGTAGATGGGTACGTCGCCGTCAAAGGGAGCCAATTGGAGCGGTTGGATGATCAGCCATGTGACCAGTAAACCTAGTGCCACTTGGCCAAGGCTGATAATCCACACCATGTTTCCCTGTCGCGCGACCCCGCAGAGAATTTGTGAAGGTGGCTTAGCCGGTTTGTCCAAAAAGAGTCCGGCAAATACGACAGCAATCAGCCAGCCCGGCCAGGCGGACAATTGATTAACGACCAATTCCATTGCATCGGTTGTCCATCCCACGCCGAAATGTTCAGCAACGACGCTGCCACCCTGGAGAATGGCCAGGCCCAGCAGCCCACCGATGATGGCTGCTGGAAGATAGAGCCCTTGCAAGAGACGGAAGTTGACGCGCAGCAATAGTCCGATCAACAACAGTCCAGATGCAAATAGAAATGCGATAATCAACGTTCTATTGGTCCAACTTCGTCCAAATTGTCAGGTTATCCAGAGGCTTATCGGACCGGCGAGGATACTTACAACTTAAGATCAAACCAATGGCAAGTAAAAACAAGTGGGGAAAGACGCCGATCCAAAACGGGTTGGGCAGTGAGTTTGCCAGCTCGGGAAAAGTTTGTTCCCCCTTTTCGGTGGTCAGGAAAACCCACATTGCAACCAGGGCCACCGTGCTGCTGGTCGCAATCAGGGCAGCCTTACTTCCCACGCGCACGGTGAAGAATCCTAACAGGAACAGGCTCAACAGTCCCGCGGTACAAATCGGGTAGACAAATGTTTGAAGCTCCATCAGTGTTTTGGTTCTCGCATGATTGATGTAAAGCGCAACACCAATCCAGTGCCCCTCGGTTGATTAACACGTTGCGATACACACTCCTGGCGTTGCTGGAGACACCCAACGCCACCTTGCTTTCCATTCGCCCAATGCTCACTGATAAAGGTTTTCGTAAACAGGTTATCGACCAGGTCACCGATAGTGAGGTTCAAGGGTTCTGGCTTCAAGAGGTTGCCAACTGGACCGACAGATACGAGAAGGAAGCCACCCCGGCAATCCTCAACAAACTCGGACAGTTCACCGCCAACCCCCTCGTACGCCGTGTGTTGGACGCACCCCAAAGCAGTCTCAATCTGCGCCGCGTCATGGATCAGCAGCAAATACTCCTGGTGAAACTCTCACAGGGCAAACTTGGTGAGGATGCAGCTCGACTGCTCGCCTCGTTGGTGATGGCTGGTATTCAGCAGGCTGCCATGAGTCGGGCGGACCTGGCCAAGGAAGACCGTAATCCGTTCTATGTCTACGCTGACGAGTACGCCACCTACGTCAACGAATCATTTGCCGACACCTTGGCCCAGGCTCGAAAGTACGGCCTGTACCTGACAGCAGCTCAGCAAATTATCGAACAAGTGGATTCGACCATCATGGCCCCGATGTTCGGTAACTGTAAAACATTGATCAGCTTTCAGGTTGCCCGTGATGACGCGGAGGCCTTGGCTGACCAGTTTACTGGTGATGTGACCGCTCCCGATCTCCAGCAGCTACCCAAGTACCATGCGTCGGTCCGCATGGACATTGACGGCATACCTACCAGGCCCTTCACCATCGCCACGCTTCCACCGCCGAAACCTTCTGGACAACATGCCAAACTAACGTCCATCGAGACTGTTTCTCGTCGTCGGTTTGCCAGCCCTGCAGTTTCTGTATAGCTGATTCACGTCAACTCCATTGCCTTGACCGGGGGATAGCAACTCGGGCACACTCAATCCCTTTTGTTAATTTCCTATTCCCTATGTCTGACGCAGTTGCAGAAACACCGGCTCAAACCAAAGGCAAAACACAACCAATCTTCAAACGCAAATTCGGCTCTATTTCCATCGCTCTCTTCCCCCGTGAAATCAAAAAGGATGACGGCACTACGTTCACCACCTACAGCTTTGCTCTCCAAAAATCATGGAAGAAAGGGGACCAATGGGAAGAACGTGAAATCAGTCTCGACCGCAAGGAAATCTTGCCTGTCATGACTGCCTTGCAGGAGGCCTTTTCAGCCAGCTACCTCGATTCTTCCGTTAGCGACGAAGAGTAGTCCTCATTTCTCTCTTGAGATGTTTTAGGCGGCCGCGTCCCGCTCGTCCGGGACGGTGTATCGGTCGCTTTTTATATGGTGAGTCATGAAGTGAAGGCGACCGCGTCATGCCGCAGCATGACGGTGTGTCGGTCGCTGGTTCAGAGCCGTGGAACCGTCTGCAAGAGATAACACCTCAAAAGAAAGGATGCCAAGCGAATCCACTTTAGAAACTAAAGCGGATTATGAATCGGACGAATCAGATCGAGCTGTACAAATATCATTTGCGCGATGCCAAGAGGTTCGCCATACTCCCGCTCCTATGCCTCGTGAGCAGCAACGTGCTTTTGACTTCACAGATTCAGATGTTCAAACCTTAGAGAAGCCGATAACAGCACCGACACCCGCCGTTACCACGATCACTCAACAAACGAGTGTGGTCAGTGGAGCTGTCGGCGTTGCCCTTGAAAACGGGAACGGTAAGCATTCCCCAGCAGAATCAAATGGGAACGGCCGCCATAAACCATCGGTGGCAGTTTTAACCGGAGAGAAGGGGAAAGCCAACGACATCCTCACAGCCATCGAGATCATCAACAGGATCAACGAAGCGGGGAGGGAAGCGACGGCCGAGGAACAAGATGCGCTAGCTCGCTTTGGAGGATTCGGAGCAGTGGCGTTACGCTTGTTTCCCGATCCGGTCACCGGCAAATACAAAGACGCCGGTTGGCAGGCACTTGGAGAGAAGCTTCGGAGCCTACTCTCACCTGATGACTACGACAGTGCCAAACGGACCACCTTCAATGCTTTCTACACTTCACCCAAGGTGATGACGTCGATGCACCAGGCGATGGACCGCTTGGGGGTTCCTGAAAATGGACACGTCCTCGAACCAGGCTGTGGCATCGGTAACTTCATGGGTGTGGCCCCTGATGAAATGCAATTCATCGGCGTTGAACTGGATCGAACTTCCGGCCGCATTGCTCAAGGACTGTAACTTCATCCTGCTTGATGCGTTTGGCTGTCGTCCGTGGGCCGAGGTCAGCGACACGCCGACAACCACCAGGTGAAAACTGCCTGGTTCCGGAGCGGAAATCTCAGCCAGGATATTGGGCGGGACGTTTCAGGTTTCAGTGTTCAGGACGCAATTTTTTCCGCCTCAGGCGTTCATGTCGTCGTAGTATACACTGCCGTCAATCCAATGAATACTCCCACTTCCTCTTCCTGAAACCTGAACACTTTTTGCAGCCCGTGGGTGAAACAGGTCCACCGCTAAACACGCCCCCACCCCCCCCCACCCCGCCCCCGGGGGGGGGGGGGGGGGGGGGGGGGGGGGGGTGGCGCGGAGATTCTAGCTAAAAAAACTGATTCACCCACGGCACAAGGCCGGGGGGGTCTAAGCCAAAGAAAATGGTTAGCTGCAAAAGTGTCAAAGCCTCCATGGTGTTCGGGTTGCCATGAAACGTTAACCCAATGAGTTAGACCGAAACAAGACGCCCGGGACGCGAGTCCCAGGCTACGTTCCGTTCGCCGTCGCTTTGCATAGGTTAAGTGAATATCTACGCAAAATAGGAGTGAAAGTTCGTCCGCGGCACGCGATCCAGCTAACCTGCGAGTTCGCGGGTCCTGGACCATCGCCTGGAAAAGCCGACCACTCCC
>Ga0310121_10003644_pt1 | contig 13966 bp, 9 predicted proteins | sample CB27_Tmax_986_MG_FD_203504 | JGI IMG/M metagenome (GOLD analysis project Ga0310121, IMG submission 203504) | Marine microbial communities from Western Arctic Ocean, Canada - CB27_Tmax_986 | ecosystem: Environmental > Aquatic > Marine > Oceanic | place: Canada: Western Arctic Ocean | collected... | reverse complement strand
TCAAGAAACGCAAAGCGAAAGGGGATCGACTGGCGCTTTACAACCGACGACGCCCGCATCAAACTCAGAAAACTCTACCCGACAATTTAACCCGGACGAGGTACTAGTCCGAGGAAAACATCCTCCTCTGACATGCTTAAACTTGGCAGACTGCAGATACCCATGAGGACGAGAAAGAGGATTGGATAGAGAAATATAACTGAGCAAACTAGACCCAGCGACCAACTCAAATCGAGAAATTTTACGATGAAGATCGGTGTTACGAGGAATAAGGCCAAGAAAATCAATAAATAGCAACCGTGGCAGAACTGATAAAGAATCTTTTTCGAGACTGCATGTGAGAAATATTGAATTTCGCACCTTATGAAAATCCTTCTGAGCGCAGCGTTTTCGGTGACCAGTGGGGAGGTCAGTTTTGAAAAGGATCCAACCCTCTTTTTTACTTTTCTCCTAATTTCCAAACGATTACGATTTCGGAAACGCTTTATAGCGGGTATCTTAAAAATCCAGGATTCACCAGGGAATTCGTCCATATCGAAGACTATTTTATTACAAATTAACCACTCTAGTCTAGGCGGATATCGATCTTCTGTTCTGTTTGCGGGTGGTGGAGAGCGACCAGGCCGTTAAAATCAAAAGCCATGGCCACAAATTCCTCTATCGAATGGACAGAAGCAACCTGGAACCCAGTCACCGGCTGCCAGAAAATCAGTCCGGGGTGTAAGCACTGTTATGCGGAGCGCATGTCCAAACGACTTCGCGCTATGGGACAACCCAACTATCGGAATGGCTTCAAACTCACTTTGCAGCCGCAAGCGCTTGAATTACCCCTCACTTGGAAGAAACCGAAGACGATCTTTGTTAATTCCATGAGCGATTTATTCCACAAAGATGTCCCAATCAGCTATATCCGCCAGGTTTTTGAGGTGATGGAAACGGCGCATTGGCACCGCTTTCAAGTGCTCACGAAGCGTTCTGGACGATTACTCAGGGAAAGTAGGAAACTCCCATGGCCAGCAAACATTTGGATGGGAGTCAGTGTTGAAAGTGATAAGTACATCTCAAGAATTAACAACTTGAGAAACACCGGTGCGCGAATCAAATTTCTCTCGCTGGAACCTCTCCTCGGACCGCTTCCTAATCTGGACTTAAAAGGGATCGACTGGGCAATTGTGGGAGGAGAATCGGGACCCGGCGCTCGGCCCATGGACCTTTCCTGGGTACGGGAGATCCGCGACCAGTGTCGGTCTGCAGAAGTTTCGTTCTTTTTTAAGCAGTGGGGTGGAGTCAACAAGAAGAAGACGGGACGAATTTTGGAGGGTCGTACTTGGGACGAAATGCCAATATTACGAGTTTCTCAACTTGGCACAACCACCGTATTGCCTACTGCACTTCCTTCCAGCTAACCTCCTCGTACTCTCCCTCATCGAAAGATGAGGATCGCTTCGCTCTGCGAAAACCCCACCAGACCCTCCAAGCAGCCATGAGAAGTCCTCCGCCCCCAAGGAAACAGAAACCAGCCACAACCAACGCGAGCAATTCCGGAAACATCAGGATCAGAATGCCGATCCCGATCAGGATCAGGCCCCCTGTCAGGAGCTTACCGGCGAGAAACGTGGAGAGATTGGTTGAATTCAATGTGGAAGCTCTGAAAAACATGGTTTCTTTTCCTCGATAACCAGATTTGGTCGTCTATTCCCCATGGAATAAACGTTTGGTCGACACGAATTGTTATTCCTTCGGGACAAACAGCCCGATGCTGCTGGTGAAACCATGGATAAAGGACCGCCCGGCGATCGGGCCGATCTCGCCAGCGCAGAAGAATCCCGCGGAGGGGACCTTCCCGATCGCGTCGTGGATCATCGAGATGTCTCGATTTCTTTCACCATACAACCTCGCCCCGCGGCCATTACAGTTGAATACCGCCGCCGCCGCGGGTGTTCGCCCACGGAGTTGGTCTCCGCTGCCCTCCAAAAGGCAGGTTAAGTCTTCCTGTGCCGATTCCGCATCGCGCACCTGAAACTGGACCGTCTGTCCCATGGTGACATAATCGTTGATTGAGATGGCGCCGGTGGCCGGATCGCCGCCGATCATGTTGCGGATCAGGAAATCCCCTTGATCAAAATCGGTTTTGTATTCATCGATGACCGTACCGATCAGAAGCGCGTTTTGCGCGAGCTCCTGATCCTCTTCGGGAGATCCTTCAAGCATTTCCTGGAGGAGTTCCAGAGCAGGCTGCCCCGCCAGCGACCGAATTGTGTTCTCATGGGCGTCTGTAACCAACACCGGCTTCCCAATCGGACGGCAACCCTGGGACACAATCGGTACAAGTTCAATATTCCCACTGAGGGCGACTCCGACAGCCCCGGAAATATAGGTTTGATCGTTCAAAAACAAACGGTTGCAACCAGGCTGAAAACCCGCGCTCGCCAGTCCGCCGATATTGATCGAACCCGGGTAGTGTTCATCCAGGAACCAGAGGAGCGCCTGGGTGTTGAACGAAAAGGGGTCCGGAAGAAGCAGGAAATCCGAGGATTCGGTTGAGGCGACGTTTAAGATATCAGGTACCCGGCCACCGTTCATCAAGGTTTCTATTTCATCTTGCTGCAAATAGAGGGGGGTCAGTTCCGCATCTGGTAACGAACCGGCCAGGACGGAAAGTGCAGCCTGTTCTTCGAATTCCTGGTCGGACCCGATAATTCCCGCACCGGTACACCCGATCAGACACCTGGGATGGAGGCGACCATTAACCGCTCGGCTAATTTCCACACAGTCATCGGCGAAGGGGGTGGTTATAAACACAATCGCCAAATCAACCGATTCCCCACCCAGGCCGGATTCAATTTCAGATAAGACAGTCTCGAGCGCCTCTTCAAGAGAGGGAGAATTGGAGACTCCGGAGGCGAAGCGGAGTGTGGCCACCCTACGGTCGCCTCGCTGAAAGGGAGAGGTTGCGCGTGTTAAGGTTTGGCAAGACAGTCTCTCCTACCAGGAATTCATCCACCGCCTTGGCAGCTTCACGGCCTTCGGCGATTGCCCACACCACGAGAGATTGCCCGCGACGGCCATCCCCCGCCGCGTAGATGCCTTCGACGGAGGTCCTATAGTCTTCATCGGCCACGATGTTTCCCCGGTCATCTATTTCGACTCCCAATTCCTCTATCATCCCATCAGTTTCCGGCCCCAGAAACCCCATCGCAAGCAGAACCAGATCGGCGGGAATCTCGAAGTCGCTGTCTTTGATTTCCTTCATGTTCATTCGCCCGGAATCATCCTTCTCCCAATCCAGTCGGACAAGGTGCAGCTTTTCCACTTTTCCGTTCGAGCCGAGGAACTCTTTGGTCATTAAAGAAAAATCGCGTTCAACACCTTCTTCGTGGGAAGACTCGACACGAAAGGTCATGGGGTAATAGGGCCAGGGCATGTTCTCGTTGCGCTGCTCGGGTGGTTTGGGCAGGAGTTCGAGGTTGGTGACTGAACTTGCTCCCTGGCGAATGGAGGTGCCAATGCAGTCGGAACCAGTGTCACCGCCGCCAATTACGATTACATGCTTGTCCTTGGCTGTAATGCTCAATTCCTCTGGAACGATGTCGCCATGGCCGCGTTTGTTTTGCTGGGGCAGAAAATCCATAGCGAATTCGATTCCGTCGAGATCACGGCCGGGAATCGGCAGATCTCGCGATTTTGTGGCGCCGATGGCCAGGACGACTGCATCGAAATCCTTCAACTTCTCTGTCGGATAGTCGCGCCCGATCCAAGTGTTCGGTTCGAAGAGAACTCCTTCAGCCTCCATCAAATCGAGGCGTCGCTGGACAATCTCTTTAGCCAGTTTGAAATCCGGGATGCCATACATGAGCAGACCACCGATGCGGTCCGAGCGCTCGAATACTGTCACCGTATGCCCGGCTTTGTTGAGTTGGTCCGCGCAGGCCAAACCGGCGGGCCCTGAGCCAACCACCGCGACTGTTTTCCCGGTTCGCTCATCGGGAGGATTCGGAACTACAAAGCCCTCATCAAAGGCATGTTCGATGATTCCCAGCTCGATCTGCTTGATACTGACAGCCGGTTCATTGATTCCCAGAACACAAGCCTGCTCGCAAGGCGCGGGGCAAATGCGGCCCGTGAACTCCGGAAAGTTGTTCGTAAAGTGAAGCCTATCGATGGCTTCCTTCCAACGGTTGTTGTAAACGAGGTCATTCCAATCAGGAATCATGTTCCCCAGCGGGCAACCGGTGTGACAGAACGGAATCCCGCAATCCATGCAGCGCGCGCCCTGGACTTGGAGTTTGTCATCCGGGAAGCGAATGGGGACTTCCTTCCAGTCCTTGATGCGCACCTCGACAGGACGATAGCTGGCGGTTTCACGTCCGTACTCGAGGAAGCCGGTGACTTTACCCATGCGCGACAGCCTCCTGGAACTCTCTCACACCTTCTTCTTGCTCCCGCTCTAGCTCTGCCAACGCGCGTTTGTAATCAATCGGCATAACTTTCACAAAATCAGGCAGACAGGAATCCCAATCATCCAACAGCCTTCGGGCAACTTCACTTTCCGTATAATTTAGATGGTTCTCGATCAGACCTTTGAGGATGTCGATGTCGGTGGGGTTCTCGATGTTCTCCAGTTCCACCATTTCCATGTTACACCGGATCGGGAAAGCTGCCGTAGGATCGTAAACGTAGGCAACCCCTCCGCTCATTCCAGCGGAAAAGTTCCGGCCAGTTGGTCCGAGAATGACTGCTATTCCGCCTGTCATATACTCGCACCCGTGGTCGCCGACTCCTTCAACCACCGCCTTCACGCCGCTATTGCGGACGCAGAAACGCTCCCCCGCAACACCTCGGATATATGCCTCGCCACTGGTGGCGCCATAAAATGCCACATTACCGATGAGGATGTTTTCCTCCGGTGTAAAGGTCGCACTCCGGTCCGGGTAGATGATCATCTTCGAACCCGAGCAGCCTTTGCCATAGTAGTCATTGGCATCGCCCTCTACGGTCAAACGCAACCCCTGGACCGAAAAGGCGCCGAAACTCTGACCGGCGGATCCACGGAAATGGATTCTGATCTTGTCTTCGGGCATTCCATCCTTGCCGTGCCGCCGAGTGATTTCACTGGAGAGCATCGTCCCCACCGTGCGGTTAATGTTGAAAATGGGCAGTTCGATTTCAACTTCCTCTTTACACTCCAAGGCTGCGGCAGCCAGCTCGATCAACTTGTTATCGAGGGCTTTATCCAGTCCATGGTCCTGCGGCTTCATACAGTAGGTACCGAAATGGTCCGGAACTTGGGGTTTGGTCAGGATTGGCGTTAGATCAAGCCCCTTGGCCTTCCAGTGATCGATGGCCTTGTTCGTATCCAGACATTCGACGTGACCCACCATTTCGTTGACCGTCCGGAACCCCAGTTCGGCCATGATCGTACGGACATCCTCTGAAACGAAACGGAAGAAATTAACGACGCGTTCGGCGTTCCCGGTAAATTTCGCGCGGAGCCGCGGGTCTTGAGTGGCGATCCCGACCGGACAGGTGTTCAGGTGACATTTTCGCATCATCACACACCCCAACGTAATCAGCGCCGAAGTGGAGAATCCATACTCTTCAGCACCCAGGAGGGTTGCAATGACAACATCTCGCCCGGTTTTCAGCTGCCCGTCAGTTTCCACAATGATACGGCTGCGCAAGTCATTCAGGACCAGCGTTTGATGCGTTTCAGCCAGACCCAGTTCCCAGGGCAACCCGGCATGTTTGATCGAAGTCTGCGGTGAAGCACCGGTGCCGCCATCCTGACCGCTGATCAGAACCACATCGGCGTGGCCTTTCGAGACACCGGCAGCCACTGTCCCGACACCAACCTCGGCAACGAGTTTGACATTGATACGAGCGTCTTTGTTAGCGTTCTTGAGGTCGTGAATCAGTTGGGCCAAATCTTCAATGGAATAAATGTCATGGTGAGGCGGCGGTGAGATCAGCCCGACTCCGGGTGTGGAGTACCGGACTCGCGCGATGGTATTGTCCACCTTATGGCTAGGCAGTTCCCCGCCCTCGCCGGGCTTGGCTCCCTGGGCCATCTTGATCTGTAACTCGTCTGCGTTGACAAGGTACTCGTTGGTAACTCCAAACCGTCCCGATGCAACCTGCTTGATCGCGCTACGGCGCAGGTCGCCGTTCTTATCGGCGACAAATCGTTTGGGGTCCTCGCCTCCTTCGCCGGTGTTGCTTTTGCCACCGATGCGGTTCATCGCAATTGCCAGCGTCTCGTGGGCTTCCGCGCTGATCGACCCGAACGACATCGCCCCGGTCTTGAATCGTGTCATGATCGCTTCAACCGGTTCGACCTCTTCGAGGGGGACCGGGTCGCGGACCTCCTTGAATTCCAGGAGCCGCCGAAGCGTGGCAGTGTTGTGATGGGGATTGTTGACTAACTCAGAGAACTCATCCCAGACCTCGCGTTTGTTTTGGGTGGTGGCCTCCTGCAGCTTGGCGATGACGAGTGGGTTGTATTGGTGGTACTCCCCATCCCGCCGCCACTGGTACTGGCCCCCGGAGATGAGCGGACGATACCCTCCCACCGCGTCGTGGACGGGGTAGGCGTAATCGTGACGCACTTTCGTTTCTTCGAAGATTCCCTCCAACCCGATTCCCTCGATGCGTGAGGCAGTCCAGGCGAAATAGCGGTCGATGACATCGTGGTTGAGTCCGACCGCTTCGAATATCTGAGCGCCACGGTAGCTTTGAAGGGTCGAGATGCCCATCTTGGACATAACCTTCAAGATCGCCTTGCCCAACGACTTGATATACCCCGAGATGGCGTCCTCCAATGAACAGTCGGGTAGGATCGGTGTTCCCACAAGCGATAGGAGTGTCTCCATCGCCAAATAGGGATTTACAGCGCCGGCCCCATACCCGAAAAGCAGGCAGAACTGGTGGGTTTCGCGCGCCTCGCCTGTTTCGACCACGATTCCGACTTGGGTCCGGGTTTCCTCTCGGATCAGGTGGTGGTGGAGCCCGGAGGTGGCCAGTAAAGCGGGTATGGCCATTTGATCGACATGGACACCTCGATCGCTCAAGATGAGGACGGTGACCCCTTCTTCGATGGCCTGATCGGCCTCGCCACAAATTTCTTCCAGCCGCAGTTCCATTCCCCTAGCGCCACCCTCGGCTGGGAAAAGCGCGCTTATGACTCGGGACCGAAGACCAGGACGGTCGAGTTCTTTGATCTGCTGGAACTGGCCGTTCGTCAGGATGGGTTGAGGCAATCTCAGCAGCCGGCTTTGCTCGGGAGTCTCGTCCAAAAGATTCCCCTCCGAGCCGATGGTGGTCTCCAGCGATGTGACAAGTTCTTCACGAATCCCGTCCAGCGGCGGATTGGTCACCTGAGCAAAGAGTTGTTTGAAATAGTTGTAGAGGACGGGGGATTTACGTGACAGTATTGCCAATGGCACGTCATTCCCCATCGAACCGAGTGGGTCCTTGCCCGCTTTGACCATCGGGCCAAGGACAAAGCGCAAGTCTTCGAGCGAGTAACCGAATACCTGTTGACGTTCCAGCAGGCGTTTTTCGTCCAAGCCTGGGACCTTCCCCTGCGGTTGGGGGAGCGCAGCAAGATCAACACGATTTTCTGTGATCCATTTACGGTAGGGGTGACGGTCCACCAAGGACTGCTTGAGCTCCTCATCGTCGATGATACGTCCCTCTTCGGGATCGACGAAAAACATACGTCCAGGTTGCAGACGGCCCTTGTAGGCAACATTCGCCTGGTCGATCTGCAGAACCCCTGTCTCGGAGCCCATGATGACAAAATCGTCCTTGGTCACCGTGTACCTTGAAGGCCGCAGACCGTTCCGGTCGAGGACGGCGCCGATGCGGGTTCCATCCGTGAATGGAATCGAGGCGGGACCATCCCAAGGCTCCATCAGGCAGGCGTGGTACTCGTAGAAGGCCTTGCGGTCGTCAGGCATAAGCGTGTGGCGGTCCCACGGTTCCGGGATCAGCATCATCATGGCGTGGGCCAAAGACCTCCCGCCCAGAACCAACAGTTCCAAGGCATTATCGATGATCTGGGAATCGCTCGCTCCGGGAATAGTTACAGGGAAAATCTTTCCGATGTCGTCACCAAAAAGATCACTACGGAGAAGGCTTTGTCGGGCGCGCATCCAATTCACATTCCCGCGTAGCGTGTTGATTTCGCCGTTGTGGCAAAGGAATCGGAACGGCTGCGCGAGATCCCAGGTGGGGAATGTGTTGGTGCTGTAACGTTGGTGGACCATAGCCAGCGCCGAAACCATTTTCTCGTCGGCTAGGTCAGGGAAGAACTGTGGGACCTGGTCCGCAAGAAGCAGTCCTTTATAAATGAAGGTTCGTGCCGACAGGCTGGGAATGTAAAAGTACTCACGCTGTTCCAGTTCAGAGTTTCGAACGGCGTTCTCGATCCGTTTCCGAATGACATACAGCTTCCGTTCGAAAGCCAGGTTGTCCGCTTCTGTGTTTCTCCCCCTCCCAATGAATACCTGCATGATAACGGGTTCAACATCCCGCGCAGTCTGACCAATCGGGCGATTATCGATCGGAACTTCGCGCCATCCTAAGAAGTCCTGACCTTCCGCGGCAACGATCTGCCCCAGGTTCTGGATGACATACTCGCGGTCCGCCTTCTTGGTGGGAAGAAACACCAGCCCGCTGCCGTAGTCCCCAACGGTTGGCAAATCAATGGAGGAATCTGCCGCGGCCTGCTCCATGAAAGTGTGCGGCATTTGAATCAGGATCCCCGCCCCATCACCGGTGAGTGGATCGCATCCACAGGCGCCCCTGTGGGTCAGGTTCTCGAGAATCTGGAGGGCATCTTTGATAATCCTGTGAGATTTTTCTCCACGGACGTGGGCAATGAAACCGACCCCACAGGAGTCGTGCTCATAATTCGGGTCATAGAGACCAAACTTGTCCGGGGGGCCGATCCTCGTCATGTTCTTACCGAATCAGTATCTGAATTCCTTTTGTTTTAAGACAATTTTAGCCCTTACCCACCATTTTACCAATTCAACCCCGAAGTTGGAACTAATCGCGGATTTCCGACTGGGACACGCCACAACCCGGCAGCACAGGACTGCCTTGGCGGGTTTCCAAAACGCGTATTGCCGAGGTCTTGGCAGCAGCGCCTCAAAAGACGCCTCAAAAGAGGCTCCACCTTAGCGTCCACGGCCCTTACAGGCAAGCGGAGGAACTAATTGTAGTTAAAGTGGGTGGGGCAAAATTGGCCTGTTTTCCTAGTCGGAGAGCGTTGGCAGCCAAGTTGCCTAGCGCAAGTGACGGTCTACAGTCACTAAGGCGAGGTCGTAAACCAGAGCGGTGGCTGCTAGTAGGTGGTCGGCAGGATCCCTGTCAGGAAGCTCGATTTCATGGCTGATTAACGCGACTTCCTGGTTCAAGGGCGCGTCTTTAAGTTGGAACTGGTACCGGGCTCGATGAACCCAACTTCTTAGGTCCGGCTTAAATTGAATCCTCCCTCGATGGGCTAGAATACCGACTTCCCAGATAGATACAGGGGACAACCAGCAGACGGCTGCGGACTCTTGAATAATCTTACGTGATTTCCGCGGGAGTGAAGGGCCTTCCGACAGGTACCACAACCAGATGTGCGTGTCCAAAAGAAAACCGTTCAGCGCCACACCTCCCAGTCCTCAGCTCCCAATGGCTCGACTATGTCACCCAAAATCTCCGTTGTGCCTGCCATACACCCATATCCACTCTTCTTAGGCGAGTCTGGCGGAGGGGGAGGTGACACCTGAGCAACCGGTCTCCCGCGTTTGGTCACGACTACTGGTTGCCCTGTTTTTTGGACCTGCTCAAGGACCGCCAAGGTTGTCGCCTTAAACTTGGAAATAGCGATCGTTTCCATGATTCTTACTTTACTAGAGTCATGGACCATGGTCAACTCGATATTATTCAAGTGTTTCATTGAAAACGTGCAAGCCAATTGACTTTGCAAGGGCTGAGGCGTACCTTATCATTGGGGATTCTCTAGGAAACCACGCACAATTTGAGTCCAAGAGGGCGCGGCCAGTATGGGCGTTGCGTCGAACGTTTTTTTGAAAATTGCGGGGGAGAAACGGCTCATCTCGGATGAGGCCCTGGCGGAATTGACCGAGGCATCTGGCGAGAATGGCTCGGCCCCGGAGCGACTGGCAGTTGAGCGCGGCCTGATCAAGAAGGAGGACTTGTTAAGGGCCCTTGAAAACTATTTTTTTCATCCCTCTGTTGACATTCCCGCCGCGCAACCAGATCCCGCAGCGTTATTGGTTGTTCCCAAAATAATGGCCAAGCGGTTCGAGGCCCTGCCCTTATCGAAAAACGGCGATGTCCTGGTAATTGCAATGGCGAGGCCAGAGCCGGATGTCATCAGCAACCTAAAATCCATTTCAAAATGCAGCCTTGAAATTCGCGTGGCACAACAAGCTGATTTGAATGACGCCATCATCGAGCACTACACCCGGATCGAAGAGGAACTCAAGCCGGCGCTTTCACCAACGTCCAAGATCCGGCCCCCGGATAAGGCCGCGTCCCAACCAGATAAGATGGGTGAGACGGCTACCAATATTCTGTCCCATGGATCAGGGCCAGGCAGCGTACTGGGGCAACTCATCCCTGAATTGGCAACTATCGCCCGAGGCGAGGGGTCAGCGCCCAAAGTGGTGGAAGCACTTCTGAAGAAATCAGTTGAATTGCGAGCGACGGACATTCACATTGAACCCGCCCGCCACGAATTAGTCGTACGCCTCAGAATTGATGGTGTCCTCCAACTTGCTGTAAACCTTCCAGGAAGCATTACGCCGTCCCTGACGAGCCGCACAAAAGTCGTTTCTGGAATGGATATTGCCGAAAAACGCTCACCTCAGGACGGCCGGTACTCGTTGGAGTACAACCAGGAGATCGTTGACTGCCGCGTATCGTCCCTCCCATCCCGGTGGGGAGAAAAAATCGTCATCCGATTGTTGAAGAAGGATGTCAACCTGATCGACCTCGATAAAATTCAGATGCCGCCGCCGCTTCTGGAAAAGTGGCGGGAGCTGTTGAAACTGCCAATTGGAATGATCCTGGTAACAGGTCCTACGGGAAGCGGAAAAACGACCACGCTTTACGCCACCATCGCCAGCCTGGATCGCGAATCGACCAATATTGTTACACTTGAGGATCCGATCGAGTACGAGATGCCGGGGATCACTCAGGTTCAAATCAACACAAGGGCCGGGATGACATTCGAAGCCGGGCTTCGGTCAATCCTGCGCCAGGACCCGGACACGGTCCTGGTCGGAGAGATTCGCGACTCGGAAACGGTTGAAATCGCCGCGCGCGCCGCGCTCACCGGCCACAAGATGTTCAGCACTCTCCACACAAACGACGCGGCTTCGGCAGTGATACGTCTCCTCGACATGGGGGTTGCTCCGTACCTGCTGACCGCCGCGTTGAAAGGGGTGATCGCGCAGCGTCTTCTTCGAACGATTTGCCCGACCTGCGATGAGTCTTACAAACCCTCTGATATCGAGCTGGCGCGGTTGGGCTACCCAAAGATCGAGGTCCTGCACCGCGGCGCTGGCTGCTCGGCGTGCAGCGGAACCGGTTACATGGGACGGCAGGCGGCGTATGAGCTCCTCGTGATAGATGAATCGCATGATCTCGGATCGCATTTCTTCCTATACTATCAAACAACGCGCTGTGGATCAGGGAATGGTTCCTCTTGCCGAAATCACTCGTCAAATGGTGATCTCCGGGAAAACCAGCTTGGCGGAAGCGGAGAGAGTTGTCTTTTCCGAGCAGGCTGAAGAACAACTGTGCCCCGGATGCGAGCATGTTGTCAGCCTCGACTTCGCAGTCTGCCCGTTCTGCCAGTATGTTCTCAAAGAGGCTTGTAAAGAGTGCAATTCGCCGGTTGAGGCCAGCTGGGATATTTGTCCGTCGTGCGGTTCTGAGATCGATCGGGAGTGGAAACGTTCTGTTTGCTCTGGTTGTTTTGCAGCCGTGGAGGCTGGGTGGCCCACCTGTCCTTACTGCGGGGACGAGTTATAAACCATGTCTGCGCCAACTTCCCCGCAACCGAATGATGACTTCCGTGAGCTTTTCAGCCAGAAGATGCCAACCGGCATTGAAGGGCTCGATCACCTACTCTGCGGTGGGATAGTAAGAACAAATTCCTTGCTGGTTGAGGGCGCTCCAGGATCTGGAAAGAGCACACTCGGTGTCCAAATCCTGGTTCGCGGAGCGGAACTCTACGATGAATGCGGAGTGATGGTCGCGTTCGAAGAGTTTCCCCGACAACTGTATTCCGAGTACGCCGCCTACGGGTTCGATCTGGAGGGTCTGGAGAAGGAAGGCAAAATTCGAATCATCTGGACCGACCCAAGGAAAGTGATCCAGGGATTTACCGGAAAAGATGACTTGATCGGCCGGATCATCGACGAGATGGGCGCCAGACGTTTGCTGATTGACAGCATTACCCACTTCCGGCGTGTTGCCAGCGAGGATGTGGACCTGCGTGAAATGCTTTACCGTGTTTTGAATAATCTCAAACTGAAAGGTGTTAACTCGATTCTGGTCAAAGAGCTGGAGGATGGCGCCCAAGAATCGATCGCTTTCGAGGAATATGTTGTGGATGCTTCGCTTCGTGTCCTCAACAGGGAGGCTCCTTCAGGTGGTGAGTACAAGCGGGGCATTCAAGTCCGGAAGACCCGTGGGCAGGAGCACATTCCAGGCGTTCACCCATTTGAGTTCCACGATGACGGTATCAGGGTTTACCCACACCTTCGTCCCAAAGACATCGAAGAAAGAGTTGGGAAGAAGGGCATTCTGCCGGTTCGGTTACCGACCGGAATCGAGGGCTTTGATGAGCTTATCGGAGGTGGTTTCACAGCCGGGTCCCTAAATGTATTAGTCGGGTATTCCGGTACGGGAAAAACCACGATGGCCAGGCACTTTCTCTTGAAGCAACTTAAAGAGGGAGAAAAAGCCTTCCACCTCAGCTTTCAGGAATCCGAGGAACATTATTTCGAGGCTGGAAAATCAATTGGCCTCGATTTCTGCGAATACTTTGAGAATGGGCAGTTGGATTATTGGTATATTGATCCGGTCGGGTTGGTTCCTGAAAAGTTTTTCATTGATCTCATTACACGTATCCGTCATGGAAATTATGAAGTGATGGTACTGGATACCCTGACCGATCTGGAAACGACAGTCAAAGACGAAGATTCGCTTCGAGAAACCATTCACCTGCTGGCGCTCCTCTTGCGGAGAGCGGGCATCACAACTTTGGTTCTCAACGAGTCAACAGAAATGTGCGGTTTGATCCCATTGACCGAGATGGACTTCGCTTACCTCTCTGACTCAGTCATTCAGTTCTCACTGGCAGAAATCGATGGCCGGGTACACCGGTTCCTGGGTGTGATGAAAATGTTCCGGACCAACCACTCAAAGAATCTCCACGAGTTCGAGATCACCTCGCAAGGGATGCAAGTCAAGACAAAGGCCACAGGTCTTTCAGGTATCCTGTCCGGGAACACAGGCGGCAAGTACGAAGGAATGGCTGAACAGATCCTGGAACCCCTTACCGAAACGACCCAGAAGCTAGTCGGCTTGCTCGGTAATCCTGATATCTCCGAGTCCACACGGAAGGAGCTCGGCGGAGTCCTGGAACGTCTGGGCGCAACCGACATCCTCCTCCGCGAGCATTTCGGAATGACCGATATCGCCTCACTTATCGAGGAATTTGATATGGAAAGCTCTTGATCTAGGGTCCAATCAAGCAGCCCGCTGCTCCTGAGCGAACATCTTACGATCCAAACTCCGATACTGAATCGCCTCGCAAAGGTGTTCTTCCAAGATGGTCTCTGATTTCCCCAGGTCCGCGATTGTTCGCGCCACCTTCAGCACACGGTCATAAGCTCGTGCCGAGAGACCCAGCTGGTCGATAGCCTTTCTGATG
>Ga0310121_10003643_pt1 | contig 13967 bp, 6 predicted proteins | sample CB27_Tmax_986_MG_FD_203504 | JGI IMG/M metagenome (GOLD analysis project Ga0310121, IMG submission 203504) | Marine microbial communities from Western Arctic Ocean, Canada - CB27_Tmax_986 | ecosystem: Environmental > Aquatic > Marine > Oceanic | place: Canada: Western Arctic Ocean | collected... | reverse complement strand
GGTGTGCAAACAAAATTCACTTCAGCTGCGACTTTCGTGGCTACCAGCCGTTTATGGGCGATTTCCAGTCTTTGTTGGGTGATCTTCCAACCGGGCCAGAGGTCGGTCAGGCTCCGAAGTTTCTCCTTGATGTCGGACCGGGAACAGCGTTCTGTGGTACAGCCTTTCAACTGAACTCCGGACATTCGAAGGCCCTCGGTGCAGCCGGGAAATTTCGAGGTCTTGTCGGGTTGCGCTTCGGAGGTGGTATTGGTCTGAGCCGGAACCTGCGCGTGGGCGAGACCGGCCCATAGCGGGACAGCGAGAAGCAGGATGACCAGCGCTCGAATGGGCGTGCTGTGGTGGGCCGTCCTATTCATCGAGAGGGATCCTGTACTTGAGTTTGGATTCATAGGTCTGGGTCTGGTCTTCGTCCTGTTGAAGAACCCGGAGCTTTCCTTCCAGGTAGACCCGATCGGTAAATTTCACCTTGAAGCCCGTGTCGTAGCGGGTGTCGGTCCCCACACGGAACACGCTCGCTTCAACTTTTAGGAACTTACCCAGCTGCGCCAGCACTTCCGCGCTCAAGCTGCCGTATTGGTCAACACCCAGGTTGACCGAGTCAATGAACGGGGTCAGTAGCAATCCACTGAGAAGGTTGGAGAGATCCTCGGTGAAAATCTGCAAAGTGGTATCCGCAAGGGGGTCGAGGTTACTGGTACCACTACCAGCCGGTACTCCCGCCAGGATCAAGGACTGGATATCTGCCATGTCGAAATCCGGTCGGTCGGACTCAAATGTGACCTTCAATTCGGGATATTTCCCCTTGATTCGGATCGTCACGATCACGTTTTCTTCCAGATCGAAATCGAGGGTCTGAACTTTCGTGGAGATGTCTTGATCGTTGGGTAGGGCGTAGGTGATCTCACAATCCGCTGACATCTCGATATAGGGATGGCTTGGATCACCCTGAAATTCGATAACACCCTCCTTGATCTGGAATTCCCGGCCCCGGCCAAAGGCATAGTTGATGGTGCTGTTGGGGCGGATATTGACCAGACCAAATAAGGAGGGGCTGCTGAGGGTCCCAAGCACATTGACATTGATCTCCAGATCAAGGGACGCACGCCCCAATGGGAAGGGACTTTCCACCCGGAACGAGTTGGACAATACCTGCATGTCCAGTCGGGTTTCGCCTAGCAATGGAAACACTTCGGTGAGGGGGCGAGAGAAGGTCCCCATATTGCGCCCAAGGGCGCCGCCAATGGCACGAGAAAGCGCATCAAAGGAGCGGTTGTAACGTCCTTCCGTAATTCGGATGGTTCCCCGTGTCGCCAGCGATCGAAGAGATGGGTCGGAAAGATTCCGACCCTCGATCACAAAGCTCCGCTCATCTTCCTCGGTGCGAAATGTGAGTTGCGAAATACCAGGAGATGTCCAGGAGATTGATTTACCGACCACATTCAGATCCAGATCGGAGGGACGCAGGCCAAAGAAGCGCATGGTTCCGTTGATGAACGCCGTTCCTTCACCAATCTTCAAGGGCCTGGTTTCATTCGGGTCGGTGGAGATCAACAATGGACGGCCGGGTTGGTCTAGCCGTGTTGTGAGTTGTACACCCCAGTTGTCTGGGAAGATGACTTCGTCGCGTAGGCTTGTCGGTTTGATCATACCCTTCCGAATTCGGAACTCACCATCGACCACAGGGTTTTCGATGGTTCCTCCGATTGTGAGGGGTGGGAGCTCACCACCGGTCAGCTGTACGGAGCAGCGATCCATGAGGATGGACGATAATTTCTTCCGGTTTGAACCCTGTAGCACTCCGCGCCCCGATCCTTCTGATACCAGGGATCGATAGATTGTGAGCATGCTAAGAGGTACATCTCCCTGACTTGCGATATCGAGTTGACCCGCCGCATCCATGAACGCACAGGCCCGAAAAATTGCACCAGACGTCTTCAGTTGGACGTCGGGTAGAGCAAACTCGTCCTGGACAAAGCTGACTTCGATGGGAGTGATATTTTCAATAGGTTCGGTGAGATTTTCGGTATTCAGATGCAGTCCGCCCTTGGGAATAAAGGCGCGCAGAGTCGGACTCTTTTGGGGATGCTCGGTGAGTGGAACCTCAACGGAGACTCGCCCTCGGACCTTTGTACGGGGCAGGTCGGCATCTTTGGAACGCTTGTCTTTTCGCAGCAACTTCAGGGGCTCTGCGTTGCGTAGAGCCAACGTCAGTTGGAGGACGCGCTTTTTTCGCTGAAGTCGTAGAAAGCTCGGCTGCATCAGCTCGAAGCCAGGGGGCAGATCGTCGGCATGGATGGAGGCCCCTCCCGCTTTCAATGGCTGCAGTCGAATCTTGAAATCGGGTAGTACTACGCTCTGCGTTCGTACATTTCCGGCCTGGAACTCGCCGGCCAGACGGGGGGTGTTCAGGGGACCTTTTATGTCGATCTGGCCATTTACGCGGCCCTCTACCGGCTCTTTCTTCTCGGCGATTCGTTTGTCCTGTAGCCCGAGAATATTTAGATTTTTCACATCGAAATTCAGGTTGGCTACGTTACGTGGACCGGTGAGCGTGCCCTGCCCGGAGATGATCCCTCCGTCCGCCATTTCGACGGAAATCCGGTCGAAGCGAAGTGTTTTGCCCTGTGCCCGGAGCTGTACATTCAGGTTTTTGTAGCGTCTCTCATCCAGTCGTAGGTTGCGTCCTAGAACTTGAATCCGGCCCTGGAGGGTTTCCCGGGGGGCATCGAGCCGGAAACTAAGCTTGGGACTTCTGGTTTCCAGATAACCGGCTTTGTCTTTACCCAGGACCCCCGTGCGGAGCTGGAAACGGCTGTTCAGGTCTCGCAGGGTGAGGGTGGGCTGCAAGATGGCCTGGAAGGTATTGGGCTCCAACAGGTTGAGCGTACCACGGAAGGAGGTTCGTCCAGTCTCATTTGAGAGCACCAGCTCTTTGATCTGTAAAATGCCATCCGGAGGCAGGGATACGGCGGTATATCCGGTCATGGGGGCCAATCGGATATCGGTCTTCCGTGGATCAATGCGGGGTTGAAGGTCAATGATCTGCGTTCGAACATTGAAGCTGGGTCGGTCCGCAGTCCCCGTGATGTCCACATTCAAGTCGTAGAGTCCACCGCGAACGGTGAGTGGTTTCCAGGGGCTCATGAATCGCGACAGCCGGTCAATGCGGCCGGAGATATGAAGATCGGCTGGCCCCGCTGGGAAGGTGATGTCTCCGGTCATTCCGAGTCGCATCACAGGATCTTCTAGATCCAGTCCACGTGTCTCCAATCGAAGGGTGTCGCCGAAGGTACGAATCACCGGTGTTCCCGAGAAGTTCAGAGTGCGGACATTGTCTACATTGGCCTGAATGGCAACCTCGGCGCCGAGACGGAACTCCCGATCGACGGGACCCGCTTCTGTGGGCGCAAGACCACTCCAGAAGCTCCCCTTTACTGAGCCGTCCAATACTACAGTGGGGCGCGGTTTTGCGTCGGCCGGTGGCGGACGAAAGGCATTCAACAGGCGTGTGCTATCGAGTCGCCGTATGTTGACGGTCCCGGTCCCACTTGCGACCAGATGGTTGGCGTTCCCAAGGGTGCCCTGCAGATCTTCGATCTCCATACGGCCGAAGTCTCCTCGTACTCGCATATAGGGGATAATGTAGCTCCAATTATCCAGTTCTGAGGCTACGTCCCGCATAAGTGGCATATCCTCGTTGGGAGCGGTTGTGGAGGCTGAATGATGGGGTTTTTCACGAGCCATCAGCACCTGGCCGCTCACGCGGCGGAGGTTCAGCCCCTTCAGGGTTCCTTGTTCGGCGAATACGTCGATGTCCAACTCTGGGTGTGCAATCGAGCCGCGAACTTTCGTAACCAGCGCTAGATGCCCCTGGTCGGGTTGCACTTCGCGAATTGCGAGCAGGGCTCGGATTACGGGGTTATTCAACTCGGCATCGGTGCGGAATGTCGCCTCCACGGCCTGGTCCTGGTCATGGCCGAGTCGTCCCTCTCCCGTAATCTGGATCCCGGAGAGTGATAGGGATATGCCATCAAACTCCACCCGGTCGTTGGTATTGAAAACTCCCAGAACGTCCACATCCTTCATGATGACTGGTGGGAGCCACGGGTATTTTTTCATTACGATGGTGCCGCCAGGCGTCAGTACCCGATTCACCCTGGACCGAATATCCTGATCTTCTGCGATCAGCGAGCCTACGGCCTGGACAGTTGGAATTTCCACCAGGCTGTTCCGGTTCTGATACTTGATAGCCATCCCGTCTACATCGAATCGGTCGATGGTAATATGACGTCCACGCGCCCGTCTCCGGACTTTGGGGAAACGTTCGGAGAAGGCTCGGATCAAGGGGTTTTCTCCGTAGACGCGATTGTCCCAATGGATCCATCCACCCCGGACTTCGACACGATTGAGCTTCACCAACAAAAAGCGTTCGGTAGATAAGGAGTGGGCGATGGTCATAGGTAGAACAGTCCGGTCTACTTTGACTCGAACCTTATCGATTCGAATGACAACCTCGTCCTCCGTTGAAAGGATCCGCAGCCCTTGAACAGCGACATCTCGATACAAGGGGCTGACATAGAGTCGATCAATTTCAATCGTCCCTGGAATATCGGACGAGAAATCGGCTGCAATCCAGCGAGTTACACCGGGGTCCGACAGCGCGAAGTAGATAAGACCTATGATGAGCCCAACGCTGAAGGCGATGCGTAGGATTATACGATAGACCCCTTCCAGAACGGCCGAGATCAACACCGACAGGATGCCGATCAGCCCCAATACAAATGCGACGATCCGACTCATAACCCCACCTCGACGCACCACCTTCGGTGGCAGTGCTCCAGTCCTTCGACTGGGAGAGAGGCTGTTCGGGTTCTTAGGGCCATAGAGATGAGGATTCGGGTTTGGATAAACGCGTGCCTACGCGCGCGTAGTAACGCGCGTCTACTCACGATAGAAACTAGTATCTCTACGGAGTATATGGGCTACCCTGAGGGCAAGCTAAGAACTGAGTAGCTTTTCCAGCAGGCTGGTACTGGCCCGGTCATAGATGAAGGCGAGCGTTGCCCGGGGATGTTCAATTTCAGCTCGGCGGGTGCCTTAGTAGGTCGATAAGGCGAAACGCCTCATTTCCACCGTGTTGTTGGCGATTTTCTGTTTCAACGCTACCCGGTCGATTTCGAAATCGTGTGCCAGGCGTTGATGCCGTGCCAACCAGGGACCGCGTTCGCCTGGGCCGTAGGTGGCCAGGATTGTGTTTTTCGACCAGCGGATGGTGTCGTCGAGAGATTCTGCGGCGAAGAGGGCCGCGGCTGCGACCTGGGGGCTATCCAGGTCGACCTCTCCCTTCTCCACGCCTTTATGGACTCGGCAGTACACGCTGTCCGCCGCATAGGAGCTTATGATCCCGTCGGCGAGATACATTAGGATTTCCTGCTGCTTATCCAGCCCTGTCATATATTTACTTGTGGCAGCATGGGAGGCCAGAAGGGCCAGGTTTTTGATAAGTTCGACCGCGTGTTGGGTTTGCGCAAGGATCGTTCCGTCCGAGAACGAGAAAGACTCGTTTTCAAGGTCCTGTTCGAGCTTCTGAACTCGGCCCATCAGATTCAATTTTCCCTTCATGGCGCGTTTCAACAACATCCCAGGAATCAGCAGCCGGTTGATCTCGTTTGTCCCCTCAAAAATCCGGTTAACGCGCGCGTCTCGGTAGAACTTCTCCGGTGCGTAGTCCTCTACAAAGCCGTAGCCGCCGTGGATTTGCAGACTTTCATCGATAATGGTGTCCAGGGCCTCCGAACAGAAGACCTTCGCGATGCTCGACTCGATGGCGTACTCCTCGATGACCGCTCGGAGTTTATCTTCACGATTGGGGTCATCGGCTGTCACGTCCTCAAAGCCTGCTTCCATATAGCCGCCTATCCGATAACAGAGTGACTCGGACACATAGGTCAACGTGGTCATCTCTGCGAGCTTCGCGCGAATGGCACCGAAGTTGATAATCGCGGTATCAAACTGTTTTCGTTCGGCGGCGTATTCCGTGGCAACGCGGATCATCCGTTTCATGCCGCCAGTGGTGCCCGTACCGAGCTTGAATCGACCAATATTCAGAATGTGAAATGCGATCTTATGGCCACGACCAACCTCACCCAGTAGGTTCTCTACCGGCACGTGGACGTCTTCCAGGTTGATGGCTGTTGTCGACGATCCGCGTAGGCCGAGCTTATGTTCCTCTGCGGCTGGCTCCACCCCTGGAATATCTCGATCGACAATAAAACCCGTGAATTTATCACCATCCACTTTCGCAAAAACGATGTAGGTGTCGGCCCAGCTTCCATTGGTGATCCACATCTTGGTGCCATTGAGCACGTAATGGGTACCCTCGTCATTCAACACGGCCTTGGTACGAGCTCCCAGGGCGTCGGATCCACTTCCGGCTTCCGACAAACAATAGGCCCCAATGATCTCCGTTGTTGCAAGGCGGGGGAGATAGCGCTTTTTCTGTTCGTCCGTCCCGAAAAAGACAATGGGCAGGGTGCCGATTCCGGAGTGGGCTCCGTAGGTGACCGAGAATGTACCCTCATGACCGAGCTTTTCATTGACCAGCATGGAGGCGATTACCCCCAATCCCAGGCCGTCATATTTTTCTGGGATTTCGATCATACATAGGCCGAGTTCCGCTGCCTTTCGGAGTAGCTGGATGGGTAGCTTGGCCGCTTTTCCGGCCGCGGTTTCCATCTCCCGTTCTCGCGGAATCACCTCTTTATACATGAAGTTCTCTGCAGTCTGGCCGATGGCTATGAGCTCCTCGTCAAAATCCTCGGGACGGAAGATCTGGTGGGAGAGAGTTGGATCAATGAGGAAGGAACCTCCCTCGGGACTGCGTTTATTCATGAGTGTGCTCGCACCTGAAACAAGTCTAAGAATTGGCCTTCAAATACGCATCACGCGATAGAGCTTGATGGTCCTATGAACGGGGGGAAGGACCCCCTTTATGAGCCTGAATGAATACTCATTCATTAATTGAAAACATTCTACTGCGCCAGGTTCTCCTGTCAAGGTGTGATTGGAATTCAGACCTGGACCAGACCGTCAATGACGTCGACCGCCATCTCGAAACGATTGAACGGTGGCATCAAGTAGGTCCCTTGTACGAGGGGCTTTGCCTGTTCCAGGAATTCACGTGCGATCTTAACGCCCTCAACCGGACCGTTGTCTCCGGCCGCTTTCATGCGAGCGCGAATGTCATCCGGGATGAACATGCCGGGCACTTCGTTATGCAGAAACTCGGCGTGGCGTCCGTTTCGAAGAGGTAGGATCCCAACAAGCACGGGAAGTTCGCACTGCGTCTTCTCTAAGAAGCGTTCCAGGCTTTCCAGTTCGTAGAGGGGCTGAGTCATCGTGAAATGGGCTCCAGCCGTTGTCTTCCGTGCGAATCGCTCGATCTCTCGTTCGACATCGTCTGACGTGGGGTTGCTGGCACAACCGATGACAAATTCGGTGTTGAATTTCAAAGGCTTGCCCGAGAGGTCCACACCCTGATTCAGGCGCTCCATGATACCGATGAGGCCGATGGCGTCGACTTCGAAGACTCCCGTTGCGTCGGGGTAGTCTCCCACCGACGGAGGATCACCGGTTACCGCGAGAATATTCAAGACGCCCAGGGCCTGGGCACCCATCAGCTCCGCCTGGAGTCCGAGGACGTTTCGGTCGCGGCAGGACATATGCAGAATTATTTCGATGGGAACTTCTCGACGAATCAAGGTCGCCAGAGCGAGGGGACTCATACGGGCCCTGGCGAGGGGGCTGTCCGCGATGTTGATGGCGTCCACTCCGGCTTGTTTCAGCATCGCGGCACCACGGATCATCTTCGACGCATCGACAGATTTCGGTGGGTCGATTTCAACGCTCACAACGAACTTGCCTTCTTCGATCTTCTTGATGAAGCGGGCACCCTCCGATGGAGTATGCTGCTCCAGTCGACCGGGCTCGTCCGAGTCGACTACAGAGATGTCATATGCCTTTGTGCGATCGCTTACGTTAACCGGGACCTGAGTTCCCAGGGCGGCACGAACCGCGCGGATATGATGCTCATTCGTTCCGCAACATCCACCGACAGCGCGGACTCCCTGTTGGAGGAATTGTTGGGCGTGGCGTGCAAAATACTCGGGGCTGGTCAGATAGACGTAGCGACCATCCACATAGGCCGGCAGGCCCGCATTCGGGCTTACAAGGACACGGGCATCGGCGACGCGATGCATCCGGTCGACGACTTCATGGAGATGTTCGGGACCCGATGAACAGTTCGCCCCCACAAGCTGGGCACCACCTTCCATCAGGCTTCGAGCACATTCCTCGGGTTTGTAGCCGTAGATCGTCTTACTTTCGTCTGTGAACGACATAAGTCCGGCGACCGGTAGGTCCGCGTCGATGCTCCGCACCGCTTCCAGAGCGATATTGATTTCGGACAGATCGGAGAAGGTCTCAAGTAGAATCAGATCTACGCCCGCCTCGATCAGGGCTGAGGCCTGCTCGTGGAACGCCGCGGCTGCCTCTTCCCGGCTCACGGTACCGATCGGAGCCAGTGGTTTTCCCAACGGGCCTATTGCGCCCCCGACGAACCGATCGTCTCCAGCCACGCTCCTGGCCAGCATCACGCCCTGTCGATTGATACGACGGACTTTGTCGACGAGTCCGTGTTTGGCGAGCCGGAAGCGGTTGGCACCAAAGGTATTGGTCTCCAATATGTCGGCCCCTGCGGCGATGTAGCTGCGATGAATCGCTTGTACGATGCCGGGGGATTCCAGGTTTGCATAGTCGAGCCCAGAACCTACCGAGATTCCCTGCTCCATGAGTTTTGTACCCATGGCTCCATCGATCACGAGTACTCGTTCGTCGAGTGCTTCCAAAAGGCGTGATGTCATGAACAACTCCGAAAAACTCCCAAATCGGGCTAAAACATACCTATACCAACCGGTGGGATATTGCGAGTCAAGGATGACGCCAGCATGCCGAACGGACGTTGCAAAGGAATCCGTCCATGTTACAGTCCCCGCGCGCATATGCCACCGGTGGAGGAAGGCCCCAGTGACCGACAAAATCAAAATCTATAGCCTGGTCACGCTTGGATTTCTGCTTGGAATGACACTCTTCGTTCTTCGTACCGGTATGGTTTCGGGGGGAGATAGTGCGGCCCTTGACGAGGCCGCAAACTCACCGATGGTGCGCGCCCAGTTGATGGGAGGGCCCTTGACGTCCCTACATGACGATCTGTCCGGGCTCGAACGGCTGGAGGCCCAGCGTTCCGAGAACATGATTGACAAGGTAAGTGAATTGGAAGGGCAAATGATATTGGTGACATTCTGGGCGACATGGTGCCGTCCATGTCAGAAGGAATGGCCCTCTATGTTGCGTTTGGTCACCATCCTTGGAAAGGACAAATTACGAATTGTGTCTATCAGTGAAGATGAGAACAACGCCGTTATCGAGAACTTTTTCCGAGGGATTGAAACCCCCGAGTGGGGCCCTGTGCCCGACCCGGGACTGGCTTTGATCCTACGGGATCCGCAGCAGAACGAGTCGGAGATGATGAAGACCCACTACGGAACACGGCAGCTTCCGGAAACGTATCTCATCATGGATGGCCGGATTCAGTATAAGTTTGTGAACGAACGTGATTGGACGCATTGGGAGATGCGGAACTTTTTCGAGAGGCTCGGCCATGCACGTCGTTGATAACCGATTGTTGGAGCGCTTTCTCGCAGTCATGTTTTTGCTCGTAGCGTCGGTCAGCCTATTCGGTCCCACCCCCGGGAACCAGGCCGATGCGATCGCTCGCAACGAAGCTTCGACGATCCCGATCTTATATACCTGGCCGGCTCCTCCAGGTTTGATAAAGAAGCAACTTGCGATAGACACCGCGAAAGTGGCCGATTTTGTGCTATCCGATGCGGATCGAGCCCTGTTGGCGAAGCTAGCCATTCTTCATCGAGTGGAATTTGAGACTCGGGGAGCACTGCTGAGCACTGCCTATAAAAAGGCCAGCCGAGTCTATACCAATGACGTGGAGTGGTTTGTTCGTGACTATGGGGTGAAACACTATGTGCAGCTCGGCCTTGTGCAACAACAGCGCTTCATGCGAGCGGTGCGTTCACTGCTCGAAAAAAAGTCCCGCGGAGGAGCGGCCAAGACCGAGTTGGCTGTTATCCATGAGTTGGCGGGGACATTTCTCAGCTGGGCTGTGGGCCAGGACATCATCCACAAGAACGGCACCGCCAACGAACAGGAGCTTTTTCTGGCGGCAATCTTGTTCAAGGTGCGTTGGTTGAAGTGGGCAAGTCGCATCGATGACTCCAATTTCCACCTTACGCGTATTGAGAAGCGGACCCTGCTCGCCTACCAGGTAGAGAGCTTTCGCGGTCTGTCCGGTCGACGGCGACTGAATCTACTGGTTGAGTTGGAGGAACTGGACCAACGCTATCCGGGTGCTCTTGCGCGTGGGCTCATTTTGACGCAGATGGGACGACTTGATGAGGCCCGATCTGTTTTGAAGACGGCTCTTCAAACGAGTCCTGAAGACCGTCGATTGCGTAAACTTAAGTCGTTTCTGGATCGAACCATCCGTGCGGCCCGCGGTAATCGTGGGCCTAAGCAGCAGGACACGCCCTGATGGATCCGACCCCAGAGCAGTCATCGGTGGAGTTTTCAGAGGCTCTAGAGGAACGCGCCTGGGAATTGCGCTACGCGACCATGCTCACGCGCAAAGCGCCGTTGACTCGCATATTGACGATCTGTCTTGTGGCCGTACATGTGGTGGTCTGGTTGGCTACTCCCTACTTGCTAGGCGGGCGTTTCGATGACATTGCCGCCCTCGCGATCGTGGGGGCCAAGATTGATGGCTTCATCGCTGCGGGTGAATGGTGGCGTCTGGCGACTCCCATGTTTCTGCATGCAAATGTCTTGCATCTGGTCATGAATCTGATGGCCCTGATATATCTGGGGCGAATCGTAGAAAACGTGGTTGGTTCGGCGGGCTTTTTAATCGTTTTTGCCCTCGGCGGGATTGTTGCAACCGTATTCAGCTACCTTTTTATGGATGCATTAAGTGTCGGTGCGTCTGGTGCGATCATGGCTCTCCTGGGGGTGGCTGCCTATTATGGCTTGGCCAATCGAAAACGAATTCCGAGGCGCTTGAAGCGATTTATGGTGGTAATGCCCATGGTGTGGATCGGCCTTCAGTTCGTCGTCTCTCTGCTCGTACCCAATGTCGATCATGCGGCACATTGTGGTGGATTGGTTGCCGGTCTTGCGATCGCTCCTTTGTTGCGCGATCAGATCTTGATGCGACCGTCGCGTCTTCCCCATGGCGTGCATCGGGGCCTGTGGTTGGTATCGGCGCTCGTATGCGTTTTTTCCATGGGCATCATCGGCTGGCGGGCCACAGGCCGCAGTCTTACGATTCCGAATGCCGTAATCCAGAATACGGACCGACAGATGGTCATTCCCCGTGGCTGGCTTCACGATATGGACCAAAAGCCGGTCGGCCTGCCGGTGGAGGCAAGGGGGCCGTACGGTGAGCGGCTCTGGGCCGTCCCGGCCACGTTGATGGGGCGGGAACTGGACGTGTTTTTGGCGCAGCTGTCCAATGAAAGCTGGATCCAGAGTCAGTCCCGCCAAAAACTAACTCGTATGCGTGAATTTGGTGACGTGCTGGGGCGTATTCGAGCCTGCTTGCGTGGAGGAGCCAGCTGTGAGCAGCGCAACACTTCGCAGGACCAGGGAGGGCAACTCTACGAAATTCGAAGTGCACCTTCGTCGCCGGACCGGATTTTTGTGTTGGCGAACGCTGCAAATACGACCTACTACCACATCTGGGTGTATCGAAAACTGGCGCCTCGATACGGGTCGTTGTTTCGTGCCCTGATCGGCCAGAAACGAAAGCACCAGGGCGCCCTGCCGGTGCGCAAGGTATCCTGTGTCGATGAATCAGATGTGGGGTCGCGTCTGGATGGACTCAAAGATCGCCTCTGCGACGGGCTGAAAGAAGCGGAGACATTTTTTCGTTTCGATGCAGAGGATCGGGGGGCCTACGATATGGCCGTGCGGGTCGTAAACTCCTGTGGGCCTACGGCGTGTTACGTCAGCGTGAATGCAAAGGTGAGTCGTCGAAACGAAGAAGGACTTCGTATCCGGTATTCGGTCTCCAGGGCGGTCGAAATCGACGGGATCAACACGCCTCCTGCAATCCAGACCCTGGTGCCGGTTGTTGGTCGGCCGCTATTGCTTTGGCATAGCGGTCAGACCGCGCCTCTGGACCTGTTGAAACAGTGGCTGGCGTCGTCTGAAATCGACAATCGAGAGGTGGCGCTCAATCTCATCATCGACAGACACCTTCGCGAACTTGGTCCCTCCGCCATACCACTTCTTGCCGATCCTGATCCGGAAGTACGGCAGCGAGCTATCTTCGCGGTGGGCCTTTTCCGGATTGAATCGGCGGTTGGAAAACTCTACGAACTGGTTTCGTCGGATGATAGTGTAAAGGCCTTTGCGGCGATACATGCGATAGCCGATATCGGAGGAAATGAGGCGCGCAAGGCCTTACGCATGATTGCCAAAGAAACGTCCGATTCCGCGATCCGCGATGCTGCACTCGCGGGTCTTTCAGAAGAGTAGCGCAATGAATTTCGGGAGCAGTCGACAACTGATACCAAGGCTGGTTAAAATCCACACTTCCGGTGTTGCCCGGGTACGAGGATAGTATGCAGACCAAGGATCATAGAGTGTCGAATTTCCGACGAACTTTCCGCGCGTGTGGTTTGTCCGGTTTATTATTGTTTCTGGTTGAGGTTTGAACGGTTCTCTATGCGATTTTTTGTACGAATTCCCACGCAGAACCCGAAGGTTGCAATCACGGCCAGGGTAGAGGCGAATAGCTGGCGCGAAGCTCTTCGTCTTGCTTTGGAGGAATTTGGTAAAGATACGAGCGTCCTGGACCGGGCCGAAAGCCATAGTCGTCCGGATGGACGGGTTTCCGTGGAAGATCCGGACACCCTTCGTCTGTACGAGATACGGCCGGTCGACGCTCCGCCTGGAACGAAAGAGCCTATTACGACGAGAAGTGTGGCCAAACGGGCGCCGGCCCCCGCTGCCACGCAGCCGAAGGAGGAGAAACCCGCCCCACGCAGTCCCTCCCCCGATCCATCGACTGCCCCGTCAAAACAACAGGAGTTGTTGCCGGGTACGGTGAGCCGTCCGCACCCTTCAACGCCCGGATTCGCGGCTAGCACGGTGGCAGACACCGGTCCGAAAACGGCGGGAGCGGCCCCAACGGATGATTTGGCGGGGCGCCCACCATCCGTGATTGTGAATATTGACTCGGATAGCGAACTGCAGGATGAAACCCGGATCCCCACGGTTCCCGGTGAACCTCTGCCCATTCTGGTGATCGGGGATGTCAATCCGAGTACAGGTGGGCCTGAGGGATCGACCGTTCCAAGCCAGAAGCGAAGCGAAACACCGGCGCAGGAACTATCGAACACCTCTGCACCAGCGGAGCCAGCGTCGCCCTCTCATGTGCCAACGCAGATCTTGAAGACGTCCGAAATCCAACAGACTCCTCGCGACGAGATCCCGTCGCAATCGCCGTATGAATCAGCACAAGGAATGGGGGCGAATACCCAATACCGTGATCTACGGAAAGGGCGCAGTCTGGAGATTGTCGCTGGTGCACTTTTGCGAGTGGTCCGGACTCATGTTCCAGCTGCGGCGGGAGTGGTGTTGGTACCCGACGGAAAGAAACGCCACGTCATCGTTGCTGCGGCTTTCGGGCTGCCCAAGTCTTTCAAGGTTCGCCGTTTCAAATACGGAGATGGGGTCGGAGGATTCTGTACCGAGTTTGAGACGGCGATCCATGTGGATGATCTCAATCTTCGGCCCGATCTTATAGGCGAATTCGAAGAGGTCTTCAC
>Ga0310121_10003640_pt1 | contig 13971 bp, 12 predicted proteins | sample CB27_Tmax_986_MG_FD_203504 | JGI IMG/M metagenome (GOLD analysis project Ga0310121, IMG submission 203504) | Marine microbial communities from Western Arctic Ocean, Canada - CB27_Tmax_986 | ecosystem: Environmental > Aquatic > Marine > Oceanic | place: Canada: Western Arctic Ocean | collected... | reverse complement strand
ATTTCGTTCGCATCATGCTGATTATAAAGATGGTGAGCAGTTACGCGACTTTGTATATGTGAAAGATGTAGTGGAAGTGCTTACGTTTATGATGCGAAACCAAAAATTAAACGGAATATTTAATTTAGGAAGTGGAACGGCAAGAACGTTTAATGATTTAGTAAAGGCTACTTTTTCAGCAATGGACTTAGCAAACAATATCGTTTATATTGATACGCCTGAGGATATTCGTGATAAATATCAGTATTTTACTGAGGCGAATATGCAAAAGTTAAAAGCTGTTGGGTATAAAAAATCTTTTACTACTTTAGAAAATGGCGTAAAGGATTATGTACAAAATTATCTGCTGAATAAAAAGTATTACTAAAGCTCCTCTCTTAGTTTTACTAGGAATCCTCTAATGTCTTTTAAGTGATTTACAATCTCGATATTATCAATAGTATCACTTTTGTTTTCTTTCAATTTTTGTTTTGCTCCTTCAAGGGTGAAACCTCTTTCCTTTACTAAGTGGTAGATAATAGTTAGGTTGTCTACATCTTTTTTAGTAAACAGTCTATTCCCTTTCTTATTTTTTTTTGGTTTTAGGATATCGAATTCTTTTTCCCAAAAACGAATAAGTGAAACATTAACTCCAAACATTTCGGCAACCTCACCAATTTTATAGAATAACTTTTCAGTTGGTTTGTCTTTGTATGGCATTAGTCGAATGATTGATTATTTTGAGATGAAATTTCTAGCATTTTTTCATACTCATCAGGGTTTAGATCGTTATAGTAGAAGTTTGCAGGATTTATTTTTCTGCCATTTTTCTGCACCTCATAGTGTAGATGAGGCGCTACTGATGTTCCTGTACTACCAACATATCCTATGACTTCTCCTCTTTTTACTTTTTGTCCTTTATGTACTATGTATTTTATCATGTGGGCGTATAAAGTTTTGTAGCCATATTTATGGTCAATTATTACATGATTTCCATACCCTCTTCTGCTTTTTTTTACTTCCGAAATTTCCCCATCACCTGTAGCATAAATTGGTGTCCCTGATTTTGCAGAAAAATCCATTCCAGTATGTAATTTTCTGGTTTTGTAAATAGGATGGATTCGATAGCCATAACCACTAGCTATACGACTTAAGTTTTTATTGGCTACTGGCTGTATTGCCGGTAAAGCAGCTAACATATCTGCTTTGTTTTTAGTTAATTCAATAATTTCATCATATGATTTTGATTGAATGTAAAGTTGTTTGGAAATTTGATCAACTTTTTTATTTATGTTAATAATGAGTTCTGAGTTGCTGTATCCTTGAAGGTTTTGATAACGATTGACGCCTCCATATCCAGCCTTCCTAATAGATTTTGGGATTGGTTCAGCCTCAAAAATTACTCTATAAATATTATCATCTCTATTCTGGATATCATCTAATACTAACTCTACTTGATTCAGCTTATCTTCTGCAATTTCATATTGAGAAATTAAAATATCTATTTCTCTGTTCAATCTTTTCTCTTTTGGACTGTCAAAAAATTGAAAGAAAATAATCATCATGATTAATCCAGTAAAAGCACTTCCGATAAGGAAATAAAATAAGTGTTTTAACGTCTTTAATCTACTAAATTCAATTCGCTTGTAACTTAGTGTTTTAGTATCGTAATAATATTTTACTTTAGCCATGTTAAAATAATTGAGGCAAATTTACTGATTTAACATTAGATGAAGTATGAAACTCTGCTGATTTATAATAACTTATTTTGAATTATAAGAATAAAGATTAAAAATGAAAGCCAACACACTCAGAAAGTCATACTTAGATTTTTTCAAATCTAAACAACATAAAATTGTAGCCTCAGCACCAATGGTGGTGAAAAACGATCCTACTTTAATGTTTACTAATGCTGGAATGAATCAGTTTAAGGATATCTTTTTAGGAGATTCAAAAGCAGCAGATTTGAGGGTTGCTAATTCACAAAAATGCTTGCGTGTATCTGGAAAACATAACGATTTGGAAGAGGTAGGGCATGATACTTATCATCATACAATGTTCGAAATGTTGGGTTCTTGGAGTTTTGGCGATTATTTTAAGGAAGATGCTATTAATTGGACTTGGGAGTTTTTGATTGAAGTATGCAAGCTTGATAAAGATAGGTTCTATGTTACCATTTTTGAAGGTGAAAAGGAAGATAGTTTGGAAAAGGATAATGAAACACTTGATATTTGGAAAAAACATTTACCTGCAGATAAAATCCTAAACGGAAATAAAAAAGATAATTTTTGGGAAATGGGAGAGACAGGCCCTTGCGGGCCCTGTTCTGAAATTCATTTTGACAACAGAAGTGATGCTGAAAGAGTGCAAATAAGTGGAGCTGATTTGGTAAATAAGGATCATCCTCAAGTGATTGAGATTTGGAATTTGGTGTTTATTCAATACAATCGTTTTACTGATGGCAGCCTAAAGTCTTTACCTCATTCTCATGTGGATACGGGTATGGGGTTTGAGCGCCTAATTATGATAATTCAAGGAGTGAAATCTAACTATGATACTGATATTTTTCAGCCTATTATTCAAGCTATTTCTCAAAGAGCACATGTAAAATATGGCAATAATGAAAAGCAAGATATTGCCATGCGTGTTATTGCCGATCATATTCGAGCAATTTCTTTCTCCATTGCTGATGGGCAGTTACCTTCAAATGTAAAAGCGGGTTATGTTATAAGAAGAATTTTAAGAAGAGCTGTTCGATACGGGTATACTTTTCTAAATCTGAAAAGTGCTTTTATGTATGAATTAGTTGAGGTGTTAGTAAGTCAAATGGGGGATCAGTTTACTGAACTAAAAGCACAAAAAGATCTGATACAGAAAGTCGTGAAAGAAGAGGAAGAGTCATTCCTCAGAACTTTGGAAGATGGCCTTAAAAGAATTGAGCAAATCACAAAAAATGCTGATGGTGAAATTTCAGGAAAACAAGTGTTCGAATTGTATGACACCTATGGTTTTCCGGCTGATTTGACAGCACTTATTTTAAGCGAAAAAAATCTTAGTTTTAATAAAGCTAATTTTGACATTGCTATGCAGGAACAAAAAGACAGATCAAAACAAGCAGGAAAAATAGAGAAAGGGGATTGGGTTGTACTTATGGATGATGAAGTAGAAGAATTTGTTGGCTATAAGAATCTAGAAATTGATCTAAAAATTACTAGATACCGAAAGGTTATCTCAAATGATGGAGAACAATATCACCTGGCGTTTAATATGACTCCTTTTTATCCTGAAGGCGGAGGTCAAATTGGCGATACTGGTGTAATTGAAAATTCTTCTGAGAGTATTGCAATAGTCGATACTAAAAAGGAAAATAAACTAATAGTTCATTTTTCAGATTCGCTTCCAAATGATTTAAAATCTAGTTTTACTGCAAAAGTAAATGCGGCTGATAGAAAAGCGAGCGCAAGAAATCATACAGGAACTCATTTGTTGCATGAAAGTTTAAGAAGCATCTTAGGAAATCATGTGGAGCAAAAAGGATCTTTAGTAAATCCTAAATATTTACGTTTTGATTTTACTCATTTTGCTAAAATAGAAAAAGCTGACCTACAAAAAATAGAGCAGGATGTTAATGCTAAGATTTTAGCAAATATTAGCTTAACTGAACATGCTAATTTGCCTTTTTCTAAGGCAGAAAATATGGGTGCTATCATGTTATTTGGTGAAAAATATGAAGATGTAGTTAGAATGATACAATTTGATTCTTCCAAAGAATTCTGTGGAGGCACACATGTTGCTGCTACTGGAGAAATTGGCTTATTTAAGATTTTATCTGAAGGTTCAACTTCATCAGGCATTAGAAGAATTGAGGCCACTACAGGAGTTAATGCTATGGCATACCTTAATAATAAGGAGGTTTTATTGTCTGAAATAGCAGCTATTGTAAAAAACAAAGATCTTAAAAAAGGGGTAGAGCAACTAATTGTTAGCAATAAGCAGCTAGAAAAACAAATAGCAACCCTTAAGGAAGCCAATGCAGGAAATGTAAAGGAGGATTTATTAAAAACAGCTGTTGTGGTTAATGGTGTCCGATTGATTGCACAACAGGTGCAAATGGATGCTGAGGACATGAAAAATGCATCTTTTCAGTTAAGGAAGGAAAATAATTTAGCTATGGTCTTAGCTTCCCAAGAAGGAGAGGGGGCTTTGCTTACTATAATGCTTACTGATGATTTGGTGACAAAAGGACTAAATGCAGGCACTATGATACGAGAAATAGCTAAAGAGATACAGGGTAGTGGAGGCGGTCAGCCATTCTTTGCCACTGCAGGAGGAGTTAATCCTGCTGGGATAAGTTCTGCCTTAGCAAAGGCAAAAGAAATAATAGGATAATAAAAAAGCCAGCTATAGCTGGCTTTTTTATTATGTAAGAATTTAATTTTTTAGAACCTGTAAGATAACCCAAAGTTAAATGATCCTTCTCTATCGCCATTATCGTCTTCACTTGTTGGCATAGTGTAGTTTGGCTCTACATATAAGCCATTCCATACATTAAAAGAAAATCCTAGACCGATACTCATGTTCTCAGATCCATCTTCTGTAGGCATTTGTAACCCAACATAAGCTCCTTCTACCATAGATAGATTGTAACGTGCCCATAAATCATAGGTGTCATCACCTTCAGCATTTACAGTTCCTTTTGCAAGTCCAACTGTAAAAGCGTCATTTACCATGTAGCCGACACCTAGGTTAGCAGTTAATTTGTCAGCATTTTCTTCTTGGTCACCATCATATGTGGTTACAACCATAAATTGTGCAGAAGCCACTAAAGTTGATAAAGCTACAACTGCAGTTAATAATATTTTTTTCATTTTTTTTAAATATTTAAATAGTTAATAATGAGCGCAAGGTAGTAAAGCTATTATTGGGCTTCACAAAAATAATAATGTACTTATGCACAATTAGATGTTAATGCCTAGATAGAAAGGCATAAAAAAAGGGCTGCAAAAAAGCAGCCCTTTAAATTTATTTACTGTGTAAGTAATTACGGAGTAACTGTTAAAGTTAACCAAGTGTACTTATCATCTTCATCAGTAGCATATCTTACTCCTAATGCAGCATTGTCTCCTAAAGAATAACCTAAAGACACTTCCATTACATCTCTTGCGTAAGCATCATCTAAAGTATTAGTTACTTTATGCATAGTAGCACCCATTGAGATACCAGCCATGTTATAAGTTAAACCGTAAGATAAATCTTCATCTCCAGCATTTAAGTAACCCATTCCACCAGTAGCCATCCATGAACCATCCATGTTTGTTCCTACCATGTTGAAGTCACCTTCATCAGAGTAAGCAGTTTGACCAACATTTACAGACATGTCATCATTTACAGCATAAGATAAACCTAAAACTCTCATTTCATTTCCAGCAAAATCTGTATTCATAGAAGCAGAAATTCCAGCTCCAGCAACTTCTCCAGAAATATCAATTCCTGTAGCAGCATCATCATGAGCTTCATCAGTCATGTATAATACATTTACATTCCATCCTGAAAATTCACCAGCAGCATTTACCCACATGTTACCTGTACTTTCTTCATCTTCTGCACCACCATTCATTGAATGGTAACCTACAGTAATAGCAGCCATATCAAGATTTAAACCGAATGACATACCATCCCAAGTAGTTCTTGTAGCACCCCAATCGTTTCCAGACATTAAAGCCCCCGAACCATTGTTGATTGCCATACGACCTGCAGTTAAACTCGCAAAGCCCATTAAGTCAGTTGAAGCATAAGCCTCATAGATACCCATTGAAGCATCTTCTTCTCCTCCTAATGTATAGTTTACATCAGAAGAAACATGAATACCCCAATCAGAACCTCCCCAAGTAGCACCTAAAGTAGCTCTTTGGTCAGTCGTCATTTTGTCATTATCTCCACCCATGTCAATTCTAGTTCTAGAATCCACGTTCCAATCTTGAGCAAAAGATACTGTTGTCATTAGTGCTAATGAAAGCGCTAAAATGTTACGTAAATTTTTTTTCATTTTTTTATTTTTTGATTAATACGGGGCAAAGATAAACCTCTTTAACAATTAACCCCTAAAAAAACTGCATCTTTTTAACAATTAATTGTTCGCATGTTTGATAAAATACTAAAAATCAAGATATTAAGATGTGTAATAATTTACATAAAAAATGGATTAAAAAGTATTAATTGTTGCCAAAAAAGGCAAAAATGAGGTTTTAAGTGCACTATTCCTTATAAGTAAGCCACTTCCATAGCTCTTTATAGCTTGCTTTTTTACCATACATCAATATTCCGGTACGGTATATTTTCCCCGCTAACCATGTAGTAAGTACAAATGAAGAGATTAATATCCCTATCGAAAGTGCCAATTCCCAATTAGCAACTCCAAAAGGTAAGCGAACCATCATAATTACAGGAGAGGTAAAGGGAATGATGCTCATCCAGAAAGCAAGCGGCCCATCAGGGTTTTCCATTATAGGTTGTATTAATATAAAGGAAAGAAGTAAAGGAATAGTAATAGGGAGTACAAATTGTTGGGTGTCGGCCTCTGCATCAACAGCAGAACCTACAGCAGCAAATAAAGCACTATACATAAGGTAGCCTGCCAGAAAATAAAAAATAAAGGAGATAAATATCTGTAATAGGTTCATCCCTCCCGTGAGGTTGCTAATTTCACTAAGAATAATAGATTGTTGTTCTGGATTCAATTCAGTAGTCATACTACTCGCATCTATAAATGCAAATTCAGCAATAGTAGCAATTACAAAGGTAAGTAGTATCCAAAGCACAAATTGAGTAAGCCCCACCAAGGCAACCCCTAGTATTTTCCCCATCATCAACTGAAAAGGTTTTACTGAGGAGACAATTACCTCAACAATACGGCTTGTTTTTTCTTCAATAACTCCACGCATCACCATAGTGCCATACATGAAAATAAACATATAGATAAGTATGCCACAAATAAATCCTATCCCCATACTTGCTTCTGCCTTTGAGTTGCTAGTATTGCCGTCTTCTGAGATTATTTTAGTGGCAATTTTCACTGTGCTTTCAGCTTCTGCTAGTATTGTAAGGTCAATGCCTGCGGCTTTTAGTTTTTGATGTTCAATTATTTGCTCTAATTTATTTTCAATATCATTACTAACGGATAAACTAATTTGTTGATTAGAATAAAGAGTAAAATTTTCTTTTTCTATGTATAGTAGTGCATAATAGGCACTTTCTTCAAAATTTGTTTTTAGAAATGAAGCTTCTTCACTAGGAATTTTGCTAAAATTCAAAAATTCAGTATCCTCAAGCTGATTGGAAAATTCAAAGCCATCTTCCTCAATAGCAATAGTTCTTATTTCTTGATTTTCATAAGCTAAGTAAGTAGGGACTATTAGAAGGGCAGCCATTAGTAAAGGCCCAACGATTGTCATTATAATAAAGGATTTCTTTCGTACCCTTACTAGGTATTCTCTTTTTATGATGAGCCAAATTTTACGCATTGCTCACCGCTTTTATAAAGATTTCTTCCATGGATGGAGTTTCTTTTTTGAAAGAAATAATTTCGATATCTTTAATGATATTTCGCAAGATATCTTGCTGTGTTTTTCCTTCTTTTAATAGTATTTGGAACGTGTTTTTCTGTTTATTGATAATTGTAAAGCAATCGTTTTCTTTTAATTCCTTATTAGCTGTAATTACTTCATAGGTATTATTGGTGAATTGTTTTTTTATTTCCTCAATCGGTCCTTCCAAAATAGTTTGTGATTTACTGATGAGTGCAATATGGCTACAAATCTCTTCAACAGATTCCATTCTATGGGTAGAGAAAATAATAGTCGTTCCTTTTTCACTGAGCTCTAAAATTTCCTGGCGAATAATAGCTGCATTAATAGGGTCAAATCCACTAAAAGGCTCATCAAAAATAAGCAGTTTTGGTTCATGGATTACGGTTACTACAAACTGAATCTTTTGAGCCATTCCTTTGCTAAGTTCTTCTACTTTTTTGTTCCACCATGCTAGGATATCTAGTTTTTCGAACCAAAATTTCAATTTCTCCAAGGCCTCAGCATAAGACATTCCTTTGAGTTGAGCCAAATAAAGCGCTTGTTCGCCTACTTTCATTTTTTTGTATAAGCCTCTTTCTTCTGGTAAGTATCCAATTTCTGCAATATGATGTTTTGTTAAAGGCACTCCATCAAAAAGTAAGCTTCCACTATCAGGTGCAGTGATTTGATTGATGATGCGCATTAACGTAGTTTTACCCGCACCATTAGGGCCCAATAAGCCATAAATACTTCCTTTTGGCACTGAAATATTTACTTTATTTAAAGCTAGATAGTCTCCATATTGTTTAACAACATCTTTTACGATTAGGAGATTTTCTTGCATAATTTTAGCCAAACATTTCTTTTACTCTGTCAAAAAAGGATTTGTCTTTGTGAGTAGGATTTGGGGTAAAGGATTCAGATTTTTTACTTGCTTCAAAAAATATCTTCTCTTCTTTGGATAAGTTTTGAGGAGTCCAGACATTAATATGGATAAGTAAGTCCCCAATACCATAACTATTTACCGAAGGAAGTCCTTTGCCTTTTAAGCGCAAAATTTTTCCTGATTGAACTCCTTCTTCAAGTTTTATTTTAACTTTTCCACTTACTGTCGGAATTTCGGTAGTTGTCCCTAAAGCAGCATCAGCAAAACTTATGTAATGATCAAAGTGCAAATTCTGTCCATCACGAATGAGTTGTTCGTGTTCTACTACTTGTATGAGTACAATTAAATCTCCATTTATTCCTTCAAAAGGAGCTGCATTCCCTTTTCCGCTAACTTTAAGTTGCATATCATCTTCCACTCCAGCAGGAATAGTAATTTTTACGGTTTCACTTTCTTTAAGCATTCCATTAGCATCCGTTCCTGCAGGCCTATTGTCAACACTTTTCCCGTTCCCATTACAGTGCGGACAAGGGCTTGCAGTTTGCATTTGCCCTAAAATGGTATTACTAACACGAGTAACCTGTCCGCTACCATGGCATGTTTCACATGTAGTATAGGTTACGCCTTCAGCATTAACTAATCTGCTTACTTTGATTTTTTTCTCAACTCCTTCAGCAACTTCCTTTAGATTTAGGGATAATCGAATTCTGAGGTTAGTCCCTTTTATCACTCGTCTTCCTCTGCTTCTTCCGCCACCACCAAAGCCACCAAAGCTTCCACCACCAAAGATATCGCCAAATTGACTAAAGATGTCATCCATATTCATCCCCCCACCCCCAAAGCCTCCTCCTGCAGCACCTCCAATTCCCGCATGACCAAATTGATCATATCTTTGTTTCTTCTCAGCATTGCTCAATACGTCATAAGCTTCAGCCGCCTCTTTAAATTTTTCTTCAGCCGCTTTATCATCAGGGTTTTTATCAGGATGATATTTTACTGCTAATTTTCGGTAGGCTTTTTTGATTTCTTTTGCATCAGCATTCTTGCTAACGCCTAATGTTTCGTAATAATCTCTTTTCGACATGGTTTAGAATTAATTTCCTACCACTACTTTTGTGTAACGTAATACTTTCTCTGCTAGTAGATATCCTTTTTCTATTACATCTATTACTTTTCCTTTTTCCTTTTTAGAAGGTGCAGGAATATTTGTGATTGCTTCATGGAAATCAGTATCTAATACATTTCCTATCGGACTTTCGATTTCTTTCAATCCTTTTTTCTCTAATTCTGATTTAAGTTGTTTGTAAATAAGTACAGGGCCATCTTCATCCTTATAGTTATTGGCTTTTATTGAGCGTTCAAAATTATCCAATATTGGCAGTAAAGCAGTCATCATGTCTTGATTAGCCGTACTGTATAGTTCGATTCTTTCTTTGGCAGTTCTTCTTCTGAAGTTATCAAATTCAGCAAATAGCCTAAGGTTTTTATCTTTTTCTATTGCCAAAAGCTCTTCAGTAGTAAGAGGAATTTTTATTTCTTCTTCCTTTATCTCTTCCTGTGAATTAATCGTTTCTTCAGTTTTTACTTCCTCAGAATTAATTGTTTTATCAGCAATGTCTTGCTCTTGTTTTTTCTTCTTGCTCATTGTATATTTGTTTTACACTAGTATATTAGTGCAAGTATTTTGCCAAAGGGATAAAAAAGACAATTTGGCAGTTTATTTTTTTTGAGATTCAAGGAATCTATGAAGTGCAGCACCTTTTAGATTATGAGCAATAATAATACCATTTCCATTAATTAATACATTTGATGGTATTGACCTGATTCCATATTTTTGGGACCCTTCAGATTGCCAACCGCCTAAATCAGAAACATGGTATTCCCAAAAAAGCTCATCTTTATTAATGGCTTTTACCCATGCCGCATTACTTTTGTCAAGCGATAAACTAAAAATTTCAAATCCTTTTCCGCTTTTGAAATTTACTTTGGTGTATTTTCGGTAGGCATTTACCAAATTAGGATTTTCTATTCTGCACGGCTTACACCAAGAAGCCCAAAAATCAATTAACACTAATTTTCCTTTAAGGCTAGAGAGTTTTAGTTGGTTTCCTTTAGGGTTATTATATGCTAATTTAGGTGCAATATCACCAATTTTTAATCCTATTTCTTGGGCAGAAGCAAAGTTAATGGCTAGCGATAGCAGTATTGCTGAAAGTATTTTTCTCATTTTAGTTAATTCTAGTAATTTTTGCACCAATAGCATTTAGCCGTTTGTCTATATTTTGATACCCTCTGTCAATTTGCTCTACATTATGTATCGTGCTTTCTCCGTCAGCAGCAAGTGCTGCTAATAAAAGGGAAACCCCAGCCCTAATATCAGGAGAAGACATGGTAGTTGCCTTAAATTTGAACTGATGATTAAGCCCAATAACAGTAGCTCTGTGTGGGTCGCATAAAATAATTTGGGCTCCCATATCAATCAATTTATCTACAAAGAAAAGGCGTGATTCAAACATTTTTTGATGGATAAGCACACTTCCTTTTGCTTGTGAAGCAACCACTAAAATGATGCTTAACAAATCAGGAGTAAATCCTGGCCATGGCGCATCAGAAATGGTTAATATGGAGCCATCAATAAAGGATTGGATTTCATAACTTTCTTGTGCTGGAATATAAATATCATCTCCTTGGCGTTCCATTTTAATCCCAAGTTTTGAAAAAACAGATGGAATTAAACCAAGCTCATCATAACATACATTTTTGATGGTAATTTCTGACTTTGTGATTGCAGCCAGTCCAATAAATGAACCAATTTCAATCATGTCAGGCAATATTCTATGACTACATCCTGATAAATATTCAACTCCTTCAATGTGTAAAAGATTAGAGCCAACTCCTGTAATTTTAGTCCCCATACTATTTAGCATTTTGCAGAGTTGTTGTAAATAAGGCTCACAGGCGGCATTGTAAATGTTTGTTTTTCCTTTTGCCATTACAGCTGTCATTACAATGTTGGCTGTTCCGGTAACAGAGGCTTCATCTAATAGCATGTTTGTCCCTTTTAACTGATTAGCAGTAACTCGATAAAATTCCTCTTTGTTGTCGTACACAAACTTAGCTCCTAATTTTTCAAAACCAATAAAATGAGTATCTAATCTTCTCCTTCCTATTTTGTCCCCACCTGGCTTTGGGATATATCCTTTTTTGTAACGCGCAAGTAAAGGACCTACAATCATGATTGAACCTCTAATACGGCTACTTTTTACTTTATAATCATCAGAAGACAAGTAGTCAACATCAACATTGTCAGCTTTAAAACTATACGTGCTTTCGTTAATCTGATTTACACTGACATTTAAGTCTCTTAAAAGGTCAATTAGGATATTTACATCACGAATGTTTGGTACATTTTCCATGATTACTTCCTCTGGCGTAAGTAATACGGCACAAAGGACTTGTAGGGCTTCATTTTTTGCTCCTTGCGGGTGTAAATCTCCTTTTAATTTGAATCCTCCTTTTACCTTAAATGTAGCCATTTAGCTTTTCTTTTTATAATTTTTCTTTTTTTGTTTTTGTTTGTTTGCCTTTCCAGTATTTTGCCTGACGGATGCAGAACGAATAAATTCAAAATCATCTGCTAAGGTAAGTTGGTTGTCGGACATTTGCTTAAGGTGTAAGCGTATCATATTATTATCTACTGAACTTGCATTAAAAAGAATGTATGATTTTTTCATCTGATTAGCAATCATACCTGTCATGATTTCTTTTTTATCTTCCTCCATCTTTATTGCAGTTGCAATCATGGTCTCAATGGTATTTCCATAATAAGAGAATCGAATTTTATTGCCAGGATAAGTCATCTTTTCAGGACGCTCTTCTAGTTTGGCTATCTCTGGTTTTGTATAAGGTGATTCAATGTCCAATTGAAAATCGGACATAATATGCAAATGATCCCATAATTTATGAGTAAATTCTTTTACATCTCTCAAATGCGGATTCATTTGTCCCATAAATGCAATAATTGTATCTACACATTTTTGTTGTTCTACTTTATTGCTAAGAGTAGTGGCGTGGTTAATCATCTTTTGTACATGTCTTCCGTACTCAGGAATGATAAGTTGTTCTCGTTCAGTATTGTATTCCATTAAAATTTATTTAGTTGCAAAAGTAGTAAAATAGTAACAATAGTTTATTAAAATAAGATATTTATAGCTTAAATGAAATGTTAAAAACCTAAAGTAAGGCCTAATAAATAATTGCGAGTAGCTTGTGGGTAGTATCCCGCCATATTATATCCTCTTTCGCTATCCGGATTTACATAATGATCACTTCCACTTGGATCCCAACTATCAGAGATAAAACGATAGACCCAAGCATTACTCACATATTCATTATTTAATAAATTATTGATTTGTAATGTTAATTTTGAAGTTTTAAATACTTTGCTATTCCACTGATATGATAAGCGTAAATTATTGACTAAATAATCTTCTAACATTCTATTTTCTGATGAAGTATTATCGATAAATTGTTTACCAACATATTTACTAATAAAGTTAATCCTTATATTGTCTCCTAATTTGTAGTTTAATTGTGAGGCCCAGATTATATTAGGTGAAAATGCTAAGTCTGTATTTTCATGAGAAACCTCATCAACCCCCCAAGTATCCCAATTGTCAACATGCTCAATAAAAGCAGTGACAATTTTGTTTTCACTCAAAGTCATGTTTGCCGCCCAAGTAAGTTTTTCCGTTAACTTGTAAGTTCCCTCAATTTCAATTCCTTTTCGGAAGGATTCAGCAACATTTACATGCGTTCTTTCTCCTACATCATTTAGGTTTCCTGTCATTACCAACTGGTTTTTGTAATTCATAAAATACAGATTAGCTCCAAATATCATTTTATTTCCAGTTTGTTTGTAGCCAATCTCTGTGTCATAAAGCGTTTCGTGTGTTGGGCGAGATTCAGGAGTGCTTTCCGTGTAATCACTTCTGTTAGGTTCTTTATTAGCCACACCAAAAGATGCATATAAAGATTGATTTTCATTTAAAGTATGATAGAATCCAAATTTTGGATTAAAAAATGCTAAATTTACTTCTTGCTGAGCAGAATTTCCTTCTGTGTCTAAGCCTTCAAAAATATAATCAATTCTTCTTCTTTGTAAATCAATATAAATATTAGTTGCATCACTATAAATATAGTTAGCTTTGACATAAATGTTATGGTCTAATTTTTCAGCTTTGTTCCAATAATACTGATGATTAAAATTAGCATTTGAAGCGTATTCTGCCCAAATTACATTCCCATAATGTTGCCCAGAATATTTATTGCTAGCACCACCAATTGTTAAATCGATATTTCCCATTTTATGATTTAGCGAGTAAGTAAATCCACCAAAATCATTATTCAGCCATTTTCTTCTAATTAAATCAGTTGAGCTAATTGTGTCATTAGTCAAGAAAATATTCTCAAGACCATAATCTATTAAATCTTCTCCTAATTTTTCTTGCTCGTAATAGCCCTCACCATGCGTAAAGTGCC
>Ga0310121_10003638_pt1 | contig 13972 bp, 8 predicted proteins | sample CB27_Tmax_986_MG_FD_203504 | JGI IMG/M metagenome (GOLD analysis project Ga0310121, IMG submission 203504) | Marine microbial communities from Western Arctic Ocean, Canada - CB27_Tmax_986 | ecosystem: Environmental > Aquatic > Marine > Oceanic | place: Canada: Western Arctic Ocean | collected... | reverse complement strand
ACCAACGGCTGGATTTGCGCATGAAACTTGCCGAGGGTATCGTCTCGCACCCGCACTTTGCGGAGGCATTTGTCAATCGGGTCTGGGACTGGTTCTTCGGCATCGCGTTCGTCAATCCGGTGGACGATTTCCGCTCGACCAATCCGCCGAGTCACCCGGAGTTGCTGCGCGCGCTGGCGGCCGATTTCCGTGAGCACGGGCATGACGTCAAGCACCTGATGCGGGTCATCGTCCGGTCGCGGACGTACCAGCTTTCCGGCAAGCCGAACGAGACCAACCGGGGCGACCGGCAGAACTTTTCGCACGCCATCCCCCGGCCGCTCGACCCGGCCGTACTGCTCGACGCCATCACGCAGGTGACCCAGGTGCCCGAGCTTTTTACCTCCAAGTACCACTCCGACCCTCCCGGTACCCGGGCGATTGCCTTGTTACCGGCCGCTTCGTCTGATTTTCTGGATATTTTCAACCGAAATGAAAGAAAGACGCTGCCCGACGAAAAACCGCAGCCGACGCTAGCGAAGTCGCTTCACGGGTTGGCCGGCCGCGCCTACAACGAAAAGATCATCCACGAAGATGGCCGCGTGCGGCGGTTACTGCAGAGTGGGCTGGGCGACGCGGCGGTCGTGGACGAGCTTTATTTAACAACCCTGTCACGGTATCCCACGACGGATGAAAGGGACCATCTGTTACAGATGATCGGGACAAGGGAGCGTCAAAAGGCCTTTGAATCGCTGGCCTGGGCGCTGATTAGCTCTCGACAATTTGACCACATCCACTGACAATAGGGAGTGCAGGTTCTTGGGTGTTGCCGCAAGGGCATCCAAGTCGGACCGCCGGAAGGAATAGTCACGACATGCCAGCAACCCAACTGCAAAGTGAAGTGATTCGACCGACCTCCCGCCGCGCTTTTTTGCGCATCGGCAGCCTGCCGGTCCTCGGCATCGGGCTGGAGCAGGCCCTACGGGCCGCCGCGGCTGGCGGGGCCTCTTCCACGTCGGGAAGTGGTGGCGGGCGGGCCAAGTCGGTCATCCTGGTCTGGCTCTCGGGCGGTCCGCCGCAAATGGACACGTTTGATCCGAAGACGAACAGTAATTTCAAACCGGTCTCGACGAACGTCCCCGGAATTCAGATCTCGGAACTGCTGCCGAAAATCGCGCAGCACATGGATACACTCTCCATCATCCGCTCGATGCACTCTCCGGAGAACAACCACCCCGAGGGGACCTACTACGGTATGACAGGGCACCGGCCCAATCCTTCGTTCCGGTTTCCCAGTTGGGGATCGATCGTGTCGCGCGAACTGGGCAGCCGTAAGGACCTGCCACCCTACGTGGTCACCCCTCCTTTGTCCTACGGCCACTCGTACATGTCGGGAAACATGGGGCCGCAGTACAACCCGATGATCACGCCTGATCCGAGTCAGGAAAATTTCAGCATTCCGGACCTCACGTTGCCGGCCAGTGTCTCCCCCGAACTCATCGAGGACCGCCAGGCGTTTCTCCAGGTGGTGGACCGGGAGTACCGCAGCCGGGAGGAGTTCGAGCGTTACCAGAGCATGGATACCTACCAGCGGCAGGCGCTGAAGATGATCCTGGCTCCCGACGTGCGGAAGGCGTTCGACCTGTCCCAGGAGCCGGACTCGGTTCGCGAGGCCTACGGGAAAGACCGTTTCGGCCAGGCGGTGCTGCTGGCCCGCAGGCTGGTGGAAGCGGGCTGCCGTTTTGTGACCGCCGAAGGTTTCAACCACAGCGAGTGGGACACCCACATCAAGAATGACAAGTCACTTGCGGAAAACCTCGCGCCGCGCCTCGACAAGGCGCTCTCCACCTTGCTCACCGAGCTGAAAGAGCGGGGATTGCTGGAATCGACCGTCGTGGTGGTGATGGGAGAGTTCGGACGCACGCCCGACATCAACCCGGAGGCGGGCCGCGACCACTGGTGTCATTGCTGGTCGCTGGCCATGGCCGGTGGCGGTATCGCGGGCGGACGGGTCATCGGAGCCAGTGACGAGCGGGCGGCGAAAGTCACCGACCGGATGGTGACCGTGGGCGACATGTACGCCACGGTCTACAAGGCGTTGGGCATCGACTGGTCGAAGACCTACGTCGGCAAGGATGGCCGGCCGATCTACATTGCCAATTCCCTGGAGGACAAGCCGGGCAGCCCGGTCCACGAGTTGTTCGGTTAACCGTTGACGCGGCTGTGGATGTATGACGGGCTGTGTGTGCGTGGCTCAGTCGACCCGGCTTTCTGCGAGAATCTTCTCGTAGGCCGCCTGGGCGTGATCGTAGGCGGCATGAAAATCCTCGACCTCGTCCTCGTCGATAAACTGCAGTTTTTGCGTGCGACATTTCTTCACACCCTCCAGGCACCAGCGGGCGCTCCTGCGACTGGCCCGGATCGGCTTGCCATCTACCGTAACAAAGACCGGGTTGGTGTGTGATGATGGCAGAATTCTCATCGCCACCCAGCTGCTGCGCTCCAGGCGGGTCGTGAAAGAGACTGTCTGCAGGTTTCCGTCGGCAACGATCCTCTGTTTCTCCACCGCGTAACCGTTGACGATCAGTTCCACGTTCACGCTGCGCGAATGACTGTCGCGGAGTTTGTCGATGGACTCGACCAATGGTTGGTATTTCCTGGTACGTTTGCCGTAATGCAGGTAGAAGTGATTTGATTCTTCCCGGGTTCTCTCGGCGATCGGCTTGTTCAGGATGTCGCGGAGTCGCGGCGAGATTCCGTGGACCTGGGAATGAAAGTAAAACTCGCCAATCCCCTTGCCGTTGGAGATCTTCAACAGTAAGTGGTTGGTGCCGGCCCGGAGATTCACCCGGCAGGTGGCCTGACCGGGCTTTGCCGCACGGGAGGTAAACTTATCGGCGACCTCCTCTCCGTTGCACCACACCCGAATCGCGTCGTCGACACCCATGTCCAGATCAAGGTCCCCCGGCTGGGTGGCTTCGATGGTGCGGTAGAGATAACCGACGCTGAACTCGTCCAGGGGGAGTTCGTGAGCCTCTCCATCCGGCCAATCATGGGGTTCCCAGCTGAGACCGGTGAGGGGTGCCGGCATGGTCGAGGCCGTTTCCGGTCCATGGTGATACTTCTGCGCCTCGCGCACGCGATTTGCGTTGGAGTCGGCCGGGTCCCCGATGGCAATCGGCCCCATGAACTTCCAGGCTCCCAGCACGGGCGGAAGATGGTCTGCCAGATAGCTCCGTTCCAGCTCCGCCTGACGGCCCGCCAGGTCCCGGGCGACCCGGGCGGCCAGTTCGTCTTCGGCCCGGCGAATGCGGGGCGAGAATTCCTCCAGGTCCTTACCGGTCAGGCGGGCCCGTTCGACATGCCAGTAGGGCTGATCAGCAGGATCGAGGTGTTTTAAACCCGGAATCGGTTCCTCTTTTAAGTAGGCCACTACCTTGGCCGTGGCCCGGATCGATCCGGGTTGGTCCAGACGGACGTCGTCGCGACTTCCCAATGGAACCCCATCCACCGTCAAGTCCAGCAGGTGACTGCGGCCGTCCGAGACGTAGGCGGCGCCCTGGCGGATGCCCTCGCACCAGGCGTCGTAGTTCAGCATGCCCGCCAGTTTCACGTAGGCCCGGCCCATCCCCACGCGTTCACCGTAGATGCAGGGAAAGTCGGTTTCTCCGCTCACGCGCGTGCGATAGCCGCAGTTGAGAATGTGGTACCAGATGTTCAGTTCCCAGGTGTAAGGTGTGTCAACCATCGACAGAAAATCGACGGCCGGCACCTGGTTTCCAGCGGGACCTTCCACCGTGTGTGTCACGTCCACGATGTACTCATCGGCGCCGATGCCGTCGAACTCCGGAACCTCGTAATTAGGCAGCGTGGTTCCCTGGATTTCGAGTCCCCAGCCGGAATGTGCCGGTCCGCAAACGGCCCCTTGCTTCTTCGCCCAGCGGAGCGTGTTGAGACAGAGCGTGGGCCAGTGGTCTTTGGAGTCACCACCGGGAGGAATTTGTTGCTGCAATCGTAACAGACAGAGATGGCCGCTGCTGTGCGACCCGAACCCCGATACCTCCACATCGTAGCGCAGCAGGTAGGGATACTGCGAAACCGTGTCGACCATTCCCGTGAAGAATTGTTTCTGGTAGTCGAAACAAGGTCCCCAGGTCAAGTTGGCTCCCACTTTCAGGTCTTCACCCAGGCAGTGTCGCAACATGTCGGGGGCGTGGACGCCTTCCGAGGGGTTGTCGTAATGGGCACAACCGGCCGCGTGAATGTGATGATCGCCGGACCACCAGCCGAACAGGGAAGGGTCGACCCAGCGTTTCAGACGAACTTGCAAACTCGCGGGGGCCCCCGTGACGACCAGCTGTTTGTGTTGTTCCAGGTACTCCGGCCCCCGTGTGATCTGTACGTCGTACTCGCCCGGCGGCAGGTCGATCGTCTCGGTGTCGTGACGGTAAACCTGCGGGTGGAACGCGAAGTCCGGGGCCAGTCGCTTGGCTTGGGAGGGGTAAACCCGGCCCAGTGCGTCGCGAATTTCGAACGCGGCGGTGGCCGGTCGGCCGTTCTCGTCCAGCACACGTAGTGTCACCGGCACCGCCTTTTCACAATCGAACGTGACCAGTACGTCGTTTCGAAAACCGATGTCCTGGGAACCTTGCCCGACGTCGAAGGACAAAATGGCCGAGCGTTTGCCCGCGTCCCGGCTATAGAGCTGGATGATCCGGTATTCCAGTCCGATGCCCATCAGTGTCGGCGTGAGAGGCCGCGAGGCGAACATCTCCAGGTCAAGCCACAGGTCGCGAATTTGATCCTGCGCGGCACCGGCCAGTTTGTCCGCATTGGGGCTGGCCGCAGCCAACGGCGCGGTGACGCGCGCCTGGTTCTCGACTTTTACCAGGAACTGGCTCCAGCCATTTTGTACAAGTTGCGGGGCGGCCGGGCCCTGCATGACTTTCACCCGTGATTCCGGGTTGATATTCACGCCTAACAGGCAATAGGGATCGAGGGCTTGCTGAACCAGCTTGCGAGCCTGAGCGTCTTGCGCCTTCGCCGCGCTATCCAGCAGTTCGGATGCCTCTTTCGGAAGTGGCTGTCCCAGATAGTTCAAGGCCTCGCGCAAGCGTTGCACGTGCAGCAGCAAAGGTTGGACTTCGACGCTTCCCACCTCGGCAAGTTCCCCGGCCAGGACTTTGGCCGCAGGGGCTTCCTGCATCACGATCACGGTCGCGAGCAGGGTGGTGACAACAGGAAAAACAATTGTGGGCATGCGAAGTCTGATGGAATTGGCGAGCATGGTGAAGTCCTTGAAAAAGGTGCGTGTTCGTTGAAAGTACTCTAGTCACTGCAGAGATTCCACCCCACTGCTGCCGCATGCCGCGTAAAACCGTCGCCGGGCCAGCAGCGGGCAGACGGTTGCCGGGCTTGATCGGCCGGTCAATTCAGCCGCACCGGCCACGTTGCCGGTGCTCAAATCGAACTGGCAGTGCGGGGACGGCACGGAGACACCATCGTGCCCTGCCCCTCCTTTTTGTGAGTTGATTTTCCATGCGTCACTGTTACACTCAGCCTTGCTGACGGAAATTGAACTTCCTGCTTCACGACCGCGAAGCAGCAGCCTCTTGCCGGACGACGGGCGGGCCTTCGCCGCGTACGTGGTACGTCAGATTGAAGGCGCCCCGGGCCATTACGGGGGCGTTGTGATTTGATCCCCGCAACACCTGCCACCAGTAGAGGTACCCTGGCCTGTCTGCAGCTGAGACAGTCACTTGATTGAAAGGGAAATCTCTGATGCGAACAGGAATCCTTCCGCCCTGGTTCATCTCGTTGTCCTTCGGGGTCGGGTTGTGGGGGTGCACGTCGATCTTCACGCCCGCGGTCGCCTCAGACGACCCGCCAAATTTCGTCATCATCCTCGCCGACGATCTGGGGGCGAAGGAACTGGGTTGCTACGGCAACACGAAACACCACACACAGAATCTTGATCTCCTGGCCGGGCAAGCGATGCGCTTTCGTACGTGTTTTGCCACCCCGATCTGTTCGTCGTCGCGTGTCATGCTGCTGACCGGTCGGTACGGCTTCCGGACGGGCTGGTACAACTTTACGGGCCGACCCGGGTCGCCCACCCATAAGAACCCGGACTATGAACTCGGCACCGCAGAGATCACCCTTGACGGTGTGCTCCAACAGAAGGGCTACACCACGGCGCTGGCCGGCCGTTGGCTGTGCGGTGGGAACGAGTACCTGAGGGTCCCCAAAGCCAGCTTCAACGAGTATTTCATCTGGGCCCTCTGGGGCAACAAGTTGCCACCCGGCGTGCGGTACACCGGTGGCTGGCAGGACCGCGCCGCGGGAGTCACCTCATGCTACTGGCATCCGTGCCTTCTCCGCGACGGGCGGTATGTGCCGACCGGGCCGAAGGACTATGGTCCGGACCTGATCTGTGACTTCGCTATTGATTTTCTGCGACGTCACCGCAACAAACCGTTCCTGCTGTACTACGCCATGAACCTGCCCCACTCGCCCTATGAGCCAACTCCGGATTTGAATCGCCCGGGCGGTGAAAGGAGCGGCAATTTGCAGAGCTACGTCGAGTACATGGATCACCTGGTGGGTCGGGTGGTGCGAGAGTTGGACAATTTGAACTTACGCGAGAAAACCGTCTTGTTGTTCACCGGTGACAACGGCACAGCGGGCTCGGGCAAAGCTGACCCCACCGAGTCGGGTGTCCGGGTGCCGCTGATCGTGAGTTGCCCCGAGACAGTGCCCGCCGGCGCGGTGAGTGATGAACTGGTCGATCTGACGGACGTTCTGCCGACCTTGGCCGACTTGGCTGGGGCACCGCTGTCGAAGCACGTAACGATCGACGGGCGGAGCCTCGCGCCGACGCTGCGCGGACAGCCCGGCAGCCACCGTGACTGGATCTTCAGCTACCTCCACGAGGAGCGGATTCTACGGGACAAGCGATGGTTGTTGGAAGGTGACGGGCGATTCTTCGACTGCGGAGACCGGCGGGACGGGTTCGGGTACGTGGACGTTAGCGACTCGGACAGACCGCAGGTGCTGGCTGCCCGGAAACGCTTTGAAAAAATTCTCAAGAACCTGCCAGCGCCCAGGGGGCTCCAGCCTTGTCCCTACCTGGAACGTCACAAGGCGCAGGAGCGAGGTGGGGCCAATCCCGACGCTTAGCTTGTCTTGCTGACCGTGAGCGACACTCGCCCGTTCGCAGTGGTCTGCTTGCCTTAACACACAGGTCCACTCTGACCAGCCGGCGTGATTGGTTCGACCGCTGTTTGACCAATGCAGGCCTGCTCCACCCCAGTGCCGGCAGCCCGAGCGTCCTGACGCTCGGGCTGCATTTTAAGGTGAACCTGGGGAAACTCCTGATTGCCGGTCCGACCAATCGAGTGAAGCTTCGCGGGGCCTTAAGAGGATTAGAATCCCTGTTCCAGGAAGAACCGGACGTTGGCCGTGTTGTAGGCGCCGCTGCCAGTCCGGAAACCGCCCATCCAGAACCAGGGCACCCAGCCGCGGCGGACCATCTCGTCCACGAACTGCGCCGTGAAAATCCACATGAGCCAGTTGTTGATAATGTCTCCCACCGTCGCCACTTTTTTATCAAAGCCTGGAATCTCGATCAGGCCGTCGCCTTCCGGACTGAAGTTGTCAATGAACACATCGGAATGTTTTCGCAGTTGTTGTGAATTGCCCGGAGCAATGGAGACAACGAAGATTCCCTTCTCCCGGGACTGCCTGGCTTCCTTGATGATCTTTGGGGAATCGGGCTCGGTGCTGGCGAGCAGGATGACGTCCCCCTGCTTCCTGTCCGCGCTCGTACGTTTTAGAAGACGGACCAAGGCATTGGTCATCATGGGGCCCATCGCGACGCCGGTCGATTCGTATTCAACGGCTCCCGGATCGCTCTTCACGTGGTAACGGCCTCCGTTGCCAATCCGTTTGGCCACGGTGGGCGCGTGATCGAACAGGTAATCTTTCTGGCTGGAGTATGCCTCCTGGATCCGCTCGAGAAGGGTGTCCAGAAAGACCGCTGACTTGTCGACGTGTTTGGCGTTCTTGTTCTTGAACTTGTTGGCCACCTCGGCCTGGAACATCCAGTAGAGACTGCAGATGGAGTTGGAGGAACTGGGACAGATCTTCATCTCGGGAATTTCCGGGCAATCCACGATTCCCTGGGTGTGGGGAATGTAGCTCTGGAGTATGACGTTTGAAACGTCACCCAGCAGCCAGTCGTTGGTGTTCGGGACGACATATCCGCGCGGGTAGGACTCGTTGTCGCGGTAGCAGACCGGCACACCAATCACGTAGACTCCCCTGTCTCGTGCGGCGCGGACTCCCTCGTTGACATAGTTCGTCATCAGGACATCACCCGGCTTCATCTGGTCATACTTGTGCCCCTTCGGATCCTGGGAAGTGTTGCTTTTGAGGATTTGGGGATTCGCCTTGTGTGCTTGACCGCACTGATACTCGGTCATGTGTCCCGCCTGGGATTGCATCCAGACATGGCTCCCTTTTGACAAGCATTCCGCCATGCGACTGGACAGGTCACCGATCAGGTCCATTTCGTTCTGGCGAATCATTTCCATCATTTCCATCATCCGGACATGGTACTGCTGGCCAAAGTCCATCGTGTGGCCCCAGTCATACTTTGTACCTGCCCGGTCAGCCGCATCCACGTGGTTTGCACCGGTTGCGCCGACGGCAAGAGCAGCACTGGACTTCAGGAAATTTCTTCTCAATAGGTTCATCGGAATGTTCCTCGGTTGCGACGTTGGGAAGAAACTCAACCAGGACACCGTCGATTGCGTTTGATCCGCCGGCGACCGCCCGGGGCCGGCTGCGTTCAGGCAAGCGTCGAGTTGGCTCCGGATTTGCTTATGGTTTACCACGCATTCCGAGGGGTTGGAACCCGCACGTGTCAGGACTTGAACCGGAACGATGGTCCCTGTTGCGAATCCCGGTATCCGGCCACCTGCTGCGTTGGCTTGTCGGGTTCGACTTCAACCTTGCGCTGCTGGTGGGCAGACTCCGGCTGGGCGACCTTGTCGGCTGTTTCACAAGCCGGATTTCCAGGCGGCGATGGCGTTGTCCAGGTGCTCGCACGTGCGCGCGCCGAACAGCGTGCAGTCGACATGTTGATTGCGCGTTACCCATGCGCCGGCCAGGTAGGCCATCGACAGGCCGAGTCGCTCGGACTCCTTCCGTAGCTGGTCGACCGTACGGAAGCCCTCGTCACTGAAGTAGACGTCACAATGCCCGGGAATCACGTCGAACCGGGTGCCGGTTGGCAGGTTCCCGCGATCCGGCGTGTACTTGCCGGTCAGGAAACCGGCGCCCAGTGGGCTGTAGGCGATAAAGGACATGTCCTGCTCCGTACAAACGGGAAAGATATCTGTTTCCACTTCCCGGTGTGCCATGTTGTAGATGGACTCGATGACCTCGAATCGCGCCAAGTCCAGGCGGCGCGAGGCATCCAGTGCCTCGCGGAGCTGCGCGCCGCTGAAGTTACTGCATCCAATCACCCCCACACGGCCCGCGGTCACCTCGGCATGCAGCGCGTCCAGGGACTCGTCAATCGGGACCTGCTCGTCGGGTGCATGCAGCATGAACACGTCGATCTGATCGACACCAAGCCGCTGCGAACAATCGCGCGCAGCGCGGGTGATGTTCTCCGGAGCGTTGCCTCCGTCGACTTTTGTGCAAATGGTCACCGCGTCGCGACAACCGCGCGATGCGATCCAGCGTCCCAGGATGCGTTCCGAGGAATGCATTTCGCCGGAGACCTCGCGGACGTCATCGGCGCCCAGGTGCCCGCGACGATAGGCCCTGGCGTTGCCGCCTCCATAGGATTCGGCCGTGTCGAAAAAAATGATGCCAAGTTCCACGGCGTAGTCAAGAATGCGACAAGACATCTGCTCGTCGATCTCGCGGCCCAAGGTGGCGCAACCCATTCCGATCGCGCTGATCCTGGTTTCCGAACGTCCGAGCCTGGCTTGCCTCATCCTTCGTTCCTCCCAACCCAGTGCCGCAACAGTGGCTGGACGTTTTCAGGAAGTGACTGCCACACGTTTGGGTCAACCCGCGGCACGATATTGTCGGTCAGGCCGGGTTCGGTAACTAACTGCTGGCGCTGGTCCGAGTCCGGGTCCAATGCCTCCAGGTTCAACCACCAGGGGGCGTAACGAAAACCCAGGGCAACGCGTGGGGCAGCAGACGGATTGGCGGGCGGGCAGTGCCACAGGCGACTGTCGAACAGCAGCAGGCTACCGGCACGACCGGTTACCCGGTACTCCGTGGGATACGGCAACGTGGGGTCGATGCCCAGACCCGGGTCCGTGGGATTGCTCGAGGCACGATGACTGCCTGGAACAAGCAGTGTCCCGCCATTGGCTTCCGTGAAAGGTGAAAGCATGATCAGCGCGGTCAGATGCATGACCCGATCCGGGTACGGCGCAGGAACGTGACAGGCGTTGTCCTGGTTGAAGGGCCAGTCGGCATGCCAGTTGGTGCGCTGTTTGCCGGGTTCGTTGATCAGAGCCGATGTGAAGGAAACGCGGAAGTTCGGGCCCAGCAGTCGTTCCGCAAGGGTCAGCACGCGTTGGTCGGCCAGGTAGGGGGCAAAGGATTGGTCCTCGTTGATGACACCGGGAACAAACGAGATATGCTTGGCGGCAGGCTTTGCTAAGCGGCAGCGCTGCGCAACCTTGATCAGCCGGTCCCTGATCCGGTCACACGCGCCGGCAGGGACAACCTCCTCGACAAGACAGAATCCGTCGCTGCGTAGCTGACGTTCGTATTGTTCGAGTTTTTCCATGGGGCATGAAGTCGGGACATTGACCCGCGATACGAGGTTGGCTCTCAACAGTCGGACGATGGCCTCGAAGTGCCATCGTAAAAGGTCGCAGGCACTTTTGGAAAGGGTGTAGGGATGGAGATTCCACGCGCCGGAGGGGCTGCTTGTAGCGTCATTACGGAAAACCTCGGGCACAGGTGGCCGGGTCCTACCTCACGAGGTCGCTACGCCAACCGGGAAGTGAAGAGTTTTTCGCCGCAAATTCTACAGCCGTCCGGACAACACCCGCAGTCCTGGAAATGAACGGTGCCGCGACCTGGGGCTTTTGCTAGTCGACCCGTGGGAAAGCTGGTAGACTCGTAGGAAATCAAAATTCCTATCAGCAAGCGTGTCACGGTGTCGTCCACGGGGCCTTTAGGGGCGAGCGCGGCACGCCGGCCATCGGGATGCATTGGTAGAATCCAAAGGAACTCGTGCCATGCGAAATCCTGCTTGCATGATGTCCTTCACTACCTCGCGGTCCGATTGTCCAGCGGAACAAAGAGGAGATTCGAGATGAACTACGGACAACCTGGGCTTTTGAGGACTGGACTTGCAATCGCGACGCTCGTGCTATGGCTGGGAATAGCCGACAGCGCCGCTGCCGGGGACGTGCGACTGGCAGACAAAGGCCGGGCGCGCGCCGTTATTGTCGTGCATCCCGGCTGGGCCGACGAGCTGTTGCTGCCCGAGGAGCTGCCGCCGCAGGCCGCGCAAGTCCTGCAGAGTCAGCGAACGATCTTCGTGGCATCGGTGAAGGACCTGGCGCACTACCTGGGCAAGCTCAGCGGCGCCGATTTCGAGATTGTCGAGGAATTGGATCCCCGCGAGAAGCGGACCCCCATTTACGTGGGCGCTGCTGCCGAACGGGTGTTTGGGAAACCGGGCATCTCGCAGGCCGGCAGGTTCGGCTTCCGCGTGGTGGTGGATGGTCGCCGCGGTATCGGACTCTACGGCGAGTCGGAAGTCGCCACCAGCTACGCCATCTACGAGCTGTTGAACCGGTTGGGCTGTCACTGGTTCATGCCGACGGACCTGGGAGAGGTGGTGCCCGCGTCGCCCAGGGTCCGCGTGCCGGCGATGGATGAGAAGCTGGCACCGGCCACCATCCGGCGGAGCGGTTACAGCGGTGGCGCCGACTTTCAGCGGCGCAATCGGCTGAACGGGGGAATGGGTCCCGTGGTCTGGCTGATCGAGGGCGACGGCTCGTTTCAGCGTTTCTTCACCGCGGAAGAGCTGGCCGCAAACCCGGACTGGTCACACGAAGGGTACCTGCGCCTGGTTCATCCCGAAGTGGCCGGACACATTGCCGACAAGATCATCGCCCAGCTCGAGTCGGCCTATGAACCCATGCGCAAGTACGGCTTGCGGCCCGGCTACTCCATCGTCCCCGCCGACGGCCAGGTGCCCACCGAGGATCCCATGGCCCGCGAATACGACCCCGAGCCGCGCATCTGGGAGCCGGCGGCGGGCCGCTGGTCAGTCACCGACCGTTGCATGGTGCTCCACCAGCGTATCGCGGTGAAGGTCCGCGCCAGGTACCCCGACGTGGCCTTCGGCGATCAGGCTTATGTGAACAAGAGCTATCCTCCGGCGCGTCATCCTGTGCCCGAAGATTTTCGCATCGTCATCTGTCCTATCGACTTCAACCGGCACCATCCCATGAACTGGCCGGACCACCCGAACGAGTACTGGCTGCGCGACCTCGTCCAGGGCTGGGGCAAGGCCGGCGCCCGGATCAATGCTTACTGGTACGCCATGAACCTGGCCGAGCTCAGCGCTCCCTGCCCATTCATCACAAAGTGGAGCCATGATCTGAAGTTTCTGCTCGACAACGGCATGCAGGAGTGGGGCCCCGAGTACATGAACGGTTGGGACTCCATGATGCCGGCCTACTACCTGTCGATCCGCATGACCTTCCACGCGCACGAAAAGCCCGCGGACATTCTGGCGGAGCTGTGGAGGGAGTTCTATGGCGCCGCCGCCGGACCGATGGAGGGCTACTGGACCGGGATCGACCGCGCCTACATCGAGGCCCGCCAATACGCCGGCAGCCCCTTCGGTTACCTCAAGATCTTCACACCCGAGGTGATGGCGGCCGCGCGCGCAAATGTTGACGAAGCGCTGGCGGCGTGCCGCACGCCCATGGAATACCGGCGGGTGAAGCTCATCGATGAATCTTTCGGCCTCTTCGAGCTCTACATGGAGATGCGCCGGGATTGGGCGGCGGGGAATGTGGGCAATCTCGACGAAAATTACGAGGCCTGGGCCTGGGGCATCCGTCACATGCAGCGGAAGTACCGCGTGCCCGTGTCTGGCGACCGCTACACCCGCAATACTTACACGGGCGACGGATACATCCAGGGCCGCCATGGTAATCCGATGTGGAGCGACGTTATGTACAGCGTCGGCTACAAAGACGGCGCTCGCATGGATCGCGAGTACAAGCGGTACGGCAAGCCGATGCTCGACTGGAAGTGGAAGCACAATACGGGGCCGGAGGAGGACGCTGTGCCCTGGACGGCGCCGGACTTTGACAACGAGGCGTGGCCCACCATGCACGTCGTGCGCGACACCTGGTCGTCGCTCGGCCATCACCTGACCATGACCGATGCGCCTTCGGGCCGTTCGGGGCGCATGGCGTACCGCGCTTCACAGGAACTGGGCGTGTTGCCGGCCGGCAAGAAAGCCTACCTCTGGCTCGGGTCGACGGACGGCAGCGCCAAACTGTTCGTGAACGGCAAACATGTGAAGTACACCGCGCCGACGGACCCGCAAGGCGACGAGAAGGGGGACACCCAGGATGCCTTCTCCGGCTACTGCAAACCCGCCCGGTTCGACATCACCGGAGCCCTGAAGGCTGGAGACAATCAGTTCACCATCCTCTGCGATCGTCAACACCTCAACGAACTGGGCACCGGTGGCCTGATGGGTCCGGTGATTCTCTATCAGGAAAAGTGAACGGAGAGGAATTCGCACCCTGCCGAAAACTGCTTTCGACCGCGCCGGGCTATTGCGCTTCACTACATGACAGGCGATACCCGCTACGTCGCGAGCGAGCGCCATCTAATGAAGCAGTTCATCGAAGTCGCCGACGGCGACGTGCTGCAGGGCGAGATGTTTCCCGTCGTCTTGTAAGGATTCCAGGCGGTA
>Ga0310121_10003637_pt1 | contig 13973 bp, 14 predicted proteins | sample CB27_Tmax_986_MG_FD_203504 | JGI IMG/M metagenome (GOLD analysis project Ga0310121, IMG submission 203504) | Marine microbial communities from Western Arctic Ocean, Canada - CB27_Tmax_986 | ecosystem: Environmental > Aquatic > Marine > Oceanic | place: Canada: Western Arctic Ocean | collected... | reverse complement strand
TTCGCAGGAGTCCTATGGATTTCGCTGGTTGGGGCGGCCCTTGGGGCGAATCCCATTGGAACAAAAACTGGTCGGCTCGGTCTTGCAGGACTTTTTCTTCGTACAGTGCATCTGGTTGCGAACCGGGTTACTCCAAAGCGACAAAGTCGGGAGTGTGCTGGAGATCGTAGGGCAGCAGCACAATCTTGTTCTGGCGGAACATGTCTACGGGGTTCTGATAGACGCATTGAATCGATTGTGGTCGGCGTATCGAAAAGCGGCTCCCCCAAAAGGGCGGGGCAGGGCTGTGCGGAACGCCTATCGCATTGGCGTCATGATGGGTTTCCGCCAACAACTGGAGCAGCAGCGTTCCGAATGCAGCGAGCAGGGGTTGGTGTGGATGGGGGAGCCGGGTCTCGACGATTTTTTTGGTCGTAGACACCCCCGAACCCAGCGTTTGCGCGGTGGGCGCTATCGGCCCGACGGTGCTCACAAGGATGGACATCGGGACGGTCTTCGCCTACGCATTCGGCCCGTATTCGATGGATCGACACCTCGTCGGCGTGGAAACCTGTTGTCTGCCTGAGTGATGGTTAATCGTTCGAGGAAGTGTCCTGGCGAGACGCTTGTGTTCGAGCAATGGTAGTGACCAAGTCGTGGTGAATGAGCCCATTGGTGGCAAGGACACCCTTCACGATGGTGTCGCATTGGTTGAAGCGAATGGCACTTCCATCCAAGTGGGTGACCACACCACCGGCTTCCGTAATGAGTAGTGTCCCAGCGGCAATATCCCATTCACGTCGCTTGTAACAAGTAAATGTGGCGTCTGCGGAACCGTCGGCAACAGCGACCAGCTTGGACACCATCCCTCCCAAGGGCTTCATGGCGAGAACGTCTTCAAAATGGCTCAGGAGGCCACGGCGTGTTTCATTTCGGCTGACGACCGCCGTTGTGTTCGCGACAGAATCACATCCGCTCACTCGTAGGAAAGCGCCATTGAGCGTCGCTCCATGCCCCCGTTCGGCGGTCCACACCTGTTCCGTGATCGGATTGATAATGACGGCAGCCACCGGTACACCCTGCTCGACCAGGCCAACGCTGACGCAAAATTCAGGGAGTCCTCGAATAAATTCCCGTGTTCCGTCCAAGGGATCGACAATCCATACTCGCTCTGTTTGGAGTCTGGCGCCGTCGTCTTGCGTTTCTTCACTCAGCCAGCCGTAGGTTGGAAAGGCTGCCAGTAAGCGTTCTCGAAGGATCTTGTCGGCCAGATAGTCAGCGGCGGTCACCGGTTCATAGAGCGCTTTGTATTCCACGGTGTCGCCGGCACCAAAGTGAGCACGGATTTCGGTCGCCGCTTCGAGCGCCGCATCGGTGGCCACTTCGATTTCTCGCTCGTACCGCATTGTTTCTACACCACGTTTTCGCCGTGCCGCCATTGGCGTGACTGTTGGACTACGGTCTTGTATTGGTCGACATGCGCTTTGCGTGTCGACTCACTCCATCCGTACCATGTGCTCAACCGGTCCGCCACTGATTCGACACATTCCAGTCCTTGGTCGGCGGTTTCGTAGAAAATGTTGGTACGGCGCATGAGAAAGTCTTCCGGCGTGAGAACGCCTTCGTGGTGTACCCCGAACGCCAGTTCATCCCAGGTAAAAGGCAAGGAGTCTATGATGCGATCGCAGCCCCCTCCGATCAATGGTGCGCGGACACCATAGATGGCAACTCGATGGGTGGCGACATCTTCTGGGATGCCCATTTCCACCAACTGTGTGTGCAATCGGTCCGGGTCGAAAGCGTCCCCTTCGGCACCTGGGAGTTTGGCTTTTGACGTAGGGCACGCGGGTTTGTCTTTCCGTGCGAGGTTGAGTAGATCCATGGCGGCCTCCACGCAGTCATCCGCCATGAGTCGATAGGTGGTGTATTTGCCGCCGGCTATCGTCACGATGCCGCGTTCATTCACCAAGACGGTGTGTTCGCGGGAGACGTCATAGGGAGACGTGGCGTCATCTCGTACCAATGGCCGCAAGCCTGCATAGGTCGCCTGAATGTGGTCTGTGGAGGGGAGAGTGTCCGGGAAGAAGTACCTCAAGGTGGTCATGAGATAATCCACGTCCTCGGATTGTGCACAGACGTTGTTGGGATCGCCCACGTAATCCGTATCCGTGGTGCCGACAATGGTGATTCGCCCCCGAGGGATGGCGAAGACTACGCGTCGGTCATAGACGGACATCATGACGACAGCGTGCTTCACGGGGAGTTTCTCGTGAGGAAACACAAGGTGAACGCCCTTGGTGGTCCGAATCATACTGGAGTCGGGCTTCTCACTGCGTTGACGCACCTCATCCGTCCAGGGACCCGCGCACTGAATGATGACGCGACACCGGATCGTCTGTTCATTGCCGGTCAATTCGTCGCGAACCACGGCACCGCACACCTTGTTCTCATTGTTGAAGATGGCACGAACGAAGCTGACGTAATTCACCATGGTGGCGCCCTGCTCCGCCGCAGAGAGCACGTTTTCGAGACACATCCGCGCATCGTGGGTCATGCAATCGAAATAGATGGCACCGCCGCGCAGCCGGTCTGTTCGCAGTTGAGGCTCCGCTTCCGTCACATCCTCGATAGAGAGACGTTTGTGGCGGCCGTATCGACGTTTGCCCGCCAACGTGTCGTAGAGCCAAAGCCCAAAGTTGACCGTTCGCGGAGCTCGTCTGTTTTCCTTATACACGGGAAACAGAAAGGGGATGGGACGGACGAGATGGGGGGCCACTTCCCGAAGGAGGGCTCGTTCACGGGTTCCTTCGAACACCAGCCGAAACTTCATCTGCTCCAGGTAGCGGAGACCACCGTGGATGAGCTTGCTCGAGCGACTGGATGTACCCGAACCAAAGTCGGCGCGTTCCACGCATGCGACTCGAAAACCACGCATTGCTGCGTCTCGTGCGGTGGCCGCACCGGTGATACCACCCCCAACAATGAGCATGTCATACGCGTTTTCTTCCAAGCTCTGGACGCGTTCCAATCGATTATTAACTCCAATTGGCATCGGTCGCGCATTCTACTGCCTTGCTATCTGACGCACAAGCAGCAAGATGGCCTGGTACGAGATGAGGGGGAAACCATGGGTTGTCGCCTACTTGGAGCGATTCTTTGTTGTTGTGTGAGCCTTACGTGTGCTGAAGCGCCGAAATTTCCCGAGAAAAAGCCGAAAGCACCCTCTCCCACAGAACATGTGGAGGAGCCAACACCGCCTCCCACAGAATCTTCGTCCCCATCAACGCCGTCTGCTGAGGTGGAGGAGGAGCCCGAACCGCTCGCTATTGCCCCCAGTGAACACACAGGATTCTTGTCGCTCGAAGCGATCTCCGACCATACGGAAATCCGGGAGATCATTGGTTCGATGGCTGTCAGTGGGGGCGAAAAGAGAAAACGCGAAGCGCTAAAGGCATTGAAGTCCCAGGGATCGGTTGCTGCGTTGATCGGCGCCATGCGTTCTGAGAATTCCAACATTCGTATCCAGTCTGCTCGGATTTTGCGCCGCATGGGCGTTCGATCCAAAGCCTTTACCCAAGGACTGATTGCCGCGTTGCGCTCGGATCCCGACAAGGATGTCCGTGGCATGATCGCGGAAGTGATGGTGTATTATCGAAACCGTAGCACGGTCCCTACGCTCATCGAGGTCCTGATGCATGACGGTGGCGATGGTGCTCGCATCAACGCCGCCCGGGCCTTGGCGGCCATCAAGGATCCCAAAGCGGTGACTGCGTTGATCGCGGGCCTGGACGACAAAGACACGTGGGTGCGGCTCCGTGCCGCGGGTGCGTTGAAGCGGATGGGCGCTACGCGCGCAGTACCTGCCCTGGTCGAGCGGCTCAATGATCCCAATAAACGAGTTCGAGAGCGCGCGCACCAGGCCCTCAGAACCCTGACTGGAAAATCCTTTGGATTGGACTACGACGTGTGGCGGAAGGCCTATCCAGCTCGCTCCAAATGAGCAAAGGCCGCCACCACCAACGCGTGCGTGATGGTTCCGTCATGGATGAGGTGAGGAATAGTAGACAGTGGTGTGGTGAAGACCTCAATGTCCTCACCGCTGTCTAGTGATTGCTCTTTTTTTCGCGTGGCATTTTCGATCAGGTAGGTGTGGCACTGATTGTCCAAAAATGCCGGATTGGGATGCACCATGCCAATCAACGTGACCGAGTCACCCACATAGCCTGTCTCTTCGCGGAGTTCGCGGATGGCGGCTTCCCGCGGATCTTCACCGGAATCGACCATCCCTCCCGGAATTTCCACCGTGATGTTGTTTGTGCCTGCTCGAAACTGGCGAATCAGGACGACTTGGCCGTCTGGCGTGATGGCAATGACGTTGATCCAGTCGGTCGAATGAATCACAAAGAACGACTGCTCCCGGTCGGTGCGAGGGTTCAGTCGCTTCTGCCGCTGCATCGAGAAGATATGAAAGTCACCAATCGAGTGGGTGTCGATGAGTGTCCAGGGTTTCATACAAAGATCTCCCTTCGTCTTGGGCGACGGTACTCGCTATGGGTCCAACAACGCAAACGCACCACGATCGGGTTGACGGAGCCACGAGGTGCCGGTAGGTTCTCTCACCGTGACGATCGCATCCACCACCCCCGAAGCGCTCGAATGGCTCGACGATGGCTCGACCGTCGGTGTGACCTGGCAAGATGGTCATCGGAGCACCTATTCCTTGGATTATCTTCGGAAGATCTGTCCCTGTGCAGCCTGTCTCAAGATTCACGACAGCCCTCCAATTCGCGCGAAACCCAAGAAGTTGTTCCCCGTCCTGACGGATCAGCAAGCGAAAACGGCCCTCTCCGATGCGAGCGTGAAATCGGTGGCTCCCGTGGGGAACTACGCGCTTCAATTCAACTGGGCGGATGGCCATGACGATGGCCTGTATTCGTATCAATATCTTCGCAAGATGTGTGCGTGTTCCGCGTGCAGACCAACGAAGCCCGTCGACGCCTCTGACTAAACGCTGTCGTTGCCTTTGGGAAGGACCAGCAGTTGGTACTTTCGTTCTCCAACGGCCACGACATCACCATCCGTCATGAGGTGTTTCATGTCGGCGCCGATGGGCAATCCCGAGACGGTTAGCGACGTGCTTCCCGTGGTTAGGATGACGGTGTTTTGTGTGTCAACGTGGACGGATGCCCCCTGTCCCAACCAACATGGCTCGGCGCCAAGCGCGAAGAAACATCCACGGTAGGTGCCGTCTTGCACGAGAAGCACTGCGCTGGGGATCCCACTGCCTGGCAGCCGAAGTTTGGGCCGTTGGGGCGGCGGTGGCGACTCGATTTGTCCTTCAATAAGCGCTACGGAGCCTCCCTCGGTGTTCAGACAATGCCCCGGCGTCACCGTCAACATGTCGCCGGACTCTGTGCGGATGGAAGCCCGTTGTCCGTCCCACGTGACTGTGCCCAATTGACGAACAACCGCCGTGTGTTTGGCGGTTATCGCACCGTCCAGATCGTCGCGTTTGGTGCCTTTTGCTACGATCATTAACCAGGAAAGCATGCTGAGAGCCTACGGATCATTTCCCAATTGCTCAAGCGCACTGGTGGGTCCGCACGGAGTGCGCTAGCATGCCATCTCAAAGTTTGTGATCAAAGGAGAGCACATGGAACGACGGCCACCCGAGCGAAACGAGCAAACAGGACGTCCCGTGTCCATCGAAGTGGGCGCGCAACGCAACGCGAAGGGCAGTGTCATCATTGCTACCGGCGGCACTCGAGTGCTTTGTGCGGCCTCGGTGGAAGAACGTGTCCCGCCTTGGTTGGTGGGCAAGAAGAGCGGCTGGGTCACCGCAGAGTATCGCATGTTGCCCGGCAGCAGCGCGCATCGCGTCGCTCGTGGGAAAAACTCACGTGCTACGGAGATTCAACGCCTCATCGGTCGGTCCCTGCGCGGGACGGTTGATTTGAGTCTGTTGAATGGGTTCACGATCACGGTGGACTGTGACGTGTTGGATGCCGATGGCGGCACTCGTACGGCCAGCATCACCGGTGCATGGATCGCCCTATGGCTCGCGTGCGACACGTTGTTGAAAGACCGACGATTGGGGACCATGCCCGTCACGGGACATGTAGCGGCGGTCAGCGTGGGGCTTGTGGACGGAGAGGCCCTTCTGGACTTGGATTACATTGAAGACAGCGCGGCAGACGTGGACATGAACGTGGTTGGGACCGATGACGGTCGGCTGGTCGAAGTGCAAGGAACCGCCGAAGGTACCCCCTTTGACCGCGACCAGATGGACCGTTTGTTGGATTACGCGCAGGCTGGAATCGCCCAACTCATTACTCTGCAGAAGCAGGCGATTCGTTCCACAAGTTGATGGGCCGGCCGGAGTCCTCCAGCGTCAGATCTTGGAGTATGTGGATGAATGCATCAGCGGCCTGTTCGGGCGTGTGATGTTCTGAGACGTCGTCGGTTCCCATGGCGGCGCGCAACATCTCCGTCTGCACCATGCCCGGATCGATTGCGCATGAAATGATTCCCTCGTGTCGATGTTCTTCTGCCAGGATCTGGGCCATGCCTTCAATGCCGAACTTACTCACACAGTATGCGCCATAGTTCTCTAGGCCGTGGCGCCCCAAGTAACTGGACACGTGGAGCATAATACCGCCGGGACGTACCACATGAGGGAGTGCCGCTTGAACCACGTGGAATGTGCCCATCAAATTGGTCTCGAGCACCTGCTGCCATTGATCCGGTGGGTAGTCATCCATGGGCATCATAGGGCCGAGCATGCCGACGTTGTTAATCAGAACGTCGATGGGACCGGATGCCGCCACACCGTCGGCAATCCACGACTGTACCGCAGCACGTTGATTTATGGACAGGGCGCGCCCCAAAATGTTGGGGTGTGCATCGAGGATTGTCATGCTTTCTTGGTCGCGGGCACAGACCGTAAGTTTGGCACCACGCCCAGCAAGGCAATCTGTCAGAGCACGGCCAATACCGCGGCTAACACCGGTGACGACAATATGACGAGAGTGAAGGGACGTGACGTCCACGAAACTATTTCTTCTTCTTGGCTCGAGGGGCTCGAGGCGCGCTCTTTTTCTTGGCGTCGATGGCCTTCGCTTTTACGGCCTTCTCGGGAGCGGTGGTCACCGCTTTGGCCAAACGCGACACCTTCCGGGCGACCGTCTGTTTCTTGATGACACCTTTTCGTCCCGTGCGAGCGATGGTGCTCTCGGCTTTCTGAAACAACTGCTGGAGTGTCTCTTTGGGAGCTCCTTCGTCGATGGCCGTATGAAGCGCCTTGATGGACGATTTCATCTGAGTACGGCAATCACGGTTCCGGGAGCGCCGTTTCAGCGATTGTCTGTGTCTTTTTATAGCTTGCGGGTGATTCGCCACAGCTTTCTCCTGTATGTTTCTAGGCTCCTCAATCAAAGGGAGCGAGCCGCGGATGGATAGCACCCCCCCGAAAACCTGTCAAGCGCTTCCTCCACGACCAATGGCGCGATAAAAGAACCCGCGTTTGCGCAATACGGCGGGGTCGTAGAGGTTTCGCCCATCAAAGATGGCCGCGTTTTCGGCCATCAACCCCTGCACCCGGTCGAAGTCCGGGGCCCGGAACTCATTCCAGTCGGTGATGATCAACAATGCATTGGCCTTGTCGAGTATGTCGTATGCGGTACGTCCGTAGGTGATTCGGTCTGCGAACATCTCTTTCGCGGTTTCGATCGCTTGGGGGTCAAACGCGGACACGGTTGCACCGGCTTCGAGCAACGCGTTGATGATCACAATGGACGGCGCTTCGCGCATATCATCGGTCTGGGCTTTGAACGCCAACCCCCATACCGCCAGATGCAGTCCGGACAGGTCGGGGCCAAAATGGTCCATCACTTGACGCACGACAACTTCTTTTTGGTTTTCGTTGACCCGTTCGACCGCTGCCACGATGTTCATGTCTACGCCGACCTCGGTGCCGGAACGAACCAAGGCTCGAACGTCTTTGGGAAAACAAGAGCCGCCGTACCCGACCCCGGGAAAGAGGAAGTGCTTGCCAATGCGTGGGTCGGTTCCGATTCCGCGGCGCACTTGCGTCACATCGGCGCCCACCTCATTGCACAGGTTGGCAATTTCATTCATGAAGGAAATGCGTGTTGCAAGCATGGCGTTGGCGGCGTATTTGGTCATTTCGGCCGAGGCCAAGTCCATTTGAATGATTGGCGCTCCGGTTCGAACCAAAGGAGCGTAGAGCTTCGCCAAACGCTGGCCAGCTTCTAGGGAGTCGCTGCCAATCACAATGCGATCGGGTGCCATGAAATCCCTGACTGCGGCGCCTTCTTTCAAGAACTCCGGGTTGGACACCATGTGGAATGGACGGTCGGTTCGTTCCGAAATGATGGCTCGTACGCGTACATTGGTTCCGATGGGAACGGTGCTCTTGCAGACCACAATGACGTCAGATTGTTGAATGCCGTCGCCAATGGTTTCGGCCACGTTGCAAACATACGTCAGGTCGGCCCGTCCATCACGATCCGATGGCGTCCCCACGGCGATGTACACGACTTCGGCCGTCGCAAGAGCGGTCTTTGCATCGGTGGAAAACGACAAACGGTTCTCTCGTCGGTTGCGCACCACAATGTCCGTGAGGCCGGGTTCGTAAATGGGAATAATGCCATCGTTGAGCGCATCGATCTTCGCTGCATCCACATCCACGCAGACGACGTCGTTACCCAATTCGCTCAAACAAGCGCCAACCACGAGTCCTACATACCCAGTACCCAGCACGGCGATCTGCATGTCTCCTCCTACAAACCTTACGGCCGCGGACAATACATGATGAATGGGATTGTGGAAAGGGTTCCGCGGGTCTAATCCGCAAACCATGCCCAGCAAAAGGAGTCTGTTGGTGGTCCATTCAACGAGGATGGCCGTGCGTTTTGCAACATTCACAAGGAAATTCTCCCCGATTTGTTCACCGGGCAATCACTTGCCAACCGTGTGCTGTCCGAGTACAAACGGCGAGTATGACGTTGCCGGACCAAGTACTGACCGATGAGAAGCGCCCCAAGGTCGTGGCGGATTGCCAGGTGTTGCTCGAACGTCAAGTCGCGAGCAAACGCGGCATAAGCGGTTTCGCGGTCAAGGCGGGGTTCAAGGTGGTGAAGAAGTTGAACGGGGGACGGTTGATACCCAAGGCCATCAACGACCTCTTGCCCGAGTTCACCGAGGCCATGGAGCCCTTTCATGCGCGCTTTCGCGCCTCCGATTCCCCGTCGTTTGCTGCTTTTGTGCGTGGCCAGGAAGCCGCCCTTGCTGCGGCCTTGCTTTCGGTGACGGACGGCAAGGCGGTGCACGCGAAAAACGCGGTACTCAAAGGCGTCTACAACAAGTTACGACCTGCGGCGCAGCGACACATCGAAGTGGCGGTCCCTGAATTGACCGCGCTGATCGACAAGCACACCGCGTAATTGCCCTTACCGAAAGGGAGACAGTGAATTACTCTTCCCAAGGAAATGGGGTGGGTTCGCTCTTGGGTGGTTCTTCCGGCGTGTCTGTGCCCTCGGATTCGTCCGCAGGGTTCCCAACGTTCACCACAGGAGCTTCCTTTTCGTTGTTCGACGGCATCGCGGCCTGAAAGGGGTTGAATTGGACGTACCATCGGCCGTAAATACGGCGGAGATGCATACGCTTCGGGCTGGCATCATCGGTTTCGTGGTAGACCACATTGACATTGTTGGGCCCCATGCTTTCGACGTATTTGCGTGTCACCGTTTCCACGATGCGTCGAACTTGACGGGCACCCAACTGTCGTCGGCTGGCGTACACGGCCCAGATGAAAAAACCATGGGTGTCCATGGCTTGCACCTCCTCTTTGGTGATGGCGTGCTTGCCTTCGATTTGGATCCGCACTACGGGATCGGGGTGGGCAAGGATGGTCAACACATAGGCTCGCACTTTCGCGGTGTCTGCGTGGACAGACGGGGCCGACAGCTCCCACATTTTCTTCGCATCCCCATCCGCATACGCTTGAATGTAGGTGTCAAACACCGCCTCCGGTGTTCCCATCGTGCCGCACGAGACGAGGACGAGGAGGGCGATCGCAGCGAGGACTTTCATTTGTGGTACGTCCTTCGAAGTGCGAGATCGACGGTTCGGGGCGAGAGGCGCTCCAGGGCGAACAAGAAGCGGTTGAATGGGGTGATGAGCACTTCACGGCGCCGATAGCGGATGGCCTTGACCACGGACCGAGCGACTCGGTCGGCGGACACCATGTTGACGCGCGGGCGATCCGCCAAGAGGACCGAGCCGGCAGGGATCTCGTTGTCTCGAAACTCCGTGTCGGTGGAACCCGGGCAGACCACAGTGACTGAAATCCCGTGAGGTGCTTCTTCAATGCGGAGCGCGTCGCTCAACGCTTGAAGTGCAAACTTGGTGGCCGCGTATCCCGCGGTCTGTGGAACAGAGCGTTTCCCCAAGATCGACGAGATGTTCACAATGTGACCTGCGCCTTGTTCTCGCATGTGAGGCACGCAGGCCTGGATGCATGCGAGCGCGCCAAACACGTTCACATCGAACACCCGTCGCAAGGCGTCCATCTGGACATCGGCTACCAGGCCACTCAAACCCACTCCTGCGTTGTTGATCAAGATGTCAACGCGCCCGGAACGGCGAATGGTTTCGTCAACGAGCGCTCGGATCTGTTCCGGTTCGGACACGTCAGTGGCGAGCGCGTACGCTCGCTCGCCCAAGGCATTGGCCAGGGTGTCCAGTCGCTCTTGATTCCTCGCCGCGAGGACAACAGTGGCTCCCGCCGCGTGCAATTGGCGAGCGACGGCTTCGCCGATGCCTCGGCTGGCGCCCGTTACGATGGCGATGCGGTCTTGTATCCCTTTCATTCGTCGTCCGAACCGGTCAAGCGGGTCTTGCTGTGGTCACATTCAGAGCCCTGATCGCGGGTGATCTGAGGGCGCAGCGCTTGGGTGTGTTCAAGCCATGCGGTCTGAACGGCATCGGATACGCCGGATTCCGCCAGGACCTCACGAAGAATCTGAGTCCGTCGGTCGAAATGTCCTCCAAGAATGGGGTGTTTTGCGTGGGCTCGTTGGAGCGGTTCCCCGGTATAATGGACACCGGGGGCACCGAGAAACTTGGCCGTTAATTCAGTCTCTTTGTCGATGAGGCGCTGCTTGTCGGCACGACGAAAGAAAAAACCAATCATCACATCGGCGAACACGCGGTCGTAAAACGTGGTGATGAGAGTTCGTAAGCCCTCTTCTCCGCCCACTTGCTGCATCAGTGAGGGGGAGCCTTTTGACGAGTTAGAGGTCATGGGAGAATCCATCATAAGCTTCGTGATTCGTTGGAACAAGGTACACAAAGAATGTGGCAGAAACCGTCATCCGCCGAATCGAACCACGGCGGTACGAGTCAGGCCATCTTGCCCTGCAGACACGCGACCTAACTGCCAAACAACACAGTGTTTGGTCGCGTCATAGAGGCCATTGTCTGTGGCGGACACAAAGATCGCACCCTTGGGAAGATCGTGCCGTATCTCCGTATCATCGGCCGCCGCATTGCCGCGATTGGCGATGTTCAGTTGGAAGGAGATGAGGGCGCCGACGGTCACTTCTTGCGTCTTCTCCTGAGTCACTCGATTGTCGGCGCCCGTGGTTCGGGTGGACACGCGGGTGCCGATGTCTGCGGTGGCAACGGACGTTTCGCTGGTGACTTCGACCACCAAATCCGAGGTCGCTTCGAGGATCAGCGCGGGCACAGGCCGTTCTTCGTTCGCTATCTCGTTGCACGTCACCATGAGTACGGGCGAAAGGTTGTGGTCGCCGGGTGGGACCTCTTTGGAAACCGCCAGGTCCAGGGTCACTTTGCCCGAACCACCAGCGGGCACATTCCCTAATTTCCAAGAGGCGATTCCTCTTCGATCCATGTCGCCGCCAGTCGACACCTTTGTGGCGCGTGTATAGGCGGCAGCCTGGCAAGAGATAGAAGCATTGGTCGCAGACGCATCGCCGGCGTTGCGCCACAGCAGCTCTACGGTGAACGTTCCACCTGGTGAGGGCTCTTCGCATTCGATCGACGGAATGACGTCCAATGCGGGGGCTGCGTTCACGGGGATTTCTAGGCTCGCGTCCGTGCTGGCAGAGGCATTGTTGGCCCAGACGGAAGCGCGGGCAGCCAAGGTCGTGGTTCCAGCCGGGAAGGTGTCCGCCAACCGAACCGCAGCGACCACATCAAAGCTCTCCCCAGTTTCCAAACACGTCAAAGGCCACTGAACCGTTCCTGCGGATGTCTCGTGTATGGCGTCCGGTCCACCGTCCAGGAGGACCGAACGCGGAGGAAGAGCCAATTGCAAGGTGACGCCTTCGGCCGCAGCGTTTCCTTCATTGTGCAGCGAAAGATGGTAACGGATGTCTGAATTGGGTGTGGCATCGCCTATGTCCGTGTCCAAGTGTAACTGGAGCTTGGGACTGGCATCCACCCAGAGGGAGGTCTCCGCGGTTTTCGATTCGAGATGTTTGCCGCTGGTCTCCAGCCGAATCGGGAGTTGTGTGCTTCCGGCGGCAAAAGCACCGGTCAATTGCACGACAAATGGAAATTCTCTCGTCGCGTTCACATCCAGCTTCTTGATGGGCCATGTCACCGTACGCGATATCCCATCAAAGACTCCGCCCCGCGCATCCACTAAGATCAATTGTTCCGGCAAGAGGGCCAGAAGCACGCAGTCCTTCGCGATGGCGTTGCCTTCGTTTTCAATGCGCGCTTTGCATCGAATCGAGTCGCTTGGATTTGCTGAGTCTCGTTCCATGGCAATCTCGGGAGTCAAGGCCGGCATGGCCGTGACCACGCATTCCACCGTATCTGTCCATTCCGATGGGCCACTTTCCACACCATAGCGGCCCCGAAGTCCCAGGGTTGTTTCGCCGGCAGGAAACGACGATTCCAGTTGTGTTCGGATGGTGGCGATCACTTCTTGGCCGGGCGCCAAATCGCCCGCGACAAACTCCACGATGCGCTTGGCTCGCTGGTAGCGAACCGGGGCACCGTCGGAGCCGACAAAATCCAGTCGAGGCGGCAAGGGGAAGAGAAGACCTGTGGAGGGGGCATCTGCGTCGCCATCATTGGCCAGCACCAAGTGGATCGAGAGTTCATCGCCGGGTACTGCTTGGGATTGGCTGACATCCACGCTGGCCCGCACTTGCGGGGCGGCGTGGATGAGCGTCGTCAGTGATGCGCCGTCAATCGCGGCGAGACCATCATCGGCGTGGAGCGTGGGTGTCACTGCCAGCATCGTCTCGCCGGCGGCCATATCGCTGGTCACTTGAAGCTGGACCTCCACGCTTTGTGAAAATCCCGCGCTGAGGCTGTCAAATTGCCAAATGAGTGCGCGTTCGCTTTGTCTTAGATTGTGCGTATGGGTGGTGTGGTGGACAGTACAGAAGGGCGGCAGAGGGAACTGGAGAAGGGCATTGGTGGCCGGTATTTCGCCTCGATTGGCCAACGCCAATGTGTACCGGAGCAGCGCTCCCGGAGAGGCTTCCGTGGCATCCACAGTCGCCTGTAGGTCCAGGCGAGGGCTTGATTCTACAACAATGTCCGTCGAGGACTCGCACGTGGCGCCATTTCGGCTGGTGAATTCGAGTCGTATGGGGAGCGTGGTCTCACCGGAAGCGAACGCTTTGTCCACCGCAAACTCAAACGAGGTCTGGCCCTCGGTACCGGCGTCTATGGAGGCGATCTTCCACTGAATGACGGCACCCTTTCGTTGAATTTGTCCCTGGTCGCTTGCAGAGACCGCGCGACAGCCCTTGGGAAGTTTGATGAGGGCTTTCACTCGGTCGGCATAGGCCATCCCGACGTTTCTCCAGGACACCGTACCGACCAGATGATCTCCTGGGCGCGCCCGCTGGGGTTCGATGGTGATGTGACTCTCCAGATCGGGCTCCGAGACGATTCGAGTGCTGACGTCATCGCTCTCCACAAGT
>Ga0310121_10003636_pt1 | contig 13981 bp, 12 predicted proteins | sample CB27_Tmax_986_MG_FD_203504 | JGI IMG/M metagenome (GOLD analysis project Ga0310121, IMG submission 203504) | Marine microbial communities from Western Arctic Ocean, Canada - CB27_Tmax_986 | ecosystem: Environmental > Aquatic > Marine > Oceanic | place: Canada: Western Arctic Ocean | collected... | reverse complement strand
TCGACGTGATGCGCGACTTCGGGGACGGGGCGCTCCTCGAGACCGAGGAGATCGACAAAGAGCGGGGCGTGATTCTCTCCGAGAAACGCTCGCGCGATTCGGTCGAGATGCGGCTCATGAAGCAACAGTTCGAGTTCCTGATGCCCGAGTCCCTCATCACGCACCGCTTCCCGATCGGAATCGAGAAGGTGATCAAGAAGGCCAAGCGGGATCGATTCACAGCCTTCTACTCGCAGTACTACATTCCGAAGAACATGACCTTCGTGGTGGTGGGCGACATCGATCCGGACCAGTACGAGCAGCGGATTGTGAAGGCCTTCTCCTCGATGAAAAATCCCGAGAAGCCCGGAGCGGCGCCCAAGCTGGGCAAAGTGCCGAGCGGTTTCAAGTTTCAGGCCGCGGTCTTCTCCGACAAGGAAGTCAGCAGCGACGAGTTGGGCGTTTCCTTCGTGCACCCCTACCCGCGCAAGGCCGACAACGTCAAAACCCGCATCGAGCGCACCCCGCTCAACATCGCCAACTCCATCATCGGCCGCCGATTCGATATCCTGTCCAAGAAGAAAGGCTCCCCGATCTCCTCGGGCAGTGCAGGGCGTTACCAGTGGTTCAAGGCCATCGAATTCGGATCGATCGATGTCACGCCGGAAGAGGGCAGGTGGAAAGAGGCGGTGGCGGTCCTCGAGCAGGAACTGCGCCGCGCCCTCGAGTACGGCTTCACCGAGGCCGAGTTGGAGGAGATGAAATCCCACGCCCTCAACCAGGCCGAGCAGGCCGTAAAGCGGGCCCCCACCCGCCAGTCGGCCGGACTGGCGATGGCCATCGTGAGCAGCATCAACGACGAACGCGTCTTCACGCATCCCGAAGAGAACCTGCGGATCGTCAAGAAGGCGCTCGAGACCATCACGGCCGAGAAGTGCCACCAGGCCCTCCGCAGCTTCTGGAAGGAAAAGGACCTGAGCCTGACCCTGACCACCAAGGTCGCACCCGACAAAGGCAAGACCATTCTGAAGGAGCTCTACGAGAAGAGCCGCGCCGTGAAGGTCGATCCGCCCGAAAAGAAGGAGGCACAGTCCTTCGCCTACACCGACTTTGGAAAGCCTGGAAAGGTGACCTCCCGAACTCGCCTGGAAGACATGGACATCACCCAGCTGGTGCTTTCCAACAATGTCCGGGTCAATTTGAAGCGCACCGATTTCCAGAAGAATTCAATCAGTGTCACACTGCGGTTCGGAAACGGAATGCTCACCCAGCCGAAGGACAAGCCCGGGCTCGAGAGGTTTACCGGCATGGTGGTGAACGCCGGCGGACTTGGGAAGCACAGTATCGACGAACTGCAGCGCATCCTGGCGGGCCGGAACGTCGGCGGATTCTTCGAGGTGGACGACGACGCCTTCGTGGTGAGCGGACGCACTACTCCCGATGATCTCGAACTCGAGCTTCAGCTCCTCTGCGCCGGTCTCACCGATCCGGGCTACCGCGAGGAAGCAGTGCGCCAGTTCCGGAAGGCGGTGCCCAAGATCGAAACGCAGTTGAAGTATACCATCAACGGCGCCATGGCCGACATGCAGGAGTGGATGCGCGGAGGCGACGGCCGCTTCGCGAAGCCGGATGCCGCCAAGCTGGCGACCTACACGGCGGAAGACGCCAAGGCCTGGGTGAACAAGGACCTGCTCGACTCCTACCTGGAGGTCAGCATGGTGGGGGACTTCGACCTCGAGGCCGCTATCCCGCTCCTGCTCAAGACGGTGGGCGCCCTCCCGGTCCGCCCCAGCACCAGGCCCGCCCTGGAGGAAGAGCGCCGGATCAACAGCCCCACCCTTCCGGTCGCAAAGGGCTTCGGCTACGAATCCAAGATCGCGAAGGCGGCCTCGCTGGTGGGTTGGAAGATCCCCCCCATCAAGGACGACATCAAGCCGACCCGCCGCCTGAATGTGCTCGCTTCCATCCTCGACGACCGCCTGCGCGAGAAGTTGCGCGAGGAACTCGGCGCCACCTACAGCCCGCAGGCGCACGCCAATGCCAGCATGGTCTTCGATTACGGCAACCTGAGTGCCATGTCGCTCGGCAAGCCCGACGACGCCGAGAAGGTCAGCAAGATCATCGTCGAGATGGGGGCCGAACTCGCCGAGAAGGGCGCCACGGCCGACGAACTCGACCGGGCCATCAAACCGATCCTGTCCAACCTCGAGAAGACCCTGCGGAACAACAGCTACTGGCTCGGCACCGTCATGTCGCAGTCGCAGGCGCAGCCCTACCGGCTCGAGTGGGCGCGAGGTCGCGACGCCGACTACGCCTCCATCAAGCTGGAGGAAGTCAATGCCCTCGCGAAAAAGTACCTGGGCAAAAATAACGCGGCGCGCGTCACGATCATCCCGAAGGAAGCCAAGGAATAGCGCGCACTTCCCTCAATGCCTCCGTCGCCGGCCGGCTCCCAGCCCGGCAATGAGGTGGAGAAGCATGACCGAGGGCTCGGGATTGGCGATGATTTGCATTCCCGACATCGCCCCGGGAAAGACGCGTACCGTAATTTCCCCTTCCGCATCCGCGGTCGCAATCCCCTGCACGTAGTCGCAGCCTTCCACCCCGGGAAGAACGGTGTGCCCGTAAGTGCAGGTGATCTCGCCGTAGGCAGGGGAGTTCGACTCAAAGGCCTGGTCGACTCGGTAGATGTTCTGCAGGTTGGCCGCGCCGTAAATGACGATCTGGTAGCCAATTCCGGGAGCCAGTCCACGAATCGTGGCATCGCCGGAAACAGAGTCGCCGAAGAGGGCATCCCCATCCGCGGTCTGGAGGCCATTCCAGAAATCGGAGACCAATTCCATGCCGCTCGGTGCCCCCGTGCTCGTCAACAGCGGCATCGGGATCCAATTCGCTCCGTTCGTATTCCAGTAGGATCCCGCGGAGGGAAGGACCGTCCCCGCTCCGCCCGCCATGACTCCCAGGCCCGGACCGACCTGGAAATCGAGATTCACCACCGCCCCGCCGGCCGGCAATCCCAGCAACACGACGAACCGGAACGAGACCCTCAGCAATCTCCTAATCACTTAGGATATCTTAACCTAACACCGCCCAGTCGGTCAACGACGGGGCCGATTCCCTCGCCATAAAGAGTGAACATCCTGGAGCCTTCCGCCACTAAGCCGGTATGCTGTTCCCGCCCCGCCGCCCCCTCGCGCCCTTCCTGTGGCTCGCGGTGGCTGGTTTGGGGGGAGCTACCCTGCTGGCCCTCCTCGGGCGGTTCCACTGGCTCTGCGATCTCTTCACGCATTTTCCGCTGCAGGTCGCGGCCGGCCTGGCCGTCACCGCCCTGGCCGGCCTCCTTCTCCGGCTGTGGCGTCCCGCGCTCGCCGCGCTGGCCTGTCTCCTCCCGAATCTCCTCGCTCTCTCCTACTATTTTCCTGCCCACCGCCCGGCCACCGGCCCGCCGGATTTCCAGGTCATATCATTCAATGTCCTGACTTCAAACGACGCGTTCGAAGCGGTGCTCGGCTACCTCGCAGCCAGCGACGCCGACATGATCCTTCTGATGGAAACCGATCGCAACTGGTTGGCCGCCCTCGCCCCGCTCCAGGCCAAGTATCCCTACCTCGTCAAAGCCCCCCGGGGAGACAATTTCGGCATGGCGTTCTTCAGCCGGCACCCGATCGAGTCGCACGAATTCTTCTCGGTCGAGGGCTCGCGGGTCCCGTGTGTCCAGGCTCTTGTGTCCCTGCACGGCAAATCGGTGCATGTGATCGGAGGACACCCCGTTCCCCCGGTGGGCGCTCCGGGCGCCGCTTCACGAAATGCCTACCTCCAATCGCTGGCCGGTCTCGCGGCCCGGTCGGATCGACCCACCGTCGTGCTCGGCGACTTCAATGCCACGGTCTGGTCGCCATTCTTCCGAGACTTTATCGAGACAACCTCCCTCCAGGACACAGGCCACAAGCGGGGATTCCAGTCCACCTGGAACCGCTATCACCCTCTCTTCTCAATCGGCATCGACCACATCCTGCACAGTCGAGACCTGGCCTGCACGGGCCGGCAGATCGGTCCGAGCCTGGGATCGGACCACCGTCCGGTAAGCGCCGCGTTTGCTTTCAGGTGAGAAGACGTGGCGGCGCTTTTCAAGCGCCAAGCGCATCCACATCCGGCCAAGACCGGCACCCCACGCTTGACCGGCTCCTCTCCACCACCGGTTGCAGGCTCTGGAACTGCTCGGGCAGGGCGAACCCGTTCTTCGCTTCGCTATGCCGTGACAAGTGGTAAGCGCACCCACGCTACAACCCCGCGTCCGTCACCGCGCCTTCGCTCGCAGAAGTCACGTGGGCGGCGTACTTCGCCAGCACTCCCCGACGGTAACGCGGCTCGGGCTGCGACCACGACGCTTTTCGCTCCGCCAGTTCCTCGTCGCTCACGTTCACGTTGATCTGATTCGCGCCCGCATCGATCGTGATCTCGTCACCCTCCACCAGCAGCCCGATGGGACCGCCCTGGTGGGCCTCGGGCGTGATGTGCCCCACCACGAACCCGTGGCTGCCTCCGGAAAAGCGGCCGTCCGTGATGAGGGCGACACGGTCTCCCAGCCCCCTCCCCATGACGGCGGCGGTCGGCCCCAGCATCTCGCGCATACCCGGTCCCCCCTTCGGTCCTTCCCGCCGAATCACGATCACGTCGCCCGCTTCGATCGAGCCGGCAAGGATCGCCTTCATGGCCTCTTCCTCGGAATCGAATACACGGGCCCGGCCGGTGAAGGTTTCCCCTTCTTTGCCGGAGATCTTGGCCACCGCGCCCTCGGGCGCGAGGTTTCCGTAGAGGATGCGCAGGTGGCTGTCCGCCTTGATCGGGTCGTCGAGGGGGCGAACGATGTCCTGGCCGGCCGGATACTCGAGATCGGAATTGGCCAGGTTCTCCGCCATGGTCTTGCCGGTCACCGTAAGGCAATCGCCGTGCAGGAGGCCGCCCTCCAACAACATCTTCATGAGCGGCACCGTCCCGCCGATTTCGACCAGCGGTGCCATCTCGTATTTTCCACTCGGTTTCAGATCGGCCAGCACGGGCACTTTCTTCCCGATCTCCGTGAAGTCATCGATTCCCAGCGGCACTTCCGCGGCGTGCGCCATGGCAAGCAGGTGCAGGACCGCATTGGTCGAGCCTCCCAGCGCGATCACCATCGTGATGGCGTTCTCGAAGGCCCTCCTGGTCATGATGTCCCGAGGGGTGAGCCCGTTTTCCAGCATGCGCAGCACGGCGGCCCCCGCGTCGAAGCAATCGCGCATTTTGTCGTCCCCGATCGCCGCTTGCGCCGAGCTGTTCGGCAGGCTCATTCCAAGTGCCTCGATGGCGCTCGCCATCGTGTTGGCGGTATACATGCCGCCGCACGCACCCGCCCCGGGGATGGCGTTTTCCTCCACCGCCTGCAAATCCGCATCCGAATAATCGCCGCTGGCGTGCTTCCCGACCGCTTCGAAGACCGAGACGATATCGAGCGATTTCTTTTCGCCGTGCACCGTGGCGCAGCCAGGCAGAATCGTTCCGCCGTAGACAAAGACGGCGGGCCGATTCAGCCGCGCCATCGCGATCAAGCAGCCCGGCATGTTCTTGTCGCAGCCTCCGATCGTCACCATCCCGTCGAAGCCCTCGCAGCCCACCACCGTCTCGATCGAGTCCGCGATCACCTCGCGGCTCACCAGCGAATACTTCATCCCCTCCGTCCCCATCGAGATCCCGTCCGAGATCGTGATGGTGTTGAAGATGATCGACTTCCCGCCCGCCGCATCCACTCCCTTTGCAGTCTCCCGCGCCAGGCGGTCGATGTGCATGTTGCACGGCGTGACCTGGCTCCAGGTCGAGGCCACGCCCACCTGGGCCTTGCCGAAGTCCTCCCGCTTGAACCCCACCGGATACAACATGGCCCGGCTGGGCGCCCGGTCCGGCCCGTCCAACACGATGGAAGAATACTTCCGATTGCCGTTCGATGCGCTGTCTTTGCTCATGGTTCGAATCGCTGCCGAGCACTGTTTCAGAACCCGTTCCGCCGTCAAGACCGGCCTCCGGCCGCTCCACGGTGGCACGCCTACCGCGCCGGGCGGTGTCTTCCGGGCTTGATTACAGATGACATCTGCCCTCTCGTCTCATGATGAAGTCACAGTCCCACTTCCTTCTAATCGCCCTCATCACGGCCGGCCCGCTTTCCGCCCAGGATGCGGAGAAGAGGCCGGAGGCTGCTCCCGAGGCGATCACCGCCGTGACCGTCATTCTCCGTCAAAGCGGTTCGAATATCCCGGGCAAATTCACCTCCTACCTGGCTGGCCCGCGCGGCAGCGTGACGCTGCCGCTCCATGACCGGACCAAACTCGGTTGGATCGCCCTGATCGAGGCCAACCCGGCCCAAGGCAAAAGGCCGCCCCATTTCAATCTGAGCATCCGGGACACGAGCCACCTCGTGTCATCGTCCTCAGCGCAGAAGCCGCTCTCCCAGAGCCCCCTCGAATTCGTCAAAGTGCAACTCCCGCTCAAGTTCGGCAGCGAGATCCCGGTCTACAAATCCCCGAATCTGGCGGTCTCGATCCTGTTCGAGTCCGCGAAGTGAGCCGGGACGCCGCGGATCCCCGGGGTAGTGCGTCGCGTGGGTATTTCCCTCCCGTCCTTGCCTTTCTCGCCGGTCTGACGTAAGGCCGCGCCGAAACCAATGGCCAGCTACCGCGTCCTTGTCTCCGATCCGATCAGCGAGCACGGCGTTGGGCTTCTCAACGCCCACCCCGAGATCACCGCCGACTTCAGGACCGGGCTCACGCCGGAGGAACTGCTCGGGACTATCGGAAACTACGACGCCCTGGTGGTCCGCTCTCAGACCAGGGTGACCGCCGAGGTCCTCGCCAGGGCCCCCAGGCTTCGTGCCGTGGGCCGGGCCGGGGTGGGCGTCGACAATATCGACCGCGACGCCGCCACTTTTCACGGCGTGATCGTGATGAACACCCCCACCGGGAACACGATCTCCACCGCCGAGCACGCCTTCACCCTCATGCTCGCCACCGCCCGCAACATCGCCCCCGCCCACGCCGAGGTTCTCAAGGGCCATTTCAAAGAGGCCCGCAAGGCCTTTGCCGGGATCGAGTTGAACTCCAAGCGCCTCGCGGTCATCGGGATGGGACGCATCGGGGCGGAGTTCGCCAAGCGCGCGCAGGCCTTCAACATGCAGGTCGTGGCCTACGACCCGTTCCTGACACAGGCCCGCGCCGACCAGCTCAAGGTCGAACTCGCGGAGTCCCCCGACGCCGCCCTGACCGGCGCGGACGTGGTGACCCTGCACGTACCCCTCACCGACGATACGCGCCATATTCTCGATGCAAAACGGCTCGCCCTCCTCAACAAGGGCGCCCTTATCGTGAACTGTGCCCGGGGCGGCCTCGTCGACGAAGTCGCGCTCAAGGACGCCATCGAAGGGGGGCACATCGCCGGCTGCGCTCTCGATGTTTACGAGGAGGAGCCGCCTTCCGCCGACCACCCGCTCTTCGGCCTGGGCAAACACGTGGCCTTCACTCCGCACCTCGGCGCTTCCACCGCGGAGGCCCAGGAGAACGTCGGCATCCAGATCGCAGAACAGATCCGCGACTTTCTCGCCACCGGCGAGATTCGCAACGCCATCAACATGCCCTCTCTCGATGCCGCGGCGCTGGAGGAAATCGGTCCCTACCTCGATCTGGCGCGCGCCCTCGGCAAGATGCTCGCCAAGCTCGGTCCCGCCAATCCCGACTCCCTCCGCCTCTCCTATCACGGGCCCTTCGCCGAAAAAGACCCCGGGCTGGTGGCCCGCACCGCCCTCACCTCCCTGCTGGAGGCCGCCTGCAACGAAGGCCAGGTCAACATCGTCAACGCCCCTTCGATCGCCACCAAGATGGGCCTCGACCTCGTGGAGTCCACCATCAACGCCGCCACCGAGTACTCCGAGCTCCTCGTCGCCGAGCTTCGAAAAGGCGACACCCGCTACCGCGTCGCCGGGACCATCATCGGCAAATCCCCGCGCATCGTCGAAATCGACCGGCTCTACGTCGACACCAATATCTCGGGGCATTTCCTCATCGTCTCCAACGACGATCGGCCCGGCATCGTCGGCGCTGTCGGCACCGCCCTCGGCGAAGCCATGGTCAACATCGCCAACATGTCCCTGGCCCGCAACAAGCAGAAGGGCAATGCCCTCACCGTGATCGAAGTCGACCAGCCCCTGGAGCCCGAGGTGATGGAGAAGCTGCGGACCGTGCCGGGGATTTTATCCGCCACGGGAGTGACGCTTTAACGTGGCGGCGCTTTCCAAGCGCCAGGCCCGTCCCCCATCGCACCCCTCGTATCCCGCCCGCGGGAGTGTCAGAGGATATCCCGGGCTGGGCGCTTGAAAAGCGCCGCCACCTTCACCTCCGGTTGAACCTGGCCATTTCCCTCTCCGCTTCCCGCATCTCGACCCGCTTCTTGAGATCCTGGCGCTGGTCGGCGTGGGCCTTGCCCTTCCCGAGCCCGAATTCCACCTTCACGCGGCGGCCTTTGAAGTACATCCGAAGGCACGGGAGCGTGTATCCCTTCTCGTCGGCCGCCTGGGCCAGTTTCAGGATCTCGTTCTTGTGGAGGAGCAGCTTGCGGGGACGCTTCGGGGCATGCTGGAAGTACTCACCGGCGGTTTGCCACGGCTGGATGTCGCAGCCGCAGAGAAGGGCTTCCTGTTTTTCGATACGCACAAAAGCGTCCGAGATGTTGACCTTCCCTTCGCGGATCGACTTCACCTCCGTCCCGCGCAACTGGATCCCGGCCTCGTAGATCTCCGAGATATTAAAGTCGCGACGCGCCTTCTTGTTCGTGGCGACATCGCGACTCATGGCCCCACAGGCAGTGGGCTTACCCCGCCGGCTCGGAGAGTTTGACTTTTCCCTCGATGATTTCCATTAGCGCAATGTCCGCTGCCCCCATGCTGGGAACAGTATCGATCAGTGGCGCCCGGCCCGCATTCAATTGCTGAACGCGCTTGGAGACCATGTTGATGAGGATCTGAGGATCGGGAACAAGTGCTGCAGCTTGCTCGACTAAGTCGCTTTTCATGGGAACGCCGCTAAATCCAGACGACGGCTTCGGCTCGCGAAAGGGAATAACGTTATCTGCCTCCATCCGTCGGTTTCTGGTTAGTAGAGAAATGGGCCTTCTTCGGCTCCAGAGAGGAGCACGAATCATGAATCAACGCTAGATTCAAGAAATTTCAATCGGATCGGTGCTTAGAACCTGAAATTCAACGCGAAAGGGGGCCGGCGGCGGCTTCCCACCCTCAGAGCAGCCTGATCCCAAAAGCCTTCAAAATCCAGCCCAGGGCGAAGAAGAGGACCATCGTCAGCAGGCAGTTCGCCACCAAGGCCGCCCCGAACCCCCATCCGTTGCGCAGCATCCACGGCAGGACCAGGAACATCGGCAAGGTCGGCAAGACGAACCAGAAGGTGCCCTCGGCGTGATTCGCGATGCGGTCCGATCCTTGCCCTTCGGCCCGCATCCAGATCATGGCGATCAGGGAGGTGAGCGGCAGGGCGATCAAGAGCGCCGAGAGTCGGTCATGGAAAATCTGGATCTTCGTGACGAAGACGATGATGGCGGCGCTCACGAGGAATTTCACGGCGTCCAACCACGTGAGGCTCAAGACTTTTTCCCAGGGAACGTTGCTCATAACTCCGCGCCGGCTTGCTGAAGCGGAAGCCTGCACGTTATAGTCGGCCATGCAAGTTCTCCGAATCTTTGGAGCTGGATCGCTCCTTCTCTCGGCCTGTTCCCCGACGGGTGGGCAGCCTCCCACTCCGCCGCAGGCTCCCGTCTTGGCCGCGCCCTCGGCCGGGGCCAGCCTTTCCGCCGCCCAACGCCGCGCCATTGGCCTGAAAATCTGGCAAAACGAGTCGGGCCGAAAGGTGGAAGGCCTCACGCACTGGAACGAGGGCGAGGAATTCCCTTCCCTCGGGATCGGCCACTTCATCTGGTACCCGAAGGGCTTCAACGGCCGCTGGACCGAAACGTTTCCGGAATTTGTCCGCTACGCGCAATCCCGCGGAGTGGAGGGAATCCCCGGCGCAGCCCTCCTGCCCGATTGCCCCTGGAACAGTCGCGCTTCGTTCTACAAGGACTTCGGCGGCCAGCGCCTCAGCGGACTCAGGAAGTGGCTGGCCGGCAACGTCAGCCTGCAAACCGATTTCATCATGGCAAAGTCCCGCGCCGCTCTCCCGAAAGTCCTGGCGGCTGCCCCGGCCAACCAGCGGGCCCGCATCAGGGCGAACTACGAAAAGGTCGCCACCACGCCGAACGGAACTTACGCCTTGATCGACTACGTCAATTTCAAGGGTGACGGCACCAACCCGCGTGAACAGTACAAAGGCCAGGGCTGGGGACTGATGTGGGTCCTCATGGACATGCGTGCAGCCCCCGCCGGGCAGGCCGCCGCCCGCGAGTTCGCAGCTTCCGCCAAGCGCCGCCTCGACCTCCGCGTCAAAAACTCCCCTCCCGCGCGGGGCGAGAAACGCTGGACGGCCGGCTGGCACAACCGCTGTGACACCTACGCCCGGCCGCTTTAGGGAGCGAGTCGAAGCTCAAGATTCCGGGGTCCGACCACGGATGCCGCCCGCTGCTTCCGACCATCGACTTTCCGGCCTTCGACCTTTGACTTCTCCATTCCCCTCCGCTTTCCTCCCCCACCCAGATGGCAAGCGAAACCACGCTCATCCTTTTCAAGCCCGACGCGATCAAGAAGGATCTCGTCGGCACCGTCCTCGCGCGGTTCCTGGAGGAAGGTTTCAAGATTCGCGGCATCAAGATGCTGTCGGCCACCGAAGAGCTGCTCAATGAGCACTACTCCCACATCGCGGACCTGCCGTTCTTCCCCAGCGTGTTGGCCTTCATGCAGGAGACCCCCATCATCTCCCTGGCCTTGACCGGAGAAAACGTCATCGACCGCGTGCGCGAACTCCTCGGCCCCACCGATTCCACCAAGGCCGCCCCCGGCACGATTCGCGGTGACTTCGGTTTCAAGGACGCCGACTCCAAGATGCGCAACGTCTGCCACGCCTCCGACAGCGCCGGGAGCGCCCAGGCCGAACTGACACGCTTTTTCAAGGACGACGAGTTGTTCGATTCCTGAACCGTGGCGACGGCCGCCCGTGGTGGGCAGTTTCCATCGACTGTGGCAGGGCGCCGCCGCTACGGGCGCCTCACCAGCACCAGGAACGGTCCCTCTTCGCTCTCGTCCCGGCCGCTGATCCTCAGCTCGACGGCTTCGAGTCCGGCCGCCCACTCGCAGACCGCCGCGGCCTCGGCTGCACCTCCCGGGTGTCCGCGATAACACACCGCGCTGAGAATCCCCTTCGGCCGGAGCACCCCCAGGGCCTGCTCCAGGGCCCTCACCGTCGTGCCGGCCCGCGTCGTGACGGCGTGATCCCCCCCCGGAAGATATCCCAGATTGAACATGACTGCCGCGACCGGCCTGCACACCTCCCGCCCCATCTCTTCATGTCCCCCCCGCACCAGCCGCACCCTTTCCGCCTCGATCCCCGCCCCACACAAACGCCGGCGGGTGGCCTCCAGGGCGGCCTCCTGCACATCGAAACCGATCACCATGCCCCCGGGGCCGACGCACTCGGCCAGGAACAGCGTGTCATGCCCATTGCCTACCGTGGCATCGATCGCCGTCTCCCCGGCGCTCAGTACTCCCCGCACCGCCTCGTGGGCCCGTTCCGTCACCCGCATCGCCACCCCTCACACCACCAGCGCCCGCACGTTGAGGTCCGCGTCGATTTCGGTTCCCTCGCCCAGATGGGAAGCGAGACGCTCCGCCACACCGGGCGCGTACAGCACCCCCTTCGATCCCAGCCCGTTGAAGATGGCGAGGTTCTCTTGTTCCGGGTGACGGCCGATCACCGGCTGGCTGCTGCGCACGATGGGCCGCACGCCCGCCACATGCTCGACCACTTCGTAGGGCAGATTCGTGAAGGAGCGAATCAACTCCTCGATCTGGGCGCGGCCCGCCGTCGTGATCGTATCGGTGAAGTCATTCCAGTCGTAGGTGCTTCCGGCGCGAAACAACCCTCCACCCAGCGGAATCAACCACCCGTTGCGGCTCAGGATGCGCTCCTCGGGGAATCCCAGGATGCGCACCGTCAAGAGTTCGCCCTTGGCACGGCGCTCGGGAAGAAAGTCGAATGGACCCGCCCCCAGGCCCGACGCGCCGGCACAAAGAACCGTCACCTCCGCATTGGGATCGGGCATATCGAGATCCACTTCCCGCACCTCGAAAAAGCCCGCCTCACGAAAGTAGCCTTTCGAAGCCTCCAGGAATCGTTGCGAATCCAACCGGCCGCCCCCCACCCATGTCACGCCCCCGTGGGGAGCATGGATGAGACAGTCGGTGCGCTCCAGCACATCTCCGACCCACGGCGCCAACTCCTCCCGCTTTTCTTCGAATCGCGCCCGCTCCCCCGCGTTGGCAAAGAGCCTCAGGATCGGAAGCTCATGAAAAAAGGTTTCCCCCAGCACCATCTCCACACTCCGGTAGAAGTGGATCGCCTCCGGCAGAAACTCGTCGAGCCGCCAGCTGGGATTCATCCCCCGTCCCGTCACCGGCGTCAGCAAACCCGCCGACATCAGCGAGGTGCCGCGCCGGTCTCCCCGATGCACCAGGTGAATGTCTCTTCCCCGATCCCACAGCCGCCACGCCAGGCAGGTTCCAGCCAATCCCTGCCCGACGATGAAAATTTCTGCCGCCATGGTTTCTCATCAGAATACATACCCTATTTGAGGTATCTTCCAGTGCAAATCCTTGAAAATGATGACTCTGGAGTCATGCCCTCGAGCCCCCGGGGGGCACCCGCCACACCAGATCCCGGCCTCAGAAGGGCCAGATCAGGGGAATGATCAGGCAGGCGATCACGCCGACCGCGATATTCAGCGGCATGCCGAAGAAGACGAAATCCCGGTAGTTGTAACCGCCCGGCCCATACACCAGCAGGTTGGTCTGGTATCCCATCGGGGTCGCCATGGCGGTCGAAGCTGCAAAGGCTACGCCCATGATGAACGGCATGGCGCTGACGTCCAGCGCCGCCGCCAGTTCGATCCCGAGCGGCGCGCACAAGACCGCCGCCGGCTTGTTCAGGATCAGCAGACTGAGAGCCGACGTCAGGAAGTAGAAGACCCACAGCGTGGCATGCGCTCCCCATTGCCCGACCGAGGAATACAAGGCGTCCGCCGCGATCTTCAAGGCCCCGGTCTCGTCCATGGCGTGACCCAGAGCGATCATCCCGGCAATCAACACCAGCACCGGCCAGTCAATCGCGCGGTAGGCGTCGCGGGGCGTAAGGACCCGGCCCAGAACCAGAACCACGGCACCGCCCAGGGCCAGCACGCTGATCGGAAATAATCCAAACGCCGCCAACAGCACCACCCCGAGAATCGTGGCCAGCGCAATCGGCGCCTTGTGGCGCTCGATCACCTCGTCGTGCACTCCCTCCAGCACGATAAAGGCCTCCTCGCTTCGGATATTCTCAAGCGACTCCATCGTTCCCCGCACCAGCAGGATGTCGCCCATTCGCATTTCCAGGTCCGCAATGTCGCGCTGGTGGTGCCGCCCTCGCCGCTGCAGCGCGAACACCATCACGTCGTAGTGCTCGCGTAATCCAATCTGCTGGCAGGTCCGTCCGATGAGCGGCGAATCCGGAGCGATCATCAACTCGAAAAGCGTCATCTCCACCCGCTTTACCCCCTCTTCCCCGCCATCCCTCATGTCGGCCGTGATGGTGATATCGTGTTCACGATCGAGTTCGAGGATCTTGTTCAGGTCGCCGCGGATCAACAGCACGTCGTCCACCTCCAGAACCATGTCGCGTTCCAACCGCTGGATGCGGTCCCCGCGAATCAACTCCGCCACTTTCACTCCCGCTTTCGCCAGGGCTGTTTCCGCCAGTTTCTTTCCGACAAGTTTCGATTCCGGTCCGATCCC
>Ga0310121_10003635_pt1 | contig 13986 bp, 9 predicted proteins | sample CB27_Tmax_986_MG_FD_203504 | JGI IMG/M metagenome (GOLD analysis project Ga0310121, IMG submission 203504) | Marine microbial communities from Western Arctic Ocean, Canada - CB27_Tmax_986 | ecosystem: Environmental > Aquatic > Marine > Oceanic | place: Canada: Western Arctic Ocean | collected... | reverse complement strand
TATCTCCGGAAGTGCGATCGCGAATGTGGTGACCAGTGGGGCCTTCACTATTCCACTCATGAAGAGGGTTGGGTATCGTCCAGAGGAGGCGGGGGGGATCGAGGCAGCTGCAAGCACGGGAGGTCAAATCCTCCCACCCATCATGGGAGCTGGCGCATTCCTCATTGCTGAATACACCGGGCTACCCTACTTGGAGATCGTCAGGGCAGGTTTACTTCCTGCCATTCTTTACATGGGGACTGTATTCGTCTTCGTGCATCTGGTAGCGGTAGCGAGGGGTCTTCAGGGGATTCCCGCCTCGGAGCTCCCCGGTTTCGGGGCGACGATGGCCAAGGGATGGCACTACCTTCTGTCGCTGATAGTGCTTATCGGAGCCCTCCTCATGGACCTGTCTGTGGCCCGAGTTGGATTCCTGTCTTGCCTGGCCATTGTCGCGCTGGCTGGTGGGCGGGCTGCTTGGGACCGGCTCATGCGGGTAGAGAATCTGGAACAGGGATCGGGCAAACTAAGGCGACAGCCCTCGTACGAGTGGCTCGAGGGTGGGATTGCGCGGGCTGTGGACGGTTGCGTACTTGCTGGCCGAAATGCCCTTCCTGTCAGCTTGGCTTGTGCGGTGGCAGGCATCATTGTCGGTATCGTTGGACTGACCGGATTGGGCCTGAATTTCTCTTCCGTCATGCTTTCCTTTTCTCAGGGAAACCTACTCCTGGCCCTCATTCTGCTCCTCCTTGCTAGCCTGGTGCTGGGGATGGGGCTTCCGGTTACTGCCAGCTATATCGTCCTGATCGTTCTCGCCGGTCCAGCTCTTGTGAATGATTTCGGACTCCCAGTCCTCACTGCTCACCTGGTTGTTTTCTGGTTCTCTCAGGACTCAAACGTGACTCCTCCTGTCTGTTTAGCCGCTTACGCGGCTGCCGGTGTGGCTGGATCCGATCCCATGAGAACCGGTCTTCACGCATGGAAGTATGCGAAGGGTCTCTATCTGATTCCCTTGCTGATGATCGTGCATCCGGAGATCGTACTTGGTGGCCCGGCATTTCTGGTGATCGGAAAGGGGGTCATGGCTATGGTGGCCCTTTCCGCGTTCGCTGCGGCGTTGGAGGGGCATGCGCTTCGTCCCCTTTCGGTTAGTGGCCGGCTCCTACTGTTTGTGGCGGCGGCTTCAGCCTTTCACCCTTCCTTCCTCGTGGGAGGTTTAGGGGTCATAGTAGCCGTTGGCTATGTTCTGAAAGACTTGCGGAGGACAAAGGTTGTGGGGGTCACTTGAAGGAGGGCTCTCGTTCGCTCTGGTGATTCGCCGACTGCAGGCGCTTGATTGACAGCCTCCCAGTCTGGGAGCAATGTGATGAAGACGAGTCCACTTATTACTGCCGTGGAGGTTCTATGTTCGTCCGTAAGAGGTGTTTTCCTGTGGCATTGCTAGTCGTCCTTGCGATCCTTGCCACGGGCTGCTCCGCTCCTCCTGTACCCGGTGACGTAGAGGAAATGGCCCTACGGTCACTGGCTCAGATTGATGGTGACCTAGAGATACCCGGGCTAAAGGAGTCGGTCGAAGTCATTCGGGACGAGTGGGGAATTCCACACATCTACGCTCAGAATGACGATGATCTTTTCTTTGCGCAGGGATATGTGATGGCTCAGGATCGGCTTTGGCAAATGGAGATGTGGCGTCGCTGGCACGAGGGCCGACTCTCTGAGATCTTCGGACCCGAGGCGCTCGAGTACGATCGGCGAACTCGACTGATGATGTTTCGGGGTCCCTGGGACGAGACTGAGTGGACGAGCTACCACCCGGACGGACATCGCCTTTTCACCGCGCACGCCAACGGTGTGAACGCCTACATTGAGCAGAATCGAGAGAATCTCCCCATGGAATTTCAGCTGGCTGGCCTCGAGCCGGATCCGTGGACGGCCCAGACGGTTCTATTACGCTGGGCGGCTCTGGCCGTACCTAGTGTCAGAGGCCACGCGCTGAATGAAATTCAACTCGCGATGAATGTGGCGGAATTCGGAGTGGAAGAGGCCAACCGCAGATTCGCTCCCGATCCCTGGGATGATCTGGAAATCCCCGAAGGCCTGGACGTCAGTATAATCACGCAGGACGTGCTGGATGCGGCGAGGGCGGGCGACGGGGATCCCTTCGTGGCGGGGAGGCTTCCGGCATTGGATGTGGTCGAGTCCTATCGAGGACTTACGTCTGGAGTCCGCACGGCTCAGGTGTCCCCAAGGGCGGTTGCCACTGAGGGGAGTAATAATTGGGTGATGAGTGGGGAGCGTTCGCCGACGGGGAGCCCGATTCTCGCAAATGACCCCCATAGGCGCATTGAGATGCCGGCACTACGCTACTTCGTGCATCTGAACGCACCTGGATGGAATGTGATTGGTGGCGGAGAACCCCCGTTCGCCGGTGTAGACGCGGGCAACAACGAACGGCTGGCGTGGGGCTTCACCTTCGCGGGTACCGATATGGTCGACGTGTTCGTCGAGGAGATGCATCCGGAGGACTCGAATCTCGTTCGGTGGAGGGGAAACTGGGAAGCACTGCGCATCATCGAAGAGGAGATCCAGGTCAAAGGCCAGGATCCAGAGCGGGTCGTGTTGAAGTTCAGCCGTCATGGCCCCGTCTTCTACGAGGACCTCGAGAACCGCCGAGCGTACGCGGTGCAGTCCGTCGTGCAGTACCCTGGAACCGCTGCGTACAAGGGCAGTTTCCAGCTCGCCCAGGCCGACAGTTGTGAGGACTTTTTCGAGCGGGCCAACCATTGGTTAGTACCTACCCATAATCTGATCTGTGGCGACGTAGAAGGTAATATCGCCCTTCAGGTCACGGGGCTCACACCGGATCGGGACGGCTGGAACGGTCGACTTCCGGTGCCGGGAACTGGCGAGTACGAGTGGAGAGGCTTCCGCGATGATCTCCCCCGAGAGTTCAACCCGGAGAGAGGGTACATTGTCACTGCTAACAACAACACGCATCCCCCAGGCTACCAAGGGCGGCCCGTCTTCTACCACTCGTCCAGGGGTGTGGAGACATCACGGATTGTAAGGCTTCACCAGATCTTCGGGTCTGGCGAGAAGTTGTCGGTGGAAGATCACAAGCGAATCCAGCACGACACATACCTGCTCGCTGCCGAGCGAGACATCCCCGCATTCAAGGGCTGGGCCTCGGACAATGCTGACATCGAGTGGGCCCGGAACCTGATCTCCGAGTGGGATGGGCAGCTCACAAAGGAGAGCACCGCGGGGGCGATCTATGTCCGATGGAGTGACGAGGTGGACGATCGGGCGATAGACTCTGCCACGCCACTCTCGGAACGACGTGCGCTGATTGAGCAGGGCCTCGAGGACGCTCTGAGTCGATTGACTAGCGAACTCGGCGCCGACCGAGGTCAGTGGCGTCATGGTCGGGTGCATTACAGTGATTTGCCGCACATGATGGTTTCAGCGTTCGACTTGCCGACTGTGGAGCGCCCAGGTGGTTTCGGAAGCGTCAATGCTACGGGTGCCAACTTCAGGCGTATCATTGACTTTGCAGATCTTACTAGTGTCGCTGCCACCAATGCCCCTGGTCAGTCCGCTCAGCCTGGGAGTCCGTTCTACGGCAACCTCGTAGAGAATCTGGGCAACGGGGAGTACTTCCCCATGGTCTTCACACGGCAGGGGGTCGAGGAAGGAGCAGCTCATACTCTAACGCTGTGGCCCACAGCCCCCTGATCTCTTGATGTCCACGGACAAAGTTTTCGATCAACCGTGCGATGTCCATGACTTCGAGTTCGGTGACGAGGTGGTTTCCGTATTCGATGACATGGTGGATCGCTCCGTTCCCTACTACGGCGAGATCCAACGGATGGTAGCCGAGCTCGCTAGGGACTGGGCGGTGCCGGGGACAAACATCTATGATCTCGGCTGCGCGACCGGGAACACCCTCTTGGCCATGGATCCGTATCTGGATCCGACGGTCGGATTCGTTGGGATCGACGACTCAGAGGAGATGCTCGCCAAGTGCGAGGAGAAATTCCGGGAGTCGGAAGTGAGTCGCGAGTTCAGGCTGGAGAGGGTGGATGTCGGGAATGGGGTGTCCGTTCAAAACGCCTCGGTCGTCATACTCTGTCTCACACTTCAGTTCATCCGGCCGATCCACAGGGAGAGGCTCGTGAGATCGATCTACGAGCAGCTGAACAACGGGGGCTGCCTTCTCCTCGTGGAAAAGCTTCTGTGTAAGAACCCACTCCTAAATCGGTCGTACATCCGCTATTACTACGACTTCAAGAGAAGGAGAAAATACAGCGAGATGGAGATCGCCCAGAAGCGGGAGGCCCTTGAGAACGTTCTGATCCCCTATACTCTGGGAGAGAATGAACAACTCCTCAGGGACTGCGGTTGCCGGGAGGTTGAGACCTTCTTTAGGTGGTACAACTTCTGCGGCATTATCGCGCTCAAGTAGTCCTGTCGAAACGGTTGTGGCAGCTCTCGGTAATTTCCTATTTCGCCACCGCAACAAGCTGTTTCCGGTGTTCTACCTCCTGCTTTTCGTGCCCTCTCCCAGACTGACCGGGAACCTAATGACGATTATGGTCAGTGGTTTCATGATCTCTGCCACAGGTCAGGTGGTGAGGATTGCCGCGATCGGATTGAAGTACATCATCCGTGGAGGCCGAAGGCGAAGGGTGTACGCGGAGGTTCTCGTTACCGACGGGATCTTTGCCCATTCAAGAAATCCGCTCTACTTGGGCAACATACTCATCCTAGTCGGCCTCGGAGTGATGGCGAACTCCCTCTTGTTCAATCTGGTGGCCTCACCCCTCTTTATTTTTATGTATGCCGCCATCATCCGTGCGGAGGAGAATTTTCTCGGGAAGAAGTTTGGTGAGGCGTACCACAGATACATTACCGACGTGAACCGTTGGCTCCCTCGCCTGAGCGGCCTGAGGGAGACCTTCGAAAGCATGGCATTTAGGTGGAAAAGGGTATTGGTCAGGGAGTACACCACAACGTATATCTGGCTCTCGGGAGTAGTGCTCGTCACCATGAGGAACCTGGCCCAGTCGCCCGACAATTCCTTCTACCGGGACCATTGGCAGTGGGGGGGCTACGCTCTTGGTGGCCTGCTCACGATCTATCTCGTCATACGCACGCTCAAGATACGGAAGGTGATCACTGCCTGATCATGCCCGCCTTTCCCTTCCTAGAGGTGGCTTCCTCTCAGAATGCCTAGTATCTGTGAGTTCTCGCCTTAGCGTATCCATCACTTGTGGACGGTACTCCATCCATTCAGCTTTCGTAGCGCTGGCCGATTGCTACCAAGTGCAATGCCGAACACCAGAGGACCTGCCTGAATGCGAGTTCTGATCGTTGGTGCGGGAGCCGTGGGGTTCTACTTGGCGCGCCGTCTCGCTGAGGAGTCTCACGAAGTCACGATCGTCGACCAGGACCCGGACAAGATCCAGCGCGTCACGGACAATCTTGATGTCCTTGCAATCAAGGGAAATGGGGCCGCGATCCCGATCCTCGAGGAGGCGGGTCTCGCCGATGCAGAGATACTCATGGCGGTATCTGGTTCGGACGAGGTGAACCTGGTGGCCTGTCTCGTTGCTTCGCAGCGGGGGGTTAGGGTTAAGGTGGCCAGGATCAGTCACCCGGAGTACTACTCCTCCCAAAGTGTCCTGTCCAGGGAAGACTTGGGGGTTGATCTCATGATTGGGCCCGAGCAGGAGTGCGCATGGGAGGCCTTCGGACTGCTGACCACTTCCGCAGCCACCGATCTGGCTCGGTTCGCGGGAGGCAAGGTCCAACTCGTGGGGATGAAGGTTCTCCCCGAGGCTCCAGTAGTAGGAAAGTCCGTGAACCAGCTCGACCAACAGGTGGGGGACCTCCCGTTCGTACTCGCCGCGGTCGTGCGTGACGAACAGACCGAGATTCCCACCGGTTCGACGGTAGTTGAGGCTGGTGACAAGATTTTCCTTCTTGGGCCCTCTTCAGGTATCCACTCCTTCCCCACGCTGGCCGGCCATGATCCGTTTCGTCTCCGCAGAGTGATGATCGGAGGAGGGAGTGACGAGGCAGTCTATTTGGCCCAGCACCTTCTCGACCATGGAGTGCACTGTACGATCCTAGAATCGAATCGAAACCGGTGCCGTGAGCTAGCGGAGATCATACCGGGGGCACTCGTCCTCCTAGGGGACACAACCGACCTGGACTTGCTTGAGATGGAGGGCGTGGAGGGGATTGATGGGTTCGTAGCGCTCACCAACCGGGACGAGGTGAACATGCTGGCGGCTTTGCTCGCGAAGACCTGTGGGGCTCGTCGAGCGATTCCCCTCATCCACAAGATGGAGTACATGTCGTTGATTGAGCGTGTTGGCCTCGATGCTGCCATCTCCCCAAGGATTTCGGCTGCCAACGCTATTCTGAGGTATGTGCGTCGGGGCCCCATCGCGTCAGTGGCTACCCTGAAGGGGAGTGAGGCTGAGGCGATGGAAACCGTGATCGGAGCAGGTGCGCGGGTGGTTGGCCAGCGGCTTAGGGATGTGCACTTCCCTAAGGGCGCGCTTCTCGGCGGGATCGTGCGGGGCGAAGAGGTCATCATGCCTCGAGGGGGAGACGAACTCCAACCGGGTGATCATGCCATCTTCTTCCTTCTTCCCGAGGCAATTTCGGCCGTGGAGAAGCTGCTCATATGAGTTTCCGACACCTGATCTTCACGATCAGCGTCGTACTCATTGTCTTCAGCGCTGCACTTCTCGCTTGTACATTCGTCGCTTGGGGATATGGGGGTGGCGATGCTCGGGCGTTTCTGGTCACGACCTTGATTACGACTGCCCTCGGACTGGTCGGAGTGAGTACCACGAGACTAGAAGGGAGCCTGACGATACGAGAGGGCTACGCAGTTGTATCGCTCACTTGGATCGTGCTGGGTGTCGTGGGATCTTTACCCTATCTCCTCTCCGGCGTGGTGGATAGCCCGGTGGCTGCTCTCTTCGAGTCCGTGTCGGGTTTCACCACCACGGGGGCGACCGTATTCGCAGATATCGAAACGTTGCCTCATGGGATCCTCTTCTGGCGATCCTTGACCCAATGGCTTGGGGGGATGGGGATCATTCTCCTCGGCGTTGCCATCCTTCCATTTCTGGGAGCGGGTGGAATGCATCTTTTCCGGGCAGAAGTACCCGGACCAACGCCTGAACGACTTTCGCCTCGAATCGCGAAGACAGCGAAGCTGCTGTGGTATGTCTATGTGGGGCTCACCGGTGCTCTCATCATCCTGTTCCTAGCGGGTGGGCTAGGGCCCTTTGACGCACTGAACCACGCTTTCACCACAATGCCTACAGGAGGATTCTCTACCCGGAATCAGTCGGCTGCGGACTTCGACTCAGCCTTCGTACAGTACACGATCATCGGGTTCATGTATTTGGCGGGCGTGAACTTCGTACTCCATTTTCAAGCTCTCTCCGGAAAGGTCGGTGGGTATTGGGCGAGTTCGGAGTGGCGCTTCTACACAGGAGTTCTTCTTGTTGGCTTGGCTCTGGTCTTTGTACTGGCTTTGTTTTCCAATGCCTCCTCGGGACTGGGTCTCGAGCGGGTATTCCGGAATGCTCTGTTTCAGGTTGTTTCTATTGGGACCGGGACCGGATTCGTTACCTACGACTACGGAGTCTGGCCCCTGGCAGCTCAGCTTGTGCTCCTGATGCTCATGTTCATGGGTGGGATGGCAGGCTCCACGGCCGGTGGTATCAAGTCGATGCGTATGTACGTGCTCTTCAAGGCGGGCATCTCTGAGCTGCGGCGAAGTCTCCACCCACGTGCCGTCGTCGTGACTCGTCTGGGGTCTAGAGCACTCGAAGAATCGGAGCTCCTTAATATCCTCGGTTTCGTGCTTCTCTTCTTCGGGTTCTTCTCCGTGGGGGTTCTTGTCTTGTCGGCGCTGGGCCATGACCTAACCACAGCCATTGGGGCAAGTGTAGCCGCCATCGCAAACATTGGACCGGGTCTGGGTGCGGTCGGAGCGGCCGAGAACTACGGATGGATGGATCCCGCTTCACACCTGATTCTGATCGGACTCATGATCGTGGGTAGGCTGGAGATATTCACGGTCCTACTTCTCTTCCATCCGGATCTCTGGCGGCGCTGACGGGCACACTATGATTCGAGTTACCTTTCTCGGCACCTCGGCCTCCAGGCCCACTGTAGGGCGAAACGTTAGTGCGATCGCTCTTCAGAGGGAGGGGACCCTCCTCCTCTTCGACTGCGGTGAGGGCACCCAGCGTCAGATGATGCGCTTCGGCACTGGTTTCGCTCTGAATCACCTGTTCATCTCCCACCTGCACGCTGATCATTACCTAGGGGTCACCGGTTTGCTTCGCACCCTGTCCCTACAGGGTCGGACCGATCCACTTCACCTCTTTGGCCCGGAGGGGTCGAGTTCAACTCTTGAGGCCGCCATAGCCCTTGGGGGAAACCGGATGAGCTACGAGGTCGACATTCAGGAGCTAAGGGCTGGAGAGTCGGTCGACTGGGTGGACTTCAGGGTCGAAGCGCTATCGGTCCGGCACGGGCTACCAGCGCTGGGGTACGCGCTGCGAGAGCATCCTCGCGCAGGAAGGTTTGACGTTGACAGGGCGCTATCTCTGGGAATTCCCGAAGGTCCGCTCTACGGTCGTCTTCATGAGGGAGAGGCGATCGAATGGAAGGGTCACCGAATCGGACCCGAGGAGGTTGTTGGCGATCCCAGGCCAGGCCGGTTGGTTGTCTATTCCGGGGACACACGGCCATCCGATGAGATCGTGAAAGGAGCGCGAGGCGCGGATCTCCTGATTCATGACTGCACGTTTGCGGATGAAGGATCGGACCGGGCGAAGGAGACCCATCACAGTACGGCGCGGGAGGCGGCTGAAATCGCAGCGCGTGCCGGAGTGAAGCGCTTGTGCCTCACGCATCTTTCCGCACGGTATTCTGCGAATGTGGTCCCGTTGGAGAGAGAGGCACGTCAGGTGTTTCCAGGCGCGGAGGTTGCCTATGATGGGCTTGTATTGGAGATCGGATATCGTCCGGACGGTGAGGGAGATAACTGAATGGTCATTAGTGGCGAGGGTAAGGTAGACAACTCTCCTAGGACCGTAGCCGTGGTTGGACTTGGCCTTATGGGTGGCTCGCTCTGCCGCGCGTTGAAGTCTGGGGCGGCCTCCCCTCATATAATCGGTATGGACGTGAGCCCCGTAGTGGGGGCTAAAGCCATAGAAGCCGGGGCGATCGACCGATATGAGCCGGATAGCCGTACGGTCCTGGAGGAGGTAGACGTGGTGGTCTATGCAGCACCCCTAGGGGCTACCCTCTCGCTCATTGGAGAACAGGCCGATTGCTGGAAGGACGAGGTGTTACTCACGGATACAGTGAGCCTGAAGAAACCGGTGTTGAATGCTGCAGCGGTGGCAGGGTTAGCTCACAGATTTGTCGGTGCGCACCCGATCTGCGGCGGCGAAGGATCTGGCTTTGATACGGGCACTGCCGAACTCTTCGAAGGAGCGACCGTATGGCTTAGCGTCGGGGATGAGGTCTCCGAGCAGGTGCGGGCACGCGCGGAGGCGTTCTGGACCGTAGTCGGCGGTGTACCTCGATGGGTTGAGGCCGCCGAACACGACCGACGGATGGCGTGGGTGTCACACCTTCCGCAGCTTGTTGCCAACGCACTGGCTGGGGCGCTTGATGCAGCGGGTTGCGAAAGGGACGAACTGGGTCCAGGAGGGCGAGATATGACCCGATTGGCACGATCAAGCCCAGAGATCTGGAGAGATCTTCTGGAGGCCTCCGCTCCCGTGACTGGGACAGGGCTGACATCCGTCTCGAACGCACTGAATGTGCTGGCGGACTTGCTCGCCCGCCGGGAGCTTGACCGCATCGCCGAGTTCATGGAGCGTACCCGGCGGTGGAGTGGAGCTGAATGATCCGGGTTCCTGGTGACAAATCGATCACTCACCGGGCTCTTCTCCTCAGTGTAGTGGCGAGGGGCGAGAGCAAGCTTCGCGGTCTCCTCGCAGGCGCCGATTGCCAGAGCACGGCCTCAGTCCTTCGAGAGCTTGGTGCGAAGGTCCCTGAGATTCCGGTTGATGGATCGGAGGTCAGGATTGAGGGGGTGGGTTTCAGTGGTCTCCGCTCACCCGGATTGGCGTTGGACTGTGGAAACTCAGGCACCACCGCGCGCCTTCTCCTCGGACTCCTCTCCGGGCTTCCTTTAAAGGCGAGGGTCACCGGAGACGGGTCACTGAGATCAAGGCCCATGCGCCGAGTCACTGAGCCCTTGAGCGAGATGGGGGCGGAGTTCTGGGAGAGTGGTGAGCCCGACCGCCTTCCGCTGATAATAAAGGGCGGTGCGCTCAAGAAGTTTTCCTACACTTCTTCTCTTGCTAGTGCGCAGGTGAAGAGCGCGATCCTCCTTGCAGGATTAGCTGGCAGGGTCGAGTCGGTGGTGGTGGAACCGGGTCGCTCACGGGATCACACCGAGCGGATACTCCGACGTATGGGTGCTCAAGTGAGCGAGTCTGTTACCCCGGAAGGATGGGAAGTGGGCCTTCGCGTGGCCCCGTCAGAGCTGGAGCCCCTCGACCTTACCGTTCCCGGTGACTTCTCCTCGGCCGCCTTCCTGATCGCTCTTGCCCTTCTTGGTGGGAGTGGAGACGAGTTGCGGATCCAGAACGTGGGTCTGAACCCCACTCGTACCGGGCTACTCGACCTTCTACGCGAGATGGGCGGGAAAATCGAGGTGCAGAACCTTCGTGAGGCCGATGATCCGAAGGGGGAGCCAGCTGGCGACCTGATCATTTCCCCCTCTGACCTTTACGGTGTTTCGGTGGGCGGGGAGCTCATCCCGCTCCTTATCGACGAAATTCCGGTACTTGCTGTCGTGGCAGCGCTCGCCTCGGGAGTGACGGAGATACGGGATGCGGCAGAGCTGAGAGTAAAGGAGACGGATCGGATCAGTGCTTTGGCGAGCAACCTGACGTCGGTGGGGGTCCGTGTGGAGGAGTTGCCAGACGGGCTTCGGATCGAGGGACAGACGGGGGATCTCGGCGGCAGGATTTCGGCTCGTGGTGATCACCGTATCGCCATGGCATTCGGTGTCCTCGGTGCGATTGGGGCACACGATGTATCAGTAGACGATCCCGGGGTGGCTGAGGTGAGCTTCCCGGGGTTTTGGGAGCTTATTGCCCTTGTTTCGGACTCCGATTCGGTTGAATCCTGGAAAGACCGGGGGTGACCGACGGACGCGAGGGGCCTTTGGTAGTCACGATTGATGGCCCGGCCGGATCGGGAAAATCCACGACCGCCAAGGAGGTGGCGCGCAGACTTGGATTCAGGCACCTGGACTCGGGCGCCTTGTATAGGGCCATGACTGTGGCAGTCATGAGAGCGGATATTCCTGAGGGGGAGTGGGACACACTTGATCGAGAGGTTCTGTCGCAACTCGAGGTGGAGTTGGCTCCTACAGAGGAGGGGTTTCTGGTCCTTGTTAGGGGGAAGGATCCGGGAGAAGACCTGCGGTCCGTGGAGACCACCCGTCTCGCCCCATTTCTGGCTAGAAATCGTTGGGTTCGACAGAATCTCACCGAGTTCCAGCGATCCGCGCTCTCCTTTGGGGACCTCGTGGCAGATGGGCGGGACATGGGAACCATAGTGTTTCCCAATGCGGGGCTCAAGGTGTTTCTGACTGCATCCCTGGAGAAGCGCTCACGACGTCGACTTCTTCAGGAAGGGAAACCATTGGATGAGAAATCGATACGTGAGGAGGCTCGGCGGATCAGCACCCGGGACGAGACAGATACGGGCCGCGCGGTCGCGCCGCTCAAGAAGCCTGTGGAGGCTTTAGAGATCGATACCACTGACCTGTCTTTCGAAACTCAGGTAGTCAGGATCGTGGCTGTCGCATTGGCCTTGACCCGGGAAGCAACCGAGAAATAGTTTACCGTCTCTGTATCGGAAGTGGCGGGGCTTGCGAACCCTTTGGATCGTAGCCCTTCCTGTTATTCAACCATAGGCCCCCCGACTTATCCTTCCCTGGTCGGGGGAGACAGAAATCGGATCCCGCATGTCCAATAATAGTAATGATATAGAGTTATCAGACACCCAGGGTGAGTCTGCCGTCGATGGAATCTTGTCGGACGTCACCCCCGCGGTCACCACAGATCTAAGCGGGGTGGAGGAAGACAGGCAAGCCAGCTCAACCACAGGCATCTCCCCGGAGCTCTCCCATGATCCTTACGGAGAGGAAGAGATGGACATCACCCGGGATGACTTCGAGGCTCTGCTTCAGGAGTTTGGGGGAGAGATGCAGAATGCGCGTGAGGGAGAGATCGTAAAGGCGCGTGTCCTTTCCCTGACCGAGACGGTGGTGATCCTCGAGTTTGGGTTCAAGAGTGAGGGAGCTGTCCCTTGCGACGAATTCAAAGATCCCGACTCACTCTCTCCCGGAGATGAGGTCGAGGTTCTTCTGGAGAGTTTGGAGGACGACGACGGCATCGTCGTACTTTCGAAGCGGAAAGCTGATTTCCTCCGGGTCTGGGAGAAGATCAGGGAGGCCCATGAGAATGACCGCCCTGTCAGGGGCACGCTCTCCCACAAGATCAAGGGCGGAGTCACCGTAGATTTAATGGGTGTAGATGCCTTCCTTCCGGGCTCACAGATCGCCCTTAGGAGGGTTCCGCACATCGAAGACCTTCTTGGTGAGACCTACAAGTTCAAGATCATCAAGCTGAACAAGCGGCGCCGGAATATCGTCGTATCCCGTAGGGTGATTCTTGAGGCCGAGCGGGAGAGGAAGAAGGAGAACCTTGTAAAGGAACTTCTCGTCGGTCAGATTCGCGAGGGGTTGGTGAAGAACATCACTGACTTTGGGGCTTTCATTGACCTGGGTGGGTTGGATGGGCTCCTGCACATCACTGACATGTCGTGGGGCCGAGTTGGCCACCCTTCCGAGGTCGTGGATATTAGCCAGACGGTCGACATCAAGGTCCTCGACATCGATTGGGACCGGGAACGAATCTCGCTCGGCCTCAAGCAGCTTCTCCCCTATCCCTGGACAGATATCGACAAGGTCTATCCTGTGGGCTCTCGGGTCCGGGGGAAGGTAGTCTCCATCACGAACTATGGTGCTTTCGTCGAGTTAGAGAAGGGTGTGGAGGGACTAGTCCACATTTCTGAGATGTCTTGGACCCGAAATATCCGGCATCCTTCAAAACTCGTCTCCATCGGGGAGGAGGTCGAGTCGGTGGTCCTTAAGGTGGATACAAAGGAAGAGAAGATCTCTCTCGGTATGAAGCAAATCGAGGAGGATCCCTGGTTGTCGCTTCCCATGCAGTATCCGACGGGCACGACGCTCGCTGGGACGGTGAGGAATCTGACCTCGTTCGGGGCATTCGTAGAGATTGAAATGGGAATCGACGGCCTGGTCCACGTTTCGGACATGAGTTGGACCAAGCGGGTTGAACACCCTTCAGAGATCGTCGACAAGGGAGATGAGGTGCAGGTCATGGTCCTGGACATCGACCCCGAACAGAAGCGTATATCATTGGGTATAAAACAGTTACAGGATGACCCCTGGCCTAGCATCGTAGAGAAGTTCGCGCCTGGGGTAGAATCCGGGGGGGCTGTGGTGCGGTTCCAGGACAAGGGCGTAGTGGTCGATCTTGGAGATGACATTGAGGGCTTTGTCCCGATTTCCCACACCGCTGTGGACGATTCAGAACGACTTGTCGAGTACTTTAGGGTGGGGGAGGCGGTGGATCTTCGGGTCTTGGAATCCGATGCGGCGAATCGTCGGATCGTCCTTGAGGTCACTACTGCACCGGAGAGGATTGCCGTTAAAGAGCCGGAGGACGTGGTGGACGAAGAGCTCGAGGAAGAGGCTGCTTCGGACACGGAGCCAGAGGACGTGGCGGACGAAGAGCTCGAGGAAGAGGCTGCTTCGGACACGGAGCCAGAGGACGTGGCGGACGAAGA
>Ga0310121_10003634_pt1 | contig 13987 bp, 11 predicted proteins | sample CB27_Tmax_986_MG_FD_203504 | JGI IMG/M metagenome (GOLD analysis project Ga0310121, IMG submission 203504) | Marine microbial communities from Western Arctic Ocean, Canada - CB27_Tmax_986 | ecosystem: Environmental > Aquatic > Marine > Oceanic | place: Canada: Western Arctic Ocean | collected... | reverse complement strand
TGGTTGTCATCGACTCCTATGATATCGACAATGGCTATTTCCACGTGCTGCGGACCGCGGGCCTGTTCGTTGTCGCCATCGACGATCTCGCGCTTCATTCTTTTGCCGCGCAGATTGTGGTAAACGGTGGAGCCGCCGCGACGTCGCTGTCCTATTCGTCCTCAACTGGAGACACCATGTTCCTGCTCGGACCGGATTACGCCCTGCTGAGCAGTGAATTCACGCGGCCGCGAAAGCGGGTCATCTCTCCAACGGTTCGCCGAGTGCTCCTTTCGGTCGGCGGCATGGATCCTCATCGCATCCTCCCGCGGATGCTTCATGTCGTCGACGAGGTGAAGAGTCCGTTTACGATTACGGTGGTCCTGGGTCCATTCGTCGACGCGACCGAAGATGTCGTGGATCGTCAGTACCGTCATGCGGTTGATTTCGTGGTTGCGCCGCATGGGCTTCGCGACCTGATGGCTGGCGCGGACCTCGCGATCTCGGCCGGCGGACACACCCTGTACGAGCTGGCGGTCCTCGGCACTCCGACCATCGCCGTTGAGGTGTTCGAGAACCAGGCACCGAACATTCGGTTTCTTGCAGGCGAAGGCGTGGTGCGACCAGCGGGGGCGATCCGGGATGACGATTTCGACCAGCAGCTCCGCGCAACGGTGACCGAGGTGATCGACGATGAGGCGGCGCGGGCACAATTGAGCAGCGCGGGCCAGCGGCTGATCGACGGATGCGGAGCGGGACGCGTGGCTGACGAGATCGTTCGCTCGTTGTGAAAGGCCCGCCTAGCGCAGAGGTCCCGGATGCGACCATTTAGCGGCATCCTGGACCGCGCGGTTGCATTCAGCCTCGACCGGCTCGAGCGCCTGTCCGATCGCAGGCACTCCGTCGCGCCGCTCTGCAAGGAGCCGCTCGGCTCGGATGCCGAGTACTTGCGCCGATGGCACCAGGCGAGGGAGGCGGCCTATCCTGCCGTCGATGCATTTGAGAGAGCCTGTGGGGCGGCGATCGATCCCGAATGGTTCCACCGGCTGGGACTGATGACCCAGGTGTTCATCAAGCAATCGCCAACGTGTTATCAACACGGCCGGCTCCTGTACGCGTCGCTGGCACGTTACATCCGCGAACGGTGCGGTCGGCAGCTGAACATCGTGGAGACCGGGACTGCCCGTGGGTTTTCGGCGTTGTGCATGGCCAAGGCGTTGTCGGACGCGGGCGCCACCGGAAAGATCGCCAGCTTTGACGTGCTGCCGCATGACACCCGGATCTTCTGGAACTCCATCCATGATGCTGACGGCCCTCGAACCCGTGCCGAACTGCTGGCGGAGTACACCGATCTAATTGAGTCGTATGTGGTGTTTCACCGCGGGGACACGCGACTGGCGCTTCGCAAGATCGCGTTCCCGCGGGTTCATTTTGCGTTTCTCGATAGCGCGCACACGTACGATCACGTAATGGCGGAATTCGCGACGATCGGCGCCCGCCAGCGTGCTGGAGACGTGCTCTTCTTTGATGATTACACCCCCGACGCCTATGCAGGGGTAGTCAGGGCCGCAGACGAGATTTGCGACGCCCATGGATACGTTCCGACGGCCGTCGCGGCAGGTCCGGACAGACAGTACCTCATTGCCGAGAAGCAGTAGGGACTGATCGATGGCTCCGAGGTTAGCAATGGTGTTCTGCGTGCACCACAAGCCGTGGCTGATGATGTCTACGCTGATCACGGCACTGGCCCAGGACTACCAGGACGTTGACATCTATCTCGTGTATAACGTCGGCTCAGGTAATTCGCGGTACAGCGATGCAATCGCCATCAATCCGCAGCTGAGCCCGTGGGACGAGCGCGTCCGTGAGGTGTGCCGCTTGAAACGGTCGCGAGTGTTCGAGCTCGAGTACGAAAACGATGAGACGCTCGACTCCGGGGCTTGGTACAAATTCATTCGCGACGGGCGCTGGAAGCAGTATGACTGGGTCCTGTTTGGTGGCGAAGGTACGTTGTTCGCGCGGCAGGACGTTGTCTCCGCGATGCTTGCTTTCGCGCTGTCCGAACCGAACGTCCACATCATCGCGTCCGGACACGAGAAGCGCCGGCTTCCGAGGCATCGGTTCATCGAACACGATTCGCGCGGCACGCGGCCTGCTGATCAGGATCGACTTCATTCTCAAATGATTCAGGAAGTGTTCGCGATTTTCTCGCGCGATCTCGAATTCGCGCGGTTGTTTGATGAGTGGGGAAAGTCCGACTTTCCAGTCGAGACACAGGATCACGTTCCTCCTGTCGGGCCGCCGTCACCGTGGCTCCGGCGGGTGCGTTCCGCATGGGCCAGGCGTTTCGGACCGCCATCAGACGGAGGGTGGCTCCGGCAACTGCCGTGGTCGCTCGAGTGCCTGTTCGCCAGGGCGTGCATGTCGCTGCCGTCCGTAGCATCTGCACCGGACAGTCGACAAGTCTATGTCAACGGCGTGCTCCGGCCCGTGGACACGGTTGCCGACGTCAAGCGGATCGGGGATGTCGGTTTCCATCGCGTCGACGGCCCCGAGTGGTTCGCGTGCACGGGCCCACACCTCATGAGCCGTCACTATCTCGAACGCTTGTCATCGAAGCTCGACGAATTCCGGATCTGGGACGTTCTCGCGCTGCGGTTCGCGGGAACGCCGCTGGAAGTGACGTGGGGATTCGTGCCGGCCTGGCTGGGGTTCGAGAAATGGTTCACGGACGGGTTCCACCGCGTTCGGAAGGAGTTCGTGACCTATCGCCGCGAGGACTACCCCGTAGAAATGGCTACGTATATCAACCGGTATTACCGTGGTGTGCTCGCCGTCACGTGGCGCGGTGACTACATCAAGGTGCGAGCCTATAGGAAGGATCTCGAGCGCCTCCGCGACCAGTTGCCTCCGGTATATTTCAGCCGACCATGACGCGAGCCCGAATCGATGCCCTATGGTTGCGCGCGAAGCAGTGGTACGGAATTCAGATCTATCGATTCATCCGTCGGACGTTTCACTTCTGGGAACGGCTCGGCCTGCATCTGACGATGAATCACCACTACGAGCCGGTTCCGGATACGCGGAAGCTGAACGAGGCGTTATGGACCACTCAATCGCAGCTGGCCGGCGTGGTCGTAAACGAGGAGGCGCAGCTCACGCTGCTCGCGACATTTACCGCTGCGTTCAAGCACGAATACGATGCTCTCCCGCGCGAAAAGCCGTCCATCCCGCACGGCTTCTACTTGGGAAACCCCGCGTTCCCGTCGGTCGACGCCGAAATGCTGTGGTGCATGGTTCGGTATTTCAAGCCGCGACGGGTCATCGAGATCGGTTGTGGGCACTCCAGCTATCTCTCGGCGCAGGCGCTGCTGATGAACGCTCGCGACGATTCTTCACGCGTCGGCGAGCTGGTCTGCATCGAGCCGACACCCAACGCGGTTCTTAAGGCCGGATTCCCAGGCTTAACCGAGCTCATTACCAAGCGTGTGGAGCAGGTACCGTTAAGCCTTTTTGACACGCTCGACGGGAACGACATTCTCTTCATCGACTCGAGCCACATGCTCAAGATCGGCAGCGATGTCCAGTACGAATACTTGGAGATTCTGCCGAGATTACGCAAAGGCGTCTTGATTCACGTTCACGATATCCATTTTCCGATGGAATACCCGCGGAACCTTGTGCTTGGCAAACGACGTTTTTGGAACGAACAATACTTGTTGCAGGCATTCCTGTCATTCAATGACAGCTTCAGGATGCTCTGGGCCGGAAATCTAGTGCACGTTAGACATCCTGACGCGCTGGCGGCGGCATTCGCGTCGTACGACCGAAACGGGCGCTGGCCGGGCAGTTGCTGGCTGCAACGAACGCGCTGAGTCCGTTCGATGCGCAGCAAAGGGCTTCTCGCATGATTGTCATCGCAGAAATCGGCCTCAATCATAACGGCAACATACAGCTGGCCCGCTGTCTGATCGAGGAGGCGGCTGCGGCCGGCGCCGACGTCGCCAAGTTTCAGTTTTTCGACATCAGCAAGTACTTCGGCCCCGACTTCGAGTGGTACGACGCCTGTATGAAGGCACGACTCGACTTCGAGCAGGCCGCCGCGGTCAAGGCTCACTGCGACGCGGTGGGTATCGAGTTCTGCGCGTCGGCGTTCGATCTCGAGGGCGTCGAGTGGTGCGAGCGCCTGGGTGTGAAACGACACAAGCTCGCAAGCCGGTGCATCCGGCAGCATGACCTGATTCAGGCCATGGCGGAGACCGGCAAGCCGATGATCGTCTCGCTGGGCATGTGGCCTCATGAAGAGTTCCCGCAGATCGAGGCGAAAGGCGCGGTGCACTTTCTATACTGCATCGCGAAGTATCCGACAGAGCCTGACGACGTCAGGTTCCATTCGGTCGATTTCCGGAGATACGCAGGATTCAGTGATCACACGATCGGGACGACGGCTGCCAAGATTGCGATTGCGCGTGGCGCGCAGATCGTCGAAAAGCATTTCACGCTGAGCAAGAGGATGTACGGACCGGATCACCACGGCAGCGCGGAGCCGCACGAGCTTCTGGAAATCGTCGAATTCGCGCGAAATGCGCGCCCGTACATAGACAACGAATCGTGAGCGATAGCGCTGACAGCGTCGTCCAGCACGTTCGAACGCGCTTCGGCCGCCGATTCGCAGAATGGCAGACGGGGGAGGCCGTACTGACCGAGTCGGCACGATACCAGGATCGTGCCTCGAACGCGCGGTTCACAAGCTCGGCCGATCATGTCACCGCGTTGGAGGCGGCGCTGGTCGCCAGGGAGTCTGGCGATTTCTCCGCCGCGACAAATGGCCTTCGGACGCTGCTTCTCCACACCGCTTTGTCCGATCGGGTGCGATCTGAAGCACACTGCTCGCTGGGTGATCTGCTACAGCTGGCGGGCGAGTCAGCGGACACATGGCTGCCGCACATCGTGGCGTGCCTTACGTTTCAGGAGAATCATGAACTGGCGCTCAGCGCCGTGCATCGTGCGCGCATGGGCAGTCTGACGCCGGACGCCAACTCCGAACGGGAGACGCCAGGTCCGCGGATCGTGCTCGTGCTTGGCTCGAATTTCGCCACGATTGCGTTCGCCAACGAATTCTTGCGGCAGCATCGAGTCGTCGGCATCATTCAGCAATACGCGGAGTTTCCGGCGGTTGAGCCGCGGTACCGGCCCGACGCAGAGGCATTGCCACTCGGCCTCAGCGAGCCGGAAATGCGGTCTTTTGATGACGAGACGGTGTTGGGAAACAGCTGGAATGCCCTCTTCGTCGACCCATCGGTGCCGATTCGCTACATCTCTCGCGGTGAGGCACATTCGCCTGCGGTCATGTCCTGGATGTCCCAGCTTCGACCAGATGTCATCGTCTCGCATGGTCCGGAGCGGCTGAGTGGTGAATTCATCGCTCTGGCTCCGCTCGGCGGTCTCAACGTCCATTGGGGGCTTTCGCCGACCTATCGCGGCATGCATACCTGCCGGTGGGCCTTGGTCCACGGTTTGCCCGAGTGGGTCGGTGTGACCGTGCACAAGTTGGACCCGGGACTCGATAGTGGTCCGATTCTCTATCAGGCTCGACCGCAGTTCGAGGAGGGGGACACGATTCGCCGGCTCGAGTATCGTCTGACGATGCTGGCGGTGTCGATCGTGCCGCATGCAGTAGAGGAAGTCGTCGCTGGTACCGTGCGCGCCAGCGATCAGGATCTCACGGCCGGAAAAGAATACCGTTTGTGTGAGTGGGCGAAAGAGTACGACGCCAGACTGACTCCTCAGTACATCGGCGAGCTCGCTGGTGCGTATATCGAGAATCAGGATGAAAGAAACCGGCGAGCCCCTCTCATTAACCCGTGGCCCGCTGACCGGTGAGGGTGGGAAATTATCCTTGCGTGCTTCTGTACCACGAGATCAGCCTGCAACCGCACACGCTGATCAATCGATACCTGATTAATCTACATCCGCAAGTATTGGATGCGCATCTCACTGCAATCCGGCGCCGGTTCAAGCCGATTGGATTGGACGAGGTTCTCGATGCGTGGGACAGAGATTTGTCCGTGCGTGACCGCGTACTCGTCACGTTCGACGATGGGTATCGGGCCGCAGTTCGGAATGCCGCGCCGATTCTGGCCGATCTGGCCCTGCCGAGCATCTGGTTCGTCAACAGCGGATTGTGGGGGAACGATCGTGTGTTTTGGTTGTCGAAGCTCATGTGGATCCAAGAGCAAGGATTGCTGGACCGTTTCGTGGCGCTCGCGAACCGCCGGTGGCCAGGGCTGGTGGAGCGGTGCCCTGCGGAGAATCAGATCAACCAGTGGGCGAAGCTGGCCTACTCGCGCACGCTCGATCGATTTGCCGCCGAGTACTCCGCCGAACACGGTTTCGACGAACGTGAGATCGCGGAAGCGGCGCGATTGTACGCGTCCCCTCAGGAACTGCAAGCGGTGTCGAAGATTGCCGAGCTGGGAAATCACTCGGCATCCCATCCGAACGTCGCGAATGTGAGTCTCAGCGAGTTGCGACGTGACGCCGCCGACTGCGATGCGGCCCTCAGACGGGACGTCGGCGTGCAGCCGCGGGTGTTTGCGTTTCCCTTTGGCGAGCCCGCCTATCACTGGGCACCGTCGGCAGTCCCGGCGCTCGCTCCGTTGGGATACCAGGCAATCTTCAGCGTCGAGAACGAGCAGCGACTCGTGTCCAGCGGAATCTGGCGGGGCAGCGTTCCGCGCCACACGGTGCCGCTCGGGCTGGTCACCTCGAGCGAAGTCACGGCCTACCTGCAGCAGCTATTATCAGCTTCGCAACACACGTCGTAAACTCTAAGAACGATGGAGGTCGCCACCGCCCGATGAAGAGTTCTGATATCTCCGTCGTTGTCACGAACTTCAACTACGGGAAATACATCCGGCGATGCCTCCGTTCGCTGCTCAACCAGGATCTCGAACGAGGCCGCTACGAAATCATCGTCGTCGACGACCACAGCACGGACGATTCGCTGCAGGCGATCGAGGCTTTCCTCGAGGCAGGCGAGATCCAGTTGGTCGTGAACAAGAAGAATCTCGGTGTGGGCGGCTCGTCTCGAGTCGGCGTGGACCATTCGCGCGGCAAGTTCTTCGTCCGAGTCGATGCGGACGATTACGTCCAGCCTGTATTCCTCTCGATGCTGTACAACTTTCTCCGGTTTTGTCCAGATTACGTAGGCGTGTCGTGCGACTACTTCCTGACCGACAATGACGAGCGGGTGCTGTCGGTGCAGTCATTCCGCGAAGATGGCCTGGCGTGCGGGCTGATGCTGCGGACCTCCTATCTCGAGCAGATCGGGTCGTACAACCGGAAACGGAGAGTTTTCGAAGATCATGACCTCTCCCAGCGCATCGACCGGGCCAAGGTCTTCCACCTGCCGGTGCCTCTCTACAATTACGTCAAACACGGTAAATCCCTGACGGATCGTGCGAAACGGCTCATTCGATAAAGTGGCAGGGTGATCCGGATTCGTGGATCTAAAGGTTTTCGATTCCGGTATCATGGCGGTGTCTCGCGGGAAATCGTGATCGCCTCGACGAGTGTGAAAGGATGTAACGCGTGCCGCTGAAGGTGTGTCTGGTCAATCCTCCGATTCGCGAGTGGGCCCGGCCGAATCAGGTGCCGATGGGTCTGCTGATGATCTCGAGCGTGCTGCGGAGTGCAGGGCACCAGGTCGACATTCTCGACACCAATGGCCCGCGGCTCACGCCGGACGAGGTGCGCGCCCGAATCGCGGCCCATTCATCGTACGACCTGTACGGTATCGGTGGCCTCATCACCCAGTGGAACTACATCCGTTGGTGCACGAACGTCCTCAAGGAGTATCACCCCGAGGTGCCGATCGTTGCCGGCGGCCCCGTCGTCTCGAATTCGCCGGCGCTGTTTGCCCAGCGGATGACGTCGGTCGACGCGCTCGTCGTCGGTGAAGGCGAACTGGCCATTCTCGATGTGGTGAAGGACATCGAAGAAAAGAAACTGACCGGAAAGACAACGGTCAAACTCACGCTGCAGCCGCTCAACGCGACGACGCGGACGGGGCTGTCTTCTACCGAGATTGCGATCTCCAAGCCGGTGTACCAGTCACCAACGATTAACCACCTCGACGATCTGCCTTTTCCCGATTTCGAGAATCTCGACACCGTTCCGATTTACCGTGTCAATCCTGTCGGGGGCACGAACACGAAAGTGAAGTGGTCGGACGGCGCCGCTGAAAACGTCAATAACCTGACCCTGATCACGACGCGCGGGTGTCCGTTTCGATGCAAGTTCTGTCAGCCGAGATACCTCGGCGATGCCCCGCGAACCCGGTCGGCGCAGAAGGTCTGTGACGATATCGAGCGTCTCGTCGAGCGGTATGGCGTGACCTATGTTCACTTCACCGACGAGCTCTGTTTTTTCAGCCGCCGGAAGGCCCTGCTGTTCTCCGAGGAGGTCTTGCGCCGCGGACTTCAGAAGGTCGTGAAGTGGGGCGGTGCGACCCGCATGGACATTCACGATCGCGAATCGTTCGAGGCCATGGAGGCCGCTGGGTGTATGCACGTCGCCGGCGGCATTGAGTCTCTCAGCGTCGAGTTGCTCACCAAGATGGACAAGTACCAGCAGCTCGAAGGGGGTGTCGACGCCCTGGTTGGAAAGCTTCGGTTGGCACGCGAGATCATCGAGGATGTCGACACATCGTTCATCATCGGCTACCCGGGAGAGACCCGAGAGACCATCCAGGAGACGATCCGGAACATGCAGCACATTAGTCCGGAGTTCCGTCCCGATGCCGTGTTTTTCGCCACGCCATATCCGGGAACCTGGCTGTGGGATTACGCGTCCTCACAGGGTTTCATCCAGGACCCGATTAGCCATATCGAGTCACTCGGTGAAAACAGCGTGAACCAGCGCATGAATTTCACCGATATTCCCGACGACGAACTGCGCATCTGGAAGCGAAAGCTGGAACAGGCGACGCTCGATGAGCCGGAATCGGTCGATCTTCACAAGGGCCCCATGGAATGGTCCGGGGTCGCCTTCAGCTATCCCACATAGCGGAACGGCCACGCAGCCGGCGTTGCACGTCCGCATCCCTGAATAGACATGGATAAGACAGTCGGAGTGTTTTCGTTTGGCCGTCGACAAAGCCAGCGTTGCCCGGACAAGCTTCTGCGCCCGTTTGGGGGCACGAATCTCACAAGGATCATGTTGCAGAAGCTCTCTGCGTTTGGGCCAAACACGTTTTTTGCGGGTTACGAAGAGGAGTTTCGGGCCGAGGCGGATGCTATGGGTGTGGCGTTCGTGCAGCGAGATCGCCGTTCTGCCTCGATCGACGAGCCGATTCTCGACATTCTCTCGTTCCTGAAACAGGTGGAGTACGACTATCTCCTGTGGGTCAATCCGTGCCTGCCGTTACTGGAAACCGAGACGATCGGGGCGTTTCTGGACGACTGCATCCAGGCTAGGTGTCAGCCCGCCTTTCCGGTGCTGACGACGCAGCATCACTTCTTGCGCCGCGATCGGACTGCGGTCAATTTCGATCAGACGGTCAAAACCCTCAATTCAAAAAAGGTCGAGCCGATCCTCCAGATGGTTCACGCATTTTACTTCTACAACCGCCGGTATTTTCTGGACAACGGCGCCTACTGGACGTGGAAGGATGCGAGAGTCGTCGAGCTCTCCGTCGATCGAATTCAACTCTTCGATATCGACGAGGAGCACGAGTTCGCCTACGCCGAGCGCCTGTGGCAGATGAAGCACGGCGCCCCGGCTTGAGTTCTGCCCACGGTGCCTTGAGTAAGGATCATCCGCCTCAAGAACGCCCATCGCGGGACGGGTGCGATTCGACTCTTCAGCTAGACTATTTTTCATACAGTCGACTAGGCCGCGTGTCGCGCGATCTTGTGCTCTTCGATCGCCAGATGGACATCTTTCTGCTGGCCAGCAGACGCAAGGAGATTGATTCGCTCCTCGGATCGAGCGCGAAAGGGTCAGAGTAGGAGGTGGCCTTTAGCGGGCTCATTCGTCGATACGGGTGGCCCTTCAGGAACAACATCGCCCTAATTGTCTTGCTCACGACGGCTGCGAACGCGTTCGCGTTGGCGAGTCCGGCCATTATCGCCGCCGCTTTGACCGTGTTTAGGGTGGCGCAAGGCACAACGAGCGGCGGCGGCGGCGGTGGAGATCTGAACCTGAACGATCTCGGCCAGCGGCTGATAACTGGCCTCGCACTGCCGGCGGCGGAACGCCCGTGGTTTGTAGTCGGACTGCTTGCCGTCGCCTACCTGGCGCAGGCGTGCGGCGCTGCGGGCCTCAACTATGTCGCAGAGCGGGTTACCCTAAAGATCCGAATCGAGGCAACCCGGCTGATCCGGATGGATCTTCTCCGTCACCTGTTTTCTCTGCCGCTGAGCTTCTTTCATCGTGAAAAATCAGGCGAGTTGCTCTCGCGGGTGACGCAGGATGCGAAGAACGTTGGGCAGGGCGTCGGACCGCTTATCCGGAGGCAGATTCAGCAGAGCATTCAGGTGATTGGTTTCGGCGCCTATCTGGTCAGCACGGATGCGTGGCTGACGGTCGTTGCCGTTGGCGTGGTCGCCTCACATTTCGCCCTGAGCCATTTCCTCGGACACCGGTTGCGCCTGGGGTCCAGGCAGGCCGTTGACCGGCAGGCGGGTCTCTCGGCGGCCCTGCAGGAATCCTTGGGGGCGGTTCGAGTGGCGAAATCCTTCGGAGCAGAGCGCTACGAGCTGGCGCGACTCGAACGCAGCGTGTCCAAGGTCGCCGACGCCAACCTCGTTGAGGGCCGGGTGAATATTGTGGCGGAGCCCGTCAGGTTGGTGCTCGACGCTCTGGCAACGTTCACGATTTTTGTTTTCGCGGCCATTCAGCTTCGGGCGGGATTTCTGACGATCCAGGGTCTCCTGCTCTACGTCTATGTCGGACGCCTCCTGATCGCTCCGGTGAACAGGATGGCGACGGACTATCTGTGGATGCAGTGGATATTGGCGTCCTTCGATCGCATCACGGAGCTGCTCACGATCAGGTCACCCCTTGTCGACGGCCCAGAAACGACAAATGTCTTCGAACGAAGCATCGAGCTAAAGTCCGTCACGTTCTCCTACGGATCGCACCGAGTGCTCGATGACGTCTCTCTCGATATCCGCAAGGGAGAATCCGTGGCGCTGGTCGGTCAGAGCGGCGCCGGTAAGTCCACGCTGACCGACCTCATTCTCCGGCTCCACGATCCCGACGCGGGAGAGGTACTGATGGACGGCGTGAATATCCGCTGCTTCGCACAGGCGTCGTATCGCCGGCCCTTCGGCGTCGTATCGCAGGAAAACCTGCTGTTTCACGATACCGTCTCCAATAACATACGTTACGGTCGGGATGGGATCACTGATGAGGCAATCGTCCGGGCAGCGAAGATCGCGAATGCGCATGATTTTATCATCCGCCTCCAGCGGGGCTACGACACGGTCGTCGGCGACCGCGGCCTCAGGCTGTCTGGCGGGGAGCGCCAGCGCGTCGCCATCGCGCGGGCTGTTGTTCACCAGCCTGAGATTCTTATTCTGGACGAAGCGACGAGCGCGCTCGACAGCGAGTCCGAGCGCCTGGTGCAAGAGGCCATCGAGCGGGTCACCCAGAGTGTGACGACCCTGATCGTCGCTCACCGCCTGTCCACGGTGCGGTATGCCGACAAGATTGTTGTGATGGAGCGCGGACAGATCGTGGACTGCGGCCGTCACGACGAGTTACTGGGCCGATGCGCGGTCTATGTGCAGCTGTGCGGCTTGCAATTCGGCGTGCCACAGCCTGAACTGCTCGAAGGATCCGTCTGAGGCACGCACACCGCGGCGAGCGAGTACTGTGGGGGCAGTCGCTGTGACGTTCACCCGCGTATACGAGCCATGGAAGTACGCGACACCGGTCGATAGAATCCGCACCGTATCGTTTGAACAATTGTTGCAGACGTGAGGTCGCGGCGGTCGATGGCTCCACCATGTCGGAAGCTTGTTGTCTTTTTCAGCCGAGGGATGTCGCTGGAAGGGTGGCATCGGGCGGGTATTCTCGACCGCGAGATTGCACTGTACCGCGAGCTGTCGGACAGTTACGAACAGGTGGCCTTCGTCACCTATGGGGGGGCTTCAGATCTCAGATGGGCTTCGATTCTGCCGGGTGTGGAGATCCTGCCGAACCGGTGGGGGATCGCGACCAATGTGTACAGTCTGATGGCGCCTTTCCTTCACCGGAAAAGCCTGCGGGACGCTTCGGTCTTCAGGACGAATCAAATCAACGGGGCGTGGTGCGGGGTTATCGCGAAGGTCCTATTCGGAAAAACACTCGTCGTGCGTTGCGGATTTCTCTGGGCGGACTTCGTCGCCCGCATGAGCACGAGCCGGTTCCGATGCGCTGTTACGCGGCTGATCGAGCGGTTCGTGATGCGAATGGCGGACCGTATTGTCGTCGCGGCGGATGCGGACGCGTCAGTCATCGTTCAGCGATACGGCATTGATCGCAGCCTCGTCACGGTGATCCCCAACTACGTTGATACGGTTCATTTCCGGCCGGTGTTGGATGTGCCAGCGGAACGGGGGACGATGTGCTTCGTCGGCCGACTCGAGGCGCAGAAGAACCTGGAATCGCTACTGGACGCACTACGGGGCCTTCCGGATGTGAAGCTGACGGTCGTGGGCGAGGGCCCTCTCCGCTCAGCCCTCGAGGCACAGGCGCGGGCCCACGGTGTGCATGCCGAATTCATCGGCCGTGTGCCGCACACGGACCTGCCGATGGTGCTGAACCGGTCGGAGCTGTTCGTCCTTCCGTCCCACTACGAAGGCAATCCGAAAGCGCTCGTGGAAGCGATGGCATGCGGAGTCCCCGTGATTGGCGCCCGCTCACCTGGCATTCGGGAAATCGTGACTCATCGTGAAACAGGATTTCTGTGCGGGACGTCACCGCCGGAGATTCGGTCGGCACTCCTGGAGGTGCTCAACGACGCAGTACTCCGCGAACGAATGCGTCAAGGCGGACTGCAGTACATCGAGCAGTATTGCTCGCTGGCACTCGTCGTAGAACGCGAACGGGCCGTCCTGGGGTCGATTGCGTCGGTGGCGTAAGCACCGACGATGATTGGGCAACCGCCACCGATCGTCAGCGTCGTCCTACCTGTCCGCAATGCGGCAGGGACGCTCGACGATGCGCTGAACAGCGTGTTGGCGCAGACGTTCAAAGCCTTCGAGGTCATTGCTGTCGATGACGGATCGACGGATGGAACCCCAGAGGTACTCCGGCGCGCCGCCTGGCGCGATTCCCGTCTCCGCGTCATCTCAACCACAGGCGGTGGGATCACTGCTGCGCTTAATCGAGGCGTTTCGCTCGCCGCCGGCAGGTTCATCGCGCGCCAGGATGCGGATGACGCGTCGATGCCGCAGAGATTCGAGCGGCAGGTCGAGTGGCTGGAGCAACGCCCGCGGGTGTGTGCAGTCGGGACCGGCGCCGTCACCATCGATACGGCAGGCCGTCCCATCGGTCAGTTTCCAATCCGTCTGGGAGTAGCGGCCGTGCGAAAGGGGCTGCTCACGGCACGCGTTACGCCGGTCCATGGGTCCATGATGATTCGGCGAGAGTGCCTGGTCGAGGTCGGAGGCTATCGCGAGGCGTTCGTCATGTCCCAGGATTTCGATCTCTGGCTGCGTCTTCTCGAGCGGTACGACATCGACAATATCGAGGAGTGTCTGTACCAGTGGCGGCTGACGTCGGGCTCTGTCTATGGTGCTCGACGCCATACTCAGCTTCTGTATTGTGGCATCGGGCTCGCGTTTGCGGCCGAGCGCCGACGTTTCGGGTCCGATTCGTACGATCTGCTCGAGCGTAGCCGCGGAGATCTGGAGGCGTTTGCGGAACGGTACCGTCTTCGCGGCCGGCTGCACGCAGTGTCGGGCGATCTTCTTCTCCGTGGCCTCAACGACGCTGGCCTCGCGCGCCGTCAGTG
>Ga0310121_10003633_pt1 | contig 13987 bp, 9 predicted proteins | sample CB27_Tmax_986_MG_FD_203504 | JGI IMG/M metagenome (GOLD analysis project Ga0310121, IMG submission 203504) | Marine microbial communities from Western Arctic Ocean, Canada - CB27_Tmax_986 | ecosystem: Environmental > Aquatic > Marine > Oceanic | place: Canada: Western Arctic Ocean | collected... | reverse complement strand
TGAACCTGGTAGATCTGCCCCCGTGCACCGAACTCGCGTACTGCGTTCGGGACGTCCTCACCGCTTCCATCCGGACCGAACATCTCCGCCCAGGTTCCGACACAGAAAAGGATCCCTGAAAACGGGCTGTGCCCCGAGATCTCCATCGCACGACGGAACGATGCGGTACTCCGGAAAATGCGCGCCACGCCTTCGTGGGTTACCGGCGGGTCGTTGGGATGAAGTTGCAGCCGCACGCCGACATCTTCCGCGAAGGGAAGCACTTCCCGTATGAAGTATTCGTAGTTTGCCCACATCTCCTCATCGGCGTACTCCCGGTCATAGGCATTCGGGCACTTCAAGATCTCTTCGAGCTCAAACGACCGGGTACGGCACCCGCGGATTGTCGTCTCTGCCCCCTCATACCTGTGGCTGTGCGTGCACCAGGTATAGGTTGTGCAATCGACGCCCACGCGGGCCAGATCCTTCAGGAACGATTTGAATCGCTTGATCTCCCGATCGCGGCCGGGAAGGCCCATCGCGATCTCCGGCGAATCATACCGGTTTCCCCGCATGATTTCGAAAAGATGGAGTCCGGCCTCCTCCACCCGGTCGCGAATTCTCGCCATCTCATCGTAGGAGCTCTGCGCGTCGGGAATTCTGACTTCGACGGACTCCACGCCCATCTGGGTGAGATAGGCCAGGTGGCCCGGATTCAGCATATGAGCTTGCTGGTGGCTAACTCCCAACTTCATTCTTCCCCCGGTCCGCGGTTCAATCCTGATCAATACGTCCGGCAGCCCGCTTGGATTGGATTGATCATCATTTGGAGATATCCTCCGTCCGAATCTGCCGGCAACGTGATGTTGTGTAGCTGGCCGTCTCCAATGACCGCGTCAACGGGTATACAGATACCGTTCAATTCATTGCCCTCCAGGATTTGAGATTCAAAATTCGCGGCGATCTCGAATTCAATGGTGATCTCGTTGGGACCCGGACCGGGACCAATGCCGGCGAAACCAAGAATGGGAAGGCAGTTGGCCAGCAGGCAACTCGTGCCCGTGCCTTGTGCTAATCCGCCTGTTTGCGTGCACGAATCCAGATCCAGGCATGTTCCATCCGCGAAGGAACACGCTTCGAGGGCCGACGCACAGGGATCTTCGACGCCGTCGGGTGGCAGCGCCCCCGTTTCTAGAAAACGCGCCTGTGCCTCGTCCCGGTTATCGGAATCAATCTCGTAGGTTATGTGAAAAAGCGTCTGGGCTCCTTGAGCCTGAATGATGATCTATCTCAATGCAGATTGGACGCTCCCAATCCCTGATTGATTCGTCAAGAAAAGCCGCCAGACCCTCTACCGTGGTCTACACCCCAATGAAATAGTTACGACGCCTCAGGCGGACTCAAACCGCATAAATTATTGCCGTGACCGATCTCCTGCAGGTATATGACGCGGGTTAAATACTGTTTTCCGATAAAATCTACCGCTATAGTGTGACGAATCATGAGTAATAGAAAGACATCCACTGTCCATCTCGTTGGCCATGCTCACATCGATCCTGTCTGGTTGTGGCGGTGGCAAGAGGGATTTGCTGAAGTCCGTGCCACTTTTCGATCGGCTCTGGACCGGATGAAAGAAACGCCGGGGTACATTTTCACCTGCTCCTCCGCGGCACTGTACGAGTGGGTTGAACAGTCTGATCCGGCCATGTTTCGCGAGATCAGGAAACGGGTGGCGGAGGGTCGATGGGCCCCAATCGGCGGATGGTGGATCGAGCCCGATTGCAATATTCCGTGCGGCGAATCCCTCGTCCGCCACGGGCTCTACGGCCAGCAGTACTTTCGAGAAAAACTCGGCGTGCAGAGTACGGTGGGGTTCTGTCCGGATTCGTTCGGACACGCCGGCACCCTGCCCAAGATCCTGGCGGGATGCGGAATCGAAAACTATGTATTCATGCGGCCAATGCGGCATGAGAACGAAGGAATTCCCGAGCTGGCTTTCGTCTGGAAGGGCGACGACGGAACCGAAGTGAAAACATTGCACGTGCACCAGTCCTACAATGCATGGACGACAGATGAACTCTCCGCCCGAATGGAAGAGACCCTTGCGATTGCAGAGAGGACGCCGATCGCCGGAGAGATCTTTTTGTTTTTTGGCGTAGGCAATCACGGGGGCGGTCCAACCAAAGCCATGCTCAAACAAATCGGCGCCTGGCAAAAACAAGAAAATATGCCCCGGCTGCTTTATTCGACGATAGAAGACGTAGTGAACCGGATCGAATCGGAGCGGCTTCCCCGGTGGAAGGGCGAAATGCAACATCATGCCCGCGGGTGCTACTCCGCGGTAAGCGAAATCAAAAGTGGAATGCGGCGGACGGAGTTGCTGCTGCTGAGCGCGGAGATGTGGGGTTGCGCGGCCCGGACCGCCATACGCCGAAAACCGGACACCCCCGAGCTGCGGCGCGCGTGGAAGCATGCCCTTTTCAACCAGTTTCACGATACCCTCGCCGGAACGTCCACGCCCGAAGCCTACGCCGACTCCCGGCATCAGCTCGGAGCGGCTGCCCACGCCGCCGAAACAGAGGCCAATGCAGCGCGCCAGGCAATCTGCCAAAAGATCGACACCCGGGGTAATGGCGCACCGCTCGTGCTGTTCAACCACAACCCGATTCCTTTCCGGGGTGTCGTGGAAACCGAGGACCTGGGATTCAATCTCAAGCAGGAAGACTCCGGCGTGGCGGGTCTAAGCCGGCCCGGCGCCGGACCGATAGCATCACAACAGATTGACGCCAATACCATTGCCGAACGGCGTCGTTTTGCTGTTCAGGTGGATATCCCTGCCCTGGGGTACACCGTTCTGCACCAGGAAGTCGTTCCGGCGAAGGAGACGAAGCGCATCCTCGGCAAGCAAGCCGTTCGCGCAGATGGAAATAGCCTGGAAAATGAATTCCTGCGCGTGGGGTTGGATCGCCGCGGGTACGTAACGCTGTATGACCGGAAGCGCCGGCGGCAGGTTTTTGCGAAAGCCGGCGCAATCCCGCTGGTGATGGAGGACAAAAGCGACACCTGGAGTCACAATGTGAGGGCCTACCGGAAAATCCTCGGACGATTCAAGCGGATGAGCGCTCGCGTGATCCGGTCCGGTCCCGTCCAGGGTTGCCTGGAAGTCGAATACGCGTGGGACGCATCGCGGTTACGGCTCCGATTTACTCTTGGAGCAGGAGAAGATCATCTGAAGATTCGAGGACGGGTTGACTGGCGACAGACATTTCAAACTCTGAAACTTTCGTTTCCGGTTCCTTTCACAGCCGAATCGTGGACGGCCGAAGCACCCCACGGAGTTGCGGAACGATCCGTGGACGGCGGGGAGGAGCCCATCCAGAAGTGGGTGGACATCGGAAACCAGGAACGCGGCCTGGCCATTGCGAATGATTCGAAGTACGGCTGCAGCGCCGAACCGGATGAACTTCGAGTAACCCTCCTTCGCAGTCCGCCCTACGCACTGCACAGCCCGACGAAATCCTATGACTACACGCGGTATCAGTTCACCGATCAGGGACCGCAAACCTTCAGCCTGGCGGTGTTGCCGCATGCGGGCAATTGGCGCGACTCCGGAATTCTTGAGGTCGGGGCAGAACTGAACGTCCCGCCTTCATCGCTGACCGAATCCAGCCATTCCGGGCCGCTGCCCCCCACTGGCGGGTTCGTCGCTTGCCGCGGAAAGGGAGTCCGCATTGAGGCGATCAAGGAAAGTGAGGACGGAAAAGGCCTGATCCTCCGGGCGGTGGAATGGGTGGGCAGGCGGCGAAAGGCGACCTTCGAACTGCCCGCTTCCAACCGATTATGGGCCGCCACCTTCCGGCCGCACGAGATAAAGACATTTCGAATCCCCTACCCGGCACGATCCCCCGTCCGCGAAGTCAGTATGCTTGAAGACCCCTCTTGAATGGTGACAAAAATTCCAGAGCTTGGGCTGGGGCTGCTCGTGATGGGTTGGTCCGGATTCAGTGTTCCGGCTGAGGTCTTGGCTCCGGCCGAATTGCCGGGCAAGGGTTACCTGCTGGTCGACCGCCTTGATGCCGCACCCGTGATTGATGGTGATCTCTCGGAGTGGCCCGGCGTCATGACGGCCCTCGCCCTTCCCGGTGACTGCGGCAGCCTGGGAGCCGGACCGTCGAATGGAAACACCGACCTCAGTGCACTGCTCAGAACGGGCGGGGACCACGACAGGTTGTATCTTGCGGTCGCCGTGTCAGATGACAAACATAACGCCCCTGTCGGCCTGCCGATGTGGAATCGGGACCATCTTCGAATCGCTATCGATCCCCTCAACGAGAAAACGCTCGGAGCCCTGGGCGCCAACGACTCCGAATTGGCTTTCGCCCTGCTCAATAACGGCGCCACCGCGTTCAACTGCGTTCGAATCCCTCATGCTCCCGGTTCGAATAACAAGGAGGTAGCGATCTCGCGCGCCAGCGCAGAGGTTGACTTGTCTACCTACATTCCCGATGCAGCCGAGTCCGGGATCCACTTCGCGGCTCGTCGAACGGCATCGGAAACAATATACGAAGTGGGGATTCCATGGACCACCCTCGGCGTCCCCGCCGGCGACGGGTCAGTGTGCTTCGGGTTCAATCTCGTGGTGGCCGAAAACGACGGCCTCGGTCGACAGAACTGGATCGAGATGGCCCCCGGGCTTGTCCCGGCCGCCGGCATGGAGCGCGATGCCTCGCAATATCTCACCGCGGCAAGCACAACCGCCCTTCTCCTTGCACGTAGCGCGCGAGGCGAGGACCGCCTCCCCGGCCAGACGGCAAAGTGGAAGACTGAAATCCGCGAGCGCCTGAGTTCACTTCGTCTGCTACTTGCGGAAGTTGAGCAGCAAGAAGCGAAGGCGCGCAAACGCGGCATCGCCACGGACTACGAAATGATCTCCATCGCAACTGGGCGAGAGTTTATCGAGTACGGCTTGGCCGACCTGTCCGGCGGCCTGACTGCGAAGTCGGAACACGTCGCGGAGATTGTGGAGGCCGCGCTGGACGAGGCGGGCGATCGGCTGCAGCGGTACTTGTCGGGCGAAGCGAAGCCCCTGCTCGTTCCCAGATTCAGGACAGGTCCCGTGGAAGTACGCAACGGCCAGTTCTGGGGCAACACGCTGGTGTCGAGCACCGGCGTCCGTGAGCGACGGCCGGTCTTCTTCATGGGGTATGGCTTCTTCTCCAAGGTGATCGACGACATTCCGAAATTCGAAGCTCTGGGCTGCAACATTATTCAGTCCGCCCGGGAAGGTGGCGGAGGTGCAACGGTCATTGCGCAAGGCACGGTATCGGACAGCATCGCGATCAACTCGGTACCGCGTGCGGCAGCCCACAACGTGGTGGTGGATTGGCTTTCCAATACCGAGTACTTCCCACACTGGGCCCGGAACAAGTGGCCTGAATTGGAAGGCGCCGGCGGCGCATTCTACGACATCAAGGTCGATGCCCCGCAGGCCCGGGATATCTTCAGGCTGAATTTGCGGGCCTGCCTCAAGGTGATCGGCGATAACCCGGGACTCCTCAGCGTTTGCCTCATGAATGAGCCTACCTCTGAATTCTGGGACCGGGATCAGTTTCGCTTGCGTCTCTGGCGCGACCACCTCGAACGCGTGCATGGAACCATCGAAAATGTGAATGCCCTGGAAGGCACTGGGTACAAGTCCTTTGAGGAAGTACCCGTCCACTCCACGAAGACGGTGCCGCCCGACGAAGAGATGACCCCTCTACGTTATGAGCAGATACGTTTCAACATGGACCGGTTTGCAGAATTTCACCGCTTTCTGTCGGATGTGATTCACAAGGCTCGTCCGGGAACGCTGGTCCACACCAAAGCAATGGCCATGTTGGAACGCGACGCGCTGCATTTCGGAACGGATCCGGACCAGTTCGGATTCATCGGTGATCTGAACGGGGCCGACACCTGGTGCAAGTACATCGGCGAAGGGGAGCGATATGCCACCCTGTGGTGGCGCCAAAACATCTCCTTCGATGTTCAACGTTCTCTGCGCGCCGTTCCCATCATTAACTCGGAGAACCACATCATTGCCGTAAATGAACCACGTGAGATTCCTCCGGCCCACACCGACTGCGTACTCTGGCAGGGCTGCATCCACGGCATGGCGGCCTCCATCAACTGGGTCTGGGAGCACTACTACGAGAAAATCAAAGTGGAAAACCCTCCTGACTACTACGGAGGCGACACGTTCAATGCCGTCCTGACGCGTCCAGAGAATGTTATGGCCGTGGGAAAAGTGGGACTCGACCTGATGCGGCTGGCACCGGAAGTTTACAAAATGCAGGCCGCAACTTCTCCGGTCGCGATCATGTACGGCATTACGGCACAGATCTGGTCCGAGCGCGCCGATCGCGCGTTAAAATTGGCCTACGAGGCAATGAGTTTCAATGGATTCCCCGTTGTCTTCGTCTCCGAACGCCAGGTGAGGGAAGGCGGGTTATCCAGATTCCGTGCGGTGGTACTGCCGTCCATTCGTCATGGGGCCGACGATGTGGCTCGCAGAATCGCCGAGTATGCAGGCGCGGGAGGAACACTCTGGATCATCGGCGACCCTGCCGAAGCGCTCGCATACGATGAGTACGGACGCCCGAGGCGACGGGATTTGCCGCACGAGGAAATCAACACCTGGCCGGAAAACACACCGCCTTCGGATTTGCGCAGGTCCCTGTTGCGGGCCTTTGATGCCGCCGACATTCAGCGGCATGTGCTACTGAAAGACGAGGATGACTTAGAACCGTGGGCGATCGACTACCGGGCGGTGCCTGACGGCAACGGGTACCTTGTTTCCATGGCCAACTATTGGGGAACGCCGAAACGGGTTCGGATTACAGTCGACGGAAAGACCCCGACAAAGTTGTGGGACTTGCGGAGCGAAAAACCGATCATCGGGCCGTCGATCGAACTGAAATCACTCCAGGCACTGCTTTTGCGAGCAGAACGCTAAGATTGGCGTCGTAGCGTAATCAGATATCTGTGCGGCCTCCGGCCGCGGTTTTCGATCTTCGGGGCCGAAGTTTTCAGAGGTGACTGAGTTTTACTCAGAAACAAGGGATCAGGGACGAATGGCCCGTAATGAAGGCAGCACACGCCCGGCGGTGAAACTTTGCTGCCCGTACCAGTCCGTGAACAAAGCACCTTCCTTTGCGATTCGATCAATGTTCGGCGTCTGGTATCCCATCATTCCCCGATGATAGGCACTGGGATTATTCCAGCCGATATCGTCACCCCAGATGATGAGAATATTGGGTTTGTCCTGCGCCTGGGCCATCAGCCCGGTGCACAGGACGGTTGCAGTGAATACGGCTATGCGGGAACATTTACTCATGGGACCTCCGTTTCTGTCTAATGGTCGCTCCGTACGAGTGCCTACCCTGTGTTTGCATCACGCATAGGAAGCATTTGGTTTAAACCACTATTCAAACTTTCAATCTGAAAATGAAACAAACAGCGGCGGTGCAAGATAGAAAGCGCGCCGAGATTGGCCGCGAAAGTGTAAAAAATGCGCAAACACACGAATGTCATGGAAGCGGCCGGCCGGCAGAACGATGATGGAAACTCTTAAAAGGGTGGGTTTAGATATTCGATTATCGAACTTTACTATACAGTATACTACGTAGTGTTTCCCGGTAGCATTTGTGGCCCGGTCCAGTCCGCGCATGTGGAGAGTGAGGAAGGGCAAGATCGGCCCGGAAGTCTCCCCTTGGCCTACCTCAGTCGGAATCCAGCCTCCGGGACTGGTGTACAGCTCCTATCCGGCCGAGATTCATGGCCTGGTCAACCAGGTAGCGGACGAAAAAGAAGCCAACGCCGTGTTCTCCAGGCTCAGTGCCTGCACCCAAAAATTTCTATCCTATACTCCGCGACCCATCGGGTTTGTCGAGAAAGACGAGCGGATCCTGCAAGCGGGCAGGCGCCGGGTTCCCTACATTCTTGAGGATCCGACCCAAGTCGCGGCCAGGCAGATCATCGGCGCCGCGGACGTGTTCTCTTCCCGGCGCAAGCGGTCTATCGATCGATAGCCGGTGTTTTGATTTCCTTCTTCAACGAACACCAGGACCTGCTATGGTGGTTTGGCGTTATTTCGCTAGGTACGTTCGCCGGCTCCCTGATCCTGGTTTCGGTCCTGGTTGCGCGACGGCCACCGGACTATTTTTCAGCCGCGGCGCGACCGGTGCCGTAGTGGTTGCCTACACACCCTTTGCTGAGGGTTCTATCGCTGGGATTCAAAAACGTTTGCGGTCCCATTCTCATACTCGCCGGCGGCATGGTGATCTTCATCCCGGGACAGGGGCTGCTCACGATGTTTGTGGGCCTGAATCTCCTGGATTTCCTGGGCAAGTATCAGCTCGAAAAACGAATTGTCCGTGTGCCGCCGCCGCTTCGCGCCATCAACTGAATTCGGAAGAGAAAAGGCCGTCCGTAATTCGGCGTTTAACCCGGACACCACACACTTTTCCCACTACTAAAAAGTGTGTGATGTCCGGGTTAACGAAACCAAGAAACCCGTCGACCGGTTTCCCGGGACGGGTTTCAAGGAGCAGGAGAAGAAATGGAGCAAGGTCAGTGTGCAGGCAGAAAATTCAAGAAAGCGGTCCGGCAGTCGTGAGGTCGTGGGCGGGTCTCATTATTTTGGGTCGTTGAGTTTATGTTCGAGCCCGCAATTTGACTGCCGGACCGCCTTACATCGTTTACAGTGTTTCGTTTCAGTAGCATTGTTCCGCTTTGCTTTCTGCTTAGGTCGCGTGGGATTCCGATATCTTCCCCCGGAATAAAGATTTCTTCCGGCTAGGGAATGCGCACTTCGATGACGTGCACTTCGTTTGTGGTGACGGGTGTTGCGTTCGTCCAACCCATGTGGGTTGCGGAGACCGGCGTGGCCGTCCATGAAGTCTGTGGGGTGAGATTGCTGCTGAGCAAGCCGTAGGAGTAAACCCGGTACTCTCGATTCTTCTCAACCGTCCAGGTCACCGCTATGTTGGCATTCGTCTCGTGAACATCCGGGATTTTGAAGACGCTACCCGAATCGTTCGGGTCCGTCCCCGCGACATACTCTTCGAAATCGGTTTGAAAGTCCGAATCGGTATCGTTGGTACCCGATATCGATTCGGAGAAATGCTTTTGCTCCCACGAATCGGGGATGTCGTTCACGTTGGTATCAACCGAGGTGATATATACCGTCCCCAAGTCAATGATATCCGCCAAGGCCGGTGAATAGCAGCCTTCATCATTGTCGATGTATCCGCTCTTCTGAACAAAAATCGTGTAGGTGGATCCATCGGCGAGTAAATACAAATTGTTGGAGAAGTTCCCACTGGAAGATGTATACCAGAAGTCTCCATACGTGGACCATGGCCACCGGTTGAATACCGCGGGATCGCTGCTGCGGTCTGCCTGCATAATGGCGGACTCCACCGGGTCGCAGGTGCTCGCGTCCATGACCACGCCGGTGACAATCGCTGCCGGATGGAAATAAAATCCCATGAATGTGGTATCCAGCAGAGCGGTAGAACCGTAGCTCACGGTGGCAAAATCTCCCGGCCCCAGTTCCCGTGGGTTCCCAAAATCCGACAAGGGGTTGGCCGCCGTTTTGGTGGCATCCGTCTGGTCGAAGATGGGGAGGTGGAATACGTTGGTGGGCGTGGCCTCGACCTCGTAGCTGCCTTTCGGGTATCCAAAACTGACGAGCCCGCTGGGCCCGACCGTATCCGAGTCCAGGAAGGCGCCGCCAAGCGTTCGAAGTTCGACATAGGTACCTTCCAGGGCGGCTTCGGTGACCGTGTCGAGTACGACGACGTTGATTCCGGCAAGTCCGGAGGGAACGTAGGTGCCCAGGAAATACCCACCGCCCGATCCACCTCCCGATCCACCTCCCGATCCACCTCCCGATCCACCGCCCGATCCACCTCCCGATCCACCGCCCGACGTCATGGCCGTGCCGGAAAGGGCCGCGAAAGCCGGCGACCCTCCCATGCCCGCAAAATTAGGCCCGCCAGTGGGGTCGATCATGCAGGTCTTGATCAGGTAGAATCCATTTGATGGAAAATCGAGTCCGGCGAGTTCGCCCTGCTCGACACCGAATTCGTCGACCATCCGAATGAGTGTCAAGTCTCCGTTCGACTCTTCGCGGTACAGGGAGAACGCGGTATCCACGGTCGCACGATTCGGCGGGTGCACGGTTTCAATATCGAAAAAGTCCTGTCTCGTTGCGTAGAAGCGGACCCAATCGCAATCATTCGGAAGCAACGTGTGATATTGGATAATCGGCAAATCGCTATAGTTGGCATTGGTGGAAGAATTATCGGGTTCAAACATGTCCGGCAGAAAGGGGTCCGTGACCTCGTATTTTCTCATGTCAGTTTTTAGGACTCGGGACTGCGGACCCGCCGTCACATTGCCGACCTTGTCTCTTGCGTAAAACGACAGCGTGTAAAACCCGGGTTCGGTGAAGTTGGGATAGTCAGCTTCCCATCGCTGCAGCCGGGTTTGCTGAAACAGGTCCACCCGCTCGCTGGGTTGACCCAGGGAGTTCGTCGGCGAGGTGACTTCGACCCACGATTCCCTAATTCCATCCTCATCGGTGATTGAACTGGCGAAGAGAGTGAGATTCGTTACTTTTGGGTCGGGAATGGACAAGAAGGTGGTCACGAGGCCGAATATGGGATAATCCTGGCCGGACGATCTTCCGACCGGGACGGTATCGGCATTCAAGCCGTCGATATCTTTTTCATTGGGAATTCCGTTGCCGTTGTCGTCCAGAATTACCTTTTGCCTCACATTGCCGGATGCATGCCTTACTTTTCTCCGGGCGGAACGGATTGCCTGTCCCCAGGTCAGGCCGGCGGCAACATCGCTGTAGAAGAAATCGGAAAAGCTGAGCCCCAGTGTCAATATGCTCTCTCTCAGAAAGGGAGAGGTTCCGACAACGATGCGCGGCTCACCAGCCAGGGGAGTGAGCACGGGCAGGTAGTCCCCGGAACCGGAGAATTCCATGACCACATTGAGCTGCTGACCGCCGTTCTGGTAATTATTGAGCCATCGGCCCAAGTCCGTTGGAATCAGCGATTCGGTTTCGTTCACCTGCAGCAAGCCGTTTGATGCCGCCCCGACGAGATACACGGTTAACTCGGACGCGCCGTCGGACCAATTTGAGATCGCGAACTTGAGATTGCTCAAGGTGGAGGTGGCGTCGAACACATTCTGTCCGTGCACGATGGCCGACTGGGTTGGGCTCATATAGAAGATATCCTCGGGGCCGAACAAGCGGGACCTGAACGCGGAATACGCCAGTTTCCCCAGCCGGTCGATATCGGGCCATGCGGGCGAGGATTCGGGACCGCCGGCAAGAATAACTACTTTTTCCATTCCGCACCGGCCGTTGAATTCCAGGCACCAGCACTCCAGGGTCCCGGCAGTTCCGGGGCCAGAGGAAACCTGCAACTGCCACGTACCATTCATGTTGGTTCCGTTGTATTGAGCAAGGCCCGGCGAGGTACCTGAACGAAATGCCTTGGATGCGTAGGTGCCCACAAATGGCGGAGCCAGGTTGCGGGAACCGCCGTCGTTGATGGCAAAGTCAGCGGAGGGTGCGCAGATGGTCCCGAGGTTTTCCACTCCGCTCGCCGCAGATTCCGGTCCCCATAACTGCACGCGGGTCTGGTTGGGAGCGATTAAGACTACGGAAAGGAGTGAAACATCCGGATGCGTTACCTGCATGGTCACGGTGATGTCGGAAATGAGAGAATTGTCGGTTAAGACAATCGGAGAGGAAATCGGCGTGCCGGAACCGAGAAAGCTTCGTGGTGTGTCCGTTGCACACTCGGCGCCGAACACGACCCGGCTCGCGGCAAGGAAAAACACCAAACCCATGGCCACACCGTGAGGACCTGCAGTGCACCATGCTCTAAGCTGATGCTTTCGGACGGCCAAAGGCCAGGCGTGCCGAGGCGTTTTCATACTGTTTGTGCGCTCACATTGCCCCCATTATCCAGAGGCTCCGCAGACACACTACAACGTGTCCGAGCATACAATTTTCCTTTACGCATCGCAAGCCTGCACGCCTCGCCGGATAATAAGATTGGGCCATTTTCCCGTATAACCGCCTTTTCATGTTGCCTTTCACTTGTTTCTTGTCGCCTCCGGGCCCGGTTTATTCCCTTCGGACTTAATGTTTTGGACAGGTTTTCCGATCTGGAAGTCCTTGTATTCGCGAGATGTGGAACGGTATAATGCAATAGAGGGTAAGCTAGAAATCGAGCGTCAAATGGAAACCAGCGAAACAACACAGGAGATTCCCGATCTCGAAGCCTTGAAAGAGGGAAATTCCGATGCCTGGGAGGACTTCTTTAAGGAACACGACCACGTCATACTCTCCGTGGTGGCTTGGTCAAAGTGGCATTTCGCGGCGCATATCCGGGAGGAGATCGCGCAGCAGATTCGGGTCGAGCTGACCCGTGCAGTCCCGGGCTTTCGGGGCGAATCCTCCCTCACGCAGTTCGTAAAAAAGATCGGAATTCGCAGATGCATCGACCAGGTGCGCCGCGAGGCCCGGGCCCGGACCTACCTGGTCCCCGATACGGTGCGCGGCGAGGACGGGGAATACCGGCATCTGGACTTCGAAGCGGGGGAGGAATTCGACCCGCGCCGATCAGTACAGAAAACGGAACGCGCTGCGGCCCTCCGTGAACTCCTTAAAGAATTGGATCCCTCCTGCAAAATTGCGATCCGGCAATTCTATCTGGAGGAGAAATCCTACAAAGAAATCGCCGGGATCAACGGAATCACCGTAAACACAGTGGGTTCCAGGCTTTCTAAGTGTTTGGAAAAGCTGAGATCCCTGATGAAAGAGGCCGATTCTTTCGAGGAATAAATTCCCGTTTTGTACGACAGGTAAGGCATCGATCGGAAATCAATGAGCAAACAGACACATAGCAAGCAGGATATTTGGGGCCGTGTTCATGGCGAAATGGAGGCCGGACCCATGAAAGAGCTCGAACTGGCCGCCGGCAATGAACCCGGCCTGCGGGAAGACCTTACCGAGATTCAACGTGCTCACCACGCCCTTCAGGAACTGATGCCAATCGTGGACCAGTCGGAAGACGAATTGGTAAACGAGATCCTTCACGCTTTCGATCACGAAGCGCTGGAGACCATCGCCGAGCCTCCGGCAAAGCAGGAACGCCCGGGAAAAGTCATTTCGTTCCCCTGGCCGCTGGCGGCAGCCGTTGCCGCATGCTTTGCCGTTTTCCTCGGCATACAGGCCGCAACATCAGGCCCGCTCGGATGGAGTGTCGCGGTAACTCAGCAAACGGCGCGGGGCGATGTGGAACTCTACAGCAAAAAGGAATTGCAAAAGTACGCGGGCACTTTGAAGAGCGCCGTAAATCAAGCCTACCGTGAATCACTGGCAAATTCGAATCCAGGAGGTACGACGGTGAAACGAAAATGGAAAATGGATTTGAAGGTCGAGGAGCCTCGCCCCGGCGCGCTGGACGTGATGGTCTACGCGACGGGAGGCAGTCCGGCGCAGGCCCTCGAATGGCACAAAGTATTCGATGCCCGAAACAACGTGCCGCAGGAGTTGCGACAATTCGCCGACGAAATTGCAACGCAACTTGCCACTCCTCAACCGGCTGGGCCGTAAGGGGCATCGATGAAGGCCGCGTCTTTCAACGCACAAGGCCGGCGACTCCTGATGATCGCGCTGGCCGCGGGAATCTGCAGTTGTAGCAGCACAACCCGCGTCCCTTCCACCGGCGGCGCCATGCCGAACAAGAACTGGTGGAACTTCTACGAACGAGGCTTGACCCATCTGGGAGCCGGCGATTTCGAGAACGCGCGCATTGATTTCGAAATTGCCCTGGGGAAGCGGAAGGGGGCGAGATACGGAAACAACAGGGATCGCTGGAGAGAGCTGACCTACGGGCTGCATGTCATTGAAAGTTACTTTCCAAATCGCGAG
>Ga0310121_10003632_pt1 | contig 13988 bp, 10 predicted proteins | sample CB27_Tmax_986_MG_FD_203504 | JGI IMG/M metagenome (GOLD analysis project Ga0310121, IMG submission 203504) | Marine microbial communities from Western Arctic Ocean, Canada - CB27_Tmax_986 | ecosystem: Environmental > Aquatic > Marine > Oceanic | place: Canada: Western Arctic Ocean | collected... | reverse complement strand
TTTTTGCGGAGCCAGCCGGCGTTTTGGACAACGACCCGACCCAACGCCAGGAGACGCGCCTATGTTTACCCAATTCAGAATGCAACTGAGATGACCTTTCGTCATCGCGACGGGCAGACTTTCCAGATCGCGATCAACGTCGACTCCTCGGAAGACAGACCCGTCCAAGTGGTCCAAGGCACCGTCGATCAGATCGTTCGCTCTGAAAAACGCAATCGAGCGATTGTTTTTCCGTTGGAGGTCAGCTCTAACTATCGAGTGCAGTCGATTCCCGTCCCCAAGCCGGTCAGTTTGGTGAAGCCGTCGAAACGGAAAGAAAAGCTGCCAAAGTAGTACCATGCGACTTGTTAACCTCACTACGTTGGGAGCTTCGGTTCGAAGCAGCGACATTGCGATCAGCCAGACCGGCTCCGACAACGGTGATGCGAAGCGTAATTCCGATGACCGATTGGCGGAGAAATACGAATGAGTCTCACCAAGGCGCTTTTTTTGAGTCTCTATCTGGGATTCATCGCGGCCAAGCGGGAGCTGGCGAAGTCGCTATTAAGAACTAAGCTGTGCGAAACTGGCATTCGCGGGGGCAACTGAGCGGCCGACCGGCATGGCGCTAACGCCCGATCTTCAAATCGGATACCATGCACAATCGTTTTCGATGTTGACCCACACCGTTTTTCCTACCATCCACCAGCATAACCTTCTCGCTACATTGGGGAGTACTCAAGCGATGCCAGATCCAGTTCAATACCGATTTTCGTTTGGCCCCTGGAATATCAGCGAAGGCGCGGATCCATTTGGGCCTGAAGTCCGGAGCCCTTATTCGTTGGAAGAAAAGCTCGAGTGGTATCGGCCGCTCGGCTTCGACGGCATACAGCTGCATGATGACGATGTGGTCGACGGCTTGGACCAGATGCAACCTCTCCAAATCACGAAGAAAGCTCAGGAAGTTGGCCGAGCATTGGAGAATCGTGGATTGGTTGCCGAATTCGTCGCGCCCCGGCTGTGGTTCAATCCGCAGACGATCGATGGGGGCTATACGTCCAATAGTGAATCCGATCGAAGCTACGCTCTGGATAGAAGCAAGCAAACGATCGACATTGCGCGTGAGGTGAACACGAAAAACATCGTTCTTTGGTTGGCTCGAGAAGGCACCTATATTCGCGAAGCAAAAAATGTTCGAGTTGCCTACCAGCGAATTCTCGAGGCAATCAATGTCATGCTCGAATACGATTCAGAAATAAATATCTGGATTGAGCCTAAACCGAACGAGCCGATGGACCACGCCTATGTTCCAACCATCGGCCACGCCATTGCACTTGCCTACCAGTCCGTGAGTCCGGACCGGGTAAGTGGTCTGATTGAAACAGCGCATGCCATTCTTGCCGGACTCGACCCATCGGATGAAATGGGATTTGCCTTAGCCCACGACAAACTTGCCAGTGTTCACTTGAATGACCAGAATGGCTTAAAATTTGATCAGGATAAATCGTTCGGGTCTACTAATTTACGAAGCGCGTTCAATCAAGTCCGAGTTCTGGAAGAATTCGGTTACGGCCGACATGGCGAATTTGTCGGGTTGGATGTGAAGGTGATGCGAACACAAAAACAGGAACATTCGACTGCCCATTTGGTCAATAGTCGAGAAACTTTCCTGCACCTGGTCGATAAAGTGCGCACATTCGATCATCGGCTCGAGCAACAACTGATTAACAATCGCGACTACGAGGAACTTGACGCATACGTCCTTCGGCACCTGATGGGCGTACCCAAGATCGCCAGTTAGCCTGGCACGACTCCAACCTGCTGGCCTGACAAAGTGAGCGCCTGCTACTTCATTGGCAGCACTGCCGACAGCAAGAACGTCTGTGCGAGCCCGGTGACCGACAACAAAAAAAGCAGCAACGTCCAGCTACGAAATGTTTCGCCTTCGTTAAATCCGCTGAGTCGTCCCACGACCCAAAAACCGCTGTCGTTCATCCAGGACAAGGCCATCGATCCGTAGCCGATGGCGATGAAAATATACATCGGATGGTAGGGGAGGCTACTCCCGTCGCCAACGATGCCGAACATCATGCTCGATGCGGTGATCATCGATACCGTGCCAGAGCCTTGCGCAACTTTGAGAACGGCCGCGACGAGCCAGGCTAAAACCACGTAGTTCATCTCCCCCGCGAGTGCGAGCGCCTTGATGGTGTCGGCGACACCGGAGTGCTTGATCATGGCGCCGAAGGCTCCACCGGCACTCGTGATCAGGATGATCACTCCCGCCGTTTGAAACGGCCCGTCCATCAGTGCCGCGAGTCCGTCGAGGCCAGGCTTCTTTTCGCGCAAAACCAGGCCTACGGCAATGACTCCGCCAAGAAATAAGGCGAAGTTCTTGTTGCCGAAGAAGTTGACCCACTCCTCCATGGCAGCCATCGCTTTTGGCTCTGAAGTCTCTGCGGCCGAATCGGCTGCAACGTTGAAGAATACTCCAAAAAATGAGGCAAACGCGATCAACGCGACTGGCAAGATGACCGGCAGAATGGAAATCGCGAAACCGGGCAAGTCCTCCTCGCGCTTGGTTGCTTCCGCCGCGACATCCCCTCCGCGGGGATCCGAAGAGGCGCTAACTGGCGACAATTCGACTGGAAAGAATCTGTCGATCAGCCCGGCGAATATCAAAGCCGCTACGGCCGGCATGAGAGCGCCAAGCAGGCCCCCCACGATCGAAGCGCCGAGGTCGATCCGCAGGTTCTCAGCCATCAACAGCGGACCGGGCGTTGGCGCTACTAGCGAATGCGTAATCGCAGCGCCGCCACAGATCGCCAACACAAACTTCACGTAGTTCCGGTTCAGGCGCAGTGCAAGCGCCCGCGCAAGCGGGATCAGTAAGAAAAACACGGTGTCGAAAAAAACCGGAATGGAGAGCACAAACCCACTGATAAGTAAGGCTAGCGCGGCCCGTTTTTCGCCCAACACCGCGATCAGTCGCAGGACGATCTTGTCTGCTGCCCCACTCTCCATCAGGCACATGCCGATAATCGCAGCCAATGCAATGGGCAAGGCAATCTTGCCAGCCGTGCTACCCATTTCGACCATCGGCAGCTCGAGCGCCTTCACCCTATGGCCGAGGCCCGTCTTTCCGGCGGGATCTGGCAGCTCGACTGAAAGCATACCGACGGTGACGGCCGCCAGCAGCAGAGAGAAAAACGGGTGGATCTTCAGCAGTGCAATGCATGCGATGACGACCAACACGCCGATCAGGAGAACCCACAAGGGCCAGTAGTCGATGGGTGCCGAGGCGAGGATCATAGGCGGAGAGTCGGGGTTGGTCGTTTTCGGGGAGTGGTAAGCAGCCTGTTTGACTAATTTGGGTTGCCAAGCCAAAGGCATTCCGTGGCAGCCACGTCGAGTAATTCGATACTGGGCATTTCGCGGGGTTTGTCAACCCAGCTGGCGACCTGAGGGGTCAGAAGAATCGAGTAGCTACCGAACATGCAGTATGTTCACGCTCCTAGCGCACAGAGAATATATTCTCAAGGGAACCGAGAAATTGGTCGGGAGATCTGCGCGCTGCGGGCTTATTTGCTCGCCATAGTAAACCGCTAAGGGACGCTAATTGCCGCTAATAAGAAGAACTACATAGCCTGGATATTTCATCCGTTTCGTCGCGAGGTGGTCTAAGTGCTTTCATGGCAAGGCATGTGAGGTGTGCGACCGCAGGCGTGTTTATACACGTTGAGGATCGCGGACCGAAACATAACGCAGCCATGGAAGGACTTAGGCCGCCGCAGCAGAAACGGATGAAATATGCGGGCTGGCAGGAGAATCCAGGCTCCGAGCCGATGCGCTCGATTGACGGCCATGTGCCTCCAATCGACCGTCGACTCGCTTCTCCGATTAGCGTAGATTAGCGGTTCGAAAACAATCTGGTCTGCGGTCAGTTTTAGGGGGTTTCCGGTTTCGGTGACTCGACGTCGCGAATTGCGTCCGCTTTGGCGATGTTCACGCTCCAATGCTGGCTCTACCCGCGGTTCTAACAGCGCGCAGCCCTGAGCAAGATCTAAGGCACGTTCGGTATGCAGGTGTTCTCTCGCAATTGCAGCATTCGAGTGTCGCTGTTCATGTGCTGCGGTGCATCCACGGCACTAGCCGAACCTCCCGGCGGTTGTGCCGGCGCCTCCGTACCTGTGGCTGTCAGCGGGGGACTCCGCGGCCTCGACTGGTCGCTGATCGGGATTTACGCGTGTGCGACCCTCGGCATCGGGTGGTTCTACGGACGAAAGCAACACAACACCCAAGAATACTTTCTGGGCAGCGGAAGCATGAACCCACTGCTGATCGGCGTGTCAATATTCGCCACCCTGCTCAGTACAATCTCTTACCTCTCGATGCCGGGTGAGGCAATCGGCAAAGGGCCCGTGCTCATCACGACGCTGCTCTCGCTGCCAATCGTGTACATGATTGTTGCCTACTGGTTGTTGCCAGTTTACATGCAGCAACGGGTTACCAGCGCGTATGAACTGCTCGAAGTGAAATTGGGCGTCGGCATTCGGTTGTTGGGGGCGTCGATGTTCCTTTTGCTGCGTCTTGTCTGGATGTCGCTGCTGGTCTTCTTGGCTGCCAAGGCCATGGTCGTCATGATGGGCCTCGACGATCGCCACATATCAACAGTCGTTTTTTTCACTGGGCTGATCGCAGTCGTCTACACGTCGATCGGAGGACTACGAGCGGTTGTCGTCACTGACTTCCTGCAAACTGTTCTGCTTTTTGGTGGCGCCCTCCTTGTCATCGCTGCCATCACCATTGATAGGGGAGGGTTTGGCTGGTTTCCGACAAGCTGGCATGCCAACTGGGACACGCAGCCGGTTTTCAGTCTTGATCCCAAGACAAGAATCACGGTGTTCGGTTCCATCGCCTCGTTTCTGGTCTGGTACCTATGTACCCTCGGCGGCGATCAGACGGCCGTTCAGCGTTTCATGGCCACCCGTGATGCGGCTGCCGCACGCTCGGCGTGCGCAGCGCAGTTAATCGTCACGGCCATCGTGACAACCACATTGTATGTCGTTGGGATGGCTCTGCTCGGATATTTCGAGGCGCATCCACGACAATTGCCAGAGGGAATGACGCTCAGGGAAAATGCTGATTACATATTTCCGCGTTACATCGCTTACCACTTACCCGCCGGCGTGGCAGGACTTGTGGTTTCGGCCATGTTTGCCGCTGCCATGTCGAGCATCGACTCGGGGATCAACTCCATCACCGCTGTCGTGACCACAGACTTTCTCGATCGCTTTGGACGTAGTCCGAAAACGGAGCGCGGACATTTGATGCTGTCCAGGGTGATGGCATTTTCGATCGGAGCGATCGTGGTACTTTGTAGTTCACTGGTCGGGTCCGTTCCCGGAAACATCACGGCCGTCACCAATAAAACCGTCAATCTACTGCCCGCACCGATCTTTGGTCTGTTTTTCTTTGCCCTATTCGTTCCATTTGCCCGGCCGGCGGGAGTGTGGGCTGGAACAATTTGCGGCGTGCTGGTGGGCGCGCTTGTGGCTTTTTCGGGACCACTGGTCACGCTCCTTGAATTGCAGTTTGGCATTCCAGCGGAGACCTTTGGCGTGGAACTGCTGACTCGTGTTGATTCCGTTACCGGTGTCGAAACGGTAATGGCTCAAGATCCGATCAGCTTCCAATGGATAGGGCCGCTGGCGCTCGGAGTTGATGTGGCAGTGGGGATGGCTGTCAGTTGGAGATTGGCGAAACGCAACAGATGAATCGACAACACGCATCGCCATTGGTTCAGGAGACGATCATCCTCTAGTGATCTCGATCTGTCATAAACCGGTTTTCGGCAGTTGCGAGGGAACACTGCGGCGGTTCTTGGAACACCTTTTCTCACCTCAAATCAGTGAGGTCACACCGCCATCAATCGAAAGCGCACTACCAGTCACGAAGGCAGCTTCGTCCGAACAAAGGTACAACACCGATGCGGCAATTTCCTCGGGCTTACCCATCCGGCCTAGAGGTTGATATTCCGACAGAGATTTAAAGATTTTCTTTTCTTGTCCCGGATAGTTTTTCTTGATGTATCCATCAACGAAAGGTGTATGAACACGGCCTGGACAAACACAGTTGCAGCGGACGTTCTTGTCGACATAGTCGATAGCCGTGGAGAGAGTCATCGTCAAGACGGCGCCCTTGCTCATGGAATAGGCGAAGCGGTCCTTGAGGCCAATTTTAGAGGCAATGGAAGCAAGGTTGGCAATCACGCCGCCGCCTTGTTCGACCATTGTGGGGATCACCGCTTGGGTGCAATTGAAAACCCCTTTGACATTGACATTGTAAATTCGGTCCAAATCCTCTTCCGAAGTCTTCTCTATGTTTCCGACGTGAGCAATTCCAGCGTTATTGACCAAGATGTCGATCGAACCGCACTGATCGAAAGTCTGCTCGACGACTCGATTCACCAATGCCCGCTTCGAAACGTCACAGGCGAGACACATTCCGTCTCCATCGCCAGCAGTGATTTCACGTACCACCTCTTCACCATCCGACTCGACCAATTCAAGAATCACCACGTAGGCACCTTGCCCGGCAAATAATTTTGATATGGCCCTGCCGATCCCGGAACCACCGCCGGTAACGATGGCAACCTTGCCATCCAGTCGAAACACAGACATCAGACACCTCCTCGTGCTGGAACTTCCGATTGGCAGGCTAATTCTGCAAAACGACCTCTCCGCGTTACTTCGAACTTAAGTTGATCGCGCCGTCCCAATCCTTTGGATGTACTCCGTTGTGATCGGCCAGCAGCTCCCTCAGGAATTTCGCCGGACCATCGTCGGGCAACACTCCCGATAACAACTGCTGTGCCTTGGTCCAATCTCCCTCAGTGAGCGAATCGACCGCCTGCTGGTACGTTGCCAGATCGTCGTCGGTTAGGTTTTCGTGCTCGCTGCTCGCAGGAAGCAATTGGTAGACTTCTGTCGGTTCGTCCATGCCTTTCGGCCGCATCCTAGCGATATGCCGAATTCTCGCTTCGGCGGCCGGCAGTTTGTCGCGAACCTCAGCCGCCATTTCCCCATCGATGAGGATCGCCGCGCCAAGGTGTTCGGTAACCCCCTCCAGCCGCGATGTCAGGTTAACGACTGGCCCGAACACGCCAACCTTGACTTGATCGTCCGATCCAATTTGCCCAGCAATCGCATGCCCATAGCCAAGCGCGATGCCAACTTGGAAGTCATTCAGTGGATGCTCAGGGTCTTGGTGGGCAAGGTAAAACGTCCGATAGATTGAAATTGCCGCCCGACATGCAGAGAGTGCCCCCTCTTCGAGTGGATTGGGCCAGCCCCAAAAAGCGAGCGAAGCATCGCCTTGAAAGTCGGCAATGACTCCCTCAAACCGCAGAATGCTGCGCGTCATGGCACTCAAAGCGTAACTGACGCGCTCAAGCAACTGATCGAGGCATTCTCGCGACTGTTCGACTTTGCGCGAGAATCCACGCACGTCGCAAAACAACGCAGCGATCTGGCCTTCCCGAGGTGCAAGCGATTCGGTCTGGCCGCCACGTAGCATCTCCACCACGGCTGGCGAGAAAAACTGCCGCATTTGGCTCTGTTGCCGCTCCAGCCAGCGCACGCGGCGAATCGACCCAATAAAATTCGCGGTCAACTCGGCAAAGCGAAGTTCACTCAACAGATCGGTGGGCGATTCGATCGAGCCAGTACCGGTGAACTGTCTTCGGCCCGATACATAGAGGCACCAACGGTCGCGAGCCGCCGGTATCGGCGTACAGAAGGCCCAATCCAAATTGCCGCTCATCGTGTAACCTGGAGTCCGCTCCCCTCCGCTCTCCTCCCAGAGATGGATTGCGCTGCAGCGGCGCTGCAGCACCTTGGCCATCAAACGCCTGCTCGGCAGGAATCGCTTGACCTTGTCGCGACCATTCCAGCGCATCAGTTTGGGCTCCGGTGAGTCGTAGTCGGCCGACTCGTCGAATTGGATCACCGCGACGACCTCGACGTCTAGCATAGCTTTAAGAATCAGTTCGACGATCTCCGTGGCAAACTCTTCGTCGGTAATCGACTCAGAGATCAGCCGAGGGACTTCGGAAAGCGCATTGAGGCATCCTTCGGCATCCTTGAAACGAATGGCCGTCAATTGCTGTTTCGTGTAAGTGTGCTCGATAAATGTCGTGTTGTGTGATTGGACCGATTCCACATCGAAAAACTGAAAGGTGGTGCGACCAATTTGGAATTCTTCACCGGGGAGTACGAGGAATTCTCTTAATTCCTTATTCTTGACCAAGATCGGGTTTCGAGCGGTTTCCAAAGCGCGGACAAGCAAGCCTTCCTCGACCAACTCGAGATCTGCATGTTCGCGCGAAACCGACATATCCCACGGCACGGCCCACCCTTGGCGCGGCGCGCGGCCCAAGCGTATCGTTTCGCCAAATTCGAGCTCACGACGCCAATATTGCTGCTGGTCGTTTCCGATTGCGATAAGATTTGGCATAGAGTGTGCTAACTGCGAGGCCCAATTGCTTGCTGGCCCAGGTGGTGCAAAAGGAAAACCAGCTGCCCAGAGAACGAGCAAGTGTATAGCGTTAGTTATTCTAGCGCCATTATGTTCCCAATCTAGTGGCCGTTCAACATCAGCCGGCAAGTTTGTTGGGACGGTGGTTGCGGCAAGCAGCCATTTTTTCCGCCCAGCGGAAAGGGCCTTTTCTAGGCTCTGCAGGTACAATGGCCAGTAGTAATCGAGTAGACTGGAGTCTGTATGGGGTGGCCTGCCACAGGGCAGTTGGGTCAGGAACTGCGTGGGTATCGCAACGGGTGATAGCACGAGTTTTCCGCGACAGTTGATCCCGCGTGTTGTTTGCATCGGGGTTGTTTGCATCGGGGTCGTTTGCATTGGGGTCGTTTGAATTGGACTAGGTTTTCGATGGCATCCTCAGCGTCTAACGATCCACTTCCTCTGGACATTCGCGAGAAATTTCTCGCCCAGTGCAAGCGCTTTGAGGAGGCCTACAAGTCGGGGAAATCGCCGCAACTCGACGACTACCTCGATGATTTCACGGGTGATGCGCGGGAAAAGTTGGTACTTGAGCTGACGGCCATCGAGGATCAGTTCCGTCAGGAAAGTCGCGTCAAATCGGCGCAACACTCGATTCCCATGGAAGGGGACGACGCGCTGATGACGATTGTCGACAACGCGGGACTGCCCTCCGGCGACGTTGACGCGGCCGACTTGACTCATGACCACGTTTCTGGAGCGCGTGACCGTAATGCTGCGGGGCTCGAGCCGACCGTGGCACACACGGCGAGCAAGCTCGCATCGGCAGGTCTACAGATTCGGTGCCCGCACTGCGCTAACGGTGTTGAGTTGCTGGCCGACACGCCGTTTGACGACATTTCTTGCACCGATTGCGGCAGCACGTTCAATCTAGTCGATCGAGAGAAGCTCACGACCGCTGCCAAAACACACGCCTCGATTGGACGATTCCAACTCGAAGAACGGCTGGGGGCGGGCGGATTCGGTACGGTTTGGAAAGCGCGCGACACCGAACTCGATCGGGTCGTTGCTGTGAAAATCCCCCGCAAAGGCCAGCTTGAGGCGGAAGACGTCGAACAGTTCTACCGCGAGGCCCGCGCCGCAGCCCAATTGAGGCACCCGAATATTGTCGCCGTGCACGAAGTTGGCCGCGATGGAAACACGGTGTTTATTGTCAGCGATATGATTCGTGGCGTGTCGTTGTCGGAGTGGATGCTAGATCGGCGGTGTAACAGTCACGAAGTGGCGCTGCTTGTTGTGAAAGTTGCCGACGCGCTCGTGCACGCTCACGAGCAAGGCATCATTCATCGCGACTTGAAGCCTGCCAATGTCATGATCGACCTGGCAGGAGAGCCTCATTTAATGGATTTCGGCCTGGCCAAACGTGAGGTCGGCGAAGTCACCATGACCGTCGATGGCCAAATTCTGGGTACCCCCTCGTACATGTCGCCTGAGCAAGCGGGCGGAAAAAGCCACTGGGTCGATCGTCGCAGCGACATCTATTCGCTGGGCGTGATGATCTTCAAAATGTTGACCAATGAACTCCCGTTTCGCGGCGCAATCCGCGTACAGATTCAGCAACGACTGACCGAAGACGCGCCCGATCCGCGTAGCCTCAACCGATTCATTTCGCGCGACATGTCGACGATTTGTTTGAAATGCTTAGAGCGCGATCCCAACAGCCGCTACGCCACCGCACAGGCATTGGCCGACGAGCTGCGGCGGTTTTTGCGGGGCGAACCAATCTTGGCTCGGCCGATTTCGCCGCTCGCCCGCGTTGGTCGGTGGGCGAGGCGGCACCCGGCGGTTGCGACTGCTGGGGCGCTGGCGCTGACTCTGGCTGTCGGCGGTCCGCTGGCTGCTTTTACGATCAATAGCCAGAAGAACCTCCTGGCGCACGAAATCCAAGAGAATAATAACCTGATCGGTGAGCTCGGACGGAACAGGGAAGACCTGACCAACGAGAATGAGAGATTGGCGGCAGAGGTCAAGCTGCTCGAAGGAGCCGCGAATCCCTGGGAAATTTGGAGTGGCGAGCCGGCCGACAATCCCCGCCTGGTGACGCTCAAAAATCTGTTTGAGGGCCAGTATCATGCCATGGCGGGGAGTTTGGCGGCGGGGAAATTTGACGACCGGCAGCTCGCCTGCGGGCACCTTGCCCTGGCGATGATTTCCGACAAAGCCGAGCAGCGGGAAGCCGCAGAGAAACATTACCAATCAGCACGCCAGTTGCTCGAAAAGTTATCGAAGCGCGAGTTGGGCGATGTGCGGTATCTGCAGGCTTTGGCCCATTGTCAAACGGAACTCGCCCGGCTTTGGGCCAACGATCGTCGAGACGAGGCTCAAGAACTTTTGCAGCAAGCACTGCTGATTCACAAACAACTGGCAGAGGAGCACAGTGAGCAGGGAGAACACTGGGTCGATTGGATAGAGAGTGAGCTCCAGCACGCCGTGATGGGCATTGGCGACGCGAAAGTCCACCTCACGCGCGGCCGCGACTTGGATCGACTATTGCGCAGCAGATGGCCTGGTGATCCGGTTCAGATGTACAAAGTCGCATCCTATCTCACACGGCAACCGCCAGTGTTGCTCGATTCGGCAAGTCCCAACGAGAAGCAATAGCCCAATTGCCGATGTGGCATTTACCGGAAATTGTGATCGACCTCATCGCCGTCTTTACTGCTCAGATTTTGATAGATTGTGAAATCGATCTCATTGGTGAGGAATTGGACGCTGCCGTCAGCAAAGTTGAAGTGGCCGCCGCCAGAATGAAAGCTGGCAAACTGCAGGTCGTTTTGCAGCATGATTCTTTCGGCGCCTGGGGGAGCGTTGAAATCTCCGACGTAGTAGCCGAATTGATTCGGATCTGCGTTAAGTGGATAGCGGACGTTTTTCATGCCCCCCATACAGATGCGCGTGGGCGGACGGCCACTCTTGGTCGCGCCTTGCGTCCAATCATGAAAAATGTAGAGTCGTTCGCCAATCGCCATGGTGTTCGACGTGCCATCGGTAATCATGCCAATTCGCGTCTTGCTATTGGGAAAGAAAATGCCGTCGGTGGCCGCGTCGCCGCAAACATTGTCTTCTAAGTCGATCCGCTCATCGCCGCGTCCTGGGCCGGCAATCGCAGCGTAGTGCGACTCCTTGGGCGTACTCCCGTCTCCCTCCGGCTGTGGGGCGCTAGGACAGAGCAATGCATCGATCGCCATCATCTGGGGAGAAAGATCGACAACTCCGCCATCTGGAGTCGGCTGCATCTGCTGGTAAATACTGTTCAGCTCCAGATAGGGCAAGAGGAGTACGCGCCAGCTGATCCCTGGCTTGAAATTATCTTGATGGACTCGGCCACCGGACGGAAACTTGCCGTGCTGGCTGTGATAGTTTTGAAGCGCCAAACCGATCTGCTTCATTTTGTTTTTGCACTGCGTACGACGAGCCGCTTCGCGGGCAGCCTGAACCGCTGGCAACAACAGCCCCATCAGAACACCGATGATCGTGATGACGACCAAGAGTTCAACAAGCGTAAAGCCAGTGGGAGAGCGACCGCTGGAATCAGCACCTATGCGCCGGAGTAGATGCGGCCCATTCATCTGAACTGCTCCGATCAATGGCCGACTTGGCGGCCTTGCCTGCGGCAGACGAAAGAGCGGTGCCGTGCCGGGCGAGAGGGCCAAACAGAGCCGGCCAACAGCATCAACCAAATGGTGGAGGGTTCTGGGATATAATCATTACAGGCAGCCGTGCTCATCGATTCTGATGGATTCTCGTGATCTGATGAATTCTCGTGAATTGTAGAGTAGCCCATAGGCATCTCGGCGATGAGAGCGAACATTTGTGAGACCGACAAAGCTCCGCCGAAGAGATCGACGAATCCGTCAATGTCGTCAAAGTCCAGGTCGTTGTCGTTGTCGACATCCCCCGCTTCAGGACCGTCGATGAAGTAGGTTTCGAAATAGCCGGTGGGATCGGTAATAGCCAAGGCGAAGGCGGCCGGATCGTCGTCGTCTTCTAGCTCTCCATCGCGATCCATGTCCCCTTCTTGATACAGACCGACGCTAAAAGCGGCCAGCCCATAGATCGGCGCAAAATACATATCGTCAGAGCCGCTTGTAACGACAGAGTCAAAAATGGTGCCTGGCGTGATATTGTCCGCGGTCACCAAATCGACGACTGGCACGTCCCCTGGTTCCGAAGTTGGCATGGGCCCCAAGTATTCGCTTCCGTCAACATCGAGCGTGCCGCCAAGTTCGACATTACCGGTGACCTCCACCACGTCATACGTACCGGCGATAGTGTTGTCGACTTCAAACATCGAAGTGGCGCTGGAGCCTAGCTTGAGGTTGCCATCGATTTCCATCGTACCTGGCGACGCGCCGGGGCTCAGGAGAGCCGCAGATGTGCTTCCATCGACACCGATCGAAACGTCGCCCACGACCAGACCGACTCCCGAGAGAGTCCCACCCCCGCTGACTTCTACATTGTCGGTTAACAAAGAACCACCTTCGAGATTGACGATCCCTTGATTGCCGACCGCCGTGCCGCTGGTCACCGAGAGGTTGGCGTCGCCGCCCACCGCGAGTGTCATGGCCGCTCCGTTGCCCGAGACGCTCAGCTGATGGGCAAACACATTTTGGTCGCCGTCGAAGCCGACCTCAACGCGCCGTGCAAAGTTCGCCAATGGGTTACTGAGATCGACGCTGGTCGTACTATCGGGCACGCCGACCGTCCATTCGTTCTGGTCGGTCCAATTGCCGACGAGCGACCTGGCAGGGCTGAGCGCGTTCGTCTGGGGGGCAACGAATTGCAGCCGTACCTCATTCGGCAAATAGTTGACCTTCAGAGCGATACCCGGCGCTTCGGCAGCAAGGTTGGATGCGGTCAGCGAATCGAACTGCCCCATCACCCCCAGCGCGCCGAATGCTCGTAAAAACGTAATCTCGTCATTGATCTGCGGAAAACCAGGCGCGCCGGTCAACGGCACGTCCAATCGGCCCGCCAGCGTGGCGTTACCATCAATGAGTAACTCGTCGTGCCCAATGCCTGGTAAGAGGCCTTCCACCTCGATTTCCAGCAAACCTCCGGGGCCCTGCTGAAAATCGCCGCCGATGGTCGTGGTCCCAGGTGAAAAGCCCGGGGCGACGGTCCCCAAATTGAAAACGCTTCCCACAATCGTCGGTGTGCCGTCCAACCTGGCCCCCGCCCGTATGTCGACATTGACCGCCTCAATTGTTCCGTTGCCACCGAGCGTGCTGCCCGACCGGACCTGAATCGTACCGTTCGACTCGAGCCTGCCACCATTGTTGACTTCGACCGTAGCGGCGCCACCCACAGAGGTTAACGCAACGAAGCCACCGATCGCCAGATCGTCTGAGAGAATCCACGCAGAGTTTGTACCGTCAATGTTGACGTCGCCCACCGAACCGGTCGAAGCAGCGACCGACCCGCGTCCCGAT
>Ga0310121_10003631_pt1 | contig 13989 bp, 10 predicted proteins | sample CB27_Tmax_986_MG_FD_203504 | JGI IMG/M metagenome (GOLD analysis project Ga0310121, IMG submission 203504) | Marine microbial communities from Western Arctic Ocean, Canada - CB27_Tmax_986 | ecosystem: Environmental > Aquatic > Marine > Oceanic | place: Canada: Western Arctic Ocean | collected... | reverse complement strand
CTCGGAATCCGACGCGCGCTTCCTGGAGGCGCTCTATGCGGCGCGCTATGGGATCCCGAGCACCGGTTTCCACCCGCACGGGCGGTGCATCGCGCTCGATGAGGCACAGATCGATCGATTGTTCGCCGAGCTCGACACCATGGCGCGCGCCGAGCGGCTCCTTTCCGACCTGCTGCTCTTTCCCGAATACCCGCACTACGTTCCCGGAGCGGTGGTTCGTGGACAACGGGTGCGGCGCCAGGTGTACCTGACCCTGTTCGGCGATGCGCCGGGGTACCGTGGCCGACCGTGGCACGATCACCGCATCCAACTCTGCTCCGAGGGCGATGAATCGCGCACCTGCGTTGAGGCCGTCATCCCCGCGGTATGTGACGGGAAGCTTTCCACCTGGCGGGTCGAGACCGCGCGCAGGGAGGAAAACGTCGCCTGGGGTCTCTGCCGCTCCCTGGCCGCCGCCGTCGAGGGGGACATCCGCGTGCGCGCGAGGCTGGTCCCCGATGGGCTGTTCGACCTCATGCCGGTAGGGCACATGTTCCCCGGCATGGAGGTCCCTGTCCTCGGTTCCGCCGGCTCGCTGGAGGTCGACCGAATCGAGAGCCGCCAGGTCGTGGACTACGATGGACCGGTGATGGATCTATCGGTGAGCACGCTGCGGCACTACGTGGCCGGTGGGCTCTGCGTGCACAACTCAATCTACCGGTTCAGAGGAGCCGACATCCGCAACATCCTCGAGTTCGAGCAGGCATTTCCGGGCGCGCGCGTGATCCGGCTCGAGCAGAACTACCGCTCCACGTCCGCGATCCTCGACACGGCGAATGCGGTGATCAGCGAGAACCTGCGCCGCAAGGGAAAGACCCTCCGTACCGACCGCCTGGGAGGCGAGCCGCTTACCCTCGTGGAGACGCTCGACGAGACCGACGAGGCGCGCTGGATCGTCGAGGAGGTGCGCGCCCGCTATCAGGACGGCCCGGCGCTCCACAACTACTGCGATTTCGCCATCCTCTACCGGACGAACGCGCAGGCGCGCGCGCTGGAGGGAGCCTTCCGGCGGGCCAACATCCGCTATCAGGTGGTGGGTGGCAGGCGCTTCTACGAGCGGCGGGAGATCCAGGACGTGATGGCCTACCTACGGCTGATCTCGAACCCGCGGGACGTGGGTGCCTTCGAGCGGATCGTGAACTACCCACGCCGCGGGATCGGCGACACCACGCTCGAGCGGCTGGGCGCGTTCGCTGAGGCGCGCGGGCTCATGCTGCTGGAGGTGGCGGCCTGCGCCGACGAGGCCGGGGACATCCCGTCGGGAGGCGCGCGCGGGCTCCGGGCCTTCGCAGGATTGATCCAGCGCTTCTCCGCCCGGGCCGCGACCGTCCGAGTCGGGACGCTCATCGAGGAGCTGGTCGAGGAGCTCGATCTGCTGCAGGCACTCCGCGACGAGGGGCCGGAAGGGGAGGACCGCGCGGAGAACGTGAAGGAGCTGATCGCGGGCGCCCTGGACTTCGACGCGGAGCTCCTGAAACAGGGCGGCGAGGACGGCGAACTGGATGGGTTCAGCGAGCTGGACCTGTTCCTCCAGCAGGTCGCGCTCGTAACCGACATCGATCGGCACGACCCGGAATTCGACGCGGTCACCCTGATGACGCTCCACAACGCGAAGGGGCTCGAGTTCCCGGTGGTCTTCATTGCCGGTCTCGAGGACGGGCTCTTCCCGATGTCGCGCGCCTTCAACGAGCCCGAGGAGATGGAGGAGGAGCGTCGGCTCTTCTACGTCGGCATCACGCGCGCGCAGGACAAGCTCTACCTGCTCCACGCCCGGCAGCGGCGGCGTGCGGGGGAGATCATGTACGGGCGGCTCTCCCCGTTCGTGGAGACGGTCCCCGAGGCTCTGCTCGAGCGGCGCACCTCGCCCCTCCTCATGAGAGAGGGGTTCACAACCCCCCACCGGCGGCGGCACGAGCGTATGAGGGAGCGGCGCGAGAGCGGCTTCATCCCGGACGACGAATTCGAGCCGAGCTTCGACCAGGACGCGCCTCGCCTCGTGAAAGGCGAGTGCGTCCAGCATGCCACCTTCGGGTCGGGGCGGATCGTGGAAGTAAGCGGATTCGGCCCCGACGTACGCGTGACGGTGGAGTTCGAGGGGGTGGGCCGAAAGAAGCTGGTCGCGCGCTTTGCAGGGCTCAAGAAGGACTATTTTTAGGTCGGTTGGCACGTCCCCGTTGGCCGGTCACCGACAAAGGGCAGATCGAGCGCGGGTGCATGCTGCTCGGCGAGCGGGCGGCGTGGTGGCTCGACCTCGCCGTGCGCGCGCTTCGGCCAGTAGACGAGCCGCTGCGTTGGAAAGGGGAAGAAGTCGTCCGCCATCTCGTGCAGCACGCGCGAATTCTTGGCGGCGCCATCCGCCAGCGCCATCCGCCGCAGCTTCTTCGCCAGCCGGAGATTGAGCTCGCCCACCGGATCGAGTCCGGCGGGCGAGGAAGTGCCGCGGTTCACGAGGTAGTCGACGACGTAGTCGAAGGAGAACGCCACGTACCGGTTCACCTCGGTTTCGGGCAGATCCCAGCGCGAGCACTGGAGCACGCGCTCGAAGATCTGCCTCCAGCGATCGTCGCTCTGGAAGCGGATCATTCCGCGGAAGATCTTTCGGTTCGTGCTGAAGCTGAAGAGCGTGCGGGAGAGCACCTCGTCGAACAGCTCGTCGGCTTCCGAGTGGTCGTGATTCATGACGAGCCGGCGCGCCTTGCCCAGGTACTCCTCGCCCACGTGCACGTCCATCCGGTGCTCCCAGTAGGCGTGCCCCATCCCCTGGGTTGTGCTGGTGAGCAGCAGCTGGCGCGACACGAAGAGGTTGTGCGCGATCGTGTCGGCCGCGAGGTGGGCAAGGTAGCCATATGCGACCGCCTGGAGCGGATCGCTATCGGCGCTCGCCAGGATCTCCTCGCCCACGTGCCAGTGGTGACAGTGCCGTCCCGCCGGCACGTACTTCTTGGCGAAGGAGATGTCCGCGGCGACCGAGCCGTAGAGGAAATGGATCGGCCAGCGCTCGAACAGCGCGCGGAGCGCCGGCGGGAGCAACCAGAGCGCGCCCAGGACGGACTCTCCGAGAGCGATATGCGTCCCCGTCCCCCACGCGTGTAGAGAATCGGGGAGCAGGATGAGCCAGCCCAGCGCGACGAGGACCGCTACGACCACCGCCGGGCGGGCTCGCCTCAGCGTCCGCCCGAGCAGCGGCTGCCGCGCTCGGAGTCGCCGGTGCTGATCACCTGGACGCTGCCGGGGGCCGTACCCGACATGGCGGTGCCGTTCGGCTCGAGGGCGGCGGGCTCGAGGGCGCGTCGGGGGAGCCCCGCCTCGTCTTCGCTCCGCGCCTCTCTCTCCGGCAGCTCCTGCGGCTCGACCCGGGCAGGCTCCTCCAGCGCGGATCCAGCCCCCGCGCGACCATCGTACAATGCGCGCGTGCCGGCGCGGACTCCGCGCACGGCTGCCGCGGAGCTGATGAAGATGTCCTCGGACTCGGACTGCACGACTTCCATAAGTGCATTGAACTCCTCGACGCGCTTCTCCATTCGGTCGGAGGCCCCCTGGAGCCGATCCGAGAGGGAGCGGACGGAGTCGCTCACGTGCTGGACGTCGGTGCGGAGCGCGCCGGTGATGAACTCCACGTTCGCGGCGACCTCTCGGCTCCGGTCGATGATCGGATCGAGTCGCCTCTCGAGCCGGCCCGTGAGCTCCCGCACCGTTCCGTGGATCCTCCGGAGCTGGAACAGCAGGACCACCAGCGCGACGAGGATCAGCGCGAACACGGTCGCGAGCGCCACGTTCGCGATCGCGGCCGCAGTGGCGAGGCCGTCACGTGCCTGCAGCATGACCACGGTGTCCGCGGCCTGCAGAGCGGCGAGCAGGGATGCGAGGGGCATGGATGAGTCTACACGTGAGGGGGGCAGGGGAGCCACCGAGGGGCCGAAACGCGGCGCGGAGAGCCGGGCACGCAACGTGCTTCCTCGTCCGGGATTGCGTGGAGTCTCGCGGTCGGCTCCGGCCCCTGCGCGCGCCTGTTTCCGGAGGAGAAGATGGCTGAGTTGCTGCATCCGGACGCCGTCGGGTATGTTCGGGTTCCGGAAGCCGGCGGTAGGGCCAGCGCGCCAACCGTTCCGGCGCCGTCCGCCCCTCCACCGACCAGATGCCCGCTTTCATCGTCCAGGGTGGCCAGGTTCTGACGGGCCGGGTGCGACCCGCCGGCAATAAGAACGCCGCCCTCCCCTGCGTGACCGCGTGCCTGCTCGCGGCGGAGCCGGTCACCCTGAAGAACGTCCCGCGGATCCGCGACGTCCTCGATCTGCTCGAGATCATGGAATTGCTGGGGGCGGAGGTCGCCTGGACGGACCCGAACTGCGTGCGCATCAACGCATCTGGGGTCACCGGGGGCGACGTCAACCACGAGATGGCGGCAAAGATCCGCGCTTCGCTCCTGCTCGCGGGACCGCTGCTCGCGCGCTTCGGGGAAGTGAATCTCCCGCCGCCCGGGGGCGACGTGATCGGACGCCGTCGCATGGACACGCACTTCCTCGCGTTCAAGGCGCTGGGCGGTCGGGTGCGCTTGGACGGCGGCTTCCACATCAAGGCCCAGCGGCTGGTGGGGACGGACGTGTTCCTGGATGAGCCGTCGGTGACCGGCACCGAGAACGCGATCATGGCCGCGGTGCTCGCCGAGGGCCGGACGCGCTTACGAAACTCGGCCTGCGAGCCGCACGTACAGGATCTCTGCCATCAGCTGAACGCGATGGGGGCCCGGATCTTCGGGATCGGCACCAACACCCTCACGATCGAGGGAGTGGAGGAGCTGCACGGAACCGAGTTCGAGATCGGGGCAGACCACATCGAGACCGGCTCCTTCATCGGGCTTGCGGCCGTGACCGGTAGCACGATCACGATCGAGGACGCCCCCCTCGAGCATCTGGACTCGACGCTGATGGGGTTCCGCCGGCTGGGCGTCGAGTACCAGGTCGAGGGACCGGACCTGGTCGTGCATGGGGAGGGGGACCACGTCATCCGCCAGGACGCATTCGGCGCGGTCTCCAAGATCGACGACGGTCCCTGGCCCGCATTTCCAGCGGATCTCACGTCGATCATGGTCGTGACGGCGACCCAGTGCCGCGGGACCATCCTGATCCACGAGAAGATGTTCGAGTCGAGGATGTTCTTCACCGACAAGCTGGTCAGCATGGGCGCGCGGATCATCCTGTGCGACCCGCACCGCGCGGTGGTGGTCGGGCCCGCTCCGCTGCACGGCGGGACGCTGGAGAGCCCTGACATCCGGGCCGGGATGGCGCTCCTGATCGCTGCGCTGGGCGCGCAGGGGACGAGTCGGATCCAGAACGTCCGCCAGATCGAGCGCGGCTACGAGCGGATCGACGATCGGCTCAGGGCGCTGGGCGCATGCATCGAGCGGGAGGATTAAAAGGGGGGGGGCGAAATGGATGGACCAGGAGGAACGACCGGGGCCGAGCCGCTGCGCGACGGCGGCACGCGCCAGGAACAGACGGGCACGGGACATGGGCAGGGCGCGCGGAGCCGGGTCTCCGACGGGATCCGTCAGGGGCTCGGCGTGCTCTCCGCGCTCAAGGATGCGCTCGAGGAGACGATCCAGGAGGCCCGCGCCCGGGACGACCTCTCGCCGGAGCGGGTCAAGGAGGCGATGCGCTCCGCGATGGCCCGGGCGCAGGAGGCGGCCGAAGGTGCGCGCGAGCGCTTCGACTTCGTGCCGCGCTCGGAGTACGAGCGGCTGAAGGAGCAGATGGAGGAGCTGCGGGTTCGACTGGAGAACCTCGAGCGGCGAACGGCTCAAGATCCGGGAGCGAGACCGGCCAGGCCAGAGGGGGCGCCCTAAGCCTGGTTCGAGCGCACCCGGCCCCCCCGCAGGTCAGCTGCGCAGGGGCTCGGCAGACCGGGTGGTCGCGGAGCCCCTGCGGCCCCGACTTTACCGGTTACGGCCATCCGTCTATATTGTGGTGCGTTACCGGCCGCTCCCGCCTGGGGGGCGGCTATTTTTGGGAGTGGGGGAGCGGTTCGCCCCCGCTTTTTTATTCGCCGTCGACCGGGTCCAGGGCCGTGGCGTAGGGCCTGGAAGTTGGTCTGGCACAAGGGTTTGGCGTTAAGACAGGGAGGGTGCGTGTCCCGACCGGTGCCGGAGGTGGACCGGGAGCTGGAGTCCCGGATCGCGCAACTGGGGTATGAGTTGGTCGACGTGCGGTGGGCTGGGAGTGCCCGGCGGCCGCTGCTCCGGATCGGGATCGACTTGGCCGCGCGGCGGGGGCCGGGGGAGGGGGTGACGGTCGAGGACTGTGCGCGGGTGAGCCGGGCGCTGGAGGGATGGCTAGACGGGTTGGAGGCGATGCCCGAGCGTTACGTGCTCGAGGTGTCCTCTCCCGGGGTGGAGCGGCCGCTCCGGCGGCCGCAGGATTACGAGCGGTTCGTCGGGAAGAAGATCGCGGTGAAGGGGCCGGCCCCGCTGGCGGGGCGAGCCACCCGGCTCGAGGGTGAGCTCCTCGGGCTGGCGGGGAGTGGGAGTGGGGAGGAGCGGGTTCGCCTGCGCCTCTCCGGCGGGGACGAGGTCGAGATTCCGAGAACCGAGATCACCGGCGCAAAGATGGTCTTCGAGTGGTAGGGAGGACGCAGCGGCGCTGCCGGAGAGGAAGGAGCGTATGAACGCTGGACAGATGGTCGCCGCGCTGCGCGACTATGTCGCATCGACCAAGAGCCTCTCCAGCGACGAGGTCAACGACCTCCTCAAGGAGGGGATCCTGGCCGGCCTTGCGCGCAGCTATGGGCCGAACGTCCAAGCCGAGATCAACATCGACGAGACCACGGGCGACGTGGTGATCACGGTGCTCCGCCGGGTCGTGGAGACCGTCGAGGATCCTTCGTCCGAGATCTCCCTCGAGGAGGCCCGCTGGGACGACGAGTCCTTCGAGGTCGGTGATGTGATGGAGGTCCCGGTCGACTTCGTACAGTTCGGCCGTAACGCCGTGATGGCGGTCAAGCAGCGCATCGTGCAGCTCGTGCGCGAGGGTGAGCGCCAGCGGATCCGTGAGGAGTTCACCGACCGGGTCGGCGAGCTGCTCTCCGGCGAGGTGCAGCAGATCGAGCGCGGCAAGATCGTGGTGATGCTCAACCGCGCGCGCGATGCCGAAGCGATCATCCCCTGGAAGGAGCAGAACCCGCGCGAGCGCTTCCGCCAGGGCGACCCGATCAGAGCGGTGCTCAAGAAGGTGGAGGAGGCCCCCAAGGGGCCGCGGCTCATCCTGTCGCGCGCCGATCCGCTCTTCGTGGCCGCGCTCTTCAAGCTCGAGGTGCCCGAGATCTATCAGAGCATCGTCGAGATCCGGGAGATCGCGCGCGAGGTGGGAGGCCGCACGAAAATTGCGGTATCCAGCCGCGATGATTCCATCGATCCGGTGGGCGCGTGCGTGGGGCTCAAGGGCTCGCGTGTGCAGGCCGTGGTCTCCGAGCTGGGTGGCGAGCGCATCGACATCGTGCCCTGGCACCCGGACACCGAGGTCTTCGCGCGCCGGGCGCTCGCGCCTGCGCGGGTGGCCAAGGTGATCAGCAACCACGATCGTCAGATCATCACGGCGATCGTGGACGAAGACCAGCTCTCGCTCGCGATCGGGCGCAACGGCCAGAACGTGCGGCTCGCCTCGCAGCTGATCGGTTGGCAGATCGACCTGTACGGTTCGCGCGAGTGGCTGGAGAAGGGTGCGGACCTGTCGCTGTTCGGCAGCCGCGACGACGACCAGCTCGAGATGGCGGACTTTCCGCTGCGCGAGCTGGATCTCGAGGAAGGCACTCTGGCGGCTCTAGAAGGCGCCGGGTACAATACATTTCTTGACATCATCGACCTGGAGCGCGACGACTTCCTGCGCATTGAGGGGCTGTCGGAGCAGGAGGCTGACAAGCTCCTGACCATCATCGACGAGCTGACCGTCGTCGATGGGGATGCGCAGTCCGACGAAGGGCCACAGGCCGGTACCGACGAAGAGCCGGCCGAGGCTTCCCCTAAGGAGGCTTCGGCCGAGTCGTCGGGGGGTGTGCAGGTAAAGGCCCGTGCCACGGGTGGAGAAGGGCAGCACGAGGTCTGATCCGCTCGAGCTCCTCGGGCTCGCTCACCGGGCCGGTGCGGTCGAGCGGGGGGTCGATGCGGTCCGCCGCGCGGTCCGCGAGGGACGGGCCCGCCTGATATTGATTGCGGACGACGCGTCCGCGACGCAGTTGAAGAAGATTACGGGTCTCTTGGAGCATCGACCCGTTCCGCGACGTCGGATCGCCGATCGCGCCATATTGGGCGCCGCGGTCGGATCTCCGCCGCTTTCGGCCGTGGCGGTTACGCGGCGCGAATTCGCTGAGTCGATGCTCCGGCGTTTTGCTGACGGGGACGGGGTTCGGAGTACGGAGAGCAATGGAGAGAGTGGAGGATAGCAGTACATCATGCGGGTACTCGAGCTAGCGAAGGATCTCAAGGTCGAAACGGACGCGCTCATCCAGCTCCTGCGGGAGATGGGGATCGCGGTCCGTGGCGCGTCCGCGCAGGTGAGCGAGGCCGATCTCGCACGGGTGATCGCGCGCATGGAGCGGGGTCGCCGCGCGGGCGCCAAGGACGCGGGCGAGGCGATGCAGGCCGCGGTGGAGGACGCGGCGTCCGGCACCAAGCGGCGCCGGAGGAAGCGGGTGGAGCCCAAGGCCGAGCCGGCTCCTGAGCCCGAGACGGCAGAGGCCGAGCCTGCCTCGACAGCGGAGCCCGAGGTGCCCTCGGCCGAGGCGCCCGAAGCTCCAGCAGACCGCATGGAGGCGGAGCCCGAGCCGGCCCGGCGAGAGCCTGCCCAGACCCCTGCGCCCCGGGCGCAGGCAAAACCAGGGAGGGCCGAAAAGGCCGAAAAGACTGAGGCCAAGCCCGAGCTGACGCTCGAGTCGTTGGGCTTCGTCCCAACTCCCGCCCGCGGCGACGAGCACGAGCTTGAGCGCGCGAGCGCGGGCCGGCGTCCGGCCGCCGGCGCGGACGCCGGACGCCGCAAGCCTACGCCTGCCGCGAGCGCAGGTCCGGGCGGAACCGTGCGCATCCAGGCGGATGGCTACACTCCCGACGGCCAGAAGAAGGACCCTAAGGATAAGAAGAAGGGGAAGAAGCGCCAGCGGGTGGATCAGGGCGCGGTGGCCGAGAACATCTCGCGCGTCATGGCCGAGATCAAAGGCGGCGGGAAGAAGCGCCGCCGGAAGGGCGTCGGGCCGACCCGCGAGGAGCTTGAGCTGGCGGAGATGGAGGCCCAGGAGGAGGCCGAGCGCGAGGCCAAGACCGTTCGGGTGAACGAGTTCCTCACGGTCGCCGAGCTGGCCGAGCTCATCGATGTCTCCCCCACCGCGATCATCGGGTCTGCGTTCAAGAACCTCAGACTCATGGTCACCATCAACCAGCGGCTCGACTTCGACCAGATCGAGATGCTGCTGGACGAGTTCGGCTTCCGCGCCGTGCGGGAGGAGGAGTACGTCGGCGCCACCGCGGAGGAGGCCGAGGAGGAGGAGAGCGAGGACAAGCTCAAGCCGCGTTCTCCGGTGGTCACGGTGATGGGCCACGTCGACCACGGCAAGACCATGCTGCTCGACCGCATCCGGAAGACCAACGTGATCGCGGGGGAGGCGGGCGGCATCACGCAGCACATCGGCGCCTACCACGTGCAGCTTGAGGACGGACGCTCGCTCACCCTCCTCGACACGCCGGGGCACGCGGCCTTCACCGCGATGCGTGCGCGTGGCGCGGACGTGACGGATCTCGTGATTCTGCTCGTTGCCGTTGACGATGCGGTCATGCCGCAGACCATCGAGGCGATCAGCCATGCCCGCAATGCGGGCGTGCCCATGGTCGTCGCGATCAACAAGATCGATCTCCCCACGGCGAAGCCGGACCAGGTGCGGCAGCAGCTGCTCCAGCACGATGTGCAGGCGGAGGAGTTCGGCGGCGACGTCATGTCCGCCGAGATCTCTGCTAAGACCGGAAAGGGGATCGACGACCTGCTCGAGAAGGTGCTCCTCCAGGCCGAAATGCTCGAGCTCAAAGCAAACCCGGACCGCGAGGCCCAGGGCGCGGTGATCGAGGCAGAGCTGGACGTGGGGAAGGGACCGGTGGTGACCGTCCTCGTGCAGCGCGGAACGCTCAAGGTGGGCGACGACTTCCTGGTTGGACTCCACTCGGGGCGCGTCCGCGCGCTGCTCGACGAGCGCGGCCACAAGGTACAGAGCGCCGGCCCCGGGATCCCCGTGCAGGTGCTGGGCGCCAGTGGTGTGCCCCAGGCGGGTGATACCTTCCAGGTTATGTCCGCGGAGAAGGCGGCGGAGATGTCCGCGACCCGGCAGCGGCTGGAGCGCGAGAAAGCGATGCGCAGGAAGGAGCGCGGCATGAAGCTGGGCGACTTCTCGCGGCTGGTCGCTGAAGGCGAAGCCGTCGGGGTGCTGCCCATCATCATCAAGGGTGACGTGGATGGGTCCGTGCAGGCCGTGGCGGACGCGCTGGAGCAGCTCGGTACCCCCGAGGTGCAGGTTAACATCGTCCACCGTGCGGCCGGCGCGATCAACGAATCCGACGTCCTGCTCGCGGAGACCTCGGGCGCGATCGTCATGGGCTTCGGGGTGCGGCCGGACGCCAAGGCCCGGCATCTCGCCGAGCGTGACGGGGTCGAGATCAAGCTCTACGACGTCATCTACAAGGCCGTGGACGACGTGTACGCCACGCTCGAGGGAATGCTCTCGCCGGAGCAGAAGGAGACCTTGCTCGGCGCTGCGGAGGTGCGCGAACCGTTCCGCATCAAGGGGGTTGGGACGATCGCGGGTTGCTACGTCACCGAGGGCGTGATCGACCGCAAGGCCAAGGTGCGCGTGATCCGCGACGGCATCGTCGTTTATGATGGCGGCATCGGCTCCCTCAAGCGGTTCAAGGATGATGTGAAGGAGCTTCGCGAGGGATTCGAGTGCGGAATCGGGATCGCGAACTTCAACGACGTGAAGATCGGCGACGTGATCGAGGCCTACCACGTCGAGGCGGTGGCGCGGACGCTGGCGGGGGCGGGGGCGGGTAGGTAGGTCTCGTTTCGCTCGTTGCGTTCCGGCGCCTTCGGGGGGTCTCCCCTCAGAGGGGTCGCCTTCAGGGGCCGGGGACATCGCTCTACGGGGGGCGCTCCGCTGCGGCGCTCAGCACCTCGCTGCGCTCCGAATGCTGCGCATTCGAGAGCCCCCTCGAGCGACGCCCCCGGCCCCCTTCGGCGGTTCTAGCGCCAGCGTAAATGCCACCGCGACCCCATTTTCTTCTTTGAACCCCCCGAGGTGGGTCGGGCGCAGTGGGCTCGGTTCCACAGGAGGCGCCCATGGTGGTGGGGATGATGCGGTGGGATCTGGCGCTGCCCGGGGTGGACTCCCTCAAGGAGAAGCGCATGGTGGTGCGCTTGCTCAAGGACCGGATCCGGCATCGCTTCAAGGTCTCGGTGGCCGAAACTGCGCTCCAGGATCAGCGGACCCGTGCGCAGATCGCCGTGGCGATCGTCGCGAGCGACGGCACGCATGCGGACCGGGTCCTCGACAGGGTCGACCGGCTGGTGGCGCAGGAGAGCCGGGCGCTCGTGCTCGGGCGGCATCGCGAGTTCTACTGAACGGCCTGGCCGTTCCCGCGGATCGCCGCGGGCGGGACTGGAACCTCCGATGCGTGGTGCGGGTCTCCCGACGCGCTCTCCTTTCAGAGAATCCTGTCCAACCCCGAACGGAACCATGGCCCACCGAAGGAGCGAGCGGCTCAACAAGCAGCTCCGCCGTGAGATCTCTGACGTCCTCCGCCTCGAGGTGCGCGATCCGCGTGTGGGGCTTCCCACCGTGACGCGGGTGGAGGTCACCGCGGACCTGTCGCTGGCCCGCGTCTACGTGCGGATCGCTGGCACGGACGCGGAGCGCGAGGTCGCGCTGGAAGGTCTGGACGCGGCGACGCCGTTTGTGCGCCGCGAGCTGGGGGCGCGCGTCCGCATGCGCCGGATCCCTGAGCTCCGCTTCGAGATCGACCGCACGCTCGAGCACGCCAGCCGGATCGAGGAGCTCCTCCGCGAGGTTGGGCCGGGCACGGGCCACGCCGCAGACGCCGAGGCGATCCCGCGTGAGCGGGCGGATGACGATGAGATCGCAGAGGGCGAGAGGGGCGTCGCGGACGACGACGGAGAGGACCGGGACGGAGAATGACTGCGCTGCCCCCTGCCAGCGGCCTGCTCCGGGTGGACAAGCCGGCCGGACCCACCTCGCACGACGTGGTTGCGGTCGCCCGCCGCGCCCTCGGGACGCGCCGTATCGGGCACACCGGCACCCTCGACCCCTTAGCCACCGGGCTGCTCGTGTTGTGCGTGGGCGCGGCAACGCGCCTGGTCGAGTTCCTGACCGGTCTGCCCAAGTGCTACCGTGCGGGCGTACGGCTCGGGGTGCGCACCTCGACCGATGACCTGGAGGGGGAGGTCGTGGCGACCTCCGATGCCTGGCGAACCTTCGCGCGCGCCGACGTCGCTCGCGCGCTCGCGTCCCTCCGCGGTCGCATCCATCAGAGGCCGCCATCCTTCTCCGCCAAGAAGGTGGGCGGAGAATCGGCCCACTACCGCGCCCGCCGCGGTGAGGAGGTGACGCTCCCAGCCGTCGAGGTCGAAGTCCACGCACTCGAGCTGGTCGACTGGGCTCCTCCCCGGCTCGGGCTGGACGTGCGCTGCTCCGCGGGCACGTACGTGCGCGCGCTCGCCCGCGACCTCGGCGAGGCGCTCGGCACCGGGGCTCACCTCGAGAGCCTGCGGCGTACCGAGATCGGGCCGTTTCACGTGGACGGCGCACTCGATCTGGACGCGCTACACGATCCGGGAGCCGTCACGTGCGGCTGGATTACCCCCGCGGCCGCGCTCGCCCACCTGCCCCGGATCGAGGTGGACGCGGAGCAGGCAGCGCGGCTCGCGCACGGGCAGTCGATCCCGCTCCAGGAGACCGCTGGGCGGGCCGAGGCGGGCCCGTTCGCGGTCCTTCGCGGGGACGAGTTGATCGCGGTCGGGGAGCGGGCTGGCGATCGGCTGCGTCCGCGCAAGGTGTTCGCGGCGAGCGACGGCGCGTGAGCACTACGGCCTTCGACCCGGCGCTTCCGCCCGGGATCCCGCGCGACCAGGGAACCGTGGTGACGGTCGGCACGTTCGACGGGGTGCACCGCGGGCACTGGGAAGTGCTCCTGGAGATCCGTCGGCGCGCGCTCGCGACCGGCTACCGCAGCGTGCTCCTCACCTTCGATCCCCATCCGCTCCGGATCGTGCGACCCGGACAAGCGCCCCCCCTGCTCACCACTCCGGTCGAGAAGAAGGAGATCCTGGCCGAGAGCGGCCTCGACTACGCCGTCTTCCTCGCGTTCACTCCCGAGCTGTCGCGCTACGAGCCGCGGCGGTTCGTGACCGAGGTGCTGGTGGGACGGCTCGGCGTCCAGGAGCTGGTGATCGGCCACGACCACGGCTTCGGGCGGGGGCGCTCGGGCGATGCGGAGACGCTGCGCCAGATCGGGCAGGAGCTGGGGTTCGGGGTCGACGTCGTCCCTCCGGTGATGGTGAACGGCCAGCCAATCTCATCGAGCGCCATCCGAGCAGCTCTGCAGGCCGGCGACGCGCCCGCGGCGGCGCGCTCGCTCGGGCGGCCATACTCGGTGCGCGGGCTCGTGGTGCGCGGCGACGGGCGTGGCCGACAGCTGGGCTTCCCGACCGCGAATCTCGCGGTCGCGTCGAGCGAGAAGCTCATTCCGGCCGCCGGCATCTACGCGATACGCGGGATCACGCGCGCTGGCTCCTTCGGCGGTGCTCTTCACCTCGGCCCGCGGCCCACCTTCGTGGGCTCGCCGCCGACCATCGAGCTGCATCTGCTCGGCTTCGATGGGGACCTGTACGGGGAGGAGATCCGCGTCGACTT
>Ga0310121_10003630_pt1 | contig 13989 bp, 13 predicted proteins | sample CB27_Tmax_986_MG_FD_203504 | JGI IMG/M metagenome (GOLD analysis project Ga0310121, IMG submission 203504) | Marine microbial communities from Western Arctic Ocean, Canada - CB27_Tmax_986 | ecosystem: Environmental > Aquatic > Marine > Oceanic | place: Canada: Western Arctic Ocean | collected... | reverse complement strand
CGCGATGACCACGTATCGCTCCGACCGGGAGTTCGCCCAGCGCTTCTCGGGTCCTCCCATGGTCGGCCCCCGGGGGGTCCACTTCCCGGTCGAGAGCTACATCGACCACCACGGCCAGAACTTCGCACGCCGCTTCACCCCCGCCCAGTTCCTCTGCCTGAGCCAGTCCTCGGACCTGCACTTCGTGAACGCGGAGCAGGTCCGCACCCCGGTCACGCTGGTCTCGACCGACCCGGACTTCCTCGCGCCGCGTTGGCAGATTGAGGCGCTCGCGAAGAGGATGGGCGAGCCCCACCGGCTGATCGAGGTCCACTCGCTGCACGGCCACGATGCCTTCCTCACTGACGAGGAGATCTTCTCCGGCATCGTGCGCGACTTCGTGCGGAGCTGCGGGACTTAGCCGCCCACTTCTTCCGCGACCTGCTGGGGCGTGCGCGCAGCGAGCCCCCCGAGGTCGCGGGAGGCTCCGTGCGGAAGAGTTCGTCTGCGCGAGATGCGCGCCGGAAGCCCGCGGGGACAATCGGGCGGTGACAGGAGGCCCCTCCGTCCCCAAGTTTCGATCCGGTTTACTCCATCGTCCATGATCTCGGTGCGGCGTATGAGCTCTCCCGAGGCTCCGATCCTCGTCCTCAAGTTCGGCGGCACATCGGTGGCCGATCCCACGGCCGTCCGACGGGTCGCGGGGATCGTGCGCCGCGCCACCGTGGGGGGTGGCCTGCCCGTGGTGGTCACCTCGGCGATGAGCAAGGTGACCGACGGGCTGATCGACGTGGTGCGCCGCGCGGTCGCCGGGCACGTCGACGGCGCCCGGGAGGTGCTGAACGGGCTGCTCGAGCGCCACCGCGCCGCCGCTGTGGAGCTCCTTGGGCCCACGGCGAGACACGACTTCGACGCCGCGCTCGGCGAGGTCGGCGGCAGCCTGGCCGACCTGTTGCGCGTGATGAGCCGCCATCCGGGCACCCGGCGCCAGCTGGAGGACGAGATCGTCGCGCAGGGCGAGCACCTCTCCTCCCAGCTGCTCGCGCTCGCCCTCCGGGAGGACGAGCTGCCGGCCGTGTGGGTCGACGCGCGCCAGGTGATCAAGACCGACGATCAGCATGGGCGCGCGACCCCGCTTCGTCGGGAGATCGCCGACGCCGCGGCCGAACTGCTCGAGCCGCACATCGCCGACGGGCAGATCCCGGTGCTCGGCGGTTTCATCGGCTCGACGCTCCAGGGCGCGACCACCACGCTGGGGCGCGGTGGCTCCGACTTCAGCGGCGCCCTCGTGGGCGCCGCCCTGCACGCCGCCGAGGTGCAGATCTGGACCGACGTGACCGGCTTCCTCACGGCCGATCCCCGCGTGGTCCCCGCGGCGCGCACGATTCCCAGGCTCTCCTACACGGAGGCGGCGGAGCTCGCCTACTTCGGGGCGAGGGTACTGCATCCGCGCACGATCCTCCCCGCCGTCGAGCTGGGGCTACCCGTGCGCATCTGCAACTCGCGGGAGCCGGAGGCGGCCGGCACCATGATCAGCGCTCACCGCGAGGTCTCGACCCAGGGGATCAAGGCGATCGCGCACAAGAAGGGGATCACGGTCGTGCAGGTCACCGCCGCACGCATGCTGGGCGCGTACGGTTTCCTGCGCTCGCTCTTCGAAGTGTTCGAGCGGCACCACACGTCGGTCGACAGCGTCGCGACCTCGGAGGTGAGCGTCTCGCTCACGATCGACGACGCGACCGCCCTGCCCGCGATCCTCGCCGATCTGGAGGAGCTGGGCACGGTGCACGCCGAGAGCGGCTACGCGATTGTGTGCGCGGTGGGGGAGGGGCTCCGCAGCACGCCCGGCGTCGCCGGCAAGATCTTCGGCACGCTGGCGGGGATCAACATCGTGCTGATCTCGCAGGGCGCCTCCACGACCAATCTGACGTTCGTGGTCGCCGAGAAAGAAGTAGAGGAGGTGGTCGGGCGGCTGCACGAGCGGCTCTTCGGTGCGCGCGGCTCGGGGGCCAGCGTCGCCGGGGTGCTGGGCTGAGGCGCCTCGGGGCTCCCCCGTCGCCGTCCCTCAGCGTTCGAGTACAGCCGGCCCCTATCCCCCGCAGGCCACGACCAGCCACGGGTGCCGAGCGCCCCCATCAGCACGACCGGAGCGGCGATCGCGGCCAAGTGGCCGAGGAAGTTGCGGTTGCCGAAGGTCCCGCCTGCGCGACGCCGAGGGCCGACCCGAGCACCACGGCGCTCGCGGCGCCCCCTCTCGATCAGCGCGGCTTCGCCTGCCGCTCCCCCGAGGAGCCGGAGCTCGATCCCTCCGCTCCGCTCGACGCGCTCGGCCGGCTCGAGCGCGTCGCCGATCCACCGGCTGACGGCTGGTCGTTCCTGCGCGGCGCCCGTGCGGAGCTGGGCCCTGCGCTCCCGCTCCCCTCGCGCGTGCTGCTCGACCCACCCCGGGTGTAGCCGCGCCCGCGCACCACGCGCGCGTTCTCCGCGCCCTCGCTCCGCGGGACTACGATCACCACCCCGGGGGAGTAGATGCCGCCGTACGGGGATCCGAACCCGTAAGAGCCGTAACTGTACCCGTAGCCGAAAGGCCCGTAGCCGAAGGGCCGGTACCGGGAGTAGAAGGGATCCCAGTAGCCCGGACCCGCCAGGATCGTGCGCCGCCCGTAACGGCGCGGCGTGCGTGCGTAGCCCGTCTCCTCCAGCTTCTCGATGTCGCCGTCGCGCTGGAGCGCGAAGCGCCTCGGGTACGACACTGCGATCATCACGTCGATCACGCTCTCCGGCACTCCCGCGTCGGCGAGGCGGACGAGCCGCTCGGCGTTGAGGTCGAAGGGATCGTTCAGCTCTGCTACCCAGGAGCGCACGGCCTCCGCGCCGATGGCCTGGCTCGCCTCGATCACGTCGTCCACGTCGGGTGGCGCGGCGGCCCGGACCGCGTGCGCCGTCGGTCCGCGAGACGGGGCGAGGGCGCCGAAGCCGGCGGCCTGGGCCAGCTGCGGGCGCGCGGAGCGGAAGCGACGCACCCAGCTGAGCGCCTCCCCCCCCAAGGCGGTCGTCTGGACGTCAATCCACTCGTGCGGGGAGACCATCACGATCACCCCGGTCGAGGGGCGCCGTTCGTCTCCCTCGCACGCCTGCTCGGCGCGCGTGAAGAGCCGCTGTCCGTCGAGCGAGAACTCGACGCTCCGCCATCCCTCGCACCCTTCGACGGTCACGGCGCGCGGCTGACCGTCGGCGATCAGCGTCTGCACCGCGCCCGGCCGGCCGGCCACCACCTCTACCGCCTCCACCCCGCTCGCCGCCGGGCGAATGCAGAGCAGGTCGTCCGTCTCGGGCGTCTCCTCGCTCGCGACCGCCTCCCAGCAGCCGATCCATGGCAACCAGCGGGAATCGGTCTCCTGCGCGGTCGCCGGCACGGTGGCCAGCGCCGTGACCAGGACGAGCGCGCTCCATCGCAGGATCGTCGTCATGGAAACCTCCTCAGAAGCGCAGGGACAGCCCGACCGCGAGCTGCGCCCCGGACAGATCGATGCGGTCGAAGTCCACGAAGTCGCGGCTCATCTCCGCACTCGACCAAAGGTATGTGGCCTCGGCGGTCGCGAGTAGGTGCGGCACGAGCGATGCCTCCACCCCCACCCCCGCCCGTGCCACCGGAGCCGTGCCCTCGGAGCGGTAGGTCGCGAAGAAGATGTCGCGCAGCTCCCCGTCGGCCTCGGCGTAGTCCACGAACTCCCCCTGCTGGGAGAAGTCGTAGACCAGGAATCCACCCCCCAGCACCACGTAGGGCAACCACGTGTGCGGGATCCAGGCGAAGCGGCTAACCGCTTGCCCGCGGTCCTTCAGATAGCCCTTCACGCCGACCGTCACCGGAGTGCGGGCAAACTCCGTGGTCTGCTCGATGGGGAGATCGTCGGTGCCCACCCAGCGCCGGACCTCGGAGCGAGTGTCGCTCTGGCTGTGCCCGACGTTCAGCGTTACGTCCAGCCGGTTGTGCACCCGCACGCCCAGCTCGAAGGCGAGATCGAGCGCCCGGAAGTCCTCGCGCTCGAGAGTCAGCTCGGAGGTGGTGAGCTCGAAGACCTCGCTGCCGGCCCGCGGCGCGGCCATCCCGACGCGCATCCCCAAGGTCACGCGCGGCTTGGAGAAGAGAAAATCGGGGCGCTGCGCGGCCGCCGGGGTGGCGACCAGCAGGACCAGGGGGATCAGCAGCCGCCGGACCATGAGAGACTCCGGATCTTTCGGGGGACGGAGCGCGCTGCGCGGCTCGCGGAGCCGCGCAGGCGCAACCGTCGTGCCATGTGCGAATTGCCCGTGGCTCTTGGAGTTACCCCGCTCCCGCGCGTCGGATCGCGACCGGGCAGGGACAGGGCTGTCCTACCGGGGTGACGCGCGCGCCGTCACGAACCGCACATCGGGCGATTGGGTGGGCGATCGGGTCCGGCATCGCCTCCAAGCTCACGGGTGAACGCGCGTCGGGGACGGGTCTTTGGGTCGAGCTTGGGAGGACGGGCGCCGTGGCGCGCGGCAGCGGCCGCCGCGACGTAGGTCAGCTCCTCGCCGGCGGCGACGCAGCGCAGCAGGAGGCCGCCGTGGCTCATGTCTCCGCGCTCCGCTAAGGTTTCCGGCACGGACAGCCGGGTGCCGAAGACCTCGAGCAGCGGCTCGAGGTAGAGTGGCGTGGCGAGGCTTCCGAGCAGCACCACATCGCAGGTGCCTCCGATCCGCTTGCCGAGCGCATGCGCGGTGCGCAGGAGCTCCGCGCGGCACGGGCCGTCCTCCGCCTCGATGCGTCCCGCCCCGAACTCGCGCAGGTCCGCGAGCGTCACCGGTTGGTCCTCTGGGAGGAGCCCACGCGTGGGAGTGATGACCCACACGCCCCGGTCTCGCTCCGCCGGCCGCGCGAAGCGGAGCGCATAGCGGCGCTTGCCGCGGAAGTAGAGCGAGCTGATGAACGCGTAGACCTCCCCGATCGCGACCCCGGCGGCCAGCGCCGGTACGAAGGGGGCGAAGCTCCTCCCCTCGAGGAGGGCGCGTCCCCGGATCCCGGACAGGCTCGCGGGGGAGAGCAGAAACACCCGGGGGAGCGACCCCCCCTCCGGAGCCAAGAATCGCAGAATTCAGCGGCATGGGCCCTGCTCCATCCAGGGGGTGGATAAGGATGAAAATCGCTCAAAACGCTGGTGCTGGCAGAGGGCCAAGGAGGGTGGACGCGAATGCTTCGCAGGGCTGTGTTCTTTCTGATGCTGCTGGCCGCCACCGGTCCCGTTGCGGACACCGCGGCCTCGCTCCGGCTGAGCATAATCTCCCCAGCTACGAGCTCGAGGTGTGGTGGGACGGCGAGGAGCGGATCCGGAGCTACCGGGTCACGATCGGCATGCCCCAGAACCAGACCCCCACGGGCGGCTACCGGATCACCCGCATCAAGTGGAATCCCTCCTGGACTTCGCCCTCAAGCCCCTGGGCCAGAGGAAAGAAGAAGGCTCCGCCCAGTCCGAACAATCCCATGGGCCGGGTGAAGCTGCAATTCGACGATTACCTCTACGTCCACGGGACTGCTCGCGAGGACCAGCTGGCGCGCGCGCACTCGCACGGCTGCGTCCGGATCAGCAGCGAGGACGGGAGAGTTACGCCGAGCTGCTCCGGGCGATCCGGCGCACGGTGGTGCAGCTGCTCGAGGCCTCGGCGGTCCCGCCCGAGGAGATCTGCGCGCCGGCCACGGTGGCCCAGCCGCAGGCGCGGATCGCGATCATGATCTCACCGCCCCGGGTGGGGTCGCCGCAGACCTTCGCGAAGCTGGAGTAAGGGTCTCAGCTCCCGCTGCGCCGGCGGGCTGGGGGCTGCGTGCTCCGGACCCGAGTGGTCCACCGAGGGGTATCATCTCTTCGAGTGCGTGAGTGAGGATCGCCGGCGGGCGGGGTTTTCTCCGTGCCGCCGGAGGAAAGTCCGAGCTCCACAGGGCAGGGTGCCGGGTAACACCCGGGCGCCGCGATCGCGCGGCGACGGAAAGCGCAACAGAGAGCAGACCGCCGATGGCCTCCGGTTTTCCGCGGGGCTCAGGCAAGGGTGAAACGGTGCGGTAAGAGCGCACCGGGGGTTCGGTAACGGACGCCGCATGGCAAGCCCCACCCGGAGCAAGGCCAAATAGGGGACGAGGGGTGGCCCGCCCCGTCCGAGTCCCGGGTAGGCCGCTGGAGGCCTGCGGTGACGCAGGTCCAAGAGAAATGATCCTCCCCTGCCCCTCCTCGGAGGAAGGCGGGGACAGAACTCGGCTTATTCCGCGCGCTCGTGCGGCGCCCGCGTGGCAGGTGCATGCGGGCGCCGCGCTTTTTTGTGCGTGTCGAGCCTCTTCGGGGGACCGCCGACCAGCTTGACCCGCCCGAACGGCCCCGCGAATGTTCGGGTTCTCCGGCTCGCGCTCGTAGCTCAGTTGGATAGAGCGTCGGCCTCCGGAGCCGAAGGTCACAGGTTCGAATCCTGTCGAGCGCATTGCTATAAGCCCTGTGATTCCAGTGTATTACTGGGTCACAGGGCTTTCTTCGTTGAGCCCCATTTTGCCGAAACGGTAACAGTAAACAGTAACGGACATCTAAGGCATGCCGAAGCTCTACACCAAGGGCAACTCCCGGTACTATGCGGACTTACGGGACATAGGTCTCGGGCAGCACGCCCTGAGTCCCCCCGGTGCCTCCAGGGCGACTCAGGACGAGGCCGAAGCCCATGTTCTCATGGGCAAGTTGATCGAGCGTCTTCGGAGGGAGGGGCCACCCGTGCCGCGCCCCGAGGACTCCATTGGAGAGGCTGTAACCGCCTTCCTCCGACGCAACCCTGGAGATGTCACGGAGGGATGGCTCAGAGAACACCAGCACAAGCTTGGCCGAGCGCGTCAGTGGTTCGGCGAGGACCGTCCCTTGGCCACGATCAAGCCGAAGGATGTGCGTGCGTGGTGGGAACACCTCGAATCCGAGGGACTCTCTAGTGGCACCATTCACCACCATCTCAATGCGCTCTCATCTCTATACCGCTTCGCTATCCAGGAGGAGCTTGTCCCGTCGTCGTACAATCCCGTGGCGATGCTCTATCGCAAGCTGTCAGCGTCGAACGGGCGTGTACAGACGAAGCAAGCGCGGTTTCTGGAGATCGATGAGGCAGCGTGCTTGCTCGAGGCAACAAGGACTCTAGAGCGGTCTAGACGGAGGTGGCTGCTAGACGATCTCCACGAGATCATAGCGACATTTCTGCTCACCGGAGGACGCAAAGCTGAGGTGCTGGGTGTCCTTGTCGGGGATGTGAACCTTATCCCGAAGCTGAGCCGAGATGGCCGATAGGATCTGGACCGTCGAGGGGACCGGGGCGAACCCTATTGTGGCCGTGGCCATCCATAACGGACACTCCATGAGGGAGGAACTTGCGGCTCTGTGCGCTGTGAGTGAATCCGATCGCCTGCGTGAGGAGGATCCCTATACTCATCGATGGACTCAGGTCGCCGCGACCCGCGTCGTCGGGCTGCGCTCCCGATTCGAAGTGGACCTCAACCGACCCAGGGATGGGTCCGTCTACATCGGTCCTGAAGACGCTTGGGGAATGCAGGTCTGGAAAGAGCGCCCTGGAGCCGCCATCCTCGCTCGATCCTTGGCCGAGCACGATGCCTTCTACCAGGAAATGGAGCGTATCCTGCGCGACGTCGTGAATACGTCGGTCGGTTCGTTGTCCTTGACCTGCACACCTACAACCACCGCCGCGCTGGACCGGACGGCCCCCCGGCCAATCCTGCGGAAAATCCCGAAGTGAACCTGGGAACAGGGACGATGGACCCACGCTGGCATCCGTTGGCGGACCGGTTCATGTCAGAGCTCAGAGGCTTCGACTTCCTTGGTAGGCACCTCGACGTAAGGGAAAATGTGAAGTTCCGCGGAGGACACCTGTCCGGATGGATCCACGAGACGTTCCCCGATTCCGGGTGCGCGTTGGCTGTGGAGATCAAGAAATTCTTCATGGACGAATGGACGGGCGACGCCGACGAGGAGCAGACAGAAACGCTGGAGGGCGGTTATGTGAGTCCACGTCTGGAACTCCACTTCCGAGCTGAAGCGTTAGATACGCAGAGCCAGCATGAGCGACCCGAGGGAAGGCTTCGTTTGATGTGGTCACCTGCTGATGGAAAGCTGATTTTCGAGGCTGAGGAGGTATCAAAGAAGGGCACGTTTCCGACTTACGGACCCACTCCTTTCGGGGTCCACGAACTCACCGCAGATATGGTCTAGGACAGCATCGTGAACCTCGTCAAACGCACATTGGCGCAGTCGTGACCGTTGGTGCAATCCTTCGTTCGTCCTCGCTGCCCAGCCTGCCACCGCACTGTCTCGGATGTCCACTTGGAAAGGAGCCAACCATGACACGTGTTCCGATTCTTGTATTGATACTAGGCTCTCTGGCGTTGGGAGCATGTGGGGCCGACGATGGGGGCGCTGACGCTTTGCCCGCGCTGAGCCAAGAAACTGCTGTCGGAGAAGCCACATATACGGACATCAGTGTTGCCGAGCTGCAAACGATGCTCGCGAGCAAGGACTTCCCTCTGGTGAATGTTCACGTTCCTTTTGAAGGCGATCTTCCTGAGACAGACTTCTCTATTCCGTTCGATGACATCGCCAATCAGCGTGACCGACTTCCTGCTGACAGGAACGCTAAGATCGTCCTGTATTGCAGGAGTGGGTCGATGAGTGTCGAGGCTGCGCAAACCCTCGCAAGACTTGGCTATACGAACGTGCGCAACCTTGCTGGTGGCTTCAGAGCCTGGCAGGAAGCGGGCCTTCCGATGGAGGGCGGATAGGGTCGTCAGCACTACGTGCCGAGTCCCGCCGAGATCCTCCGCCGGATGGCGCGAGAGGCGCTTCCCATGGAGACGACGGCGGTTCCGGTCCCGAGGCCGCTGCACCGGGTCGGCTGACGGGGATCCGGCGCCCAAGCTGCTTGGAGAGACTGCGACCGACCCTCCTACCTTTCGCGGCGTTTTTCGGCCCCGATCTCCTCGCTCCCGCGCGCACATGACCGACCCCGCCACCCCCACCGCCTTCCATGCTCCTCCCCGGCTTCCCCGCGGCTTCCGCTGTGCCGCCCTGAACTGCGGGATCAAGCCCGAAGGGAAGGATCTCTCCCTCTTCGCCTCGGAGGCACCTGGAGCGGCCGCGGGGGTGTTCACGCGCAACCTGATCCCGGGAGCGCCGGTCGTGGTGGGACGCGAGCTGCTCCGGGCGGGGCGGCTCCAGGCGATCGTCGTGAACAGCCGGGTGAGCAATGTCAGCACGGGGGAAGAGGGGATCCGCAACGCGCGCCGCATGGGAGCGACCGCCGCGGCCGCGCTGGGGATCGCGCCCGAGCTAGTGCTGATGAGCTCCACCGGCGTGATCGGAGTGCCTCTGCCGATCGAACGGATCGAGGCGGCGATGGGCCGGCTCGCGGCCGCGCTCCAGGACGACCCTCTGGTCGGCGCGGAAGGGATCATGACGACCGACACCCACCCCAAGGCGCTCTCGCTCTCGGTCGGGGAGGCCGTGATCACCGTAGTCGCCAAAGGCTCCGGGATGATCGAGCCCAGCATGGCCACTATGCTCTGCTATGTTCTGACCGACGCGCGCCTCGACCGCGAGGTGCTGGATGGAGCCCTCCGCCGGAGCGTGGACGACAGCTTGAACATGATCTCGGTGGACAGCGACACGTCCACCTCGGACAGCTGCGTCGCCATCGCCAACGGCCGGAGCGGTCCCATCGACGACGCCGCGTTCGAGGCCGGGCTCCGGACCGCGCTCACGCGGATGGCCGAGACGCTCGCGCGGGACGGGGAGGGGGCGAGCCGGCTGCTCCGAGTTACCGTGCGCGGTGCCGCCGATCGTGCCGAGGCGCGCACAGTCGCCAAATCGCTCGTCAACTCGCCGCTCGTGAAGACGATGGTGTACGGTGGGGACCCGAACATCGGCCGGATCCTGATGGCGGTCGGGAAGTGCTTCGACTGTCGGATCGAGCCCGACCGGTTGGTCGCGGAGATCGGAGGCGTGACGGTCTTCCGGGACGGAGGGCGGACCGCGTTCGAGGAGGGATACGTCCGGGAGCTCCTGGGCCGAGACCCCGTCGACGTGGCCGTGGATCTCGGAGTCGGAACGGGGGAGGCGCGCGCCTGGGGATGCGACCTGACCCCCGGCTATATCGCCGAGAACGCGGCCTACTATTCGAGCTGAAAGGCCCGCGACGGCCCGCCGGTGGGCGACGCGGGCATCGGCCGCGCGAGCGCCGGCTGGAATGTTGGAGGGGGGCCATCGTACGTAACCGGTCGCGGCGGGCACCCCCGGAGAGGGCTCCGGGTAACCGGCCGCCGGGGCCCATGCCCTGAGCCGCGACTTCCACAGCACCCTCCGGGGAACGAAGACACTATGAGACCCACTCAGGGAATCACCAGCGCACTGCTTCTCGCCTTGAGCGCCGCCGCCTGTGGCGGCGGAGGAGAAGCTCCCGATGCCGAGATCGGAGCTCCCGAGACCGGAGCGCCGGGCGCGCCCGGCCCAGGGGTTCCTGGCGGAGTCGGGACCGCAGACTGGATCCAGATCGACAGCGCGGCCAACACCGTGACGCTCGACATCGTCGCCGGCGAGGACGCCACCAACAACAACTGGAACTTCAACGGTCACGCCGGCGGGAACTTTACCGTGGAAGTTCCCCGGGGCGCGACCGTCACGATCAACTTCTCGAACAACGACGCCAACATGGGCCACAGCATCGGGGTCGCGAACCGGCCCGCGGGGCCGTGGCCGGCCACTCCGGATCCCACGCCAGTGTTCGATGGCGCGATCTCGTCGAACCCGGCCTCGATGACCGGGTCGACGATGGCTGGGGAGAGCGAGACGATCACCTTCACCGCCGATACGGCCGGCGAGTACGCGCTGGTCTGCTACGTGCCCGGCCACGCGACTGCCGGCATGTGGATCAACTTCAACGTGGTCGGAGGCGGTGGGCCGTCGGCGACACCACCGTCGATCCGCTCACCGGCCTGGTGAGCGCGCCTCTGCGCGCCGGATGGAGCCAGGTGGTCCGCGTGCACCGGGACGGCTGGCTCATCGCCCGGGCTCCGCTCGCACGCGACGTGCTCGAGGCGCTGGTCGAGCGCGCCGGTACCCGCTGAGGACGCACCCCGGTTACCGGTGGCTGGTCGTCTCGCCCGGCGCGCCGTGAGCCTGCTCGTGCCGCTGCTCGCGGTGTGGGTGGTCTGGGCGCTCGTGCTCTTCGTCGCGCAGCGCCGGATGATCTTCCCGGGCCGCACAGCGGAGCCCCTCTCCGCTGGGGAGGTGCTGTCCGGGGCGCGGCTCCACCGGATCGAGCTGCCGGGGGCCGAGGTTGAGGCTTGGTGGCTTCCGCCCGTGCCGCCGTCCGGTCGCCCGACCGGACCCGCGCCCGCGGTGCTCTTCACGCACGGGAACATGGAGCTGGTCGACGAATGGGTCGGTTCCTTCGAACCGCTTCGGCGGGCGGGCGCGGGCGTGTTGCTGCTCGAGTATCCCGGCTACGGCCGCTCGACGGGGATCGCGACGGAATCCTCCGTCACCGCCGCCGCGGAGGCCGCGTACGACCTGCTCCGGTCGCTCACCGATGAGGTCGATCCCCACCGGATCGTCGCGTTCGGCCGCTCGGTGGGGGGCGGCCCGGCGTGCGCGCTCGCGCGGCAGCGGCCGCTCGCGGCGCTCGTGCTGAGCGCGAGCTTCACCAGCGTGGGCGCCTACGCGCGCCGCTACCTGCTCCCGTCCCTTCTGGTGCGCCACTCCTTCGACAACGAGGGCGCAGTGCGCGCCTTCCGCGGTCCGGTGCTCGTGCAGCACGGCACGCGCGACCGCACCATTCCATTCGCGCATGGCGAGCGGCTCGCCGCGGCCGCCGCGGACGGCCGGCTCATCCGCTACGAGTGCGGTCACAATGACTGTCCCTGGGGTCCCATGCTCGAGGACGTGATCGCCTTCCTGCGCGAGCGGGGGATCCTCCGAACAGTCTGATCAGCACCTCTCCGCGCAGGGTTGGCATACCGGTTGCTCGGTCTGCGCCTGGGGGCCGCACTTCCGTCCGGGCGTGCTGTCCGGTCTGCGTGCGTCCCACCCTGCACCGGAGGTCACATGGCGCTAATCCCGCTCTCGAAGGCCGACCCCTCTCATCTCCACCCTGACACTTTCGACGGACGCGGCTGGGAGGTGCGCAGCGAGGCGGACGACGACAAGGTCGGAACCGTGGACGACGTCCTGATGGATGCGTCCGGCATGCCGCATCTGCTCGACGTGGACCTGGGCGTCTTCAAGAAGCACGTCCTGGTTCCTCTCGGACAGCCGGGACGGGGACCCCGGGAGAGCCCACCGCGTCACCGCGGGTGCCCTAATGGCGGCCCAGGAGGTAACTGCCTGGCTCCGGGAGAAGAAGCCCGGCGCGATCGTGCACGATCGTGGTCCGGATCGGGACGACGTGTAGGTCGGGCAGGTGGTCTACCTGACCCCGCTCGAGGTGGCGCGCGAGCCCGGTATCTGGACGTAGTCTCTGGACGTAGTCTCTGGACACGAACCCTGCGGATCCCCGGGGGGCGGAGAGTGTGATACTTTGGAGCCGCTCCCTCCCTAAACCTCCCCTCCGCCGGGGACTCCGGCATGACGCGACGCCTGCTGGCCGCGGCCATCCTCACGGTGCCCGCGCTGCTCTCCGCCGCCCCGCTCGCCGCCCAGGCGCCACTGGCGTCCTCCCCCGAGGCGGCCGGGCGCGCCGCCGCGACGATCACGATCCAGGACGTGCAGCACCGCATCGGCGTGCTCGCGCACGACTCCATGCGGGGTCGCGATACGCCGAGCCCCGAGCTCGAGGAGACCGCGCGTTGGATCGCTGGCGAGTTCGAGCGGTTCGGGCTCGAGCCCGGGGGGGACGGGGGGACGTTCCTCCAGCGCTACCCGATCCGCCGCGTGGCCCTGAACCCGGGCACGTCGGGGGCACGCTTCGGCCGGCGCGATCTACGCTACGGGACCGACTTCGGGCCGGCGCTCTCGCTCCTTCCGCCGGCCGAGAGCCTCACCGGCTCGCTCGTGGTCGTGAGCGGGTCGGCCGCCGCGGAGGAGACGCTCGCGGACGTCTCCTTGACCGGGCGGCACGTGTTGATCGTGCCCGCGCTCGGTCTCGACCAGCGCGATCCCGAGGTGCGGACCGTGCTGCGCGCGGTGCTCGCAAAGGATCCGCTGGGAGTCTGGATTCCGGTGGAGCAGCCGAACCGCGAGTGGGCCGCGAGGGTGAACGCGGAGCTGCGGCGCCAGCATCTGCATGTCGGCGAGCCCACCACGCTGCCCGTCTTCGTCGTGCGCGACGCCTCCATCACCCCCTCACTGCGCGCGGTCGGGCTCGACCTGCTGGAGCTGCGCGAGCGTGCGGATCGGGATATGGAGCGCTACGACGTCCCGTCCGTGCTGGTCTCGGTTACCACCGCGTGGAACTTCATCAGCGACCAGTCCGCGCCGAACGTCGTGGGCGTGCTCGAGGGAAGCGATCCGGAGCTGAAGGGGGAATACGTCGTCTTCAGCGCGCACATGGACCACTTGGGGGCGGGGGAGCCCGACCTTTGGGGGGACAGCATCTACAACGGGGCGGACGACGACGCGTCTGGCACCGCGACCGTGATCGAGCTGGCCGAGGCGTTCGCGTCGCTCCAGCCCCGTCCGCGCCGCTCGATGATCTTCCTGACCGTGAGCGGAGAGGAGCACGGCCTTTGGGGGAGCGGCTATTTCGCCGAGCATCCGCCGGTTCCCGTGGAACGGATGGTCGCGAACCTGAACATCGACATGGTAGGGCGGAACTGGACCGACACGATCGTCGCAATCGGCAAGGAGCACTCGGATCTGGGCGAGGCGCTCGCGGCGGTGAACGCCGAGCACCCGGAGCTCGGCATGACGGCGATCGACGATCCGTGGCCGGAGGAGAGGTTCTACATGCGCTCTGACCACTACAACTTCG
>Ga0310121_10003629_pt1 | contig 13989 bp, 12 predicted proteins | sample CB27_Tmax_986_MG_FD_203504 | JGI IMG/M metagenome (GOLD analysis project Ga0310121, IMG submission 203504) | Marine microbial communities from Western Arctic Ocean, Canada - CB27_Tmax_986 | ecosystem: Environmental > Aquatic > Marine > Oceanic | place: Canada: Western Arctic Ocean | collected... | reverse complement strand
TTTTGACAACGCGAAAGGCCCGTGGCAAGGGGGTGGTCTGCACTACATGGGCATGTCAGAGACGGATTTGAACAAAATCAATCCTCCCTATCGTGCGATCACCCGAAAAATCACCCGACTGAAGCAATTACTGCGGAAAATGGGTTAGTAAGCTCCCCCCCCGATACCCGAGACCCGACCTAGACTCCCACCCCCTGATCCGCGAGTACTTCGCCGAGCAGCAACGCCACGGGCGTCCCGAGGCGTGGCGGGCGGCCCACAAGCGACTCTACGACCACCTCTGCGAGTCGACCGAGCACCAGCCCGATACCCTGGAGGGACTCCAGCCGCTCTACCAGGCCGTCGCCCACGGCTGCCGGGCCGGGCTGCACCAGCGGGCGTGTGCCGACGTCTACCACGATCGCATCCTGCGGGGCACGGGCCCCGGCGGCAATTACAGTTCGAAGAAGCTCGGCGCGATCGGCGCGGACCTGGGGGCGGTGGCGTGTTTCTTCGAGCGGCCGTGGTCGCGGCTGTCGCCGAACCTCTCGAAACCGGCCCAGGCGTGGCTGCTCGGCACGACGGCTTTCTATTTGCGCGCCCTGGGCCGGTTGACCGAGGCTCTGGAGCCGATGCGGGCGGGGCTGGAAAGGGTGATCGAAGCGGAGAACTGGGAGCAAGCCGCGAGCGGCGTGGCAAGCCGGGCTCAATCTCAAACCGCAAATCCCAAATCCAAAATCCCAACCGCGAAGCCGCCTGCGAGGACGTCATCCAGCGTGCCACGCAAACGCTGGAGTGGATCACGCGAGCGGCCCCCGGCATCAACCGCCCCACGGCCCGCCGCGTCAAGATTTCCCTATCCGGATGAAGTTGGATAAAGAGTCCCGAAGGGACGGCCGCTTTCAGCCCAGTCCTTTAGGGCTGGGTTTCACGGTCGAGTCAGGGGAGTCCCGTGGGGACGGCTGAGAATTGGGCCCATAAACCGGGATTTCGGGCGTTATGCAGTCGTCCCGATGGGACTTGGGGGGAGAACCCGTGACATATTCCCAGCCATGAATGGCTGGGCTGAAAGCGGTCGTCCCTTTGGGACTTCGGCTGGTTCTCGCGATGCCTCAGACTATAGGCCCCTCATCATTCGGCGGTCGCCCGCAGGTCCAGGCACTTCATTTCGCTCTGGCTGCGCAGGATCAGTTTGCCGTCAGCGAGGGCCATGGGGGCCCACATTTGGTGGTCCTGGTCGTCCTCGATGCCGAAGATATTGGCCTCGGCCAGTTGCGTGTAGGCCTGGGGGTTGGGCTCGACAAGGCGCAGGTGGCCCGACCAACCATCCTGGATGATGAACATGTCGTCGGCCAGGATCGCGTTGCCGCGGCCGAAGTTGGGCGAGGTGCCGGTGCGCCATTTCTCGTCGCCCGCCAGGTCGATACACATCAGGCCCCCTTCCGCCCAGCCCGACCGGTTGCTCTGGTTGGCGGATTCATTGACCAGGACGTAGAGATGGTCCCCGTAGAGGAACGGCTGGTGAAGCTGCGATCCCTTTTCGAGGCTGAAGAGGGTTTCGGGCTCGATGCCGTCCTCGCCTTTGTTGAGCTTGAACATCCGGGAGCCCCCGCCGTAGCCGCCGGTCATGAATAGTTGATCGTCAGCGACCGACGTCGCCCCCGGGATCGGCCAGTGGACGTAATAGTCGGTCAGACTCCAAAGCAACGCGCCGGTGGCCGGGTCCAGTCCGGAGACGAGGCCCTGTTTGAGATCGCCGTCGTCGATGCGGGAGATGAAGACGAGCTGTTCGGTGCCATGGATCCGGTTCAGGGTGGGGGTGGAATGACATTGCCCCAGCCCCCCGGTGCGCCAGACCTCGCGGCCCGTGGCCTTATCGAGGGCGACCAGGCCGACCTGCTCGCTCATTGGCGCGATGATCACCAGGTCCTCCCAGATCAGCGGCGATTGCACGTAGCCGAAATGGGGCGGCGTGGTTTCGTAGGCTGCTTGGACATCGAGCGTCCAGACCGCCTGGTGCGTCTCGCGATTGACGCAGTAGACGTGTCCGAATCCGCCGATTGCGTAAACGTGTTTATCCTCGACCGTCGGTGTGCTGCGCGAACCGGGGTACGGGAGGCGTCCGGCGACCTCGTGGGCCCAGTCCCACAGTTGCTCGCCGGTCTCGAAATCGTAACAGCGGATCACGTCGGCCTCGCCGGGGGTGCGGTCCAGGACGTAGACCTCGCCGTCGCGGATGGCGGCCCCGCCGAAGCCCTCGTTAAGCGGGGCCGACCACAGCTGGCGCGGCCCCGATGCGGGCCACTCGCGGGCCAGGCCCGTATCGGGCGATACCCCCGTCCGCAGAGGTCCCTGGAACCGGGGCCAGCCAGCGGCCGGTTGGTTCGCCGCGCAGCCAGATAGCGCGAGAAGGATCGTCAAAATGGTCAGCCATGCCGTCAGGTTTTTCATCGTGGCCCGTTCTTAATGATTGGATTTTGGCGTCGGGGCGCGGGAGTTTGCGTTTGCCGGCGGGCCGATTCGCCCGTCTCGACTCGGCCACGGACCCACCGAACGCCAACACCCCCCGAATCATCCTTGAAATGGTGGGTCGCGTCATTATAAACTGAACTATACTCAACGGCGGGTACACCCCAAAGAGCATGGCGTTCAGTCCCGTGGTAAGACACCACATGGGAATCAGATGGTCAAGTGGAGGATGAGATGAGAGTGCATTTTCACCCCTGCGGGATTACGAGTCTTCTGGCTCTGACAGTGGCCCTTGGTCTGGGCGGTTGGTTGGCGGCGGCCGGCCTCGGCCGACTCGGTCCAGCTCGCGCCCGTCAAGGATAACACGTTGTATGAAAGCAATACGGGCACCAGTAGCAACGGGTTGGGGGCCCACTTCTTCGCCGGTGTCACCAACCAGGGAACGATCCGACGGTGCGTGATCGCCTTTGATCTCGCCGGCGACATCCCTGGCGGGTCTACGATCAACAACGTGACGCTGACACTAAACATGTCCAAGTCCGCGCATGCCGGCACCGAGGACATGAGCCTGCACAAGCTGCTGGCGGACTGGGGCGAAGGAGGATCAAATGCGGCGGGCGAAGAAGGATCGGGGACTTCGTCGGCGACCGGCGACGCCACCTGGATTCACACGTTTTTTGACACATCAAGCTGGGCCGCCGCGGGCGGGGATTTCGAGTCGGCCGCCTCCGTGACGACCAACGTGGGTAGCAACAACAGCCCCTACCAGTGGCGATCGACGGCCCAGATGGTGGCTGACGTTCGGGATTGGCTCGATGACCCGTCCGGCAACTTCGGGTGGCTGCTGATGGGTAATGAATCGACACAGCCGACGGCCAAGCGGTTCGACAGCAAAGACAATTCCAATGCAAACGTCCGGCCGGTGCTGGAGGTTGATTTCACACCTCCGATTCTGGCCACCTCCACACTCGATCATTTGGTATGTCTCATCGAAAGTTCGCAGGCGGGGACGTCCTCGGCGGCGATGGGAGTAGGTAAGTTTACGATTAACACCCAGGCCAATACTCTAAATTACACAATCAGCTTTGGCGGCCTATCATCGGGAGAGACGGCGGCGCATATTCACGGTTTTGCGGCCCCTGGCCTCCCGGCCGACGTTTTGCATACGCTCCCGGCGGGAAACTCAAAATCTGGGGTCTGGAATTACGAAGAGGGGCAGGAGCAGGATATCCTGGCTGGAAAAACCTACGTAAACATCCACTCGACCAATTATTCCGGGGGTGAGATTCGTGGCCAGCTCGTGAGCATGGTGGCGAGGCTCGATACGTCCCAGGCCAATGATCCCACCAACGATTCCCCCGTTGATGCAAAGCAGAATCCAATGAACGGGCATTGGTATGCCGCGATCGATGAATCAGTGATGTGGGACGAAGCTCGGGCGGCCGCCGAATCATTGGTCTTCAACGGGAAACAAGGTCACTTGGCAACGTTGACCTCGGCCGAAGAAAACGATTGGGTATTCAACAACCTGCCGAACAATTTCAGCTTTTGGCTTGGTGGTATCCAAGTTCCGGCTGGCGCGGCGCCAAACGACGGCTGGCAATGGATCACGGACGAGTCATGGTCATACACCAATTGGAGTTCCGGCGAACCAAACGATGCGGGTGCTGGAAACGAGGACCGCCTCGTCGTCTTCCCTAACACAGGCAGGTGGAACGATGCAAATGAAGCGTAACAGCACGGATATCTCGTTGAGTTTACACCCGCTACCGGTGTGGGGCTGTTCAATATCGATACAACCACAGACATGATCAGTTTCCGCATAACCCACAGTGCGCTGGAGGGAACCGAGACTGCGGTGCATATTCATGGATTTTAGACGCACGGAGCTGACTCAGACGTGAAACATCCTTTGGATCCGGGTGCTTTAAAGGTGGGGGCGTGGAATTATCCCGATTCAGAGGAAGAACGTATCCTCGCGGGGCTGGCGTACGTCAATATCCATACGGACGAGTTTCCAGCGGGTGAGATACGCGGTCAGATTACGAATAATATAACGTTCCGGGACCCATCACAAGAACCCGGATCGGTCACGTCTTCGGGGCATGGCCTGGGTTTCTTTTCAGTGGATTCCGTACTCTTGAATCTTGGGTATCACATCCTTTATCGAAGCCTGACCAGCGCGGAAACCGGAGCGAGTATTCGTGACTACGCTCCTCCCGGGATGAACGCCGGCGTCCTACACGCACTGCCTTCAACGAACCCGAAAGTTTGTTTATGGGATTACTCATCGGCCGAGGCTGGCCCCGCAAATCAAGTGTATGTGAATGTCCATACAGAGAACCATCCCGTGGGATAAATTCGAGGCCAGGTCGAGCCGTTCGTGGACTTCTCGATTCCGGTCGAACTGTCCACGTTCGAGGTCGACTGATCCAATGAGGTGAAAACATGATCGATGCTAAGCGCAACCGGCCGTGGATGGGCTTCACGCTCATCGAGTTGCTCATTGTAGTGGCGATTATCGCGATCCTGGCGGCGATCGCCGTGCCGAACTTCATCGAGGCCCAGACGCGGTCGAAGGTGTCGCGCACGATTGCGGACATGCGTAGCGTCGTCACCGCGATGAAGTCCTATCGCGTGGACCACAACCGATACGTCTACCACGTGATCAAGGGACCGAGCGAGGTCCCGTTCTGGCCCGGCGTCGCCGAGTATCTGCGGTGGGAGGAGGCCGACGGGACGGTCGACGGCATCGGCTGGCAGTTGACCACGCCGATCACGTACATCTCGGATATCCCGGGCGATCCGTTTAACACGGCGTCGGTACGGTCCAAACAAATCCCACATTTGGCCAACTATGAGAATCTGATCTGGGCAGGCGTCTTTTATCGTGCCATTACGCCGAAATTTGCCAGTCCGCCGTGGTTCGGTCCGGGAATCGGATCCTTTGATTTCGGGGGCAAGACTTACGAATGGTCGATGCAGTCGGCCGGGCCCGACCTGCGGCCGTGGCCCGAAGGGGACACGAACCGCAATGCGTGGGCACCGTATTACGATCCCAGCAACGGGACGGTCAGCACGGGCGACATCTGGTATTTCGACACCGAGGGATTTCGCCCTAGGATCTAATCGCCCGCAAGGGTGATTCCCAGCCTCTCAATTCTTGACGGTTGATCGTGGAGGGGACGGGGCTGGCGCTCATTGGTCGGCTCGCGGGAAGGCGGATCGATTAATTGCCTTGATCTCTTCGAGCACCTCGGGGGTGGCGGCGTTGGCCGCCCACCATCCTCGTGCGGCGTCAATCTGCCGGCGATTCTCGGCGGCCGCTGCCTCGGACGGATCTTCGAGCGCGAGATCGAACTCAGGGCGGAAGCGGCGGATCCAATCGCGCGCAAAAGCCCTGGCGTCAAGCGGGAACTCGGTGCTCGCCGCAACGCCGAGCTGGCGCGAGAAGGAATCGGGTGTGAAGGTGACGGCGACGCTAATCTGGTTTGACTCGACGCGCTCATCGTCAACGGACTCGTCGATGATCTTGACTTCATGAATCCCCGGTGGAAACAGATCGAGCCAACGACGGCCGATATCATACTGAAAAGAATACTTTCGGCCTGGATCAAGCTCGATCACATCGGCGGGCTCAGCGCTGTAAGACGAGGGTCCCCCGGGAATGTCCTCGTAAATGATCCTCCCGAACGAAACCTCCTGGGGGTCATCCTCGATCTCGCCGTTCGCCTCCTCGCTCGGCTCCGCGCCGGCCCGCGCCGGGCGGCGTCGCACCCTGAGCCGCACCTCCCAGGTCTTCGCGGGCTCACGGAAGCTGATGGGCCCGTCCGACGCATTAAAGTATTCGATGTTCAGACTCAAGGCGTCGCCGAGCTCGAATCGTCCGGGTTGATCCGACAGGGCGATATGAATCGTCTTGCTCATCGTCTTTTCCACGATTGAAATCCTTTCCGTTTTACATCCCCCCACGCACGCGAGGATACAGGCTATGATCCACTTCATCGGTAACCTCTCAAGATATCCCTTTCTCCGTTCGTGAAACTGTTCCTTGAACCTGTCGTATCCATCAAGCCGCTGCCGCTGGTGTGGTCACCGGCGCCGAAGAGCTTGCGTTTGAACTGCTGCTTGGACTCATGACCGGCTTCGTGAGCGATGACGACGCGAGTCCTCGCGTTCGCTGTACCGGTGTAAATATACGCGCGATTGCCGTAGGCGAAGCCTCCGGCTCTATCCCAGCGCCCGTCGGGATCTCCAGTGTACGTGGACCAATGCGCGGCGTTGGTCAGGGTAACGCTTAACCATGGTCGGTATGCCGTCCACTGAGTCGTCTGCCCTCCCGGGGCGTGCCCATCAAACTTGGGGTGAAAAAATTGTACCCCGATGACAGTATTGACCGGAACGCCGGCATCGGTAGCCCAGTCGTTGGCACCCGACTTGTACTGCGTGGCGATCCGTGTCGCCCAGGCTTGGGCCTTGGCCGTGATCGCGGCTCGGGCCGCCGTGCGCGCCGCGCCTGCCGCACCCGAGGCCGCCGCGATCTCGGCCGCAGTCGGGGTCTCGGCGGCCGTCTTGGCTTGGTGCGTTGCCCAACTGAGCTGCAAAAGCGAGCCGTGGTCCCAAAGCCCGAAGAACTGCACGGTGCGATTAGCCGGAATCGTCGTCACCGCGCCAAGGGCGTAATGGACAAAGGTCGCATTGGTGAAAAAGCCGCCTTGGATGGCCGTGGTGCCGTTGGTCGAGACATGCGTGAATCCGGTCATGTCGTAGGGCGCGAAGCCCAGGCGACGCCAAACCGTGAACGTCGAGCTTTCCTTGGACCTGAGAACCGTGGTCCCATCGGCGGCGAAGACCTCGGCCTTGAGCTTGAAGTCATCGCCGCCCACACCCGATGGCTTAAACCAGATGATCGCGTCGCCGCGGGTGGGGCCCGCGGCCGTCACGGTGATCACGTCGCATTGCAGCTTATAACCATCGGTCGAAGTCGAGGTGCAACTGGCGTGATCTTCCCAATAGACCGCGGCGGCATCCCCGCGTTTACCCAACGTGCTCGTGCCGGAATAGATGAACGATTGATTGGCGGCCCGATTCTGCGGCGCCGGATCGCTAAAGGTATAGTGCACCTTGATTTCCACGGGTGTAACAGCCGCCGCCCCGGTCTTTCTTTTCAGCGAGACTTGCGCCGTGACATCGATTTTATGGGCCGGATTGTTCATGAAGACCTTGTTACCGGGGTCCGTATTGGGCGTAAGGTCCAGCGTGTTGATCTCGACATTCGTCGTTTTCTCATCGCGATGAACTCCCCCGACAAGGGCCACCTTGTACGGCGAATGGGCCGGATCGGCCCACTTGCCCGCCAGCGGAGGACCGCCGGACGTGCAACGGCCGTCCCAAGTGATATTTTTTCCGTTTCCCGTCGCTTTCTCCGCCGCCGTAAGCTCGCGCCTGAACAGTGGATTACTCGGATGGGCGTCGCTCGAGATCTCAAGGTGAACGGTCTCCTCCTCCATGTTGCGGATGTTGTATGTGATGTCGAGGCTCTCGACGCCGGGAGCAAACTGGCTGTCAATGCTGGTGATGGCCAGGACCTGGGCGCCAAGAACCACGTCGGCGGTCCTCGTCGTGTTGGCCGCGGCGGTTGTGTCGGCGGCGCCGGGCTTAAACCCATCCTTGATGGCGTCAATCCGGTAGTCACCCGCGGGTAAATTGTCAAATGTCACGCGTCCGCTCGCGTCGGTTCGGCCTTCGCGCACTTGCGGGCCAGTGATCCGTACTGTCGCGTCCTGAACCGTCGTTCCGTCGTCATCCCGCCGCACCGTCACGACCAAAATCCCAAGCTGCGGCGGAGCCTGCTTGCCGGGACACGGCTGCTTGGGCGTCCCGACATCGTTATCCCCAAAGTTTTCAAGGATGTCCTTGACCGCGTCGATCAGCAGTCCAATGATCGTTTCAACGACGTCGACGACGACCTTCACGACTGCCTTGGCAACGTCGATGAGAGTGTCCAGTAAACCCACGGTCGGCTCCTAGGGGCCGGGTCTTATTCCCAGGGCTGTTTGTTCGCCTCGGCTTCGCGCTGAAGGGCCCGAAGGCACTCGGGCAGCTCTTCGTAGACCCTGTCCATCTTGTCTTGCCCCGAAATACTGTGGTCCTCGAGAATCTCGCGCGCCCAGCTCATCTCTTCAAGCTCGTCAAAGTCCGGGGCCAGGGCGAATTTCAGGTCGATGAGGCGCGCCACGTCGACCTCGCGCGTGACGAGATAGCCGTCGGCCCGCTCGATCCCTGATTGGATCTTGGAGCGGACCGCCTCCTCCCCCAACGCCTCGACTTTCTCGGGGAAGAACTTGCGCAAGTGCGTGACCATCCGGTCCTCAAAGCTCTTGACCATATACTGTGAGAACTGGTTCATCTGGTTTCTACGAATGATCATCGCCGGTGACTCCGTTAGCTATCCGCTCGCCGTTCGCCGCATCACGTTGAACTGGTCGCTTTGCTGTTGCTTGGCCCAGAATGCGTCGATGGGGCCGAAGAAATCCTCCAGCTCCCGCTCCTTACAGGAGCCAAGAAAGACCGGCAATACCCGCGGGTCGTAGAAGCGGAAATACATCTGGTCGCCGTCGAGGTCCTTGACCATCAGGAACTTTCGGAAATGGTTGCGCAGGTCTTCGAGCGTCTGGTCGGCACTGAGGACGATCCCCCAAGGGCCGTGCCACAGCATGTCCTTGATCCAGCGCAGGAGGTTGGGATCGAGCCTGGCCAGGTATGGGGCGATGTCCCAATGCCTCTCATCAGCCCGGCCTTTATAAAGCGAGACGGCCTCGATGTCGTCCTGCTCGAGCCGCTTGGGGATCAGGGTTGTCGGCGTCGCGTCAAGGATCACCCAAAACGGCCGGTCGCCCAGCATGCCGGGTTCGAGCGGGCTCGTCTCGGTCGTCAGGATCTTTGTCGTGGATTGAGGCATCTTTAGTGCATTCATCCGGAACACTGGCTGCAGAAGGGCGCGCCGGTGGAGTAGGCGCCCGACATCGCCGCGCCTTGGGACGTGCCCGAACTCGGACCGGGCTGGCCCGCGCTCTCTCCCGCTTCCGAGCCGGCCCCACCTCCGCCCCCCGCACCTCCGCCACCGGCGGCCGCGGCGTCGCCCTCGTCGCCGATTATGACCGATGACTCGCCCCCGGTGATCTTGTTGGGGGGGCCGACCGGTTCGAGGACGCTGTCGTCCTTGCGGGCGGCCGGCAAGTTGTTGATCAGCACCGTCGGGCTGCCGTCGATGACGACGCCGGGCCCATGGGGAGGAGCGGGCAGGGGGGTCGTGCAGGCGTGCTTATCGGCGCCGCCGGCCGCCGCGGAGATCGTCGACGCCATCGTGGTCGCCGCCGTCGCCTTCGTCGTTTCCTCGGCGGTCTTGGCCGCGGCATAGCCCGGCGTTCCGGTCGCGGCCTTTGTGGCCGCCTCGGCCACCTCAATGGTAGTATCGCTCGCTTGTTTGGCGGCTTGCAGGCCACTCGCGGCCGCCGTGGGAATGGCGCGCCAGGCCGGCAGGTTTCCGATCAATACATCGGAGCTACCCGGCCCGGGCTGGAGCACGGGCGGCGCCGTATGCGATACGCGATCAGTTGGGCGTGCGGCTGGGGGCATTAATCTGCCTTCCCCTGCTTCAAAAGTCTGCGAATTTCAAGAAAGCGCGGCCTCCCACAGCCACCCCTATTATGGGTATAGGCCACCGGTCGAGAAATATCAACCACTTGCGCCTTTTTGGGGCGTTGGTCTGCTTTTCCATTACCCGAAATTCGATTACGATTCACGAGCACGAGCACGAGCACGAGCACGAGCACGAGAAATCGAACTTAATGGATTGGCGGGAGGTTGGGTTAGGTCCCTTAGCCTTCGGGGTTGCGCAGGCGGTTGAGGACGGTTTCGACGGTCTCGCGCGCGTCGCCGAAGAGCATGTGCGTGTTCTCTTTGTAGAAGAGGGGGTTGTCGATGCCCGAATAGCCGCTGGCCATGCTGCGTTTCATCGTGACCACCGTCTTGGCCTTCCACACCTCCAGCACCGGCATCCCGGCGATGGGGCTGTTTGGGTCGTCGAGCGCGGAGGGATTGACGATGTCGTTGGCGCCGATGACCAAGACCGCGTCGGTCCGCGGGAAATCGGCGTTGATCTCGTCCATCTCGAGCACGATGTCGTAAGGCACGTGGGCTTCGGCCAACAGGACGTTCATGTGGCCCGGCAGGCGACCGGCGACCGGATGGATCCCGAATCGGACCTGGATATCCCACTCGCGCAGGATCTGGGTGATGGCGCGCAGGGCATATTGCGCCTGGGCCACGGCCATCCCGTAACCGGGTACGACGATCACGCTCTTGGCGTTGCGCAGCAGGTCGGCCGTCTCCTCGGCCGTGGTCGTGACGTAGGTCTTCTGCTCGCCCCCTTCGGCCGCGACCACCACCTTGCCGCTTTCGGTCCCGAAACCGCCCAGGATGACGCTGATAAACGAGCGGTTCATCGCCCGGCACATGATGTAGCTGAGGATCGCGCCGCTGGAGCCGACCAGCGCGCCGGTGATGATCAGCAGGTCATTGGAAAGCATGAATCCGGCGGCGGCGGCGGCCCAACCCGAGTAACTGTTCAGCATCGAGACCACCACCGGCATGTCGGCCCCGCCGATGGCCCAGACCAGGTGCAGGCCGATCACGAAGGCGATCAGCGTCATGATGATCAACGGGACCAATCCGCCAAGCGCCCCGTGCATGCCCAAGAACTTCGCGCCCAGCAAAACACACAGGACGGTCATGAGGAGATTGAACCAGTGGCGGCCGGGAAGCAGCAACGGCCGGCTCCCGATGACGCCCTGCAGCTTGCCGAACGCGACGATCGAGCCGGTGAAGGTGATCGCGCCCACGAAAACGCCGATAAATATCTCGATATGGTGGATGGCCGCCTCGGCGCCGATCAGCCCTGCGGGGGGCGCCAGGTAGATGCTGATGCCGACCAGCACCGCCGCCAGGCCCACGAAACTGTGGAGTATGGCCACCAGTTGCGGCATGGCAGTCATGACCACCCGCGCCGCCACGATCGCCCCGATCACCGCGCCCACCAAGATCGCCGGGAACAGGGCCGCCAGGCCACCGGACTGGACGTGAAACAGCGTGGCGAACCCGGCGATGAACATGCCGATGATGCCGTACACGTTGCCGCGACGCGCCGTCTCCTGGTTCGACAAGCCGCCGAGGCTCAGGATGAACAGGATGCTCGAGACGATGTAGGCAACGGTGACGAGGTTATTTTGTGCCATGGAAACTCCGGGCGCGGCTGATCATCTGTGAAACATGCGCAACATGCGCTGAGTGACGTAGAAGCCGCCGACGACATTGATCATCGCCACCAGCACGGCCACAATGCCGAGCAGCGTCGCGGCCCGGCCCAAAGAGCCGGAGATTTGCAGCATCCCGCCGATGACGATGATCCCGCTGATGGCATTGGTCACGCTCATCAGCGGCGTGTGCAGGGCCGGCGAGACGTTCCAAACCACTTGCCAACCGACAAAGATCGCCAGCACGAAGACCGTGAAGTGTTGCACGAAGGAATCGGGGGCGTACATCCCGATCAGCACAAACAGCCCGAGGGCAAGAAGGGCCGCAACCGTGCCGCCTAGTCCGAAACCACCCGCCTTCCGAACGGCCGCCGCGGCTTTGGGCTGCTCCGCGGGCTTGGCCGGGGGAGGAGGAGGGGCCGGAGCGCGGGTCGGCGGGGCCTTGGGTTTGGGCGGCGGCCAGGTCAGCTCACCCTTGTGCAGAACCAACGCCCCGCGCACCACCTCGTTATCCATGTCAACCTTGAAATCCTCGCCGCCGCCCATCTCGTCGAGCAGGTGATACATGTTGGTGCCGTAGAGCTGGCTGGCCTGGGTCGGCAGGCGGCTGGGGAGGTCGGTGTAACCAATCATCGTCACCCCATGCCTGATCACGATCGCGTTGGGCTCGGTTAGTTCGCAATTGCCCCCCTGCTCGGCGGCCAGGTCAACGATCACCGACCCGGCCTTCATGCATTTGACGATGTGCTCGGTGAGGAGCGTCGGGGCCTTTTTGCCGGGGACCTGGGCCGTGGTGATGATGATGTCCACCTCTTTGGCCTGCTGCTCGAACAGGTCCATTTCGGCCTTGATGAACTCGGGGCTCATGACCTTGGCGTAGCCGCCCTCACCGGCGCCGTCCTCGGCGAACTGAAGCTCAATGAACTCGGCCCCCATGCTGCGGACCTCGTCGCGCACGGCGGGGCGGGTGTCGAACGCGCGGACGATCGCGCCCAGCCCGTTGGCCGTCCCGATCGCCGCCAGCCCCGCCACGCCCGCGCCGATGACCAGGACCTTGGCCGGCGGGATCTTGCCCGCGGCAGTGATCTGGCCGGTAAAGACGCGCCCGAACTGGTGCGAGGCCTCGATCACCGCCCGGTAACCCGAGACGTTGGCCATCGAGCTGAGCGCGTCCATCTTCTGGGCGCGGGTGATCCGCGGGATGCAGTCCATCGCCAGGACCGTCGCTTCGCGGGCGGCCAGCCGCTCCAGGAGGTCCTTGTTTTGGCCGGGAAAGATGAAACTGACCAGGAAATCGCCCCGCCCTAGCAAATCGGCCTCGTGCTTGCCGAGCCGGGGGTGGTCCTCGGGGGCGCGGACCTTGAGCACGATATCGGCCTCGGCCCAGATCCGTTCGGTCTCGGTCACGACCGTGGCACCCGACTTGGCGTACTCATCATTCAGGAAATTGCCCTTGTCGCCCGCGCCGGCCTCGACCAGCACCTCGAAGCCCCGCTTGATCAACCGCCGCGTGGTGTCGGGCGTCGCCGCCACCCGACGCTCGCCGGCGTGGACTTCGGTCGGTATTCCCAGTTTCATCCTTAGCCCTAACTCATTTAATCTCAGGGTTCCGAGTCAATTCCCGCGCCACGGCCCCGTCAGTCTCCCACACATCTCCGCCAGCATGGAATGCGCCCACGTATAATACACGTCCGGGCCGAAACCTCGATCAAAAAAATCAGGGGGCTTACGCTGATTAAGCTGCTGATCGCCGTGGACATCATCGCCATCCTGGCCGCGATCGGCGTGCCCAATTTCCTCGAGGCCCGGAACTGATCTACTGGCTCGGCGATGGCGACGGCGCCATGAACGTCATCCACGACCCCACCAACGGCACGATCAGCACCGGAGACATCTGGTATTTCGACACGATCGGGTTCGTCGGCGGGCCGAACAATCGGTAGGGGGACCGATCCTCAATCGGCCACATGACGCGAGAACCGGGCTGGTCCGCTTTCGAAGTTTGCCGCACGGGCGAGAGTCAATTTCGTCATCAAAGAGGGGCAAATCCTCCGCCACGAGGGCCTAACACGCCCTAATGGATGGATGGGCTATCCACACAAGCAAATGATCAACCTGGCCGATGCTATCTGACATCGTTTCTCGCTCAGGCTCGCATTAGCTCGCTCAATCACCCCATGCCGCAATGGAATCTACTCGAGGCTAAACGAGCTTAACCCGACCGGAA
>Ga0310121_10003628_pt1 | contig 13995 bp, 13 predicted proteins | sample CB27_Tmax_986_MG_FD_203504 | JGI IMG/M metagenome (GOLD analysis project Ga0310121, IMG submission 203504) | Marine microbial communities from Western Arctic Ocean, Canada - CB27_Tmax_986 | ecosystem: Environmental > Aquatic > Marine > Oceanic | place: Canada: Western Arctic Ocean | collected... | reverse complement strand
ACCGGGGGGGCCGGATCAAAGCGGGCTCGAATCGGTACCAGTCGCTGACGAAGAGCGCGCCGAAAGGCATCGAATTGCTGGGCATTACTGACAAGTTCAGCAAAGCGCTTATGACTGTTTACATTGAAATGTTCCAAAGGAATCGTCTCGACCATCGGAAGCTCTCGCGTCTGGCCAGGTTTCGCGCGGATTCCACGAATGCTCATTAGAGAAGAGCCAATTATGAGGAGAACTGTGACTTGCTTGACCCGGCTGCGCGGACTGCAGAATGCCTGGATAAAGTCGTTCGTCACGTGAGTGCCAACATGCGTTCCATGGCCAGCCGAGCCCCATGAATCGTCTCATCCGCTACGATGATCTCATTCATTGTGGGCATGGCACGCAGGGTGTCACGGAGTTTTCCAATGGAGATCCGGAACATATTTGGACAAAGAGAGCGGCTCAATGGCACGACGACCCGATCCGGATATTCATAGGCCAGTCGGTTGGTCAGATTGACCTCGGTCCCGATGACGATGGTGTCTCCAGGGGCGCTCGCCTTAACGTATTCTACGATGTATGCGGTACTGCCCACAGCATCGGCGGCTTCGACGACATTGGAGCAGCATTCGGGATGAACAACGACACGGCAGCCAGGATAGGTCTGGCGGGCCTGTTCGATATGTTCCGGTGTATACCATGTGTGGACGTGACAATACCCTTTCCACAGATAGATCTTCGCTCTCCGGAGTGCGTCTGGGCTGTGGCCACCGTTGACCTGGCTGGGATCGTAGACGAGCATATCGTCGTCGGAGATGCCCAGCATATGGCTGGTATTCCGTCCGAGGTGTTCGTCCGGAACAAAGAGAATTCGTTCCCCCTGCTCGAATGCCCAGCGAAAAGCTTTCGTTGCGTTGCTACTGGTGCACACCAGGCCCCCCTGTTGGCCACAGAGCCCCTTCGTAGCAGCATCGGTATTCATATAGACTACCGGCACGACGGTTTCCCGACCGGGTAGGACGGCAGACAATTCTTCCAGAGCACGGCCTACGGCAGGTGCCGTCGCCATATCCGCCATGGGGCAGCCCGAATTTAAATTTGGGTGAAATACGCGTTGCTCCGGCCGTGCTACGATCCGCGCACTTTCGGCCATGAAATGTACGCCACAAAATGCGATATAACGTGCACTGGGTTGGTCCGAGGCCATCTGACTAAGCTGAAATGAGTCGCCCCGGAAATCTCCGACCTCAACGATCTCCGGACGTTGATAATGGTGCGCCAGGATCACGAGCTCGTCACCCAGCTCGGCTTTGATTTGCAAGACCTCGTCGTACAGTTCACGAACGCGAGGCTTGTCGATGGTGCGTAGAAAAGCCATGTCCACCTATACACCCTTAAAGGATTCCATCGTCCAGAAAACGGGTTACTTTCTGAATATCTTCCCAGACATCTCGTTTCCCACGAGGGTTGCGAAGCAAATAGGCAGGGTGAAACGTGGGCATGACCGGCCATGCATCAAGAGTCTGCCAGGTTCCTCGTATGCGAGTAATTGACTCGGTCGTATCGAGCAGGGCCTGCGTGGCCACCCGGCCAAGGGTGATGATAACCCTGGGCTGTATATAGTCGATCTGTTGCAATACAAAGGGACGACACGTCGCCACCTCTACCGGCAATGGATCGCGATTTCGTGGAGGTCTGCATTTGATGACGTTGGCGATATATACGTCGTCACGCGACATCTTCATGCCGCCTTCGATGATCTTGGTCAGTAGTTGTCCAGCCCGGCCGACAAATGGAATTCCCTGGGCATCTTCGTCAAAGCCTGGTGCTTCTCCGATAAACATGATGTCAGCCTTGGGGTTACCCACACCAAATACCACCTGGGTTCGTCCCTGGGAATGAAGGGGGCATCGGGTGCAGCCTACAAGAGCAGCTTCTAGCCCGACGAGGTCACTGGCTATTTGCACGGTCCTGGTGGGTGCCTGGGGTGCTTGGGGTGCCTGGGGTGCCTGGGGTGCCTGGGGTGCTTGGGGTGCCTGGGGTGCCTGGGGTGCCTGGGGTGCCTGGGGTGCCTGGGGTGCCTGGGGTGCCTGGGGTGCCTGGGGTGCCTGGGGTGCCTGGGGTGCCTGGGCCGCCCGAGGTGCCTGGACATGAGCCTGGATGGGCGCTGTATTCTGGGGCTCTTCGATTGCTACGGGTTCTGGTGCTGGAGGCACACCGTAGATACCCTGGTTCTTGAGCATCCGCGCGTGGCGCTGGAACTCTTTGGCCAGCGTTGCAATCTCTGTGGCCCGGTCGGCTGTCATGAGACTTCCTTTTCACGGTGTGCGGCCTGGCTGAGTTCCCGCTCCAGTGCATCCAATAAAATCCTGGCGACGGAAGATTTAGGCTGGGGCGAGAGGTGGAGATCGTAGTCGCCAGGCCCGAGAAGAATTCCTTCCGTATTGCCCGGTCCGAATCCCCGTTGATCGGTGTAGACGTGGTTAACGAATAAGAGGTCGCAGTTTTTCTTCAACATCTTATTACGCCCCACCGATTTCAGCGTATCGAGGTTCGTTTCTGTTTCTGCAGCAAAACCCAGAACCACGGGTTTTCGCTCTGCCTGCTTGACGGCTTCAAGAACGTCGGGGGTACGCGTCAAGCGTAGCTGCTTGTCCCCCTCACTCTTCTTTTGTTTTGTGGTGGCCATTGCAAACGGTCGGTAGTCGGCCACCGCGGCCGACATACACAGTACGTCCACCTCGGATATACGGGCCATGATTTCATCACACATCTGTTCGGCGGATATAACGCGGATGACCTCGATCCCGGGCGGATCCTGAAGGTGGGTTGGCCCGAGCACCAGAGTGGTATCCGCACCGCGGGCCTGGGCACAGATGGCCAATGCGATGGCCAGGGATCCCGTAGCGGGGTTCGAGATAAAGCGCACCGGGTCGATGTATTCCCGCGTGGGTCCGCCCGAGATGAGCACGCGACGGCCGGCGAGGGTTTGGTCTTGCGTCAGTGCGGTGGCGATCTGTGCGATGCTTTCGGGTTCTGGTAGTCGACCGGGGCCGGTTACACCACAAGCGAGGTCTCCGCTATCCGGCGGAAGGATGGTATAGCGTTCGATCTGACCCAATGCTGTTACATTTCGTTGCACCAGCTCATTGGCCCACATCTCGCGGTTCATAGCTGGGCATACCAGTACCGGACAGTTTGCGACCAACATGGTTGTGGTCAGTAGATCGTTCGCCATTCCAGCCGCAAGCCGGGCGATCAGATCCGCAGTGGCGGGAGCCAGGATCACGAGATCTGCCTTCATTCCCAGCTCGGTATGCGGCATGGCGGCTTCTGCATCGGCGTCGAAGATCTGGGTTCCAACCGGATTGTCGGTCAGGGCCGCGAAGGTCAGCGGCTGCACGAAGCGTGTCGCGGCCTCGGTCATTTGTACGTGTACATCTGCCCCGGCTTTCACCAATAGGCGAGCCAATTCACAGGCCTTATAGGCCGCGATCCCGCCGCTTACACCCAGTATAACGGTTTTGCCGTGCAGAGATGAGCTGGGAGAATCAGCGCTCGAAGTCGATGAGTACGTAGGGGCCATCCTGCTGATAGATGTATCCTACTGTACGCTTGAGGTCGACCACTACTTTCACAGACTTGCCTTTTTTGTCTTTGACAATGCGCACCCGGGACACCGGCGAATTGAAGTGTTCGGTGTCCAATTGACGGGTGTTATTCCTGAGGGGGATCGTGGCCCCGGGAAACTCGATTATCACTTTCAGGGGTTTCTCGTAATAGGCCGTGAACACACTGAGTCGGTCCGTCTTTATGAACACCCGAGACGCTTCCGCCAGCTGTTGATAGCCGATCCAGGAGACCTGTGTCTGCTCACCCTGTTGTTGCAGTGTGCGCGCTACCTTTTCACTGAAGGCCGGGTTGTCATTCACCCGCGGAACGATTCCCTGATATCGTCGTCTGCGGTAGATGCTTCCCTTCAGGTCCACAAAAACCTCGAGCGTGTCGCCCTGGCCAATACGCATACCGTCGGGAAGTTTGTCGGCCTCGTCCCCTATCGCAACCGGTGTTCCGGGGGAGCTTGTCGTGGGCTCGGCCCCCCAAACAGAAGTTGTAAGGAAAACCATGATCAATATGAGAATTACTCGTCGCATACACGCACCTGTACATACACCGTTCAGCCTAACACGGCTGTTGGCACCATGGAAATAAAGCGGGTATCCGGCCGACTTATTCCAAAGCGAGGATTCGTCTCTTCGCTAAAAAGGTGCGTCGTATTCAGGCGCGGCGCAGGAGATCGCCATGTGTCACGGTGACAATTTGCCCCGTGTCACCGATGAGTTCGAGGGCTCCATCTTGTCGAATGCCACGTAGTTTTCCGCTGACCTTTTTCCGTTCCTGGTTGACCGTAACCTGTTCTCCGACCCAGGCGGCACGGTTGTTCCAGCGTTCGGCTGGGACCTCACCGTGGACCATCTCTGTACGATAGAAATCCAGGGCGTCGAGAATCTTAAGGAGTATCGCCGTGCGATCCATAGGACGCTTCATATAGGTCGCGATGGTGGTAGCTTCCTCATTTACAGGAGACGGAAGATCTTCCAGCTCGGTGTTTACGTTCAATCCGAGGCTGATCACCGCATAGGCATTGGCAAGATTGCCTGGCGGCACATGGGATTCCGCAAGGATCCCTCCGACCTTCTTGTTGTAGATGAGCAGATCGTTCGGCCATTTCAGTTTCAAGTTGTTTCCACACAACTGCTGAAGGGCATCCGATACGGCAAGGCCCATATGAAAGTTCACCGTCGGCATCCGATCGGCCGGCAGGGGAACTCGGGCCAGGTAGCTTATGAGGACGTCTGTATACTGTTGGCTGATCCACACGCGGCCGGATCGTCCGCGACCGCTGGTCTGATGTTCTGTAATCAGGACGGTGCCGTCGTCTGCGCCATTGGCGGCCAGGGTCATCAGATCAACATGGGTTGATTCTGTTTCCTCCACCACTTGTATCGGGCCGATGTTTCGGAGCGTCATACAAACGCGCCGAAGGCGATCAACGTCCAGGGGAAGGAGATGGGATGGTGTTCGTGCTGGGCTCAAGATATTACCTCCAGAATCATCGATAAATCACTGTAGGGGCGACTGTGAATCAATGCCCCCACGGAAACAGCATCGAGACCCTCTGCCGCAAGCGGCGAGAGTCGTTCGATGCGATGGGTGTTCATATTTCCGCTGGCCTCAAGAAAGACGGCGTGACCAACCTGTGCGGTGACGGAAGCGATCGTTTCATCGTCCATATTGTCGAGCAGAAGTGCGTCGGCCCCGGCGTCGACCGCTTCCTGGGCTTCGGCGGCCGTGCACACTTCACATTGGACTTTCAAACTATGTGGCGCGTGCGCACGCGCTTTCGTGATTGCATTCCGGATAGAGCCGGCGACGGCAATGTGGTTTTCTTTGATCAGAATTCCCGCATCGAGACCAAATCGGTGATTGTGGGCACCGCCTGTACGAACCGCGTATTTCTCGAGGGCTCGGAGCCCTGGCGTGGTTTTCCGTGTGTCGAGTACTCGTAAGCCACCGGCGACGGCTGTATATGCTGCCGCCACTGTGGCGATGCCTGTAAGATGGCAGATCAGGTTCATGACAATGCGTTCTGTACTCAACAATACCGAGGCGTCTGCTTCGACCTCGGCCAGCACGGCTCCGGCCGGCTGCTGCGATCCCTCCGCGACGGCTGAGAACCCTGTAGGACCGCCCTCGCAACGCGTCAGAACGTGATTCCAGGAAGACAATCCGCAGGCGACCACGGGCTGTTTTGCACGCACAAATGCAGACGCTCTTATGCCTTCAGGGACGAGAGCGTCCGTGGTGACATCCGAACTGCCCAGGTCTTCAGCCAGGGCAATAGTCAGGATACGATCTAGAGAGGCGATGAGTGCTGGCTCCATACGTCGCTTTGGATAAAATCCGCTGCCGCTACTACTACGCCCGGGACACCTTGTCGAGGGTTCTTTGATAAACCCTGTGGTCTCATGGACTTACAAAATCGACGTATTGACGGTATCAGGCAAAAACAGGGGGTGTTTGCCGGTTGTCTATTTAACAGCCTGCCGTAGGAGTTCTTCCGCATGGGCTTTGGCTTTGGGGGTGACATCGCCGCCGAGGAGTCGTGAAATGATCTCCGGTCGTTCCTGTTTTGGTATTTGTTTCACCTGCGTAAAGGTGCGGCCATCGGAGACTTCCTTGGTGACATGCAGATGCGCGTGGGCGGCGGCTGCTATCTGCGGCAGATGACTGACACATAGGACCTGTCCATTGGTCGATAGCTGACGGAGCATACGGCCGACGGCCAGAGCCGCCTCTCCGCCAATGCCGGAGTCCACTTCATCGAAGACCGAGACCAGAACCGGATCGGTTTCACGTGAGGCAGATTTCAGGGCCAGTAGAAGCCGCGACAGTTCTCCACCACTGGCAATAGTCTCAAGGGGGTGAAGCCCCTCTCCCGGGTTAAGAGCCGCGAGCAGGCGAGGTTGTTCCAGACCTTCGGGACCGGGTTCGTCAAGGGGCTCTAATTGCACCTCCAGCCGTGCTTCTTTCATATCGAGATTTTCAAGAGTCCCATGAACCGCTGCTAAGAGTTCCTTCGATGCATTCCGCCGGGATTTCGTGAGGCTTGAACCCAGCCTGGACAATTGGCTGAACGCCTGGTTCAGAACCTGCTCGGCGGCTTCGACTTCGTGATCGATATTTTCGAGCTGGCTCAGCTCGGTGCGTGCCTGCTCTACCGCTGCCGGAAGTTCTTCTGGGCTACAGCCGAATCGATGACGGAGACGCCGCAGGGACTCAAGTCGTGCTTCCATTTCTATACGTACGGTGTCGTCTGCGTCAATCCCTTCGCCGTATCGGCGTACATCAAGCCCGAAATCAGCGACCTCTTCCTGCAGGCGGAGAAGTCGTTCCTCGAATACCCCGACCTGCTCCGGGTCCAGGCGCCGAATGGTGCGAAGAACGGTCGATGCGTCCGATAGAAGACTTCCGACGTTGGACGTTCCATCCGACAAGATAGCATGTAGCTGAACCGTATGTTCTTGAATCTCGGCTGCGTGGACCAGGCGCTTCCAGGCGGTTTCCAGATGGTCTTCCTCGTTGGGACCCGGATTGGTTCGGTCACATTCTTCAAGCAGGAACTTCAGATAGTCGAGGCGTTCGGCACGGGACAGGGCCTGCTGTTGAAGCTGGTCGAACTGTTGCTTTGCTGACATCCAACTCTTGTATGCGTTTGTATAGGCCTCATACCTGGGCCGTACCGGTGCTAGAGAATCAAGCGGTTCTCGATGAAATCGTGGATCGAGCAAACGCACATTGTCATGCTGACTTGTCAGGTCTACGAGCAACACTGTCAGGGGTTCAAGTGTACGAATAGGGACCGCGACGCCATTCACCTGGAGCAGGTTTCTGCCGGTGTCACGCACCACACGTCGTAATACGAGCTGATTTGGCTCGTCCCGGTCGAGCAGGTCGGCTGCCTCAAGTTCGGCTCGGACGGGATGGTCCGCGGGGATTGAAAAGACGGCGATAACCTCGGCCTGTTCGGCGCCTTCTCGGATGAGTTGCCCACGTGCACGACCGCCGAGGGCAAAGCGGAGGCTCTCTACCAGCAGGGACTTTCCGGCCCCGGTCTCGCCCGTTAGCACGACCAGACCCTCGGGGAATTCGATATCGACATGCGCCAGGGTAGCAATGTTTCGAACGGAGAGATGGACGAGCATCGGATGGATTTCAGTTTTGATGGTGATGGCTGGGTTCAACCAGTCCCGGCTGCAGCCAGTGGAGAGTTGTATCTCCAATGCATTATCGGCACAACCGGATCTCCTCCGTAGTTTGCGCCTTGATAAGGCACTTCTTCAGCCCCGGTTTTTTTAGAATGGCTTGTAGGCATCGGGTGTACGCGGTTTCTCGGAGGATGGTTTTTTCCTGCGGGCTCATAGCAGGCGTGAAATGAGCGTCTGTTTTTGTCATCCCCAAATCAACGAGTCGTTCGCAGAGCTTGGTAGCATTTGTTAGAGCCGATTTCTGTGCCTTGAAGCACCCGGTGCGGCAGGCCTCCAGTTTCTGGACATCCACCGCAAGACCGTGCGCTGGAAAGCAGGCGTCTAAACAGTTCGGATCGGGCTGGTCCCGCGCACATGCCGAAAGGCCAATTACCAGCAGAAGCACGGCATACGCAGAGACCCTGTTCTGATAGTAGCGCATGAACCCTCATACGGGAGAAGCCCTAGTCGGAACCGAGGCTACGCCGCATGGTGATTCCTTGTCAAAACGACGATCGCATTAAACCAGCTGGTAGAGAGGATTAGCGTAGGGGTAGGGGTTCGCAACCATACCAAAAGGCTGGCCGTCGTCTCTTCAGGAAATGTGTTTGAGGAGAACAGGGTCTGCGGAGCAATTATTCTATTCCTCGTCGTCCTCGTCCCCGTCCCCGCCGCCTTCGGCTTCGGCGCACTCTTCCATGCAATCTGTTTTTGCCTCACGGATTTCGGCTCTCATCTCGTTTTTCGTATCTTTATCTTCCTCTTCGGCGGATTCAGCCCACGACGTATCAAATGCTTCCTTACAGCTTGCCTCACATTCATTGGCTTGCGGGATTGTCGGCTTTTTCTTTTTGCTACAGCCAGGAACTGCGAATGCGGCAAGAACCAACAGGAATAGGAACTTCGTAAAAAATCCTCTCATAGTGCCCTCATATTTTCTTACGTATCGTTTTAAAACGAGCTACCCGAACGCCCGAAGACGTACCCAAAAATGCTAAGCGTGGGTGGCATTGTTGTCAACCGTGGCCAAAACCGATGGCATGCGGTGTCTTTCGATCGATTGTGTTCACCATTCTCCGTTGTATTCGCGCAGCCGAAGGGGTGGTTTATTTAAGATTACAGCCTTCGAGATCTTCTATTTTTTTTGCTTTCTGAACGCAGTCGATCTTTGTCGGGTCTCTTCTGCACGCGGAGCGGCAGCTATTCTCAAACTGTTGTTGGATGCTTTTCTTCAGTTTTGCCCGATTTTCTCTTGGAATACTGGCGAGCGCGCGTTTTGTGCGCGGATCCTTCTTTACGATATTCACGGCATGCAAGCAGGCCTTGTTGGTGTTCACATTGTTCTCTTCACTTTTCTTGGCGCCGCAGCCAAAGATGGCCAACGATCCAGCAACCATACACAAGATCAGAATCCTGCCGACTTTCTTCATGAATACACCTGTATAATGAGTCGCTTGTATTTTTCCCCGGAGGGAGGCCAACAAAATTAAGGCAGTCGGGTACCGACTGTCAAACGCGGATCTTTTTTGTGTGGATCCAGGCCTGGGTATGCTTGCCAAAGCGCGGTCGGCGTGCTTATGGTGCGCAGGCTTGAACGGCCTGCCGGGGCGATGCTGGAAGGTCATCTGGGGATGAAACGGAGGCGGATATGAGCCAGGATGCATTTACGAGCGTTCTTGAGGAATTGCGTAGTTTTCCACCATCGGCCGAATTTGTAGCGGCGGCGAACCTTTCGAACTCTGCTGAATATGCGGCGATGCGGAGTCGGGCTCTGGAGGATCCAGAGGGGTTCTGGGCGGAGATAGCTCGCGATTTTCACTGGTATCAGCCCTTTCACACGGTCCTTGAATGGGAGGAACCGCATGCGCAGTGGTTTCTGGGGGGTAAGACCAACATCTCTACCAATTGTCTCGACCGTCACCTTGACGGACCAAGACGGCATAAAGCTGCGATTATCTGGGAAGGGGAGCCGGGCGACCAACGGGTAATGACCTACCAACAGCTTCATAGGGAAGTGACTCGTTTCGCGAGTGCTCTGCGGGCGGCTGGTGTGGAAGAGGGCGATCGAATTGCCATCTACATGGGAATGACTCCGGAGATCGCTATAGCGATGCTCGCGTGTGCTCGCGTGGGCGCGGTTCATTCAATTGTATTTGCAGGCTTTTCGGCGAAAGCGTTACGGGATCGTATTCAGGATGCAGGGGCCAAGCTGGTGATTACAGCGGACGGAACCTGGCGGCGCGGAAGCGTACTCCCCTTGAAACCGGCGGTCGATGAAGCGGTCGCGGATTGCCCCACGATTGAACGCGTCATCACGTTGAAGCGTACCGGGTCCGATGTGGACTGGGATCCGACCAGGGATCTCTGGTGGGATGACGCCATGGAGCTTGGAGAACAGGCGGCTTCCAAAGCCCGGGAGAATGGCACGGATCTGGGAGCGGCGGCCGAGTTGGATAGTGAGCATCCGCTATTTATTTTGTACACCAGCGGCACCACTGGGAAACCCAAGGGCGTGGTACATACGACCGCCGGGTATATGGTGCAGACCGCCTTCACTACCCGGACTGTATTCGATCTGAAGGAGAACGATCTCTACTGGTGTACGGCGGATTGTGGATGGATCACGGGGCACTCGTATATCGTGTACGGACCCATGGCGAACGGGGCTACGGTCTTCATGTATGAGGGTGCTCCCAATTATCCGGAGTCGGACCGGTTCTGGGATTTGATCGAACGTCATGGGATTACCATCTTCTACACGGCCCCGACGGCAATTCGTGCCTTTATCAAGTGGGGCGATACATGGCCGGACCGTCACGATCTGTCGTCCCTTCGGCTTCTTGGAACCGTCGGAGAACCCATCAATCCGGAAGCCTATATGTGGTACCGGAAAAAGATTGGCTATGAACGATGTCCAATCGTGGATACCTGGTGGCAAACGGAGACGGGCAGCATCATGATCTCGTCTGTACCGGGGGTGTCGAATGGCAAGCCTGGAAGCGCGAGCAGCCCTCTTCCCGGTATTGATGCTGCGATCGTAACCGAAGATGGTGCTCCGGTTTCGAGCGAGTCCGGAGCTCTATTGGTGATTCGCAAACCCTGGCCATCGATGCTGCGCACCATCTACGGTGATGATGAGCGCTTCAAAGAACAGTATTTCTCCAAGATTCCAGGCGTGTATTTTACGGGCGATGGAGCCCGTCAAGATCCGGATGGAGACTTCTGGGTGATGGGACGGGTCGACGATGTTTTGAATGTCTCTGGCCATCGTCTGGGCACAGCAGAAATTGAGAGTGCCCTTGTAAGCCACCCCCTGGTGGCCGAAGCGGCGGTTGTGGGGGCGCCCGATGAGCTGACCGGTGAGTGCATTTTTGCCTTTGTTACTCTCGAAGGTACCCGTGAAGGTTCCGAAGAGCTGGTGACGGAGCTGCGAAAACATGTAGCGACGGAGATCGGGGGACTTGCGCGACCAAAAGAACTGCGTTTCGCTCCTGCTCTACCCAAGACCCGTAGTGGTAAGATCATGCGGCGACTACTTCGCAAGATTGCATCGGGCTCGACGGATCTGGGCGATACGTCTACCCTTGAAGATCCACGGATTATCGACCAACTGCAAGGATTGTCCCCCTAGGGTTTTCGTGGTGAGGAGCCGGAGTGAGCTGGAAGGACAAAGCGGAACGACTGTGCCTCTGGGTAGCAAGGGGCCCCGAGCGGAGCCAGGACGGGGTTCGATATGGACCGTTCGAATCGTCGGTTCTGTTTGGCAGGAACCCTGGTCGTACACCCAGTCATGAGTTGCCAGATACGTCGGTTAGTCGCGACCATATGACGGTTATTCAAGACGAAGAGGAACACCTCTTTGTGGAGGATCTCGGGACGACCAATGGGACCTGGATTGATCGCGACTGCCTCCGGGGAGAATCGGCCGCGGTTCCGTCCGGAATGTGTATTCGACTGGGCGATACCCTCCTTATAGTAAAGACCTGGGTTGAGCCCGATGAATCGGATGACGACGATGGATCGGGGTCGGAATCGGGCGAAATGTGGATCGGTCAGGGACCGGTTATCCGACAATGGAGAAAAGGTGTCCGTCGGCTTGGAAAAGAAGGTCCTCTCTGGCTTCGTTGCCCGGGCTATCAGGATGGTCTTAAGGCCCTGCGGGCCGTGGCCTCCCTGCGTGGGCTCAACCTGCATATGGGAGTGGCCGACGGCCGCCCCGGTTCGCTCTTTGGCGTTTGGCACGATCCGACCGAGCCGACGCCGCCATCGGTACCCAATCAGGTGGTTCTGGAAATCCGAGATGAAGGGGAAGATGCTCTGCATGGTGCAGGATTTCAGCTCTTGACCATGCCCTCACTATGCGAGCGGATGGAGGATATTCCAGCGTTGGTCGACGAGGGATTGAAGTCTCGGCTTGGTGATCTTCCAACGATGTCTACCGATGCGATGCATTCATTCATATGTCATCCCTGGGTTGGCAGCATAGAGGAGTTGGATGCCATTCTCGACTCGGTCGTACAATCCATACGACCCACGGAACAGATCGATACGAAACATCTGGCGGCGGTCGGGATCGAGGTGATCAACTCCGCCAAAAAGACCCGGGCAAAGACGCGAAAGACGGCACCCGATGCCGACCAGTTACGGGCCTTATTAATAGAACATCGGGGATCGATACGAGCCTGCGCCCAGGCTCTGGGAGTAGACCGAAAACAGGTTTATCGATGGCTGGATACCCACGGTATTCGGGCCGAGTCATTCCGCTGACAGCCGAAGCCTGCTCTGGAGATAAAATCCACAATGCGATACCTGGCTATCTATATCGTCTCGTTTCTTGTCTGGGTCGGACCGGCTTGCAGTCCCCCGCCGGTACCTTATGACGCGGGTAACGGTGACCTGAACAGCCCTGATGTGGGCAACACGGATCTGGGTACGCCCGATGGGGGGGCCTCCGATGCGGATATCTCGCAAGTAGAGGTATCATCCGGTCCGGTCTGGATCGATGATGTGGAGATTGGACTGATCCGTGCCTGTGGCGGGTGCCATGGTTCGTCCGGCTGTGCCGCTGGGTCCTGTTTTCTCGATGATTTTGCTGTGAATCTTGAACCGGCTGTTTCGAACGCACTGTGCGGATCGTTGACGGTTGGCGCTTGCCACCCGGAGCTCATTAAGGACCAGTCCATGCCTCCCGGAGGATGCGTACTCGGGGCCTTCAACTGTCTTACCGAGGACGAGCTTGATCGTTTGGAAGCATGGGTGGCAGTGGGGATGCCGGAGGAGTAGCACCTACGGGGTACTGATACGGTACGCCTCGATGTATGAGGGGCCAGCGTCGTTACCACAGGAGTTCACGTACACCACCTGGTTATGCACCAGTGGCATGGTGTATCGGAAACCAGCACCCTGTAGTTTGGTGCTTACAAGCTGTTTCCCGTCGGATACACGAATGCCATGGAGAGTTGCTTTCTTGCCGGGACGAGCCGTCTCCACGATCCATCCGACTTCGGTTTCAGAGCTACCAAAGGCGTCCAGCCGCAGGCGCGATGGGTGACGTCGAAAGCGGTCGATGGCTTCCGATGTGGCAAAGTCAGGGTAGGTCCATAAGGGGGCAAATCGTGGGGTACCGTTTTCAAGTATGATACGCAGAGCAACGATACCGGCCGGATGGGTATTATCCCCCATGAAGGTTGGTACGAGTACGACCGGCTCGTCTGCCACCATCGTCAGGGCGGGATGTGTTACGGACATGCCGGCCCAGTACCAGATACACTGGTCTCCCGGTGTACCGCATTGTTCGACCAGTTTATGCCGATCGTACATGGTCCCAAGATGGTCTGCGTCCACAAGGTAGATGTGGCCGTCTTTGGTGGGATATGCGAGCACGTTGGCACCATTTTCCAGGGGTATATGGACGGGCATGCTTCCGCCTACGAAGTCCAGCACGCCCCAGCACTCGAAGAAGGTCATCCCATCGCAGCGCCCGTCGGCGGGCTCGGGCCGTTCCTGGCCCGGTAGAAGCCGTGGTACAAAGAGATTGGAACACGATTGGATACAGCTCAGATCGGGCGTGTCGGGATTGAAATCACTACAGAGTCCAGGGTCACAATCTGGATCGAAATTCAGACCTGGCCCGGTTTTGATCAAAGTGTTGGCGTAGTCCTTTCGATTCAGGTCGAGTTGGCCATTCCCGGGTGCGAGAATCAGGTCG
>Ga0310121_10003627_pt1 | contig 13995 bp, 10 predicted proteins | sample CB27_Tmax_986_MG_FD_203504 | JGI IMG/M metagenome (GOLD analysis project Ga0310121, IMG submission 203504) | Marine microbial communities from Western Arctic Ocean, Canada - CB27_Tmax_986 | ecosystem: Environmental > Aquatic > Marine > Oceanic | place: Canada: Western Arctic Ocean | collected... | reverse complement strand
GCCCGGCGTGTGGCCTGGGGTGGTGATCGTCCTCAGCTTCAATCCCTCGACCTCGACGTCGTCATCCGCGGTGACGAAGCCGCTGGGGTCCGGTGGCCCCTGGCCCTCATCGATGCCGAACTGGGCGGCCGCGCCGCGCCACCCGTTCTGGAGGAGATCGAGATCGGCTTCGTGCAGGAGGAAGGTCGCGCCCGTCGCCGCTTGGACGCCACGAACACCGAGAATGTGGTCCACGTGCGCATGCGAATTCGCGATCGCTTTGATCGCCACGCCCATGTCTTTGGCGAGGGCCAGCACTTCGTCCGGCTGGTCCCCGGGATCGATGCAGATCGCCTCGCCGGTACGGCGGTTCCCGACCACCCAGCAGTTCTCGGCGAACACGCCGACAACGATGCCACGCACCATGAGCTCGTTGGTTACGTCCATGCGCTTACGATGTGGCCGCGCCGAGGCGCCGTCAACCGTCCCAGGCGGCGGGCGTGAGCGCCCTCGATCTCGGCCTCGTCGCGGTCTTCGCGGCACTGGCTTCGACGCCCCAACACGTGACCGGCTTCGGCTTTGCGCTCCTCCTGGCACCGGTGCTCCTCCTCATCCTGGATGCGAGCGACACCGTGGTCATCGTGACCGCGCTCGGAGGGATCGTGGCCGCGATGGTCGCCTTCCGCCTGCGCAGAGAGATCGTCTGGCGGACGGCCTGGGTCCTCCTGATCGCCTCGCTCGCCGGCATGCCCTTGGGGCTTGCAGTGCTGCTCGTCGCCGACGAAGCGCTCCTGCAGGCACTCATCGCGATCGCCGTCATCGCGTCCACCCTGATCCTCGCCCGCGGCCTCACCCTCAGCGGCGGCACCGCGCTCGCGGCGACCGTCGGGATCGCCAGCGGCGTGCTGCGCACGAGCACGAGCACCGCCGGGCCTCCCGTCATCATCTATCTCCAGGGCCTGCGCTGGCCGGCCGACGAATTCCGCGCGACGATCTCCGCCTACTTCGCCGCGAGCGGGGTCATCGCGGTGGCCATCTTCGCCGCGGCGGGGCGCGTCGATGGCGACGTCGGTTGGGGGGTGCTCGCGGGTCTACCGGGAATCGCCGCCGGCAGCGTCGCCAGCTACCTCCTCGTGGGCCGCACGAGCGAGCGCTGGTTCCGGCGGGCGGTCATCGCCCTGCTGCTCACCAGCGCGACTATCGCGCTCGTCACCGCCTTCGTAGGTTAGGCGATCAGGATCGCCTGGTACGCCGGGCAAGGAACTCAGCCTGCTCACGCTCGAGCGTTCCTCTCGGCGGATCCTGCCAACCGAAACGTTCGAAGAACCAGACCGTAGCGTCGACCGCAAGGCGAGCTGAGTTTGCGATCAAATCGGGCGACGTGGTTTCCCATGCGCGTCCTAGAGAATCCTCGCTGGCCTGAAAGATCTCGCCAAACCCCACGCGACCTGAATCAGTGGACATGAGCACCCGGCCTTTGATCCTTCTCATCCCGACCTCAATGACTGGATGCTCATCCAGCACTCCCGCGGTCGCCAATCTGGCCGCGAATTCGAAGATCTCGGTGAGTCGGTAAAGGGCGCCGATGAACTCCACGTGACCCGTTGGCGTGAGCCCGTCCGGGAGGCTCCACGCCCATTCCATCACGCGCCGGAGAGCGTCCTCCTTCACCTCGTCCTCGCTAAAGGCCGAAAGGTGCAGAAACTGGCCACTCTGATGGAGCCGCCAGTATTCCACATGATTACGCCAATCGACCCAGGACCCGATCCAACCGTTGCCTTGTCCCCGACCGGCATCGTCAGCGTGCGGGTAGTCCCAGCCCCTCAGCGCCACTCGCGACCGCTCGACGATCAGCCAGCACTCGGCGAGTGTCGGGATCCTTTCACTCTTGAAGGTCCCGGGGCGAACAACGACGCGCCAATGCGCGCCCTCCAGGACCGGAACCGGGAGGTCGGCCGTTCCCGTCGGTGCTATCGCCATCAAAGCTCTCCTAGCTCGCTCCGGAACTCCGCCTCGCGAGTGGCGGCGCCCGGCAGCTCGAATCGGACACCAGCGCGGCTGAGCTCCTTGAACCTGCTCTCCACAGCCTTCTCGGTCGCGAGCCGGATCAACTCGCGCATATCGGTCGGCGTACGAACCTCGGTGGTTTCCGGTTTACGCGCAGAGCGTATGTAGAGCGCTCCTTCTCGGAGCCGTTGTCCCTCGCTCTTCCTGCAAAGGACTGGTTCACTCGCAAACTCTGGCACAGAGATCACCAGAAAGGTCCTGCCATCATCTTCGCACCGATCAAGAAGCACTGCGACAAAGGGTTCGGCGAATCCCTTCACCGCGGCCTGGAGGTCCTCCTCTGTCGGGAAGCGCGCGAGATGGTCGGGAGCGACTCCGGACGGAGTGAACCGGCCATTCTGCTCCTCCACCCCGATCACAATACTTCCGCCATCTCGAGTGTTCGCCATCCCAAGGACCGTGCGAATAACTCCCAGGCGAAGGTCACCCCAGTCTGCGGACCGCTTGTACTCAAGGCTAGCGCCTTCTCGTCCGGCGTTGATGAGCTCAACGCAGTCGACCACCTCGCAAGTGTAGCCCTCGCCGCGCCCCACCCCGCCGCGTACGCTGCCGCCCATGCCCTGGGAAGACCTGCCCGAGCTGCCCACCGCCGTCGACGTGCTCGATGCGCGCTACAAGGAGAACCGCGAGGCGAATCTCGCGCTCGTCGCGGACCTGCGCGCGCGGCTGGCGCAAGTCGAGGAAGCGGGCGGCGAGGCCTACGTCGCCCGCCATCGCGAGCGCGGCAAGCTCCTCGCGCGCGAGCGAATCCAGCGCCTGATCGATCCCGACGGCGCCTTCCTCGAGCTGAGCCCGCTCGCCGCCGAGGGCGTCTACGACGACGACGTGCCCGCGGCCGGCATCGTCACCGGCATCGGGCTCGTCGCCGGCCGCGAGTGCGTGATCGTCGCGAATGACGCGACGGTGAAGGGCGGTTCCTACTACCCCCTGACCGTCAAAAAGCATCTCCGCGCCCAGGAGATCGCCGAGCAGAACCATCTCCCCTGCATCTACCTCGTCGATTCGGGTGGGGCCTTCCTGCCGCTCCAGCACGATGTCTTCCCCGACCGGGACCACTTCGGCCGCATCTTCTACAACCAGGCTCGCCTGAGCGCGCAGGGGATCTACCAGATCGCCGCCGTCATGGGCTCGTGCACGGCTGGAGGCGCCTACGTCCCCGCCATGAGCGACGAGACCGTGATCGTACGCGGTACCGGCACGATCTTTCTGGGCGGCCCGCCGCTCGTGAAGGCGGCCACAGGAGAGGAGACGACCGCCGAAGAGCTCGGTGGCGCGGACGTCCACACCCGCATCAGCGGCGTCGCCGACCACTTCGCGGACGACGATGGCGAAGCGCTCGGCATCGTCCGCAGCATCGTCGCGAGCATCCCCGCCACCAAGTCCCCGCCCTGGGAGCTGACGGAACCGGCGCCCCCCATCCACCACCCCGACGAGCTCTACGGCATCGTCCCGCCGGATTACGGCCGCACCTACGACGTGCGCGAAGTCATCGCTCGTCTGGTCGACGGCTCGCGCTTCCACGAGTTCAAGGCGCGCTACGGCAGCACCCTCGTCTGCGGTTTCGCACGCATCACGGGCTTCCCCGTCGGCATCGTCGCGAACAACGGCATCCTCTTCGGGGAGAGCGCGCTCAAGGGCGCGCACTTCGTCCAGCTCTGCGGCCAGCGGCGCGTGCCCCTCGTCTTCCTCCAGAACATCACCGGCTTCATGGTTGGGCGCCAGTACGAGAACGCGGGCATCGCCAAGGACGGCGCGAAGATGGTCACCGCCGTCGCGAGCGTGGCCGTGCCCAAGTTCACGGTCGTCATCGGGGGCAGCTTCGGCGCCGGCAACTACGCGATGGCCGGCCGCGGCTACTCACCGCGCCAGCTCTGGATGTGGCCGAACGCGCGCATCAGCGTGATGGGCGGCGAGCAGGCCGCGAACGTCCTCCTCCAGGTGCGCCTCGACCGGGGCGAGACGCTCAGCGACCAAGAGCAGCGCGACTTCCGTGCCCCGACCCTGGAGCGCTACGACCGTGAGGGCTCGCCCTACTTCAGCACGGCGCGGCTCTGGGACGACGGCGTGATCGACCCGCTCGACACCCGCCGCGTCCTCTCGATGGGCATCTCCGCCGCGCTCAACGCCCCTATCCCAAAGACGGATTGGGGCGTCTTTCGAATGTAGGCAGCGAGGCTGCTCGCCGGAGCGGCTCGCGCCCAGCGCCCCTGCGCGTGAGCCGTAGACTGCGGCGATGGCGGCTACAGCTGCGCGACCTCGTGCTCGCTCAGCTGTAGCCGCTGCGGGTTCGCAGCCGGCCGATGTTCCGCGGTCACGGGCTCTATCTCGGCAAGAAGTTCTTCGGCGCCATCTTCGACGGCCACCTCTACTTCCGCACGGACGACGAGAGCCGCGCGGAGTACCTCGCGCGCGACATGCCGGCACTGCAGCCCCGGCCGGCCCCACGGACCTCGCACCGTCGACCGCAACTTCCAGGTCCCGGCCGAGATCCTCGAAGACGCCGAGCTCCTCCGCGCGTGGGCCGAGCGGGCTGCGCAAGCGCCGTAGCCGCGATCACGGGCCTCGGGCCGGAGGCGCCTAAGCTGAGCCCACTGATGAAGGCGCCCGGAGTAGCCGTCGCAGCCCTCGGCGTCGTGACGCTCGCCGCCGCTTGCGGCGGGGGCGAGGCGACACCCACGCCAACGGTCGTAGCCGACACGCCTACGGCCACCATCGCCGCAGCAGCGACGGAGCGACCCCCAACCACCATCGCCTCGCCGACCCCCACACCGACGGCAACCCCGCCGCCGGAGGTCGAGCTGCCGAACGAACCCCGCGAGACCATCGTCGACCGCACGCTCACCGTGCCCCCGAAACCGCCCTCCGCCTTCGACGTCGCCGATCCGCAGGACGGCAGCATGCGCCTCTATGACATCGAGGCCGGGACCGTCACGGACTACGGGCCTGGGAGCCTCGGTCGCTTCAGCCCCGACTCGCAGTACCTCCTCTGGACCCGATTGGCAGACGATCCCGAGACGGCCGAACTCGCCGTTCTAGACCTCGAGACGCACGAGATCACGGCGTTGGGCCCGGCCTCCCTCACGGTCCTCAGGTTCGGCCCTGAAGGGCCACTCGCCGTCCTGAGCGAACGCCGCCGGTCCACGTGGACCCTGAGCCTGCTCGACCTGGAGACGCAGGAGCGGCGGGTGCTGGACACGTTCACACTGGACGGCTCCAGCGGCGAAGCGCCGCCCCGCATCCTCTCTCTCGATGAGCGCGGAGTGCTCGTCGAAGTCCGCCCAAACCTGCTCCTCTACGACCCGGCCACCGGGGAAGAAACGGTGCTCGAAGGAGTGCCTGGCCCGCAGGAGTCCGTGCCCGGGCGCCAGGGCTCGCTCGCCCTCTGGTCCGGCCCCGGTCCCGAGGGGACCAACCGTTACCGCATCGAGGACACGACCTCCGGCACGTCCCTGCTGACCCTCAACGCTTCGAGCGCGCAGTTCGCGGGCCCGCAGGAGATCGTAGCGGCCTCCGCGATCGCGCAGACCACGCCACCAGCGGGCGAGCAGACAGACGACAGCGAAGCCCTCGTGAACCTGTACCTGGTCGACATCGACACGGCTCGGAGTACGTACGTCGCCACGTTCGACGCTCATGCTGGCTGGGCTTTCGCGGCAAACGAGCGCTTTGTCGTCTGGGCCCACGAGTTTTGCGACTTCGAGTCTGGCACCATTCGCTTCCTCGACCGCGCCAGCGGGGAGGTCGTCGAACTCAACCTGCACAGCTGGGTCAAGCTGGCGCCTGCCGGCCTCCTTGGTACCGGCGGGGGCTTCGGCGCCCTCGCGCTCCTCGACCTTGACACACTTGAGTGGGCGTCTGTCCTCCCCCGCTCGACAGGAGATGTCGTCTGGTCGCCGGATTATCGCTACGCCACCACGGGAGTCGCCGGTGGGCACGGCGGGCGCTGCGGGTCTTGAGGCCCGTTGGCGCCAGCCGAAACGCTCATCAACATCCGGCACCCCCGCGGCCCCCCACTAGAATGCGCGCATGTTCGCCTCCGTGCTGGTCGCCAATCGGGGCGAGATCGCCGTGCGCGTCATCCGCACCTTGCGCGAGCTCGGCGTGCGTTCGGCGCTGGTCACGTCGGTGCCGGACCGTCACAGCCGCGCCGCGCGGCGGGCCGACGCAACAGTGCTGCTCGAAGGCCACACCACGGCCGAGACCTACCTCGACATCGAGGCCGTGATCGCAGCCGCCAAGGCCGAGGGCTGCGAGGCGGTCCATCCCGGCTACGGCTTCCTGAGCGAGAGCGCAGCGTTCGCCGAGGCCTGCGCGGCGGCGGGCCTCGCCTTCATCGGCCCCTCGCCCACGGCCCTGCGCATTCTCGGCGACAAGATCGCGGCACGCGATCTTGCGATCGCGAACGACGTGCCCGTCATTCCCGGCGCCTCCGGCGAGAGCGAGGCGGAGCTGATCGCAGCCGCGGCGGAGATCGGCCTACCGGTGATGGTCAAGGCACGCGGCGGCGGCGGTGGGATGGGGATGCGCGTCGTCCGTGAGGGCGACGACCTCGCGGAGGCGATCGCGGGCGCCCGCCGCCAGGCGGAGGCCGCCTTCGGCGATGGGCGCGTGTTTATCGAGCGCTATGTCGAGGAGGCGCATCACGTCGAGGTCCAGATCCTGTCCGACGCCCACGGCAACGCCGTCCACCTGGGCGAGCGCGACTGCTCCGTCCAGCGCCGCCACCAGAAGCTGATCGAGGAGGCGCCGAGCCCCATCGTCGATTCCGCCCTTCGCGCCGAGCTCACGTCGGCTGCCCTCCGCCTGATGGAGGCGGCCGGCTACGTGAACGCGGGCACGGTCGAGTTCCTAGTCGGCGCCCCGGAGGAGCGTGGCCGCAGGCCGTTCTACTTCCTCGAAGTGAATCCCCGCCTCCAGGTCGAGCATCCCGTGACCGAGGCCGTCACGAGCCTCGACCTCGTCGCCGAGCAGCTGCGGATCGCTGCCGGCGAGCCGCTCGGCTTCGCTCAAGAGGATGTCGCCTTTGAGGGCCACGCGATCGAGTTCAGGCTCAACGCCGAGGACCCGTGGCACAATTTCCTCCCCTCCCCTGGGCGGCTCGTGGACCTGTCCGGCGGAACCGCGACGGCGGCCCGCCTGGATAGCGGCTACGAGGCCGGCGACACCGTCCCCGCCGAGTACGACTCGCTCGTCGCCAAACTGATCGTCCGCGGTTCGGACCGAGAAGCAGCGCGGAGCGGGGCCACCGCTGAGCTAGCGGGAGCGAGGATCGAGGGGATAGCGTCGAACTTGGCGCTCCACCGAGCGATCGTGAGCCACCCCAGCTTCGTGGCCGGCGCTGCGACAATCCAGTGGCTCGAACGCGAGCTGCCCGCGCTCCTCGATGCGGCGCGCCCGCCGCCGGAGGCGCTCGTCGCTGCGGCCCTCCTACTTCTGGAGGAGGAGGGGTTGGGATTCGGGGGGTCGGCGTGGCTCGGCGCCGGGCCTCGCAGCGTCTGGCTCGACGACGGCGCGGGGGTCCGCGTCGTCTCGATCGCTTGTGACGGCGCGGCTGTGGTCGAGGGTGAGCCCGTGAGCTACGCGCGCGCCGTCGCGAAAGCCGGACGGCCGGTCGCGCTCATCGGGGGGACGGGAACCAAGGTCGACGCGGTCCGCGAGCGCAGTGGGCAGATCCTCCTCGATTGTGGCGCGGCGATCTTCGGCGTTCGGCTCGCGCCCCCACCGCCGCTCCCTCCGCGCGCCCAGGCCGCGGCCGGCGGTGCGAGCGAGGTTCGTGCCCCGCTCGCGGGGCGCGTCCTCGTCGTGCATGTCGCGGAGGGCGAGACCGTGCCCGCGGGCACGGTCCTCGTCGTCCTCGACGCAATGAAGATGGAGCACGCGATCACCGCGCCGGCCGCAGGGACCGTGCGCGCCGTCCACGTTCGCCCTGACCAAACAGTCGGGTCCGGCGCTCTGCTCGTCGAGCTGGACTAAGCCGCTCCGAAACCCCGCACCGACCCCACGACCTTCACCTGAGTCGGCCGCAACCGTCCCGACAGGAACTATCGTGGCGCCCTCAAAATCAATCACCAGCACCCTAGGCCGGTGCAAGAACGCCCAGACGCTGCCGTCTCGGCGCCGTTGAAATCAATCGGAGGAGAAGGGCAGCTCCTTCGATTCGACGCGCCGGCCCTGGCTCTGGTGGACGCGCGCGATCGCTTCGGGCTCTCCTTCGTGCACGGTCGTGGTCTTCGTGCCACGCGCCATCGCGACGGTGCCGGTGCGGGTGAGCTCGCGGATGCCGTAGGGCTCGCACATCTGGACGAGGCCGTCGATCTTGTCCTCGTCCCCGGCCATCTGAATGATGAGCGAGTTCGTGGCCATGTCGATCACGTCCGCGCGGAAGACGTTGGCGATATCGAGCAGCTCGTGGCGGTTGAGGTTGTTGCAGCGCACCTTCAGCAGCGCCAGTTCGCGGCTGATCGCGTCTTCCTCGGTGAGGTCGCTCACCTTGATCACGTCGATGAGCTTGTACAGCTGCTTCTCGACTTGTTCGACGGGCGCGCTCGAGCCATCTACGACAATCGTCATCCGGCTGAGGCCTTCGGTTTCGCTATGACCGACAGCGAGGGATTCGATGTTGAAGCCGCGCCGGCGGAAGAGCCCGGCGACGCGCTGAAGGACGCCGGGCTTGTCCTCGACGATGGCGACGACGGTGTGGTGGGCGGGGCGCGCGCCGTTACTCGACGTCATCGTGCGAGCTCCTTCTCCGGGATCTCGATGGTCTCCGAGAGCGCGGCGCCCGCGGGCACCATCGGCCAGACGTTCTCGTCCTGATCGACGCGGAAATCGATCAGAATGGGGCCCTGGTCGTAGGCGCGTGCTTCCTGGATCGCAGGAAGCACTTCGGCCTTCGTTTCGACACGCAGGGCCTTGATGCCGTAGGCCTCCGCGAGCTTGCAGAAGTCCGGCTGGGTGACGGACACCGAGACGAAGTTCTCGTCGTAGAAGAGCTCCTGCCACTGGCGCACCATCCCGAGGTAGCCGTTGTTCATGATCGCGATCTTGATCGGCAGGCGTTCGTCGACGCAGACGGCGAGCTCCTGCATGGTCATCTGGAAGCCGCCATCGCCGCAGATCGCCCAGATCTCGGAGGCGGGAGCGCCGATCTGGGCGCCGATCGCCGCGGGGAGCTCGAAGCCCATGGTGCCCAGGCCGCCGGAGGAGACGAGCTTGCGCGGCCCATCGTAGAAGTAGTGCTGCCCCGCCCACATCTGATGCTGGCCCACGCCCGTGACGAGGGTGGCGCTGCCGTTCGTCTCCTCGTAGAGGGAGCGGATGATCTGTTGCGGGAGCAGCCGCCGCGTCTCGCGGATCTCAAGGCTTGGGTGCTCGTCCTGGACGTTGTCGATCCAGGCGATCCAGCGGGACCGGTCGACCGGCTCAATCCGCTGCGTGAGCTCGGGGAGGACGCGCTTGACGTCGCCGACGACGGGGATCGCGGTCGGCAGGTTCTTCCCGATCTCCGCGGGATCGATGTCGATATGGATGATCGTCGCGCCGGGGTTGAAGTCGTTGAAACGCCCCATCGCGCGGTCGTCGAAACGCATGCCGATGCCGATGACAACATCGGCACCGTCCGCCGCCATGTTCGCGTGGTACATCCCGTGCATGCCGAGGAAGCCGTAGCTGAGCTGATTCGTCTCGGGGAAGCCGCCGATGCCGAGGAAGGTCGTGATCACGGGAATCTGCGCCTTCTCCGCGAGCTCGACGAGTTCGTTCGTGGCATCGCCCCAGATGATGCCGTGGCCGGAGATGATGATCGGCCGCTCCGCGTTGTTGATGGCTTCGGCGGCCCGCCGAATCATCCCCGCGTGGCCCTTCGTCGTGGGCTTGTAGCCCCGCAGGCTGAGCTGTTCAGGCCACTCGAACTCAGCCTCTTCCTGGAACACGTCCTTGGGGATATCGATATGAACCGGCCCGGGGCGGCCCGTACGGGCGATGTGGAACGCCTCGCGCACGGCCATGGCGATGTTCTCGGCGCGCATCACGAGGTAGTTGTGCTTCGTGATGGGCTGCGTGATGCCAGTGATGTCGGCTTCCTGGAAGCCGTCCTTGCCGAGGAGCGTGCGGGCGACGTTCCCGGTGATCGCCACCATCGGCGTCGAGTCGAGGAACGATGTCGCGATGCCCGTCACGAGATTCGTCGCGCCCGGCCCGCTCGTTGCGAGGCAGACGCCAACCTCCCCCGAGACGCGCGCGTAGCCGTCGGCCATGTGCGCGGCGCCCTGCTCGTGACGCACGAGCACGTGCCGGATCGCGGGGAACTGCGGGAGCGTGTCGTAGAGGGGCAGGACCACCCCGCCGGGGTAGCCGAAGATGGTCGTCACCGCCTCCCGCTGGAGGCATTCCAGCAGGATCTGGGATCCCGTCATCCGAACCATGGTCTGAGTCCTTCCGTCGGCTCGAGAGTTTCGGTCTGGTCCCCGGTGGGGGTCGACCGTTGCCTGCCACGCCGTGCGGTCGTGGCGGTCCAGGGTTCGGCGGGGTGCCTCGTCCTGAACGGCTGGCGAGCGGAGCGCAGCCGGTAAGCCGCGATCTCCAATGAGCCTGCAGCGAGTGTAGGGCGCTACCAGCCGTTACGTGAAGTGGGGGGTTCCTCGCGCCTCGGGACGCGGGCTGCGCCGAAGGCGCGGGTCAGCTGGGGATCCGAAATCACCTGGCGAGGCGGTACCTTCCGAAATGGCTAAGGAACCTGATCTTGACTCGGAGCCCTCCGATGTCGACGATCCCGATGGGCCTTGGCCCCAATGCTCCCCGCCGTCCGTCTCCTCCGGGGGACGCACTGGCGGGTTTTCTTTGTCCCCATGACGCCCCAGGCGATAGGCTCCGCTCGATGTCTGCCCGAGTTGCGTTGTTCGTGGACTACCAGAACGTCTACATGACCGCCCGAGAAGCCTTCTGCCGGCCCTCCGATCCCAGCTCCTTCGGGCAAATCGACCCAAGCCGCCTGGCACAGTTGATCTGCGACCGCGCACTCCCTCCCGGTGCCGAAATCCCCCGCATCGTGAGCGACGTTCGTGTATACGCCGGGAGACCCTCCCAACATCGCGACCCCAAAGGCTACGCGGCCGCGCGCCGTCAGACCGCCTATTGGATCGCGAACGGCGGTACGGTGATCGAGAGGACACTCCGGTACCCACCGAACTACCCCACTCGGCCGGCTCAGGAGAAGGGAATCGATGTCAGCCTGGCGATCGACTTTGTAGCAGGCGCCGTCGATGGTGCCTTCGACGTGGGGATCATCTTCTCGACGGACACAGACCTGGTCCCTGCACTGGAGCTTGTACTTGCGCGCCCTGGCCTCGGCGTCACCGCCGAGGTCGCTGCCTGGCACACGGTCGGTGCCAACAGGCCACTCCGCGTATCGGGACAGAACGTGTGGTGCCACCGATTAGAGGAGAGCGACTATCGTCGCGCTATCGACAAGACGGTCTACGTCCGCTAGCCCACCGCTCCGGTTCAGGCTACCCCGCCGCCGACCCTACCAACGCCCGGCCGGCCGCGATCACGGGCGCGACCTTCGCCTCGTTGCGCAGCTCGGTGTAGATGCGCAGGAGGGGCTCCGTGCCGGAGAGGCGGAAGAGGAGCCAGCCGTCTTCGAGCATGAAGCGCCAGCCATCGGTCGTGTCGAGGCTGGTGACGGCGACGCCGGCGAACTCGCTCGGCGAGGCGGCGTCGAGCGCCGCCTTCACGGCGGCGTTCGCGCCGGGCGCCAGTTCGAGGTCGATGCGCTCATAGAAGTGCGGTCCGGTGATCGCGAAGACCTCGTCCAAAAGCTCCGTCGGACGCTTCCCGCTCATGGCGATCGCGTCCAGCAGGTAGAGCGCGGCGAGGATGCCGTCGCGTTCCGGGAGGTGGCCACGGAAGCCGTAGCCGCCGCTCTCCTCGCCGCCGATGAGCGCATCCTCGCGCATCATCACCGGGCCGATGTGCTTGAAGCCGACGGGCGTCTCGAAATACGGAACCTCGTAGTGCTCGGCGAGCAGTCGCGCCATGTCCGTGGTCGTGACCGACTTCACGACCGCTCCCCGCAGGCCCCGCGCCCCCAGCGCGTACTGAACGAGCAGGGCGAACGTCCGCAGCTGGTCGACGTAGCCGCCACGCTCATCCACGAAGCCAACACGGTCGGCATCGCCGTCGTTGGCGATGCCCGCATCGAAGCCGCCATCGGCCATGAGCGCGAGCAGGGCGTCCAGATTCGAGGCGATCGGCTCCGGGGCGCGAAGCCCGGGGAATAGCGGATTGCGGTCGGTGTGGATCTCTTCGACGCGCGTGCTGCCCCCTTCGAGCAGCTCCGTCAGCAGGCCCGCGCCGGCCCCGAACATCGGGTCGACGGCGACGCGGAGCCCCGCCCCGCGGATGCGATCGAGATCGACCTGGCGCCCGAGCCCCGCGAGGTAGCCAGGGATTGGATCGAAACGCGTGATCGCGTCGGAGTCCGCCGGAGCGAGCTTCAGCTTCGCGGCGTCGGCGAGGATCGCCGGCACCCGCGCCTCGATATCGGCGACGATCTCCGGGCTCGCGCTGCCGCCGTAATGGGGCTTCACCTTGATCCCGTTCCAGCGGAAGGGGTTGTGGCTGCTCGTGACGATCACGCCGCCCGCCGCACCCACCTCGATGATGCGGAAGCTGATCGCGGGCGTGGGCGCGGGCCCGTCCGCGAGCTGCACGGCGAAGCCGTTCCCCGCGAGCACGCGGGCGACAGCCAGGGCGAACTCGTCCGATTGGAAGCGCGTGTCGTAGCCGACAATCAGCGGCTGCCCGCGTCCCCGGCTCTGCGCGAAGTGGTCTGCCGTGGCCTGAGCGCAGGCGCGCACGTTTTCGAACGTGAACGCTTCGCCCATGATCGCCCGCCAGCCATCGGTCCCGAAATGAACGGGGTTCTCGGTCATCGCATCCTCATTCGAAGCGGCCGTTCGGTTCGATCATCGTTCCGGGTGCGACGGTTCTGCCGGCGGCTACGTGCGCGCCCCTCCCCAGAACCGCCCCCTGGACCACCGCGTCCTGGCCGATGACTACGCCGTCGGCCAGGATCGAGTCACTCACGCGGGCGCCGGGTCCGACGCGCACGTCCTCCCAGAGAACGGATTTCGTGATCGAGGCGCCCGCCTCGATCACGCATCCGGTCCCGAGGGCGGAGTCCTCCGCCGTAGCCGCGCCCGCGAGCGAGGCACCGTCTGCGACGAAAGAGGTCCCTCTGCGCCGGGCGAGCGCGCAGGAGAGCTCCAGATAGCGCGCGGACGTGCCCAGGTCTGCCCAGAGCCCTTCGAAGCGATAGCCGAGGACACCCGCCCCCCGTCCCACGAGGGAGGGGAAGAGCGTCTCCTCAACGCTGACTACCCCCGGCGGGATCTCGTCCACGAGCTCCGGCTCGAACACCCAGACGCCCGCATTAATGAGGTTGCTCCGCTCGGTACCTGGCGGCGGCTTCTCGACGAACCCAGTGACCATCGAGTCTCCGTCGACGACGGCTACGCCGAACGCGGAAGGGTTGGCGACCGGGCACAACGCGAGCGTGAGCCGGGCGCCGGCCTCGGCGTGCGCGTCGAGGGCCCGGCTCAGATCGAAGTCCGCGTAGATGTCGCCGTTGAGCACGAGGAAGCGGCCTTCAACCCCGGCCGCTCGCGCAGCGTTGCGGATCGCCCCGCCGGATTCGAGCCGCTCGCGCTCGAGGACGTGCGTAATCGCAAGTTTGCCGCGCTGGCCCTCCGGGCAGGCATCGACGAGGTCCTCGTTGTTTTGGCCAAGGGCGAGCACCACGCGTTCAATTCCGGAGGCCGCGAGCCAGTCGAGCAGGTGCTGGATAGCGGGCTGATTGGCGACCGGGACGAGGCTCTTGTGGCGTGTCAGGGTGAGCGGACGAAGCCGCGTGCCCTGCCCCCCAACGAGGATGATCGCGTCCATTCG
>Ga0310121_10003626_pt1 | contig 14003 bp, 15 predicted proteins | sample CB27_Tmax_986_MG_FD_203504 | JGI IMG/M metagenome (GOLD analysis project Ga0310121, IMG submission 203504) | Marine microbial communities from Western Arctic Ocean, Canada - CB27_Tmax_986 | ecosystem: Environmental > Aquatic > Marine > Oceanic | place: Canada: Western Arctic Ocean | collected... | reverse complement strand
CGGCGCTCTCACCAGAGGCGATCGTCCTCGTGCGGCTCGGACTCGGGGAGTTCACGCGTTTTCCCGAGCTCGCCAAAGCGATCTGGGAAAACGGCCCCGCGATCTCGTACCGGAACTTCCGCGCGTTCCTCGAGGTCCGCCAAGAGCGTGGCGAGGTCACCGTCGACGACACCCAGCTCGCGGCCGAACACTTCCTCGCTGGTCTCGTGGGCCACCGCCAGGTGAAGGCGGCGCTGGGCGTCCAGCCTCTCCCGAAGCCGGCCGAGGCAGAGCGGATGCTCGAAGCCGCCGTCCAGATGTTCATGGCCCGCTACGCGGTGAAGTCCTAGTCCGCCGAGATCTCACCAAGCGGTGACCGTACGCCGGCCCGGGGGCTCGTCAGGGAGCCGTAAGGCTCACCGCGAGGCGACGTGGGCGATGCTGGTTCCTTGCTGCAACTGACGAGCCGCCGATACACTCCCACGGCCGTCAGGAGTTGCTCCGATGCCGAGAATCGTGAAGGTCCCCTATGAGGGGGGCGACCATGACGCCATCGAACTGGACTTCGACGTCGCCAGCGAGCCGTGGAGTGAGTACCGCTTCATCGACGGCGGGCGCGTACGCCTGAAGACCACGGTGTCGAAGATCTTCCGGCTGGTCGATGAGAATCAAGACGGCATGTTCACCGAGGAAGGCGACCCCTTCGTGGTCGTGCGGCATAACACTGTGATCTCAGCTTCAGAATAGGTGCAATTATGACAAGCGCAGCATACGAGGCCAACGGTTCTGCCAGGCACGTGCTCGTCGGCGACGAGGGGATTGAGTGCTTTTCACGAAACGGGCAGGACGCTAGGGACGCGCTCCCAGAAGCGGGCTCGTACCTCTGGGACAGATCCTCGCAAACTCTTAGTCCACCTAATCGCGCCCTCTTTACGGCGTTGGCCGACGAATGGGCGAAGCAGACCCTGCTCACGTCGTCGATCGGCGAGAAGGCCATCCACCCTGCCTACCAACGGATCATTGGGATGGGCAGTCCTGCGATGCCGCTGATCATTGAGCGCCTCCGGGCACGCGGGGAGCATTGGTTCTGGGCGCTCATGGCGATCTCCGGAGAGAACCCTGTCCCCCCAGAAGACGAAGGGAACATTGAGGCCATGACCCAGAGCTGGCTGCACTGGGCGGACCAGCGGGGGGCAAGCTCGGACGGCGAAGCTGCCTAGGGACTTCCTCGAATCCACATTCCCTGGTCTGCATGCCGTTGACTGGGAGATCTCCAGCCCGCTGGATCGAGGCCACAACTTCATCGCGTACGCTCTCGACGACAAGCTGCGATGGTGGTGGCCAAGCCCTGGATACTATTGGCCCGCTGACGTTCCGCGGCGGCCAACGCTGAACGCCTTTGAACTCGCATTCCGCTCGCGGGGGTTCAGCCCTTGCGATTCCGAAGAGCCCGAACCTGGAACCGCCAAACTGGCCCTGTTCGCCAAGGGAGAAGCGCCTACTCATGCGGCTGTCCAGCTAGGAGACGGCCGCTGGACCAGCAAGCTTGGCGAGGGCTGGGACATCGTCCATCCACTCCACTCTCTCGAAGGAGATGAGTACGGTCAGGTTGCTCAGATTTTCTGCACCCGGGAGTAGACCCGCCTCGCTGCGCACCGGCGCAGACTAGCCCTCGCTGATCTCACCCAGCGGGATCGTGTCTTCATCCGCATCGGCGTCGCCGTAGACGCCCCCGGGGAGGCCCTTCCAGACCGTTACCACGAAGTCTTCGCGGTAGGGATCGGCCGTCATCGCGAGCTGCTCATCGACGGCGTCCATGAGTTCGCGGATGCGCTCATCGCTCGCGTCGGGCAGGACACAGAGGGTGGCGTGGATGCTGGGGCCCTGGAGGTGCAGGTCGACGCGGCCCACGATCTCGCCGTTGTCGAGCACCGAGTACGCCTCGGAGTGGGGCGTGCGCACTTCGCGGTCGAAGGAAATCATGCGGGTCGTACCTGTCCGTTTCCGAGCACGGTCCACTTGTAGCTGGTCAGCTCCTCCAGACCCATCGGACCGCGGGCGTGCATCTTCTGTGTGGAGATGCCGATCTCCGCGCCCAGGCCGAACTGCGCGCCGTCGGTGAACTGCGTGCTCGCGTTCACGTAGACGGCGGCGGCGTCGACCTCAGCGGTGAAGCGCATCGCATTCTCGTAGCTATCGGTGACGATCGCCTCGCTGTGGCCGCTGCCGTGCGCATCGAGGTGCGCAAGCGCATCGTCGAGCGAGTCGACGACGCGGACGCCCGCGCGCAGGGCGAGGTGCTCGGTGTCCCAATCGGCGGGCTGCGCCGCTTCGACGGCGAGGCCCGCGGGCGCTTCGATCTGCGCGAGCAGCTCGAGGGCGCGGCCGTCGCCGAGCATCGTGACGGTGCCGGCCCAGCGCTCGGCGAGCCCGGCGACGAAGTCGTGTGCGACCGATTCGTGCACGAGCACCGTATCGAGGGCGTTACAGATGCTGTAGCGGCGGGTCTTGGCGTTGTCGACGATTTCGAGGGCCATGCCGAGGTCTGCCTCGGCATCGACGTAGGTGTGGCAGACGCCCACACCGCCCGCCACGACCGGCATCGTGGCCGTGTCACGCACGTGGGCGATGAGCCCGGCACCCCCGCGCGGGACCATCAGGTCGACGAGATCGTGCATCCGCAGAAGCTCGTCGACATGGACGCGGTCGGGGTCGCGCACCACCTGAACCGCCTCCGTTGGAAGCGCGGAGCCGTCGAGCGCGTCGCACAGGAGGTCGCCGAGGATGGCGTTGCTCCGCACCGCCTCCTTGCCGCCGCGGAGGACGGCCGCGTTCCCGCTCTTGAGACAGAGGGTGGCCACGTCGATGGTGACGTTGGGCCGCGATTCGTAGACGCAGGCGACCACGCCCAAGGGCACGCGGCGGCGCGCGACCTGCATCCCGTTGGCGAGCGTCTGCGCGCTGATCGTCTCGCCTACGGGATCGGGGAGGGTGGCGACGTGCCGGGTGTCGGCGGCCATTCCCCGGATGCGAGCGGGCGTGAGGGTGAGTCGCTCCATGAAGAAGTCGGCGAGGCCGGCTTCACGGCCGGCCTCGAGGTCGGCCGCGTTCTCGGCGAGAATCGCCGCCTCGCGCTCGATCAGGAGGTCGGCGATGCGTCCGAGGGCAGCGTTCTTCGCATCGGTCGAGGCGAGCGCGAGCGGCTTTGCGGCCGCGCGCGCAGCCTGCGCCTGCTCCCGAATCAGCGATGCCGTGGTCGTCACCGACTTAGTGTACGGCTTCGACCCCGCTTTACGGACGGCCGCGCACCCGCCTACGCTAGCATCGGCACTGGGACTCCGCGCGAGCCCAAAGCCGGGCCCGCATGCTCCTCGCAATCGACATCGGCAACACCTCCGTCCACCTCGGCCTGTTCACGGGCGCCGACCTCACGGCCACGTGGCGGCTGGGCGTCGAGACGGAACGCTCCGCGGACGAATACGGCGTCCTCCTCCTGAACCTGCTGGCGACGAACGACCTGACCGCAGAGGCCGTCGATGCCTGCATCATCGGCTGCGACGTGCCTCCCATGTTGCCCACCTTCCGGGGCGTGAGCGAGCGCTACTTCGGCGTCGAGCCGATGGTCGTGGGGCAGGGCCTGCGCACCGGCGTGCGGATTCTCTACGACAACCCGCGCCAGCTCGGCGCGGACCGCATCGTTGATGCGGTGGCCGCGATCGAGCTCTACGGCCCGCCCGCGATCATCGTCGACTTCGGTACGGCCACGGTGTTCGACGCGGTCAACGCTGACGGCGACTACCTCGGGGGCGCGATCGCGCCCGGCATCGGGATCGCCAGCGAGACGCTCTTCAGCCGCGCAGCGATGCTTCATCGCGTGCAGCTGGAGCGCCCTCCGGCCGCCATTGGGCGAAACACGACCCACGCGCTCCAATCGGGAATCTTGAACGGGTACGTGGCGCTCGTGGAGGGCATGGTGGCGCGCTTCCGGGAGGAGCTGGGCGGGGCCGCCAGGGTTATCGGTACGGGCGGCTGGGCGGCGCAGATCGCCGCCGAAACCGACGCGATCGACATCGTCAACAGCGAACTCACGCTCGCTGGGCTGCGGTTCGTCTACGAGCGCAACCTTGCCTGAGACACAGGGCCCCTTCCGCGAACACCCGCTCGAAGGCCGCCGCATCGCCCTCGGGGTGACCGGCAGCATCGCGGCCTACAAAGCCGCCGATCTCGCGAGCAAGCTTCGTCAGGCGGGCGCCGAGCTCGAGGTCCTGATGACGGAGTCCGCGACCCGCTTTATCGCACCGCTGACGTTCCAATCGCTCAGCGGGCGCGAAGTCGTGGTCGACATGTTCGCTGCCGCAGAAGCGGAGGCACATGTCGAGGTCGCGCGCCGCATCGACGCCCTCGTGATCGCACCGGCCACGGCTGACTTCCTCGCACGGCTCGCGCACGGCGGCGCGAGCGACATGGTCGCACTGACCGCGCTCGCGACGACCGCACCGATCGTCGTCGCGCCCGCGATGGACTCGCAGATGTGGGCGCACGCAGCCACGCAGGCGAACGTCGAGACGCTGCGCGCGCGTGGGGTCGAGTTCGCCGGGCCCGCGGAAGGGCGCCTCGCGAGCGGCCGCGCGGGCGCCGGCCGCCTCGCCGAGCCGGTGGCGGTTCTCGGGGCGGTCTGCATGGCCCTCGGGCGGCGCGACGGGGACCTCCGGGGGCGCTCGGTGATCGTCACCGCTGGCGGGACGCAAGAGCCGATCGACCCCGTCCGCTTCGTTGGCAACCGGTCGACTGGCCGCATGGGCTTCGCCATCGCTGAAGCCGCGCGGGATCGTGGCGCGACGGTCTGCCTCGTCACCGCGCCGGTCTCGCTGAGCACGCCGCACGGTGTTGAGCGCATCGACGTCGGCACCGTCGCGGAGATGCTGAGCGCGCTCGAGCCGCTCGCCGAAGGTTGCGACGCGATCGTGATGGCGGCGGCGCCCGCCGACTTCCGCGCACACACGACGGCCGATCAGAAGATCAAGAAGGCCACCCTCGGCGAGGGCGGTATGACCCTCTCCCTGGAGACGACCCCCGACATCATCGCCTCGCTCCAAGGAGGGGGCGTGCGTGTTGCCTTCGCCGCGGAAACCGAGAACCTCGAAGCCAATGCTGTGGCGAAGATGGCCTCGAAGAACGTCGACCTCATCGTCGGCAACGACGTCAGCGCCGCCGGCAGTGGCTTCGGCACAGAGACGAACGAGGTCACGATCTTCCACCGCGAGGGCAAAGCCGAACGGCTCCCACTGATGAGCAAATACGCAGTCGCGCACGCAATCCTCGACCGGGTGGTGGGGCGGCTCCTCTAGCTCGCGTTCCCCCTCGCGAAAGATTCACGTAAGCTCGATCGCGATGACCCACCTCCCCGAGGGCGCGCGGCATTGCTGCACCTGTACGGCGGGGCGCCGCGCGTAGCGGGCCCCGACCACGCCCGCGCCACGCTCATCCCCGGGAGGTAGCGACTGTGTCCCTGCTCAGTGAGATTCGCGACGACATCCGCGCCACGATGGCGCGCGACCCCGCCGCCACGAGCGCCCTCGAGGTCGTGCTGGTCTACCCCGGCTTCCACGCCCGCCTCGCACACCGGCTCGCCTACGCCCTGCATTCCACCGGATTGCCGCTCGTGCCACGCGCGATCATGCACGTGGCGCGTTTCGTCACCGGCATCGAGATCCATCCGGGCGCAACCATCGGGCCGCGCTTCGTGATCGACCACGGTATGGGCATCGTCATCGGCGAGACGACCGAGATCGGTCCCGACGTGACGCTCTATCAGGGCGTGACGCTCGGGGGCACGAGCACGCGGCGGACGAAGCGCCACCCCACGCTCAGGGGCGGCGTCGTCGTCGGCGCTGGGGCGAAGGTCATCGGCGCAGTCGAGATCGGCGAACAGGCGCGCATCGGAGCGGGCTCGGTCGTCATTACGAACGTCCCCGCGATGGCCACGGTCGTGGGCGTCCCCGGCCACATTGTCGCCTTCCACGACGACTCGAACGGCGTTATGCAGCGCCTCCCCGACCCCGAATGGGAACGCCTCAACGAGCTCGACGAGCGCGTGGATGAGGTCCACAAGCTGCTCGAACACCTCGAGGAGCATGTCGACGGGCTGCACGACGACCACCACGCGGAGACGCCCGCGAGCGAAGCGGGCACGCCCCCGGCCCGGACCTAGCGATGCTGCAGCTGCGCGACACCCTCAGTGGCGAGAAACGCGACTTCGTGCCCATCGCCGGGGAAGTGCGCCTCTACGTCTGCGGCATCACGCCCTACAGCGAAGCGCACCTCGGCCACGCGCTGTTCTCAATCGTGTTCGACGTGCTCCGCCGCTACCTCGAATGGCGGGGCTTTGAGGTCCGCCACATCCAAAATTTCACCGACATCGACGACAAGCTCATCGAGCGAGCAGCCGAGGCAGGCACGACCGTCTCGGAGCTAGCGGCGCAGCACTCGGCCGCGTACGAGGCTCAGCTCGCGCGCCTGAACGTGCTGCCAGCCACGTCGTACCCCCGCGCGACCGAGGAGATCCCGAACATCCTGACGTTCATCGAGGGGCTGGTCGCGAAGGGCATCGCCTACCCCTCTGGTGGCGACGTCTACTACCGCGTTCGCGAGAAGGGGGACTACGGCAAGCTCTCAAAGCGCGATGTCGACGACCTTCGCAGCGGCGCCCGCGTCGATCCGAGCGAACTGAAGGACGACCCCCTCGACTTCGCCCTCTGGAAGGGCGCGAAGCCGGGCGAGCCCACCTGGGACAGCCCGTGGGGGCCGGGGCGGCCGGGCTGGCACATCGAGTGCTCGGCGATGGCGATGGGCGCGCTCGGCGAGCAGATCGACATCCACGGCGGCGGCGCGGATCTGATCTTCCCCCACCACGAGAACGAGATCGCTCAGAGCGAATCGTTCACGGGCAAGGTCCCGTTCGCGAACTTCTGGGTGCACAACGCCCTGCTCCAGCTCAAGGAAGAGAAGATGTCGAAGTCGCTCGGGAACCTCATCGGTATCGATGAGGTTCTAGACCGCTACGGCGCCGATGCCGTGCGGATGTTCATTCTCGCGAGCCACTACCGCAGCCCGCTCACCTACTCGGAGGAGGCGATCGAGGCCGCCCGTGCAGGCGCGGAGCGCCTCCGCCAGGCCGCTTTCGCCGAAGGCGGCGGCGGCGGCGGGGGCGCAGCGCTGGACGCAACCGAAACGCGCACGCGCTTCACCGAGGCGATGGACGATGACCTGAACACGCCCCGGGCGCTCGCGACCCTCTTCCACCTCGCGCGGGCCATTAATCGAGCGCGCGACGAGGGCGGGGACGTGGGCGCGGCCCAGGCCACGCTGCGCGAGCTGGCGGGCGTTCTCGGATTCACGCTGCACGAGCCGCCTCTGCGGGGCGAGGGCGCAGCGCCCTTCATCGAGCTGTTGCTCGAACTGCGCGCCGAGCTGCGGGCGGAACAGCAGTGGGCGCTCGCCGACCGCGTGCGTGACGGCCTCGTCGGCCTCGGCGTGGAGCTGATGGACGATGCCGGCGGCACGGAATGGTCCTTCCGATGAGCGAGTCGGCCGAGGGGCGCGGCCTGCGGGACTACATCCGCCAGAAGGGCCAGGCGATGCGGGCCGCGGCCGCCGCCAAGCCAAACGCCGGAGATTGGCACGAGGTCGTGTCCGCGACCTGCGTCGCCGACGACGCGACGGGCGTGCGCAAGCTGCGCATGCGCGATTGGCAACTCACCGGCGACTCCGGCCCCGACTTCGGCGGCTGGGGGCTCGGTCCGAGCTCGCCGGAGCTCCTCTGTGGCGTGATCAGCACCTGCCTCACGCATACCTACCTGATCGCCGCCGCCTGGCTCGCGATCCCAGTCGACCGGGTGGAGGTCTCAGTGACCTCCGCGAACAACGATGCCCACCTGCTCGAGATCGCGAGTGACGACCCGCCTGTGCCCTTCAATCTGCAGGCACGCATCTCGCTGGACGCGGACGCGGACGCGGCCACGCCCGAGCAGCTGGCGACCCTTCACGCCTACGCCGCTGAACGCTGCCCGCTCTCGAACCTCATCCGCGAACCGAACACGATCACCCTCCTCACGGAGTGAGGACGACCCGGCCGAACGCCTGACGCGATTCGATGTACGCGTGCGCCGCCGCCGCCGCCGCGAGCGGGAACGTGCAATCCACGGGCATGCGCAGGTTGCCCGCGGCCACGTCATCCACGTGGCGCTGCATCATCGTGTGCGTACGCGCGTGGGCGGCCGCCATCTCGCCGCCGAGGAACACGCCGATGAGGGAGGCGTTCTTCTGGAGGATAGGGCCACGATCGAGCGGGGTGTCGTCGCGCCCGGCGCCCCCGACCGTGATCACGCGTCCGCGATAGGCGACGCACTCGAGACTGCCCTGCAGCGTCTTCCCACCGATCGCATCGACGACGAGATCGGGGCCACGCCCCTCGGTCAGCTCGCGCGCGGCCTCGACGAAGTCGCGCTCGACGTAGTTGATCCCGTGGTCGAGGCCGAACTCTCCCGTGAGGCGCGCGAGCTTTCCGTCGTTTGAGGCGGTCGCGATGACGGTCGCGCTGGCCCGCTTCGCGAGCTGGATCGCAGCCAGCCCAACCCCGCTCGCCCCCGCCTGGACGAGCACGGTCTCGCCCTCGACCAGGTGCCCGAATTCGAAGAGGCAGTCGTCGGCGGTACCGAAGGTGATCGGCGCGCAGGCGGCTTCGCGAAAGCTCCCGCCAGCGGGGATGGCGAACGCCGCCCGTGCCGGCACCGAGATCAGTTCGGCGTGCGAGCCGAAAGGCATCGTCGCGACGACTTTGTCGCCGACGGCGAAAGCGGTCACGCCCTCGCCGACCTCGCGCACCGTCCCCGCCGCCTGGTAGCCGACGGTGTGTGGCTGCGTGGCGAGCTCGCCGCCAGCGCGATGGAGCACGTCCCCGCCTTCGATGCTGACCGCCTCCATCGCGAACACGATCCCACCTGGACGGCACTCGGGATCGGGGACGTCTTCGTAGCGGAAGACGGCGGGGTCACCCGTTTCGTAGTAGACGGCTGCTTTCATCGTGCCCTCCGGATCCAACGCAGGCGTAGCCGAGCGGTCGGGGTACTCTACGCGGCGGAGCCAAGACTGAGGACGGCGAGACGGTTCGTAACGCCTTCCCCGATCGAAGGCTTGCTATGCTCGACGAGGACGGCAGCAGCGAACGATGAAACTGCTCTATTACCGCGGAACGGACTCGCTCTACATCGACCTGAAGGCCGTCCCGAGCTCAGATTCCATCGATCACGCCTCGCAGCGACTCGACCTCGACACGCTCGATGCCGTGGACCTGCCTGCCACGCCTTAGCTGCTAGCGCAGCTCGCTCACCTGGCGGCTGCGGACCAGGTCCCAGTCGATCTCGTAACCGAGGCCGGGCTCCTCAGGCGCGTGGACGAGGCCGTTCTCGTCGACCTCGATGTCCTTCACGAGCCCGTACTTCTGGGCGGCATCCGGGAGCAGCACCTCAAAGAATTCGCAATTTTCGACAGCCATGATCACGTGGAGATTGGCCACGTTGTTGAGTGAGTTGCCGCCGTGGTGGACCTCGCACTTCATCCGGAAGGCGTCGGCGAGGTTCGCGATCTTGAGGAGGGCGGTGATCCCCCCCGAGACGGCGACATCGCCGCGGAGGATGTCGGTCGCCTGCTGCTGTACCCACTGCTGGAGGCCGTAGAAGCTGGCGGGCGCGAATTCCGTGGCGAGGATGGGGATGTCGAGCTTCTGACGAAGCTTCACGTAGCCGTAGATGTCCTCTTCAGCGAGCGGATCTTCGTACCAGTAGTAGTCGAGGTCCTCGATCGCGCGGCCGACGCGAACGGCGTCCCCGTAGCTGTAGGCCCAGACGGAATCGAGCATCAAGGTCATTTCGGGGCCGACGGCCTCACGCACCGCGCGACAGATCTCGATGTCCACCTGGGGGCGCGTGTCGGGATGGATCTTGTAGCCGCTCCAGCCGCGCTCCTGGAACGACTTCGCCTCCGCCGCGTAGGCCTCGGGCGATGGCAGTGCGGCCGAGCTCGCGTAGGCCGGGACGGAGGATCGGCAGGAGCTGAGCAGGCGATGCACGGGCAGGCCCGCGATCTTGCCGGCGAGATCCCAGAGCGCGACATCGACCGCGCCGATCGCACGGAACGAGACACCCCGCCGCCGCTTCCACATCGCGTGCCAGAAGCGGCCGATATCCAAGGGGTTCTGGCCCATGATCACCGGCTTCAGCAGGGTCAGGAGCGAGGCCGCGTCGAAGGTCGCGTCACGGCTGGCAGAGCCGAGGAAGGCGTGGCCTTCGAGGCCCTCGTCCGTGCGGATGGTGAGGACGCCGAGCTCGCGGTCGCCGCCGTAGGCGATGGCGCTGCCCGGATAGGCCCCGTGCGGAACGCTCCAGGCGAACGTCGTGAGGAAGACATCATCGATCTGCATGCGCGATACCCCCAAGCCCAGCCCACCGGGGCCGGCCGGCCCGCATCGTACGCCGTCCTCAGAAGTCGCTGCGGAGCTCCGCGGGGAGGTGGTCGAGGTTGGGCGCGCGGCGAATGGTCGCGTGGCGAGGCGCACCTTCCGGGTGCCGCCCTCGGGGCCAGACGAGCATTTCGACGACCGACGCGTTGAGGAGATCGAAGTCGTGCCGCCATTCGCTGTCGCTGGGCATGCCCATCGCCCAGCGGATCGCCGCATCGGTCGTGCCCGCATGCGAAACGACAGCGACAGCCGCGCCGGCGTGCCGTTCGACGAGCTCGTCGAAGGCGCCGCTCACACGCTGGGCGAACGCACCGACGGTCTCGCCGTTCGGCGTGCCCCGGTGGTCCGCCCGCCAGATCTGCCAGTCGCCCTTCTGGCCTTCCTCAGCATCGGGATTCCAGCCCTCGATCTCGAACTCGAGGAGCCGCTCGTCGGTCTGCGTCGTGAGCCCGACGGCCGCGGCGAGCGGCTGCGCGGTCTCGATCGCGCGCGTGGCCGGACTGGCGTAGACAGCCGCGATCCCCGCGGATGCCAGCGCCTCCGGGACGGCCGCCGCCTGGCGGCGGCCCAGCGCCGACAACGGCGTGCGATGGTCGTAAGAACCATCTGCCGCTCGTGCCTGGCCGTGGCGCACAAGGTAGAGGTCTACAGGATCGACGAGATCAGTCATCGCCCTGGACCATGCCGTCGAACCAGGACTTTGCGAAAAGCAGGCTCGGCCCCACGCAGCTGTTGTGATCGCCCAGGGGCAGCGGGACGACCAGCTCCACCTGCGCACCGCGTGCTCGGAGGTGCTCCAGCGCAACCTGGGAGTTTTCCGGTGGCACGTGCCGGTCCTGCCCGCAGTGATAGAGCCGCACCGGCGCCCGCGGCAGCCAGTCGTAGACATCGTTCTCTTGAAGGCGCAGGGGATGAGCGGCGTCGTTTTCGAAGGCTTCGACCAGGCCGGGCTGGAGGATTTCGCCGGGAACATCGGGCATGGCGGCGTTGATCTCCCGGGCGGAGTGCGTGCCGTCGAACAGAGGCGGCAAGATCGTGTCGTAGGGGGCGACGAGGAAACTGGAAGGGTCCTCGAAGAGGCCATAGATCGCGTCGTAGGCGAGCAGGGTGTAGGCGAGGTAGTAGGGCGCCGGATGCTCGCGGCCATCGATAAACGTGTCCGCCATCACGCCCGCGAGGTCGTACGGCCCGGCCATGGGGGCGGAGGCGGTGACCGCGAATTCGTCCTCGTGTGACGCTTCCAGTTCGCGATGGGCTGCCATCGCGGTGTATCCGCCCTGGGAGTAGCCGGTGATGAAGAGTTGGCCGTTGAGCTCCAGGCCGTTCATCGCGGCGAAGTCGCGGGCAGCCCTGAGCATGTCGATCACGGCGCTGGCCGAGGTCGCGGCATGGACGTATGGGTGCAGCCCTGGCGAATCGCCCAACCCGAGCAGGTCCGGGAGCACGGCCAGGTAGCCGTCGGCAGCGTAGGCCAAACCGATAATCTGCTCGCCCCCACCGGCGGACGGCGCCTCGTCGCGGGCCGTCAGCGCCCCGTGCTGATAGCTCATCATGGGCCTGGGCGCGGGCGCCTCCTGAGGCACCAGCAGGGCGCCAGAGGCCTGGGTCGCCGCACCGTCTGCATCGATCGTTTCGTACACGATCTTGTAGACCGCGACCGCAAAGCGCGCCCTGATCGGGAATCCTAGCGCCGCGAACTCGGCGTCGATCGCTGCGACAGGCTTCTCCGCCAGCAACGTGACCGAGAGCGTCGCTCCGCGCCCCACCCGCGGCTCCGGCTCGGCCGGCGCCGTCGTGGCGGAATCGCAGCCGGCAGCAACGAGCGCCCCCACCGAGACGAGCAGCGCAAACACGAGGAGTCGGTGACGGAGCATGGACACCAAGAACTCTGCGCGCGAGGGGTCGCTACCGCGACGCGACTTTACCGATTGACCCAGGGTTCGATCGGGGGCGAATGGCTGGACCACAGCCGCGCTCCGTCAAACTCGATCACGCCGCTTTGGGGGCTTGGGCGAGAACGCCAGCGGCGCCGTCGCGATGGCGCGCCCCGCTCCGGAACGCGACTGACGCGGAGCGGAAGCGGCACCGGACGCCAATAGCGCGATGGACCCTCTAACCTCGCGGCATGCCCAGGCCGCGGGTGGCGACGATGTTGCGCTGGATCTCGCTCGTGCCCGCGGCGATCGTGCCCGCGGCCGATTGCAGATAGCCCTGCGCCTGGTCGACCGCGACCTGGGACGAAGTGCCGCGGAGCTGTCCGGCCAGGCCGAGGACGTGCATGCCCGTGAGGGCGATACGCTGGCCGAGCTCGCTGCCGAAGAGCTTGCTCGCGCTCGCTTCATGGTTCGGTACGAGGCCCGCCGCCTGCATCGTCGCGACGCGGTAGGCGAGGAAGGTGCCCACGTTCACCTCGATCAGGCGATCGGCGAGCTCGTGGCGGACGGTGCGGCGATGCTCCCAGAGGGCGGGATTGTCCTTCGCAATGCTGGTCAGACGCTCGACGCTGCAGCGGCCGCCGGAGTAGGCACCGATGCCGCTGCGCTCGAAGTCGAGCGCGACGGCGAGGTGGTACCAACCGCGATTCTCTTCGCCGACGCGCTGCTTGGCGGGCACGCGCACCTCTTCGAAGAAGACCTCGTTGAAGCTGTGGTTGTCGCCCATGTTGATCAGCGGTCGCACGGTGATGCCGGGGGACTTCATGTCGAGCATGAAGAGCGAGATGCCCTTGTGCTTGGGCGCGTCCGGATCGGTGCGCGCGGCCAGCCAGCCCCAGTCGGCGAGGTGGCCCCCGGAAGTCCAGATCTTCTGACCGTTGAGCACGTAGTCGTCGCCGTCACGGATGGCGCTGGTCTGAAGCGAGGCGAGGTCGGAGCCGGCGCCGGGCTCGCTGTAGAGCGTGCACCACCACTGGGAGGCGTCGGTGATGGGCGGGATGAAGGTCTCCTTCTGCTCGTCGGTGCCGTAGAGCATGAGCGAGGGGCCGACCCAGGCGACGCCCATGTTGCCGATGGGCGCACCGGCGTAGGCCATCTCTTCGTTGTAGACGAGCTGGCGCATATGCGAGGCGCCACCGCCGCCGTACTCCTTCGGCCAGGCCATTGCGAGCCAGCCGCGTTCGGCGAGCTTCTTCTGGAAGCCCATGGTGTAGTCGTACTCTTCCTGGTTCGTTTCGAAGCCGCCGCGCATGGAACGCGCTTGGCGCTCCTCCTCAGGCGGCAGCTCAGCGGCGATGAATTGCCGGACTTCGTCGCGGAAGGTCTCGACGTCGCTCTCGTGAGTGAAACGCATGGTGCAGACTCCGGGAGGAAGAGTCCGGCGAGCATAGCAGAGACCCTTAGGGGTTTCGCACGTTGCCGCTAGAGGGATACCCGGTACGGTGTTCAAGCTCGTTGGCGGGGCGAGCCTGGGTACTTGGATGGGAAATGGGTGGCGCGGCCTCTCCCTGTCACTGGCTTCGTTGGCCGTGGCAGTGATGGGCGCAGGGTTCCTCTTCTTGAGCGGCAGCGAA
>Ga0310121_10003625_pt1 | contig 14004 bp, 12 predicted proteins | sample CB27_Tmax_986_MG_FD_203504 | JGI IMG/M metagenome (GOLD analysis project Ga0310121, IMG submission 203504) | Marine microbial communities from Western Arctic Ocean, Canada - CB27_Tmax_986 | ecosystem: Environmental > Aquatic > Marine > Oceanic | place: Canada: Western Arctic Ocean | collected... | reverse complement strand
CCACGGTTTTCGGTCAAACCCCACTTTCGTCTTTCTTCCGGGACGGCGTGCCCGATTTTGAACAGCGCAAAGCGGGGCGAGCCGGTGGCGGAAACAACCACTGTGCGCCCACCGTCGCGGCCAACTCACTCACGTGGTTTGACAATAGCGGCTTCGATATCGCGCCAGACGCATGGACAGATACGCCAATCATGATGGCTAAACACGACGGGCTGATCGATCAACTAGCCACCGACGTGATGACTTCGGGCGCCAACGGCACGTCTCGTGATGATTACGTGAAGGGACTTCGCAAATACCTTCGTCGCGCAAACAACAACAGTTTGTTTCAATTTGATGTCAAGTTTCAGGGCAGTGGATATCGTGGTTACACCGTGGGCAAACAAGGTGATACGGCCACGCTTAATTTTCTAGAGAATGAGATCTCCACTGGTGAGGACGTGATGCTCCACATCGGGTGGTTCACCGAAACGGCAGCCGGTACGCTCTCCGCGCGGCAAGGCGGGCACGTCGTCACGTTGGACGGCTACACGTCGGATAACAAGCTATTAATTCGCGATCCGTTCTTTCCCGAAGGCATCATCGAGCCGGATTTCAGCTTTGCGGCAGGTGATCTTATCTACGAGTACAGCACCACAGGCAACGCGAATCTACGGGCGAAGATCGAGGGGATTACTTCGGTAAGCCCGAAGCCGTTTTTGTTTTTCGATGGTCTCGTGGATGCCTCAGAATACTTTCTGCCCCTTTAGAAAATTTTCAATCCACAGACCGAGCTCGTCCATCTATCGACTTTAGGAGACTATGTGTCGATCTGACTAGATCAAGTGGGGATTGCGTTCGACGCGCCTGGCCAACTTCAGTTGTTCAATCCCGAGTTATTTGAGGGATACATTCTGGACTACGACAACACCGGTTTGCTGAATGTGGAGCAATTCAACACGGAGGGATCCGCTTCCTTCGACAACAGTGACAACCATTTTCAATTCCAGCATACCTTTGCTTCCTCCCAGGAGCAGCCGGAATTCCCTCATCCGCAGCTCGAGCTGTTCATCGACCGAGAGGTATTTAGCCAGTTTGACGTCGGTTCCCTCTTCCAAGTATCTGTACAAATTGGTGAAGAATTCAGCGGCGAGTTCGGTTTCCAACTTGACCCTCAGTCTCTTACGGATCCGCTTTCGACCGATGTTTTTCTTGATCCAAATTCGATCTATCCGCTTGAGGACCTGGCGGGTGATGATACCGTGGATCGTGACAACGGCATCGCATCCATTGTCGGGCAGTTTCCGGACGGCGATTTTGATGCAAGCGGAATCGTTGAAATAGACGATCTGAACCTGGCCTTGTTTTTCTGGAGCCAACCCGAATTTCAGCTGCCCGCCGAATGGACGCACATGCGGCCTAGCGACTTGGCGACGGTCGGTCTGGAGGAACTAAACAAAGTTCTTTTCACCTGGGGGCAAACTACGGAGTTTCCAAACTCCGTCCCCGAGCCGGAAGCGATTGGGTTGATGGTTTTGGGACTGAGTCGGCTGCTCTCTCGTCATCCTCGATCGACGGTCCCAGATTTATCATAAGACCCCTACCCAGCTTTGAGGCGTTGACTTGTGGCGCTAGTACCGCGATTCACTCGAAATTGCGGGTCCATCTCTTACCCGGTTCCAACATCCAAGGCAGGTTGGACCATGTTGGCTAGTACCCTGCAAGCACGGCCTTGATCATAACTCCGGCCAATGCCATCAACGCTACCAATGCCGCGATTTTCGGGTTTCAGTGTTCAGTGTTCAGGCACGAGAAGCAAAGCCAATGGTACTGAACACTGAAACCTGAACACTGTAACCTTTTGGGCTAAGCTCGGTGTGTGCTATCTCTGCCAGTATTGGCCGGAGTTATGATCAAGGCCTGCAAGCACTGGCGATGCTTTATCTATTTTTCGCCAACTGCTTCATTTGCGGTATCCGCAAAGTTGACTCAAGTGGCAGAGTCGAAGGGTCGAATAAGACAACGATAACCCGGTGCCATTTTTCGCCGGCGGGCACTGGGTGATGGCAAGCGTTGCTGGCAGAGAATATTTGAGCGGCAATTCCCATTTCCATGTCCGAAACCCATCACTACGACGTTTACGGAAAGTTGCCGCGGGACGGTTTGTTCAGTTCGATCTATCATTGGGTGGCTGATCTGGGATCGGTGTTAATCGATTCGATTGCTGCGGCTGGGGACCTGGCGATTTTCGCTTGGCGAACCTTTGCGTGGTTATTCACGCGAGGTACGAAGCGAGAAACCCTGATGTCGAGCCTCTATCAGATAGGTGTCATGAGCCTCCCGGTGATCGCCTTGACGGGCATGTTCATTGGTATGGTTCTGGCGGTACAAACCTATCAGCAATTCCGACAACTTGGGCTTCATACTCGCTTGGGCGCGGTAATCAACATGTCGCTCGTGCGCGAATTGGGCCCAGTTTTGGCCGCAACCATGTTGGCTGGACGGGTGGGCAGCAGCATGGCGGCGGAACTGGGCACGATGCGCGTGACTGAGCAGATTGACGCGTTGTCCAGTATGGGTGCCAATCCGATTCATCACCTGGTCGTTCCACGTTTTCTTGGATGTCTGTTGATGATCCCCGCATTGACCGTGATGGCCGATTTTATGGGTGTTGTTGGTGGGTACATATTCAGCGTCTTCATATTCGACATCGACAAGTACCACTATTGGCATCATTCCCAACAATTCGTGGGGGCATGGGATTTGTTTACGGGCATCAGTAAGAGTGTTTTTTTTGGCGGTGCGATTGGACTGGTGAGTTGTCATCGTGGCTTTAATGCGACTGCCGGCGCGGAGGGAGTGGGACGCGCGGCGACCGCCGCCTTTGTGTTTTCGTTCGTATTGATTCTTTTATTGGATCTAGTCTTGAATCTCCTGCTGGATGGTATTGCTGCGTCCATCTGGCCGGAAGGGATGAAATTCCTTTGAGAAAATTTCCCGCCGACCGTCATTGTGCACACGCAAATCATGTCTGAGACCACGACCCAACCGCTATTGGACGTCCAGAACGTGGATGTCGCCTTCGGTCAACAACCGGTGCTAAAAAGCATTCGGCTGTCGATTCCCCGCGGGCAGACTTTGGCCGTCATCGGAGAGAGTGGCTGCGGAAAAACCGTGTTACTGAAGACGATGATAGGGTTGATCCGACCTCAGCAGGGCCGCGTTACGATCGACGGTCGCGATCTCCATTCGATGACGGAACGTCAACTTACGCAGGAGCGAATCCGGTATGGTTTCGTATTTCAACAGGCAGCTCTGTTTGACAGCCTGACCATCGGCCAAAACGTTGCTTTTCCTCTGCGACAACACACGACCAAGCCACGAGACGAGATTCGTCAAATTGTACTGGACCGATTGGAAGAGGTCGGATTGCCTGACCTGGTCCTGCATAAGAAGCCAGCGGAGCTATCCGGGGGCATGCGCAAACGAGTTGGGCTGGCCCGGGCCTTGGCTTTGGACCCTGACATCGTCTTATACGACGAGCCGACGACTGGCTTGGATCCGATCATGAGCGACGTCATCAACGAATTGATTCTAAGAACCAGTTCACGCGCCAGGGTGACCAGCGTCGTGGTGACTCACGACATGACGTCGGCGATGAAGGTGGCGGATCGGATTGTGATGCTTTATCCCTCTGGACGTCTTCGTTCGGGCGAGCGCCAGACCATTTTCGACGGCACGCCCGACGAGTTGCGATCAGCATCTGACCGTCGGGTGCAGCAGTTTTTTCACGGCGAGGCCGGAGAGCGTTTGATGGAACTGCGGCAAGAGTCCTCGCAAAGGAATTCGGTGGCGGAGAACTGAGCCGGTTGTGCTCGGTGCAATACAGATATGGACGAACGTAGAATTCAATTCCGAGTCGGCGTTTTGGTACTCGGTATCGTGGTGATGGTTGTATTGCTCGTCATGCTGTTTGGTGAGCTGCCGAGTCTGGTGCGCGATCAACAGACGCTTTACATTCAATTCAGGCAGGCGCCTGGAGTCAACATCGATTCACCGGTCCGTAAAAGTGGAATTTTGATTGGACGCGTTAAGGACGTTAGCTTATTGGAACAGGGTGGAGTGTTAGTGACGACTCGCATTGACGCTAAGTACCAGTTGCGTCGCAACGAGGTCTGCCGAATCAATAAGAGCGTCATCCTTGGTGACGCCACACTCGAGTTCGTCCAAGGCGACGAGCGTGTCGGGGCAGAAGAATTCTATCAAGACAACGACTATTTGCAGGGCATGGTTAGTCAAGATCCGTTGAACGCGATTGATTCCGTCCAAGAGGCCCTCAACGTGTTCGTCAATCTCGAAGGACAAATGCGTCAGGCCCTGGTGACCATTCAAGATGCCGGGAAAAATGTCGGCAGCGTCGCTCAGAGTCTCAATAGCGTCGTCGACAACAACAAAGATCAGCTACAACGTATTCTCCAGAAGTCAGAGTCGGCCATGGACCGCATGGACTTTGCTATGTCGGCCATCGACCAATTCCTGGGTGACGAAGAAATGCGTGCCAAGCTGCAGGAGGCATTGGGTGAGATTCCAAATGTGTTGATCAATGCTGGCGAGGTAATGTCGTCGCTCAAGGGGGTTGCCATGCGAGCCGAACGGAATCTGAAGAACCTGGAAGGGCTGACCGAGCCGCTCGGCGCGCAAGGGGAACAGCTGACTGCCGGCTTGAAGCAAAGCGTTGAACGATTTCGAATGTTGATGGGCGAGATGGTGACCTTCGGCAAATCGTTAAACGACAGCCAGGGGACCGTCGGCATGCTAATCAATGACCGGGAACTCTACGATCGCATCCAGCGAACGGCCGAGAACATTGAGTATCTCACGCGGCGGTTGCGGCCGATTGTCGACGATGTCCGAGTGTTCACTGATAAAATCGCTCGCGACCCAAGTCGAATCGGCCTCAAAGGAATCCTTGACCAACGCCAATCGGGCAGCAAGTACTGACGCGTGGCAAGTGATTCATGGACATTCGAGTTCATAGATGCATAGGATCGTAGGTTCGTAGGATGGGCACTCTTGCCCATCTGAGTTGGCACTTTGACGGGCAAGAGTGCCCATCCTACGGTTATCCCGCCAATCCTTCACCCAGGTCAAAAGTCAGGCACCGCTAGGGCACCACAACGGGCCCGAATGCATCGGCCGTCGCGCCCCCGGCTGGAGCGACGGGTTGCGGTCGAAATGGTTGATTCGTCGTCGTGAAGATCCCCTGTTGCGCGTTGAATCTTAGGTTGTTGGCTCTGGAAATCAGCTCGTCGCCGGTGACCACGCGCTGTGGCTGGAGTTGAAAGTCCAAGATTCTTTCGTCTCGTATCTCTCGCGGGATCAGAGTTTCCGAGACGAAATCCAACGGCGGAAATTCGTACCAAGGTGCCTGAAAAGTGTGCATCGCCGTGTGGGTTTCGTACCCGTCTTTGACCAGTTTGATTTTTCGGGTGCCGTAGTACCGGAAGCTGGTAGAAACCGGTGTCATGCCGATCTGTTGATCGTCCACGTAGACCATCGCCCCCGATGGATTGCTGCGAAGGTTCATTCGCCTTCGAACACAGCCGCTGTCCAATAAGGCGGTTGCAACGATTAGTAGCACGATCTTGCGGCGAGAAAGCCAATTCATGGGGCAACGGTCGAATTCTGGGCAAGTGGCAAAGGCATCGCCAGTGAGGCCACAGGAGGATAATCAGGGCGGCAGCGAATTGCCGGGCGAAAAGCGGGCGGAAGTATAGTCGCGAGGTCAAGCGGTCGCCAATATGGATCGATGTCGGCAGGTAGGCCCGCTAGCGAGGCGGAACTCGATCGCCAACCGATACCGTTAGACCCTTTGGCGAGGTGCCGATCCAGACTACAATTCTGGGATGTTGGATCATCACTTTGATTGGACCCCTTTACTTGCGTTATCGGCTAGCACCGATATCGGCATGCGGCGGTCCAATAATCAAGACAGCTACGGCACAATCTTGGCCAGCGATTTGGATGACTGGATAGTCAACGGCCATCTGTTGATCGTTGCGGACGGCATGGGGGCCCATGCAGCCGGTGAGTTGGCCAGCAAAATGGCGGTCGACAATGTGACCCATGCGTATCGCAAGCACGTTGAGCTATCACCTCCTGACCGAATTCGGGAGGCCATTGACGAAGCCAATACCAAGATAAACGAACGTGGGAGGACGAACACCGATTTTCACAATATGGGTACGACTTGCAGCTCGCTGTTACTTTTGCCTCACGGTGCCGTGGCGGCGCATGTGGGGGACAGTCGAGTCTATCGTTGGCGTAAGGGTCAGCTTCATCAGCTGACGTTTGATCACAGCCTGGTTTGGGAATTGCAAGCGGCAGGGGGGCTGTCGGATGAATCTATTGAGGCGCAAGCCATTCCCAAAAACGTCATTACTCGTTCTTTGGGTCCCAGTGCCGACGTCGAGATCGACCTGGAAGGGCCGTTTCCGATAGAAGTTGGAGACAAGTACCTGCTGTGCAGTGACGGTCTCACCGGGCGCGTGGGCGATGAGGAGTTGGCGGCCGCGCTTTCGGTGCTCAAGCCGGAACAAGCAACCATGTTCTTAACGGATTTGGCTAATCTACGTGGCGGACCGGACAACATCACGATTGTCATTGCGGAGGTAATGGACCAGCAGCTGGCGTCTCGGTCGCATCAGCTGGAGCCACTTGTTTCAGGCGCGACTGCCGAGTCTCGTGGTCCTGTTAATCCTTTGCTGTGGGTTGCCGCTGGCGTGTTGGGGCTGTTTAGTTTGTCGATGTTCGCCACACAAAACTTGGCGATTGCCGGGGTGGCGGGGATTCTCGGTCTTATTTTCGCGGCGTGGATCGGATTCCATTTCGTGGAGCCAACCGGCCCCGCGCCCACTGTGCTGGCCAACGGAACACGACTGGGCCGTGGTCCCTATCGCGAGTGGAACCTGCAATCCCCCGAGCATCTCGTGAAGAAGCTGGGGCAACTGTTGAAATCAGGCAAGGAGGCGGTTATCTCGCGTGGCTGGGTCGTGAATTGGAGCGAATTTGAGCAGCACTACGATCGCGGCTGCGAGCGCATGTCAGCCAACACCTTTGAAGAGGTTTTACCTGAGTTTGCCGCCGCAATTCATTGGTTAGCGGATGAATGCGCCCAGCGGATGCGGTCCGATCCGTCGGATACTTGGATCAGCACCTAGCCCTCCGGGTGTTGTCGTCGCGGCGCAAAAAATGTTGGCGGAACCTTGATATACTGCTAGCGTCTATCACGATCTACTCGAAGTGATAGGTACCTCTCCCCGTCTCGGAGGCCTTTTGACTCCCGGTCTGAAGTCCGTGAAGCGTGTCGCGTGGGGATCGTTCCTTTTGGCCTCGTGCGGATTCTGCTAGGCTCCTGCTCAAAGCCTATAAGAACTGGCCGCGATTCGGGTCCTTTGGTCCCCTCCTACGAACTACGGGAGAGGGTGAGGGTTAGACAGAACCTGGGGTCGTGCCCTACCAAACAGAAGGCGGTCGCTCATTCGGACCATGCGCGCGCTCACACGATACGCCTGCTGGGAATACCTCAAGATATTCTTGGTCATTTTGGCCGGAATGACCGTGTTTCTTCTGCTGATCGTCGTGATTCGAGAAGCCATCCGCGAAGGTTTTGGACTTGTTACGATCCTGCAATTCATTCCGTACGTCTTACCGGTCTCCATGCGACTGTCGATTCCGGCTGCGGCGCTGTTGGCAGCTTCCGTGGTTTATGGCCGTATGGCGGGAGATAACGAAATTGTCGCCGTCAAATCGTTGGGTATCTCTCCGATGGGGATGATCGTACCTTCGCTAATTATCGCGTTTATCATCAGCCTGGCGGCGGTAGGTATCAACGATCTGGCGGTGTGGTGGGGCAATCCTGGAATGAATCGCGTCTTGCTGGCTTCGGTCGAGCCAATTGCCTACGGCATGCTTCGCACCCAGCGGTCCTATAGCAGTGATCGCTTTTCGATCAACGTCAAACGCGTTGATGGTGATTGGCTCATCCTACCCACGTTTACCGTGTACGGAGACAAGGGGGAGGAGGAGCTAGAGATATCAGCGAAGAAAGCTCGGCTGCGCAGTAGCGCCGATGGCGACCGTCTTACGGTTGAATTGATCGACGCTGCCATTGACGGACCGGAAGGAAGTGAAGTCGTTTCACCAGGGGTGTTCGAATGGGACATTCCGCTGACCGCCGCAGTGAATCAAGCGGGAAACAACAGCGCGTCGGACTATGCGCTCAGCGAACTGCCGCTGGAAACGCAACGTCAGGGGGAGCGCATCAAAAAGCTGGAGCGAATCTTAGCGGCCCAAGCTTCCTACGACATCATCACTGGTAATTTTGATCGTTTTTATTCGCCGAAGTGGGACCAACGGCACAAAGATCTGGGAGACTCTAGCTATCGATTAAACCGGCTGCGGTTGGAGCCTTGGCGTCGTTGGGCTAACGGGTTCAGCTGCCTGGCATTTGTCTCGGTCGGTGTGCCCTTGTCGATACGTTTGCGAAACTCCGATTTCATCACGAGCTTCTTCATCTGTTTCTTGCCAATTCTGGTGATCTACTATCCGCTGTTCGAGTACGGGGTTGGCCGCGCGAAGGATGGTACCATGCCACCTTACGCAGTTTGGTTGGGGAACATAATCTGTCTCGTCGTAGGGGGCCTGATGCTTCGCCAAGTCACACGGCATTAGAAAATCGGTCATAGGGAGGTCTGCGGGTGAATGCCAAGCGACGGATTCTGACCCGAAATCAGGTGCGTGAGCTGGACCGCCGCGCGATACAGGAGTTCGGTGTGCCAGGAGCCGTCTTGATGGAAAACGCCGGACGGGGCGTCGTCGACCGCATGTGTGAGGTGGGAATAGTGGGGCCCGTTGTGGTCTTTTGTGGCAGAGGCAACAACGCTGGGGATGGTTTTGTGATCGCTCGACATCTCGATTTACGCGGTCACCAAGTCCAATTGATAGTCGCCGCCGATGAATCGGAGTATGCCGGGGACGCTGGACTCAATTATCAAATCGCCAGCCGGTCTGGCATCAGCTTTTTGGATCTTCGGCGGCAAAACGTAACGTCTGCCTTGCCGTCCGTGTTAAACCAGGCTGAATGGATTGTCGATGCGATTGTGGGCACGGGTGCCACTGGCGATCCTCGGGCTCCCTGGGACGAGATCATTCCGCTGCTGAACGCCGCGGCGGCCAAGCGATTGGCGGTCGACATTCCGACTGGCTTGGATTGTGATAGCGGAGAGCCTGGCACACCGACCGTTCAGGCTGACTATACGTGCACATTTGTAGCAGCCAAACCCGGTTTGTTGGAGCCAAACGCCCGACGGTACGTGGGCGAATTGTCGATTGTCGATATCGGTGCACCAGGAATCTTGGTTGAGGAGATGACGGCGAAGGAGTGACGAAGTGATGGGATTATGGATTATGGGTTTGGTTGCCAGAGATGATCTGGGGAGGGTGATTTAGTCGTGCCGAGCGTTTAATCGCTGGCTATCGAGGCTGGCAGCTCGGATTCAAAATCCTTCCAGATCATGGCTCGACGGAAGGGTTCGATGCGCAGTGCAACTTCACCGTTCTGAAAAAGTCGCACGGTTCCACTCGACTCGCTGACCGCGACGGCGATCGAATTTGTTTTTTTGGTAATGGCCGCCGCCGCCCAATGCCGGCTGCCAAGTCCTTTGGACAGTGTAATGCCCGTGCCCGCGCTGTCGATGATGCGGCAGGCGCCCTCGATGGTACCGTCGGACGAAACGACGAAGGCGCCATCCAACTGAGCGATTTCCTTGATGCCCTCACGCACTCGACTGTCGCGCAAATTTCGTTCTTTGCGATTGTAGCCTTTGACTGGATCAAAACCGCTGGGCGAACTCTTCGACATGACGGTGCGGGAATCGCCAACAACAAATAACGTACCGACTGGTTTGCCTTCCCGGCCTTCACGCCCAATGTCAACCGCGAGATCCACGACGGATTTGAGGGTGTCCAACGGGACTCGCGTGACAAGCTGACGAAGATCTCGCACGGTCAGCCGACCGAGATGCTCATCGAGCCGAATAAAACTGACCGAGTCTGTTTTTTGGAGCTCAAAACTACTGTAAACGGCGACCACACCCGCCCCCGGGGCCAGGATTTCGTCGCTGATGCTTTGCAAAAGCGCCCGGCCTAGCCTGTCGTGCACCGGGGTGCCGTCCATCCGGAGAGCCACGACGTCCAGCCCGAATTCCGCAGCTCCGATTAGGGACCTTTCGTCGTCCGCAGCCACCAGGACAGGAGTCTTTCCGGCGATCTTTTTCAGTTGCTCCCAATCGGCCGGTTGATCCAACCACACCAACAGAGCATCGGCCTCCTCGACTTTGGCCAACTGCACGGCCAGCCCGAACATGGTGGCGAATCGATCATCTTTCTTTTTCGATTTTGCCATGTGTTTCGTGACAGTAGCTAATCTTTCTCAACCGTGCGGTAGGCGCTGCCGATCGAACGCCTCCAGCAAGGTCATCTCGATCGCCGGCATCTACCAGGCAGCAGGCGCTGAGCCCCGTACGGCGTCTGACACGGCGGGCGTAGATGGCCTATTGCCAGGCGGGACCAGCCCTACCCACGAAGATATCCTCAATGAGCAATGTACGGTTGATTCCGGTTGAGAGCAAGCGAGGGTGCCGGTCGTCAGCGGCGTCGGCGACGGAATGGTTGGAACCGGTTTGGATGCGATTTTCCGGTGTCCGGTTTCTCGGTAATGCGCGGCATGTCCGACGCTGGTGCCATTTTGACGTCTCGCGGGCCTGGTTCGACGCCATAAACCCGTTCATCGTACAGCGACAAAGCGCGAATGGCGTGCGAAAGCGGCCCCTTGGGCCAGACATAATACCTGTTCCGCATCATGGTGTTGCACAAATAGTCGACGCCAAGTGCAATTTTGGGATCCCGCAGCCGCTCCGACGGCAGAGAAAAGATCAGCAGCTCCAAAATGTGCCCGGTGGTCTTAATTTTTCGATCGATATCGCCCCAGCTGGCCTGTCCTTTGAAAAAGTCGGAGCTGAAAGTTCCATCGCGATTCTGCATGGATAGAGCGTATTTTTGATAGCCGCTGATGTACTTGCGCGCACGAGCCCATTGGCCAGCGACCGGCTTGCCCTCAGTAGCCCGCATTCGAGTGGCATAGTGCAGCCCCATCAAGCGATGTGTCCCACCGCAGGTTACCCCATTGATTGGCTGGACGATTTCCTCCTTGATTAGACGTGGTATGGACCAATCGCCGCCGTTCTTATCCTGCCAGGTCGTATCGGAGTCCAAGTAATGGGAAAGCCCAATTAATTGAAATGTCAATTCACTCCTCGCGCGGCAGCCGAGTTGTTCGACGCGGATTAAATCGTTGATGTCGAACGTTTGGTTGCCGACCTGAATCGTTTCGTCTATGTCGACACGCGCTTGGGCCAACATAGCCAAGAATTGTCCGTCATGTCCCTGCAAGCCAGGCCCGTTCTTCGCCCGCAGGTCGCCGTCTTGCATAGTGAGTAGCCTTGCCCCTTCACAAAGTCTGTTGGAGCCTAACCAATCCAGGGTGTATACGAGACGACCGCCGGGCCGACCGACGTACATTTTGGAGTCCTTGCCCCAGGCGATGAGCCAATGCATCATCGACCACGGACTGTCCTCGCTGGAGTTTAGCGGTCGCGCGTAGTAAAAATCGAGTGTGCGACGAATTCGCTGCTTTCGAGCTGCATGTTGTTGGTCCAATGATTTGGTCCCAAGCAGCCAATCATCGCCGTAAATGTGGTTGGACTGGAATCGGTCAACAGCGGACTGGTCGGTGGATCGGTCGTCCTGCGAATCTTCGGTGGTCGCCGTCTCATCCGATTGCCTGTCCGCCGAGAGCAGTTCGGTCGGGACGAAATGAGAAGTTTCCGGTAATATTCGCGGTGCTAGGGCGACGCCACTCCCAATTGGCTCATCGTCAAAATGATCAGCCGCGAGCACAGCGCCAGAAGACGCACGCGACTCGTCGATCTGTTCGGCCGGAAATCCTTCCGAGTTGTCGTCTATCTCAACATCCGCTTCCGTAGTTTCTGGAGTGGAGGTTACCGTGCTGGGGTCGATGATCTTGTAAGCCAGCAGCTTATGCTCCCTCGAGTCGGATGCGGGCTCGTTATATTCGGCCGGTTGTACGCCGGAATCGGCAGAGTAACGTTTTGGGATACGTTGAGCGCTGGACGCGATCGGAGGAAAAATCGCCGGTATGCCTTGGTCGCTGCCAGGCCCTTGTGAGGAGCCAGGCCCTTGCGCGGATTTCTCGACGTTGTTTGAAGACCCAATATCGGAAACAAGTAGCGACCGGCTCAGTGATAATAGCGCTACCAGCAGCACAGCCACTGAGCCGGCGGCTCGTAGTGTGGACGACAACCATTTTGGACGGGTGAAATCTTCGTAGCTCGACATTTTATCAAAAGCACCACATCACAGCGTATTTCTTCAAGCAACTGCATTAGCGTCATCAAGGACAAGCTAACCGTGGTCTCACCAGGCGCAATCCGTCAGGGGATTCCTCGGTTGCGATGCGCTGGCTGCGGCTGCTTGCAGCGATTTTATCAATAATCTAACAGACCGTAGTAATGGTATCGGTATCTGGAATGAGCCAATCCATATCCAGGCATTGCTTTTGCCGACTAAACGCTCGGTTGTGCTAGCTGACGTCAGATTCTAACGATTAGCAAAAACGACCAGGTCTGTGGTGTTCAACCAAGTGCCATCACACCTTAGCCAGCTTGACGCCAAGAGGCCTTACGCGGCCGACTGCGAAATCAACGTACAATCGTTGACGGCTGGGGCGTTTCGGCAACGTGCGCGGGGCCAGCGGATTCGGCAAGGTAACGTTGCCACGCGGTTACGTCTGTTCCCAAATTCTGCCCAGTCACTCGAGCAAGCGACTGCGCTGCACGATATTGTACAGCTGGATCTCGGTCTTGCAGGGCGGCGGACAGAGACTGGATAACCTCGGGAGAGCGAAAATTGGCCAGTCCCTTTGTGGCGGCTAACTGCACGTCCAGGTGGTCATCGCCTCGAAGCGCCTCCGTCACGACCGAGATGGCCTCTTCAGAGTTTCGTTTGGACCAGCCCTCGATTGCTAGCTGGCGGACAGTAGGATCCTTGTCCTGAACAGCCTGGCGCAATCCAGCCGCCGCAAATTCATCTGGTAATTCCGCCAAGAGTCGCACTGCAGCGCGCCGGACCAACTTATCCGGGTCGTTGGTCACCGTGTCGTTTAGCTGTTGGGCCAATTGAGCTAACTGTTCAGACGGTATTTGATTTGGATTGCCCGTCAGCTCTTCAAGCTGCTGGATGCGGTCGGCTGGCGTCGTCGTGTACTGGGACTCGTACGCATCTACCTTGGCGGTAAACGGGTTGCGGAACTCAGGCATGTTCCAACGAAAGTCGCTACAACCGCCAACCAGGCCTAGGGCCAACGGGAGGAGGAATTGCCCGACAGCGCGAAATCGCCTCCGCGGATTATTTGGTATCCTTGTCGGTCCTGTTGAATTTACTGCTGTCATAGGGTCCCTCCTCACAACCGAGTATTCTAAGCCAGGCAACGACCCCTGGCCTGCCTTCGATTGCCGTTCTGGGCGAGCGAACATTAGCAAATTACTTGCCCTAGCTCTAGCCCGCATGGGAGTCACCGGTTTGCGAAAACGTCGAAGTTCGACAAGAATAGACTACCTACCTGGGGTTGAATAGAGCTAGCTGTGACAATCGCCCATGGGGGACAGCATGCCATTGTGCCGCACTGTTTCGTTCCGGAACGGTTTACCAAGCATTGAGAAAGTTAAAACATGGACCCAGAGTTTGAATCGCTCGAAGAGCCTGATTTGCTCAATCGGATCCTGGATCGACTACCTTGCTTTCGCGGCTATGCCGATCAGCAGGCGCGGTAGGAAAGCGACCTAAGAACTCGCCACTGGATCGCGGACCGGTTCGACGACCTCAAGG